>MDTB01182326.1_pt1 | contig 53709 bp, 57 predicted proteins | sample 811161 | NCBI WGS metagenome assembly MDTB01 (sample SAMN05326650, study PRJNA326480) | marine metagenome | isolation source: seawater | place: Mediterranean Sea | collected 2009
CATCATGCGCAAGATGTATCCGGATGTGGCCGTGGCTGGAGTATGCCGGGAAGGCAAATGGCGCATGTCACCACACTCTGTTCTGGAGAAAGCCGCGACCCAGCTTGGTCGCAAACCTTACACGGTTGAGCAGATGATTCGGGACAATTTGGACTCCCTGATCACCGGGGGCTCATCAAACCACTCAATGGTGGTGCTGATGACTTTCAGCGGGAAGGTAATGACCTGGGCATCCCATCGAAGTGGCGTCCGCATGAGTATCCTGCGCTGGATCCTGATCTGAAGACAGGGTAACGCTCATAGCTTTAGAGATGGGCAGGTGAAAGAGTTCTGCTAGCCAGTCGTGTGCTCAACGATTTGGACAATCGAGTTGTCGAACGCGACCAGGTCCTTGATCACTTCTGCGTCGGCGATGGTGTCCGTGTACGACCAAGCTACATCGTTGTGCGATGATCCATCTAGGTTCAGGTTAAAGTAGGTGGTGTCACCCTTGAGTGGGCAATGCGTTGTCTTGTCGGTTGTCTCAAGACAGGACATGTCGACGTCGTCGCGCATGAAATACAGCACGGGATCGTAGACACCACGTCCGACCTCTTTCACCTTGAGTACGCGGCTTGATCGTGCGATCTCCCTGCCATCAATGGTCGCTGTGACGGTGTATCCCGGTTGCCCGATGTCCATGAAATGACGAACGTCCTTCGGGCTGTGAATGGCATTACGCACAAAAGTGACCGCTTTGATCTGATCTGTGGTGTAGGACATGTTGATTCTCCTGGTCGTTTCGGGGATTCAGTCCCCTGAGATCGTAATGCGCTGGTTGGTGATATAGCGGCCGTCTTCAGCGCAAAGGTGTGTCACGGTCCCCGCGATATCCTCCGGCATGCACACGAACCCGAACGGTGACCGTTCGGCAACGCCAGAGAGATCTTCGTTGCCACCCGTGGCGCCGACGATGCGACGCCCCATGTCGGTATCCACAAGCCCGGGCGCAATGATATTGACCCGCATGCCATGCCCTTTCTCTTCGCGCGCAAGGGTGTGTGCCATCGCCTCAACTGCCGCTTTGCTGACGCTGTAAACGCCAAAGCCGGGGTTCAGGGCCTGTGCCGCAATGGATGAGATGACAATGATGTCGCTGCGATCTGCGCTGCGCATATGGGGTACCAGTAGTCTGCACATATTGATCGGGCCGTACAGATTCGCACCGAGCAACAACTGCCATTGCTCATCGGTGGCTTCGGCAATGGTAGGACGATTGATCGCAGCGGAACCGATGCCGGCATTGTTGACCAGGATGTCGATCTTGCCGAAGTCACCGAGCGCTGCTGTGACCATCTTCTCACAGGCGCCTGCATCAGCCACATCTGCCTGATAGATCTCAGCCTTGCGACCCATGGCACGCGCCTCGTCACAGACAGCCTGGGCTGCCTCTGCACTGCTTGCGTAGTTGATGGCGACATCAGCGCCTTCACCGGCCAGTCGCAATACAGTGGCCTTGCCAATACCGCGGCTGCCGCCGGTGACTAGGGCGGTGCGTCCCTCGAATCGTGACATGGTGATCTCGCTTCAAAATTTGGAGAACGACTATACCGCTCTAGTGGGATCGATGTGAATCAGTGGTGCGTACATCCCCTTAACCACGTTTCAAATGAAGGCCATACTGCGCCTGCTCATCCCGAGCCTCTTGACAGTAACGATGAACAACTAACCTGAACCGCGCCGCCGGGTGCGAACGAAATTTTCCACTGTACCTTCAACTGTTCAGGTGTCATCAATACGCTTTCATCACGTCGACTTCGAGTACGACGCTCCCTATAAATCTGTTTTCACCGATCTCAATCCGGTCATGGATGTGGGAGCGACGGACATCCCGTTCATGCCGAGGTTTCAGTGAAAGGCACAGAGAGCAGATCCCATCTGCGAAGTGCACGAATCAGCACCGACCTGTCTTGCGTCAGCGATCGCCACAAACTAATCTCCGGTAAAAGCATCTTAAACTCGCTAAATGACAGACATCAGGCTCTACGGAAACATTCATTCCCCTTGGGTACAGGCCGTCACGATGGGCCTGCATCAGAAAAAGAAGGATTACTCACGGATGGCACGGCCGCCCTGGGATACCTTCAAGCAGTGGGGGCCCATGATGCCTGCTGCAAGTTTTGACGGCGAGCCGTGGCAGCTCGAATCCAAGGATATCCTGCACCGCATTGGGTACTCCGAATGCGCCGACGAGGACATGAATGCAATCAGGCGTGCATGGCGAGGTGTCACGCACCGCACGGACTATTGGCCACGTTTCTGGGGCGAATTCAGCCTGGCCAGTGACCCGAATCCTTCATTTATACCCAGGTTTGTGAATAACTTTCTACGTGCGTTTACGATCCTGTATTTCTTTATTCTAATTCGATGGGCTGTGTTCAGGAACGGCGGACATCATGATCCGGAAAACCATGGCGACGCATTCATGGAATGGGAAGAACGATTTGCCGCAATGGAAGGCCCCTTTCTGGCGGGTGATGAACCGGACTCGGTGGACCTGCTGCTGTTTGGTATCGTGCAATGCCATTGCAGCGTGCCGGTGCCACCCCTATACGCCTTGCAGTCAGATCCGAGGTTGGTTCGGACCCGGGAATGGATCGGGACCATGCAAAAGCACTTTGCTGATTACCCAGGGCTGTATTCGAACGTTTACTTTGCGCCACACGCACTGGGCCCTAAACCGGCAAGCGGCACAGACCAGTTCGCGTTCTGGTTGGGTGCCATCGTTGCCGTCGTTTGTTTTCCGATCACCGTCCCAGTGGCTTCGTACTTTATCTCTCGGAATCGCCAGTTGAGAGGTACATAGCGTCGCACCTTCTCAATGGGTGTCGTGGGCGAACACGACCCACTGTGAATTTGCTGGTCGTCTACTGGTCCGCGTAAATCGCGTTGAACTGCTCCGCCGTCTACACAAAGGTGGTGCACTTGGACAGCCATTTCAGTTTCTCTGCAAATGCATAGGTGCAGGTACTTCGGAACCCTCCCAGCAGATCCTGCACGGTATCTTCGAGAGGACCAGGGTAGGGCACCTGAATCTCACGACCTTCCGAGGAACGATACTCCTTTAAGCCAACGAAATGCTTGTCGTTGGCGGCTTGTGAATTCATCCTATAGAAGTTCACGAACTTTCGTTCTTCAATCATGTCCTGCCAGCCGTCTTCGGTTTGCTCGGTTTTGCCGGTTCGATAATACCGAGTGAGTACTTTGCCGCCGCCCTCATCGTGGCCTGCCAGCATCCCGCCCAGCATGACAAAATCAGCACCGCCTGCGAACGCTTTGGCAACGTCCCTTGGGCAAGTGCAGCCGCCGTCGGCGATCATGCGTCCACCCAAACCATGGGCTGCGTCTGCACACTCTATGACGGCAGAAAGCTGTGGGTAACCGACACCGGTCTGAATGCGTGTTTTACAAACGCTGCCGGGTCCGATGCCGACTTTGACGATGTCGGTGCCCGCGAGGATCAGCTCCTCAGTCATCTCACCGGTAACAACATTCCCTGCAATGATGACAATCGAGGGGTAGCTGTCGCGCAAATGCCTGATGAACTCAGAGAACCGCACGGAGTACCCGTTGGCGACGCCTACGCCCGCCCCAAGAGCGCAGCCTGCTGCGATGGTGAAGCCCCAATTGCATGAAAATCGATTCTCCACCCTGCGCTGTGCAGTACGGAGATGATCGTTGACGTCGGAAAACGCAGTGTGCACGAAGTAGATGGTTACCACGGCGATGCAGGTTGGGATCACAAATATGGAATACTCGCCGACGCTGTCGCCAAAGGGGATGATCACGAATACCGCGCAAATTCCGAAGACGATGCCCCAGAACAGGCCTTTGAGAATTGCGCGAACGATGCCGAGAGACTGCACGCCTGCCGATGTTGGTAAGTAGAGACGCGAATAGCCTAGGTGCGGTGTGGCAGATGAGCAAAACGGTTGCCATACGAGCTTTGCGATGTTGGGTCGAACGTGAGGCTAAGAGAACTGTGCCAACAGGGCCTGCTTCAGGCGATTGCTGTGGTATGGGTATCGCGTTAGAGTTATCGGTTGCCGCAGAGTGGATCCCGGTCCGCCGGCAGGGTCAAGCCCATCTGAAGGGAGAACTGCCGCCTCATTTCCGTCCATCGCGCGGGCATTGGACATTCAGGGAAGGAGGTCTCATGCCCCAACTCCCCAAAAATATCGGCCTAGAAAATCTGCGCAAGCAGGCGAAAACCCTATTGAAAGACTATCGTGCAGGCGTTCCGAAGCCGTCACGCGGGTCGCAAAGCATTATGCTGATGGCACCGGTGCTATCGACCACGATGTCGCACATTTAATGGCCGCTCGCGAATACGGCTTCAGAAGCTTGACCAGGCTCAAAGCCTATATTGAAAAATTTGGTGAGGACTTGCGTGAGGGGTACCATCCGGTTGTCCTGACCACCAAAGATGTGACGGTGTTGCCTGAGGTGTTTCCACGTCAGGACTACCTCTGCCTCACGTCAAAGAATTCAATCAGATTCGACACAGAAGAGAACCTGGCGATCCATCTGGACTTGCTTGGCGAAGCGCACCGTGTACATGGACGGGTCACCGGTATAGATGACGAAAAGGTTTTCATCCAGCTCGATACTGACGACGAAGGTGTTGCGCTGAGGAAGCGTCTTGCAGTGCATGGACATCCCGAACCCTGCCCCGGGGGTGTTGATGGCGGCGCTACTCGCCAACTTCAATGACAGATCGGTTGCGGTTTTCAGGACCCCAAGTTAGACCACGGCGCGTAGGGGTTCCGGTAACTCCCGCCAGACCTCATCAGGCAGCTTTGGATTGGGGAAATTCCCCAGCCAGCGATAGTGGTAGTTGAGATTCAGGCAACGACGATATCGAACGTGGCTGAGATTGGGGATATGGCCATGCCAGAGTTCGCCATCGAAGATCACGATGTCGCCGGGTTCCATTTCCACTGGCACTGTCTCAGATTCAGGCACTTCGTCGCTGGGGAAGCGATGGCTGCCCGGGATGACACAGGTCGCGCCATTCTCGATCGTGAACGGGTCAATGGCTAGCAGTGTATTGCAGACGACTGGGCGATGCGGCCGGGGTACGGGAATCCGAACGTCACGATGCAAGGATCGAACGTCTTCTCGCGGCACTGCATCCTTGACCATGATGTTGCATTTGATGTTGTTATCAGGGTTCGGCCTTGATGCGATATGCGCCAACATTGCTTCCTCATGCATGCCGGCCTTCGTGGGATCCAGAACGCCCTGCACAATCGACAACAACAGCGGATGAACGATGACGTCATCAAAGGCGCGACTGACGCCGAACGTCCCCTTGTGCATACGGCCACTGACCGTGCCGCCATCAATACTCTTGGCGTTCCAGGTAACGAGGAGTGCCTCCGCGTCCTTATCCAGCTTTGCCAGCCGTTCGCCGGCAATCAGTTCGCGGACAATGGAAAAACCGTTCGAATCGATATCTGCGACCGCTTGTTTGACCGTGTCCATCGCAATAGCCAGGATATTTCGTTAGTTTGTTATCCAGCCTATAACAGTTTGCAGACAGTGGCCATATTGTTGCCCGGCTCATTGACCTCCGAGGACGTCACCCATCCGAAGGTTGAAGCCTGAGTGCGATCTGTTCAGGAGTCGGGTTCATAACCATTGTAAAGGACACATAAAGAGACAGGAGAGGGACATGCCCGCAACTGGCATTACTGGCGCTTATGTCTGCTGTACTCAGCGCTCGAAAGATCATCTTGATGCGTCGCCTAGGGGTTGGTGTTGGTTTCGGCGGTGATGCATCCCTTGAGCGTGCAATGCGTGCACACGGAAACTTTGCGGAGTACGTACCCCTTTGTCTCGTTCCCATGTACCTGACAGAGGCGCATGGGGAAGACCTGTGGCCGTGCATGTTCTTGGGGTTTTGTTAGTCGTTGGCCGACTGGTGCATGCGATCGGCGTGAGTCGGGTCAGTGAAGACTACCGACTCCGCGTTTTCGGCATGGTTTGCACGCTCGCCGTGTTGGTGGGAGCGGTATTGCGGCTCCTCGCTGGATCCCTAGTCATCTAACCGGCTGCGGACAGCACCTGGAAATATTCCTATTCGGCTGAAATGGCGGCTTAACGAGCTTGAAATTTTGGGGTAATTGCCGACCTGTGCTACCAGCCCGATCAGTGGTCGTCAAGCCCGCATGAAGAAAACATAAGTGGAAACAAAGACTTCTGCATTGCGGGTGGTCTTGGTAGTATTGTAGCCGGACTGGACTCAATTAATACATTTCGAGGAGTTTTCTGAATGGAACACGACCTGATAATTTCAGGCGGCACTGTTGTCGATGGCACCGGTGGCCCAAGTATCAAAGCCGACGTTGGCGTCAAAGCTGGTCTCATCAGTCAGATTGGTGATCTGAGTGGCGATACCGCCGCGGAAACCATCGATGCAACCGATCGTGTTGTGTCACCGGGTTTTGTTGACCTGCACACGCACCTGGACGCCCAGATTGGCTGGGATCCGATGATGACTTCGACTTCTTACCACGGCGTGACGACTGCGTTGATTGGTAACTGTGGCGTGACCTTTGCACCATGTGGTCCCAAGAATCGCCGCTATCTGGCGGAACTAATGGAATCGGTAGAGGACATCGCAGCTGATGCCATCATGGATGGCCTTCCGTGGGACTGGAGCAGCTACGGCGAGTACCTGGATTCTGTTCAGGCATTGAAGCCGGCTCTGAATATCGTTGGCTTGGTGGGTCACTCAGCCGTTCGTTACGAGGCAATGGGTGATCGTTCCATGGACGAGGGTGAGCAACCCGATGACAAGGAACTGGCGCACATTACAAAGATGGTTCGTGAATCCATGGAAGGTGGTGCGGTTGGTTTTTCAACGTCACGTTTCCTGCAGCACACCGTGCCTGATGGCCGTTGTACCCCAGGGACCTGGGCTGACCTGAGAGAAACCAAGGCGATCCAGGAAGCCGTTGTTGCCGGCGGTGGTGTTGGTGCGGTTTACCAGTCCGCCAATGACATGGCGACGCGCTATCAGACTGAACTGCAAATGTTCCGTGACGGGATGGATGCAGGCTGTCAGGTGCTGTTCTCTGGTGGTACTGGCGGCGAAGGCGACGGCGGCGTGGGTCGCTGGCAAGAGTTCTTCGAAGCTGGGAACCAGGGCGGCAAGCGTATCGCCAGTATCTGTCATACAAGGCCGAGTGGCGCGTTCTTTGGGCTGGCACAACTGTCGCCATTCACAGCGAAGTCACCCGCATGGCGTGAACTGATGAAGCTGCCGACGATAGCTGATCGTGTGGCGCATATGAAGAAAGAGTACGTTCGCAAGGCACTGATCGAAGAAGGTATTTCGGCAGGAGACATGCGCGGACTTGCTCGCATGATCCATCCGTTTGGTACCGACGTGACACCAGACCTCGACTTTGACCGCAAACAAAGCCTTGCACAGTTGGCTGAAGCCGAAGGTCGTGATCCGGTAGAAACGTATGTGGACCGCCTGATTGCTTCTGAGGGCCGCGAGTACTTCAACATGTGGATGTTCGGTGGCAACCTTGAGAATCAGTGGAATTACATGCGCTTGCCGCATGTTGTCCCGATGCTCGGCGATGCCGGTGCACACGTGGGCTTTTTCACTGATACGGATTCACCAACAGTTCTGTTGAGTGAGCTGACGCGGAAGCAGGGTGTTTATACCCTCGAAGAAGCGATTCACCGTATTACTGGCAAGTCGGCTGAGATCATCGGTCTGAAGGAACGTGGTCAGTTGCAAGAAGGCTGGCACGCGGACATCAACGTGATCAACTACGAGAAGCTGGGCACTCGTCATGCAGAGTACCTGAATGACTTCCCACACGGTGGTGGCCGGTTCAGCGTGAAGAGCACAGGGTATGACGCCACAATCGTTGCCGGAAATGTGGTTGTACGCAACTGCGAGCACACTGGTCAGCGACCTGGTGAAGTGATCCGCGAGTTCCATCGCGGTTGATGCTCGAGACAAGCCGATGACGCGGCGGTGTCCGCGTCATCGGTCTGTCATTACCGGATAGCTATCATGATCCAGGCCGCGCTTTAGCCAGGCCCGGCTTCATCGTTGTCGTGTTGGATGAACTGTGGAGGCGGGGAGAACTTGCCCCAGATCTCGAACTCTTCATACACATCAGCTTCCATTTGTCGTCGCATGAACCGTTCCACGTGCGGTTCGACGTCCTGACCATTCAGGAACGCGCTACAAGCCTTGTTGATGGCAGCGATCGACTCTTTCACTTGGCTATCTGTCTCGGAGGCCACTGAGGTCAACGACTCTTTGATGAAATCAGTTTCCCGAAAAATCTCAAGAATGAATTTCTTTGCGTCCATGGATTCGGCGATTTAGTGGATGAATGTGATATTGGCGTTTGCTCTGAAGACCATACCCAAAATCGCAGAAGAAAACACTCGCTTTGGTACGACACGATGATGGGGCCCCCCGACGATGAATGACGCTGATTCGTCGTTTAAGAAGCAGAAGATCCCCAATCCGTGTGTGAATCTTTGTTCGCTGAATAACAACAACGTCTGTATCGGGTGTTATCGCACGATCGATGAGGTGGGTGCCTGGGGTCGATACGATGATGAACAACGACTACAAGTCCTCAAAAACTGCGAACATCGGTTCCAGGAGATGCTTGAGTCAGACAACTGATCGTTGTCACGATTGACTAGCGACTACTTTTTGAAGTCTTTCCCTTCCAGAACTATTTTTTGAATTTTCCGAAAACACCATTCTGGTACAGATAGTCCATCCCACGCTTCTTTGCCATGAAATCAGAACTTTCATGATTGGCCAGCGTAATGCGTTCATCCACCGGGTAACGTCGTGCGGATGATTGCAGGCGTTCGAGTAGATCGAAACTCGCGTCAGATGGCATGGATGTCACGCGATCAGCGTTGACGGGCCTGGCCGTTTCCTGGCCAGCCTTGTTTGGTCCCTCTGTAGATCGATCGTCGAAATCAAAAACCTCACCGGTATTGTTGTCCTTCACAAACCAATGTTCGATGCCATCAGTCATTTCCATAACCATGAGCTGGTCAGTTCTCAAGAGATAGATGAAGACCAAGGACGCTGTAAGGCTCCACGCGGGATCATTGGTCTGTGCGCATTGGGTGATGGTCCGGTAGATCTGTTCCGCGTTGCCGGGTGTGTAATCGAACCGCTCGAACTGTATGACCTCGGTATCGGACTCTCTTGGCCTGAACAACATGGAGAAGGCTTCGAGGTCGATGATGTAACCCAGATAGTGTTGGCTGATATCAGTCATCAAGGTTTCTACCGTTGGCTGTTTATCCATCGAGTCGTCTGATGTCCGATGGTGCCCCGGTTGTGCCCCGGTTGATACCGGCAACCCGCGGCGCACGCCCCTGTGTTTTTGGAAAGCGTTTGCTCATTTCAGGCCCCGCCGCGGTCAGACCCCCGTCCACCACAATGCCTTCACCAGTGACAAACTCCGCGTCGTCAGACGCCAGGAACAGTGCAGTGCCTGCGACGTGCTCCGGTCGTCCATGCTCGGGCCAGGGTTGGGTTGTCTTTGCCCGTTCAATGGTCTCTTCGGTTCGACCGCCGTCTGCCAGCGGGGTCACAATGAACCCGGGGCACACACTGTTCACCCGAATTCTGTGTGGTGCGAGATCAATAGCGGTCGATTTGGTCAGATTCAATACCGCCGCTTTGGCCGCCGAATAGACCAGGGGGGCGCTATCGCCATTCAGGGCTGCGATGGAAGCGGTGTTGATAATGGAGCCGCCCGTGCCTTGTTCAATCATGATACGCGCCGCGTGTTTGATACCGAGAAACACGCCTTTTGCGAGGACGTCAAAGGTGTAGTCCCAGGCCTCCGTGCTGATCTCAGTCAGTGGCCCGATAGCACCGCCGACCCCGGCGTTGTTGAAAACCACATCAAGGTGTCCGAAGCGGGAAAGGGCCTCGTTCATCATGGCGATGATGTCGGACTCCTGTGCCACGTCGGTCCTGATGAAACTGAGTCGGTCACCGTGACCATCGCGGTGCGCCTGCTCGAGGGCTTCCTGTCCTTTCTCGGCATTAAAATCCGCGAGCACCACCGATGCACCTTCCAACAGGAAGCGATGAACCGATGCCAGGCCGATACCGCTCGCGCCACCGGTGATCACAGCCACCTTGTTTACCAGTCTCATGTTGTACCTAAGGCGTTTAAGTGGATTCAGCGGGAAACAACGCCCGACGTTGTCGAATGCGTTGCTGTTGCACAATGGGTGTGATGATACCAAAGACGATGTAGAAGCAACTTGCGATGATGACCCACAGCGTGCCCGTGGTGAACAAAGCGATCAGAACGGAACCGAGGGGTATCGGGTCCGTTCATAAACGCGATCCGTCCCCTGGGTGGCATCCTGAACTCCGCCCCTTTCGCTGCAAGTTCTGCAGCAGCACTGGCGAGATCGTTGACACCGATACCGATGTGATCGAGGCCGAGACAACTGTGTGGACCGGAAGCAGTGTGTGTGACCGATTCGTCCACCGTCGAGATCATAATCAGTTGCCCCCCAAGGGGCATGTTGGCGCGGGGAAGACCATTGGCCCCCCGGGAAGCCTCGACCTCAGCCCCGAACATCGCTTGATAAAACGAGGCTGCGGCCATGGCGTCGTGGCTCATGAGGTGCACGTTATGAGGTGTGTACTCCGTCACGGTCACGCCCTATGTGGGAACAGGTACGCGAAGACCCTTCGCCAACCCTTCCAAATGGTCACGGACATATCGCCTGAGCAGATTCGTGTTGGGAACGAACTGGAATCCATGACAGGCGCCTTCGTACACGGCGAGCTCTGTCCGCACCCCGGCAGCCATCAATTTACATGCGTAGTCGATGTCTTCGTCACGAAAGAGATCGAGGCTTGCGGTCAACATCCAGGTTGCTGGCAGGCCCGCGAAGTCCTTGACCCGTGCGGGAACCTGGGGCGCTTCAGCGGGAGCGCCACCAAGATAACTTGCCCAGCCAAACTGATTACTGCCCCGTGTCCAGACAAACTCACCGACGAGCGGGTCACCAGGTTGTTCATCGGTACCTGTGAGATTATCGAGCATGGGATAGGTCAGGTGCTGGTGACAGAGAGCATATTTCCCGCGGTCTCGCGCGGCGATAGCGACTGCCGCGGCGAGGCCACCCCCGGCACTTTCGCCGCCAACACCAATCCGGTCACGATCAATATTCAGGTCGCCTGCGTTCTGATGTAACCAAGCAAGGCCGGCGTAACAGTCATCCAGGGGCGCAGGTATTGAGTGTTCCGGTGCCAGGCGATAGTCGACCGACAGGACCGCTGCGCCAAGTTTACTTGCGATGCTGACGTTGCTGGCATCAGACCCCTCAGGCGCACCCAGGACGTAGCCGCCGCCATGAATGTGTAGGTAACCAGGTCGCGTGTCGTCCCCATCAGGGACATACAACAGTGCTCTTACGTCAGGTCCGTCGTTGTTTGGTATCACGACCTCGGAACGCGTGACGCCCGCTGCCGAAGCATCCACAAGTGGCATCTCACGTTGCTCTCGTATCATCTTCACCGATGTGGCTGTGATATCACCGGGAGGCATCTCGCTGATGGAAACAATCTCAGGGTCAAGCAGATGTTTGGTCGACATGGGCATTTCTTGTTTTTTGGTGATTCGAGCGCCGGATTGTACTGATCAGCGCCGTGGAAAACATGGAAAGGGACCGCTCCTAAAGAATAAATATGCCCTTACAGTTATATAACTGTCTAAGAATATAATACCCGTGTCTCCTTTCACTGTACTCGCAGAACCCAACCGCCGACGTCTTCTGGATGCGCTCATCAATGGTCCGATGACGATGGGTGACCTGGTTGATCATTCAGGGATGAGTCAACCCTCGGTGTCCAAACATCTGCGATATCTGCGGGAGGCCTCGATGCGTTAGAGCGTCACCTTGCTGATCGCCAGAACCAAACAGACAAGACATGAAGTGAACATGAGTGGATCAAAGCATGGTTGGGTGGAACACCTAGACGATGGCCGGCATCGAGTGATGTTTGAGCGACTGCTGCCTTATTCCGTCCAGATGGTCTGGGAAGCGATCACAGACTCTCAGCAGTTGGCCAACTGGATGCCGGGTATGCAATTCGAACCGAGACGTGGTGGTGATTACCAGATCTGGTTTGGTGGCGACTGTGAGGGGCCTGCCCATTTCATCGGAAAGGTCACAGAATTTGATCCACCTCATCTGCTGGTGCTGGGAACGATCTGCTGAAAGCTGGAATCCGTAGAAGACGGCTGTCGCCTCATATTCTCGGATATTCTCCATCACAATCAACGGTCGAAAATCGATTTCACCAATTCTGTGCTTGGCGGGTGGCATCAATATGTGGATACCCTGGCCTGGTACCTCGATGGTCAGAAAGGCAGTAGTCCGCAGGAGCAGCCCGAGGTGAATTACGCACCACTGGCCGTCAAAGGCCGACCATAGGCATCGGTCAGTCGCTGTGCGAACTCCTGAGATTGGTGAGAAGCCGCGTCACAAGCCTGACAAGGTTCGCATGATCTTGATCTCGATGGATGATAGTCTCTAAAGCGCGATGCGGAAGGGCGTGACCGATGACTGTTTTACATCCCAGTGTGCTATCCCAGGAAGAGAAGACCCGCCTCTACCATGATGGCTTCGTTGTCCTCAAAAATGCGATAGACAGATCACTGACCTCCACTGCGAAATCGCTCATCAGCAAACGGCCCGATCTGATTGTCTATGGGGATAACCCAGTCATTAACGGGCTATATAACGACTCCATTCTGCCGGACGTACTTGATGAAGCGATGGGGCCACACACGCGGCCGGTCAATGCACAGGTTGCGGTTGTCATGCCAAACCGGGTAGACGGCGTGGTCAAACAGGCCTTTGATCCCAAGAACCCACCGCCAATGAACGGACATGTCGATGGTGGTTGGGCAGGTCTGTGCCCACAAAAAGTCAGTGAAATAGAGGCCAGCGGTCGGAACCTGCATACCTGGGGTATGGATGGCGATCCACAATCCATGGGTCCTGCTGGCGGCGCACCGCTTTGGCAGGATCGCGAACGTACGCTGGCGATAGGCAGCTATACCGCATTGGCGGCGGTGTGTTTGAACGATCAGAGAAAACCTGGGAAGGGCCAGTTTGCTGTACACAGGGGGGGACATCATGCCGCCGAGTCGTTGTTCAGAAAGCAGCGTGAATTGGGTGGTCCATTCGGTGGTGGTGGACCGCTGTGGCCGAGACTGGTCGCGCTCGGAAACGAAAATGCGTTTGCGGGGATCATGCCGCCTGCCATGTACGAGGCATATCCGAAAGACAACGTGGACCTGGAAGGTTGGCCCTGGCCTGCGTTGACGCCTGTTCTGATGGAGGAGGGCGACGCGGTGATCGCACTACACTCCCTGCCTCATACTGCCACGCCGAACATGTCAGACGATCCGCGGATGAACGTGCTGTTTCGTATCCGCAGGTTCCGTGAACATAACCCCCATGAAGGAGACCCGAGTATCGGCTGGGGGGTCAGTGATCATCCCGACCGGACGCTCGCAGGGGGATTTCTGGAGTACCCGGAGCACTACAATCCCTACGAGTATTCCATCGATAAGCTCTGTGATCATTGGAGTGAATGGGACGGGATGCAGGATACTGTTGCGGCGGAAAAGAATCGTTAGCTGACCCGCGCTGGATGCAGAGCAGAAGTTGTAGCAATCTACTTCTAACGTGCCTCAGAATCCGAGGTTGTCGCCTAGGAAGACAACAAACTCGTTACCTCGGCCCGTTCTTCCTGTGCCAGTAACCAGCCGCCAGCCGATGCGTTGGCGTCTACCTGTTCAGGTTTCGTCGCACCCGCAATCACGGAACTTACGCTCGGAGAGGCCAGCAACCAGGCAAACGCGAGCTCAAGCAGACTGTGATCCCTTTCCTGCGCCCATTTCTCCAGCGCTTCCAACTGATCGTATTGACGGTCGCGGATGTCTCGTTCCGCCAACCTTGTCCCCTTCGGATTATCTTCATTGCGACGGTATTTCCCTGTCAGCAACCCGCTGGCGAGAGGAAAGAACGGTAACATACCCAATCCGAAGTGCTCACACGCGGGAATGACTTCGTGCTCGACGCGACGTTCCAGTAGACTGAAATTATTCTGTGCTGAAATGAAGCGTTCCGAGTGACGCGTGCGTGCAACTAGGTCGGCTTCCGCGATCTGCCACCCGGCGTAGTTGGAGTTCCCGATATAGCGAACCTTCCCGGATGTCACCAGGTCATCCATCGCCGCCATGGTTTCCTCGATGGGGGTGTTCGGGTCGGCGCGGTGCATCTGATACAAGTCGATATAGTCAGTACCAAGGCGTTTCAGACTGCCTTCAACGGAGGCCATGATGTAACGTCTCGAGCCGCCACCGGACAAGGATGACTGGTTCATTGGAATACCAAATTTGGTGGCAACGATGACATCCTGCCTTCTCTTTCCCAGTGCCTGCCCAAGTTGAATTTCGGACTGTGTGCCGCCGTAGACATCGGCTGTGTCGAACAGGGTAATGCCAAGGTCGATGGCTTTGTCGACAACCCCCTGCGTTTCCGCCAGATCCATTCGACCACCAAAGTTGTTACACCCGATTCCGATGCTGGATACCATCAGGCCGGATTGACCCAAGCGTCTGTAGTCCATTGCGTATTCTCCTGGTTTGCTCACGGAGATGATGATAGCCGAATGATAGTACGGTGTATCGGCTACAGGGCGAGATCAAAGATCATTCGATGACGTATGGTCTGCGGTGGCCCAGTTTTGAACTTCAGGTGGGTTGCGGCTTCAAGTGCTGCCTTGTCGAATACACCGTTTGCGGAACTATTGCAGGGGCCACGACCTTTGCGGGCACAATTGCCGACAGCTTCAGCGGTTCGGACATTTCCGCTTTTGTCGATCTCAAGTGCAAGATCCACCCAGCCGGTGAGCTCTCGTGCCATGGCACGCATCGGATAACGGGGCTGCGATTGTCGAACCAGCACGCGTTCCACACGGTTTAGTTTTTGTCCGCAGATACGTCTTTTCCTGTATCAGCGAAAATGCATGGGCACTCACCATCGCGAAAAAAAGCAGGATGCCAGGGGGCAGGCAGTTACGAAGTTGAATAATCGGTAGTCCAGGTGAGCACCGGACCATCATTCATGGAATAGGATAGGTGTCAAAATGTCCTGGAGTGACTGGTTGGTTATGATGCATGAAACACATCTGAAACGCAGAGGGATGCTGTGAACGAATCCTATGACTACATTATTGTTGGGGGAGGCTCTGCAGGATGCGTGCTGGCCAACAGGCTAAGTGCCGACGGCAAAACGTCAGTCTGCCTGCTGGAGGCCGGGCCCACGCACCGATCGCAACTGGTCAGTGTGCCGGCAAATCTTGCGATCACTGTCCCGCGAAAGAATGCGCGAAACTGGGCGTTTTGGACAGTGCCACAACCCGAGCTGAATGATCGGAAAGGGTATCAGCCCAGGGGGCGCTCACTTGGAGGTTCCTCGTCGATCAATGCCATGGTCTATATCCGAGGTACGGGACATGACTATGATCGCTGGGCGGATGAAGGGAACACCGGCTGGTCCTTTGAGGATGTACTGCCTTTCTTCAAAAAGGCGGAGCATCACGTTCGTGGTGCTGACGACTTTCATGGTGTCAACGGGCCCCTGACTGTGTCGCCACCCAGGAGTCCGAATCCAATGAATGAGATGTTCCTGCAGGCGGCACGCGAGTGTCAGATTCCGATCAATCCGGATTTCAACGGTGTATCCCAGGAGGGTGCCGGTTATTACGAACTGACGCAGCGAAATGGCCGCCGCCGCTCTGCGGCGCATGCATACCTGGATAGTGCGGTTCACAGAACCAACCTGACGATTAAGACCGATGCGACTGTGAAGCGTGTCTGCTTCAATGGGAACAGTGCTGAAGGCGTCGACGTTCAACTAGGTGCAGAAGAGATTCGCCTGGACGCCATTCGTGAGGTGGTGTTGTCGACGGGTGCATTTCAGAGCCCGCAGCTGCTGATGTTGTCGGGTATCGGTGAGGAGGCTGCGCTGCAGGAACACGGAATTGCCTGTCTGCACGACCTGCCGGGGGTGGGGCAGAACCTCCAGGATCACGTGGACTACACATTACTGTTTGAGACATCGTCGCCCCATGCCATTGGCATCAATGCTCGTTCCGGACTCAAGGTCGCAATACAGGCGGCGCGATTCTATTTGTCCGGTCGTGGAATGCTGAGCACGAATTTCAACGAGACCGGTGCTTTTCTCAAGACAGACCCATCGGAACCGGCACCCGATATACAGCTGCATTTCGCACCAGCACTGGTTGACCAGCATGGTCGAAAGCGACATTCGAAGCGAGGTGTCAGTTGTCATGTGTGCGTGCTCCGACCTCAAAGTCGTGGAAGTGTCACGCTCAGAGATCGCGACTATCGTAGTGCGCCGGTTATCGATCCTGGTTTCTTTACCCATCCGGACGATATGAAACGACTGCTCAAAGGGATTCGCATGACGCAGCGCCTGCTTGCAGCACCATCGCTGGATGAGGTGATGGGTCAGCCAATGTATGCGTCAGGCTCCACTGACGATGCTGAGACCATCGCTGATATCCGCAGCAGAGCCGATACGATCTATCATCCGGTTGGTACCTGTCGCATGGGCCAGGATGCCCTGTCAGTTGTGGACGAACGGCTCAGGGTACGGGGCGTTCAGAAGTTGCGGGTGATTGACGCGTCGATAATGCCGTATATTGTGTCCGGAAACACGAACGCCCCCGCAATCATGATTGGTGAGAAAGGTGCTGAGCTGATCATTGAAGATGCGGCATCACCACAACTGGACTAGAGCCCCAGTATCCTGGCAAGGCACAGAAGACCGGCGACGCTCAGCAGGTCAGTGATCTCACCGTTGTCCGCCATCGCGATGGCGTCGACAAGTGGCAGTTGACGTAGGCAAGGTCTTCAGTGTCTTCGGGGTTCATCTCTGATTGAGTCAGGCGCCTTGCGACAAACACGTAGCCGATCTCGTCGGTCACCGAGTTGCTCATGTCTGTCCTCAAGATCTGTTCGAACGTTGCGGCGATCAGGCCTGTCTCCTCTGTAAGCTCTCGTGCCGCCGTATCGCGCACTTCCGTACCCCCATGGGTATTTCCCACGAATAGGTATCGAGCGCGTAACGATGTTGTCCAGCGATCACAGTGTTTTTCTGCTCATCCAGGGTAATCACACCCACCGCAATGTTTTTGAGATGTACATTACCGTAGATGCTGTCCCTGCCACCTGGCGTGATGACTTTATCTTCCCGAAGGGAAATCCAGGGGGTGTCATAGATGTCGGAGGTCGCAGTACGCGCCCAAGGTCCAAGGCATGTCGGCGAATATCAAACGCAGAAATCGGGGCAGCGGTAGATCCTCCGAAGGGATCCTCCCATCAACGTGGATTTGTCGCTGTCAGATAGTTTGTCTGTGTCGCAGAATGCTGCGACCGCATCGTGGAAACTCACCATCTTGATGGCGCGCGTCCAGTCTGTACCCCACATGCAGCGATCTAGCCCAAAGGACTCGATCGTCTTCGATACGTGGGGCCAGATGTCGTCAAATGGAAATCGCTGGAGCGACAGGGTACATACGCCACTGATCTTGATGGCGACATTGTCGAATTGCGACAGGGCCAATATGTCAGGTAATGATGCAAACGGGTCCGCAGGGACGGGTGGTTCAAACGGTTGCGTGATGCCGAGGTGATCCACAACCAGCTGGACATCGGGATGTCGCCGGGCCAGTGCGCCTATGAGCGATGGGTTGTGCCAGGACAGCAGGTTGACCGCAAGATTAGCGTCGCGGCAGCCATCAAGTATACGTCCAATGCCCGGCGCGTCCGGATCACCAAGCGGGGGCGATAACATGACACGCCCTCCGACCACACCATCCCTGTCCGCCCAGTCCTGGATGTCGTCAATGACATCTTCGCGAACCGGGTCAAAAGGTTTCACGAGTCGAAACCGATCCGGGAACTGCTCGTAGACCGAAAGGGCGTAGTCAGGGTCGTATCGATAAAAGGAGTAGGGAGAGACGAGGATGGCACCGGCAACACCTTCATGATCAAACGCCTCGACCATTTGTGAGCTGGTGACTTCATCCGGACCTGTCAATGATCCCCGCCAGGGTCGGCCGGGATGATCTCGTTCATAGGCATGGATCTGAGCATCAATCAGCTGCATAGCCTAAATGTCGATGATCATCGGGCAATTTGCAACCCGAACCGGTCTTGACGCTTCTGCTGCGGCCCCTGAAGATGCGGTCTATGAATGAACAAGAGCCTTTGATCCCCCACGACAGCAAGTCCGTGGTCGCGTGGAGTGCCCTGGCGACCATCGGATGGGGGGTGGGCGTACTCGCGTTCTTCATCTTCGTGCAGTTGATGGTCACCGTGTTCTATGTAGGGTCGGTGTATGGCGATATCTCACAGGAGGAGTTCGCATCTATTGCCGGGGAAATTCAGTACAACGGCACCTTGCTCGCCTTGTCGCTGACCTCGACAGGTCTCATTTGTACCGCTCTTGTTGTGATGATCATTGGTCTGAAACCAGGAACATCTCTGATTGAGTATCTGCTGCTGAAATTGGTGCCATGGTGGGAGTGGCGGCGATGGCTGGGTTTACTGGTTGCATTCATGGTGGTCAGCACCCTGTTTTCTGCTGTCGCTAGCCGCGAGACGCCCATTTTTGTCACAGAGGTGTACTCGACAGCGAGTCCCTTCTGGATGCTGTTGCTGGCATTGATTGTGGCGGCGCCGCTGTTTGAAGAAGTGTTCTTTCGTGGCTTCCTGCATCGTGGGCTTGCGCAAAGCTACGTGGGTCACGTTGGTGCGATTGTCATCACGGCGGCACTCTGGTCCGCAATCCATACGCAGTACGACTACTGGGAGATGACAATGGTGTTTTTCCTCGGCATGTTGCTGGGGGCCGCGCGAACCTATGGGGGGTCTCTCTACTTGCCTTTGGCAATGAACGCTGCCTACAACGCGGTATCGGTAGTGATATTTCATGCCTTCAGGTGACTTCCTGGAAATCACGTAAACGTAAGGTTTACCTTACGTTTTTGCCCTCTAAGGACGTACATTGTTTTATTCCTTTCTCTGTAAAGATGGGTTCACAATGGCCTATGGCATTCGATCGTAAAAAACTCCCGGACAAATGGGAGGCGCTTAAGCGATTTTAATATGTTTTTTCGAAGGTGAAACTCTATTGGGGCTATCCCGAGTTCTTGAGTACGTGGACGATCTGCTGACCATGGAAGACGGTCGAGAGGGACGTCGAGGATTCGACGCGGACGTACATTCTGAACTCACAATGCTGAAGAACGAGTTTATGCAATACCCTGATGAAATCATGTCGCCGTTCCTGACGATCAGCGACAAGAACAAGGTCAAGGAAATGCAGAAACTCTGGTCCGCCATGACACAGTTCTTCAGATAGACCAGAAGAAAGGCAAGCGGTGCATACCTGTGGACTCTTTCAGAGCAGAGGCCGTGGGAGTCCGTAGGACCGTAAATCCGTAGAGCTTCGTAAAGCTTCAGCCCAGGGGGATCACTGGGGAGTCCGGAAGGCCCCTTCGCGACGCACGTGTATCTCGCTCAGGTGCGTGCCCCTCGGACCAACACCCCCGGCAACTCACCTGTAAACGTATCGTTCTGTAGCGTCTCTGTACCGCTCACGAAGATGTGTCGATAACCCTCTGCTTCCTGCACAAGGCGTCGACCACCCGCAGGAAGATCATAAAGCACCTTGGGTGGTTTTATTCTCAAGTTATTGAAATCAATAATATTGATGTCTGCCTTGTAACCAGGCGCGAGGACGCCTCGATCACCCAGACCGTATGCAAGAGCGTTTCCACGTGTGTGTTTGTGGACCAGAAACTCCAAAGGCAGTCCCGGACCCCGGCGTCGGTCTCGCGCCCAGTGCGTCAGCATGAACGTCGGGGATGCCGCATCACAGATGACACCGACGTGCGCGCCACCATCAGCCACACCAATGACGGACGCCTCGTCTGTCAGCATTTCCCGGATCGCGTCAAGATTGCCGCCGTAATAATTCTCGAAGGGATACATGACGTGTCCCTGGCCGTTGTCGCGCATCAACCACTCAAGCAGCAATCGCCAGGGCGTCTTATCCTGGGCTCGGGCGTGCACAGACAGGCTGTCTGTTTCGCTGTCGGGCTCGTAATTCATGTTTTCGTCAAGAACATAGATCTCATCAAACAGGCTCTCGATCCACTGGGTGTGACGATCCGTGGGGATCTCACTGGTCAGCCTGTTCTGTAACGCCGCATCCTGACAGAGTTGTGTGGCTCGGGATTCCGGTGACAGGTGCGACAATGTCTTCCAGGCAGGGTGGTTTAGGAATGGATTCAGCGTTGTCTCCAAGCCCATCACCATGCCGATACCTCGAACATGGACCTGACTGTTGCAGTTGATACCGGCGTCACGCGCTTCGCGCACGTTTGCCATGGTTTCCCGCCACAGTTCGGGTGCGTTGCGGACCTGCACGATCAGGCAGGTTAAAGGGCGGCCCGACAATTTGGCCGCGGCTCGAAGGGCTTCAAACTCACCTGCGCCAAAATCCGAGTTGACTTCAATCACGCCCTTTCCAGCGCGCTTCATGGCGGCTGCCAGTCCCAGCAACTCCTTTTCACCTGCGCTCAGAGACGGGGTGACTCGGCCATCTGCGGCTCTGTGCTTGGTTGTCCGCGACGTTGTGAAACCCAATGCGCCTGCGTGCAGTGATTCCTCCAGCAAGGCACCCATGTGCTCGATTTCCTGGTCTGTTGGGATCTCTTCGTGATCAGCGCCGCGTTCCCCCATGACGTAAAACCGCAGGGCCGCATGTGGCATCTGCGCGCCAACGTCCATAACGCGAGGTTTGGCCGCCAGGGCATCAAGGTATTCCGGGAATGACTGCCAGTTGAACGACACGCCTTCTGAAAGAACGGTCCCAGGTATGTCCTCGACACCTTCCATTAGGTTGATCAGGTAGTCGGTCTGATCCGGATGGACCGGTGCAAACCCGACACTGCAATTACCAAAGACAGCGGTAGTCACGCCGTGCCAGGACGAGGGGGTCAGGTATTCATCCCAGGTTGCCTGACCGTCATAGTGCGTATGAATGTCAACGAACCCGGGAGTCAGAAGCAGGCCATCTGCATCGACGATTCGTTTCGCGGATTCGCCGATCTGACCGACTTCGGTAATGACACCATCCGTGATCGCGACATCACCGGTCTGGGGTGCGTCGCCGGTGCCATCCACCAGGGTGCCGCCCTTAATCAGTAGATCATGCATTGGAACGTCTCGTTTGAATCGCTGTGTAGGACTCAGTGTACCGATACTAGGGATCCCCACAAGCATCACCTTCGAACATACCGATATGATCAAAGTGCACGGTTTCGTCACTCTGAGACAGATCAAACGCGATGCGTCCCCGCAAATCTGTTTCCGCGATCGTGAAGGTGTGCTCGAAGTTCTGGAATGAGGTCGTCAGATTTGCCTGAAACTGTTGTCCACTTGTGTTGGTATAGCTGTCGAGGTTGGTATCTGTATAGGCGGTAATGATGCGGCCGGCGTCTGCGCGGGCGCGATAGCAGATCGTGTATTGCTGTCCACCGGTTACTAGGACGTTGTGACTGATCTGCGTATGCCAGGGTTCGTCGGATTCGTCGGTTTGAACGTGCAGTTGGCCGCCGGATTCCGAGAAACTGACCGCCGCGATCTCTACCGTATTCCAGTCCCGGCCAAACTGACCGGAGTTGAACGAGCCACCGCTGGCGATGATGTTCCCGGCGCGGGGCCGCATGGGGTTCTGCTCGGAGAAAAACAACATGTCATTGCTGAACAGCCCCTCGACGTTCTGGACTTGCAGGAAGTGCCAGCCACCGTTGGTGGGCGCTTCAGTTAATGTGACCAGGATGATCTCGTCCGTGCAATTGTCGAGCGTACCAGTCTGACAGGCAACGCTGCCGTTCACTCTGCGGCCGTTGATATAGACTGATGCTCCTGCCTGGATATGTCGCCCGCTCAATGTGAGTGTGAGTTCATCAGAAAGGAACGGGATCACCATCTCGCGAGTCTGCGCCTCAAGGGGGTCCAGTCCCCATAGTGCCGGCTGCGGGTTTTCGACATCGGTACGTGTGCCTGCGTGTCCGGTCAGGGTCAAAACAAGCTCACCCGCGCTGGCCATTGTGATCAGTTCATCACGCGTGAAAGACTCAGTGTCGTCGAGGGTCGCATATGCTGAGCCATTGAAATAGATAGAGAGGTCGGACGCGGCCGTACCAGCGATGGTTGCACCGTGACCCTGTAACTGAACACCACCTTCGATCGCGCTTGCCTCCAGGCTGTCAAGGATATCGCGGGTACGTGTTTCGTCTGCCGATTGTGGGTTCAGCGTGACCTGACGGGCGAATGCGCCGGAATATCCGGTGCTGCCTTGGACCACCATCTGCCAGATGCTGGCACTGGAACCTGCCAGTTCCCACATGTTTTCCTCCGGAAAGCCTGAATCCATATTCACAATATTGAGCAGATCGATAATGTTGAGGCGCGCTTGTGGTGTGATCATCCATCGATCATAGGCGCCGCGCCATGTGGGTGCTTCCATGCCGGTCCCTGGAGTATTCGTGCTGACGAGAAAAGGAGGGCGGTGACAGGCACCACAGGTCTGTGCACCGGTGGACCGTCCGCCTGCATCGTTGATGAAGTTGAACTCAAAGAATCCGAAACGGGCATCGTCCGTGAGTTCGTTGTGGTAGGGGCGCGTTTTGGCTGGAGGGAATGGCACACTCAACAAAAACGTAGCGAGGGCATCCCTGGCAGGGGAGTCGAGGGCACCGTTCAGCCCCTCATCATTGAGTGAACAGTTGCCCACTTCACACATGGTTGTTGCCAGGGTGCCGTTCACCAGGTGCCTCGTGCACGTGACCGGGTCGTCAATGCTGCAGTTTGGTGTTTCATCTGCATTGATAGAGCGTGTGTTGTTGCCACCGTAAGGATCGCCAGGAATACCATCCCAATGATAAGGTTGGGTATCGCGTAAACCTCTAACAGGCATGGTGAGGCGCGGTGCAATCTGCGTACAGCCAGGGACGTCACAGATCGGCGTTTCCAGCACCCAGATGAGTTGATCGGTGTGTCCGTCCGGATGGCAGCTCTCGCAGGAGAAAGTTCCGGTCGTCGACGCATCCGCGTCATTGAACGCGATACGACCCTGTTTGACGACCGGATGCGTGGGATCCTCCATGATGATGGTGTCCTGCAGCAAGGGCGATGCGGGATCGGTCAGATCAACCACCGAAACCGTGTTATCTGCGACGTTGAGGACCCAGGCCACCGCCGGCGATCCATCTGCATTGGACTCGAGCGCTATACCTCTAGGCACGGCGCCAACACCCACAGATCCGAGAACCGTGCCTGCGTCGGCGCTGACCGTAAACAACCTGTCAGAACCTGCCGCCGTTGCAACCAGAGTCGTGTCGTCATCACTGATCTGTATTCCAAACGGTGTGGCCAGCGCTTCTCCGGGGGCCGGGTGAGTCGGTGGGACGGGTTCAAGGTCGTAAAACACAGGAGCGGCGCAGTCTGCATTAGGGCATGCGATCCGTGTAATCTGATTGAGGAAGGCGCGGTTATCCATCTCAGCCAGACCTTCCTTCAGGGTACCGGCGCGACCATTGGCGGTGTTGCGAGCGTCTGTCTGAGCTACGAACACAGTGCCATTGGAATCCACCGCGGTGCCATAGAGAAGGGTACCCACGGTCTCGACGGTGTCGATCAGAAGATCGTTGGCGGTATTGAAAACAAAGATATCCCTGTCGGGAAGATCGGGATTGATGATGATGTCAGCGTCGTAGAAAGTTGATAGAACATTGTTGTTGGAGAACACATGTTCCACTGCGTCAAAGGTACAGATATCGGAAGTGCCTACCTTGTCCTGAGTGCAGCCGGAGAGTTGGCTACGGTTGTTGGATTCAAACGGTGTGACATACAACCGGTTGTTTCTGACGGTGACCGCACGGGGGTCCTGTGCACTGATGCTCAATCGGCGTGTTACGGTATAAGTCTCTACATTGATGACGGCGACCTGGTTGTCGGTGGAGAGTGCAACGTAGGCTTTGCTGTCATTGGCGAAAGCGATACCGACAGGTTCATCAAAGGTTGTGGACAGATCATTGTCCACGTCCTGGATAGTGGCGATGACCTGGTGAAAGGTCGGGGAGGCTGCATCGGTATCCACCACACTCACGGAATCTGAGATGTGATTGGTGACCCATATCTCGCTGCCGTCTGGTTTCACAGCCAGACCTACCGGATCCACACCGACGTTAACGCGGCTGACTATGCTGCGTGACGACCGGTCGATGATGTCGAGGGTGTCCGCAGGGGTGTTGGTGGCATAGATGCGATTCCCCAAACGAACGATGGGCTTCGAATGGGGGCTCAGAAACGTGGGTCTGCCGACGTCTGTTGTGATCGTAGCGATGGGTTCACCGGCGCTGATGCCGGACCCGCCATCGCCGCTGCTATCGCCAGCGTCGTCGTCTTCGTCGTCGCCCCCACCTTCGTCGCCGCCGGAGTCACCACCAGAACCGCTGCCTCCACCTGTTGTGGGCGGCGGCGACGAATTATCACTGCTCCCACCACCGCCTCCACAAGCGTTGATCGCAAACAGCGTCGTTAGCAGGAAGCTGAAAATGGCGACCTTCAACATGACAATTCCCCCTCGGCCTTTATCAAGTGGGTCTGGCTGGACAGGTCCGTGGCCAGACGCTTGTGGCCCGAATTTACGACAGGATCGTCTTGTAGCGCAACGGTGTGAGATAGGTGGCAATGTGACGTCGGACTCTGCGAAGTTCGCCATTTTGAGCCCTATTCTTTAATAACAGCCAGACAGGGGGATCTACGACCTATGGCACATGAGATGATTATTTCCAGCGGTACAGTCGTGGACGGCCCCGGTGCTCCAAGTACCCAAGCTGACGTCGCGATCGACAATGGCCGTAGTTCCCGTATTGGTGACCTGTCTAGTGGACAATGCGATCAAGTTTACGGCGCAAGGCGTGGTAGAAGCCTACATTCGCATGCACGACGGGGATCTTTCCATCAGGGTCACTGATACCGGCTGCGGGATACAGGAGCCTGATCGAGTACATGCCTGGGAGGCCTTTCAGAGCAACCCGGACTACTTGTCGATAGCCCAGAAATCCGTGGGCCTTGGGCTTCCGATTACACAACGCTTCGTCGAAATCATGGAAGGTGTCATAGATCTGAAGACTAGTGCTGGTGGTACGTGCGTGAGTATCGAACTTCCCGATATTGCTGTATCAGGGGTCATGCCACCTAATGAATACGACGACGAAGCGATTCAGGTGCTGCGGGGTCTTCCTGCAGAACCGTTGCGACGTCTGGAGAACGCGGTTCTGTATGCTGACCGCGAATCATTCAACACACTGCTGGAGGACACGTCGTTTGAGCCGGAGCTTGTACGACATCTTCAGGAATCGATGATGTGTTATGGATTCGATCGTCTGCTCAGACTCTTCGCTGATGCCCGTTCAGAAGCCTAGGGCTGGGCTTGTTGATCTGACGGAAGTCATAGTTGAAATATGGTGCGTCCTGGTTCCCACCGTCTCAGTTCAGTGGTACCGCCATGCAACCGACATACTCGACGACAGAGGGCGACAACTGTTCCACGTACCTGACAGGCAGCTTCTCCATGGCTGTTGTGCACCGACGTCACTGCTGGATAATGTAGTTCGCCAAACACGTTGAAGTTGACAGCACATGGTGAGCAAGAGGGCCCGAGCCAGGAAGGTGATGTGCCACGAATAACTGATCGCGTTGGTCTGATCGTCATCAATGCGCTGTCTAACGCCGCCTCGGGCCAGGAGCGTTCCGTCCCATACGGTCCCGAGGACCGACACTGGTTAGACTGGTATCAGCCCAGGGAGGCCTCTGCAGAAAAGGTCTGTGTCCTGTTCATCTATGGTGGCAACTGGCGCAGTGGTTCACGCGGTGACTATCGTTTTGTCGCAGATTTGCTGCTTTCCTGGGGATATCAGGTTGTGATACCGGACTATCGTCTGTACCCCGAGGTGCGTTTTAGTGACATTCTCGGTGATGCTCAGATCGCAGCCAAACGATGTGTTGAATTGCTCGACAGTGACACGACTCTCATTGTCATCGGACATTCCGCTGGAGCTCAGCTGGGAGCATTGCTCACGCTGAACCAATCGTTGGGTGTCAGTGACAGAATCTCGGGTTTCATCGGGCTGGCTGGTCCGTATGACTTTTATCCATTCTCCCGAGATGAACACTGGGATCTGTTCGCGCCTGAGCAGCATTACCCGCAGTCCCAGGCGGTGAATTACGTTCGCGCAGATGCCGCGCCACTGTTTCTGCTCCACGGGCGTGGTGACACAACGGTACGGCGCGGACAATCGAAAAGCCTGACGGAAAAGCACCGTGCAGCAGGCGGGATCGCAGACCGGGTTGTCTATGATCAGGTAGGGCACGTCGGGCTTGTTCTTTCGTTTGCGCCCCTGCTCAGAAGCCTACCTCGGAACCAGGCGATCCTGGCGGATATCGATCGCTTTATCCGTTCATGCCTCGGCGATCAATCCTGAAATCGTTTTACCTATCTCTTTGAGCGAGTGCTCGTGAGTATGCCGACCGACGATAGACCTGGTCCTTGGGTCGACCAGCAGCACAAAGCCTGTTTTTACGCCGTGGCTCTTCCAGATCTTGTCCAGACCGAGCGATTGCATGTGGAACGCTGATTGGTCACGGTCATAACGACGCGTGTGATCGAGCACTAGATACAGAATGGGAAGTGTGTCGTGTTTCTACTGCAGTTCTTCGAAGGTGCTGCCCATAAGTTTGCAGGACCCGCACCAGTCAGCGTGAAATTTGATGGCGATCAGTTCCGGCACTTGATCGTCAGCAATGACCGTCGGGACCAGTGCAGCGGTGCAGTATATGACGAAAATCACACGGAGATGTTTGAGCATAGGTTTCGGGATTGTTGTTGATCGCGTCTCTTCAGACCGTGTCGCGGGATGATAGATTACACCGGGGTGATGAAATGGATGATGCGGCGGATCAAAGGGATCAGGCCGCTCTCTTACTACCTTTGTGTGCGCGTTTCTCGGCATGAGCCTGCAACATTTCGGTGACGGCGTCCGGACGGACGTATCGCTGGGTCATTACGATGCGCGGGTGCGTACCCGCATTCGGTGCGACCGTGTGCAACATTCGCAGATCGGTCACGTAGATGTCGCCTGGCTCGCCGGTCAGTTCGACAACTGACAGGGGAGTGCCCAATTCTGTCACCTCGCGTGCCAGAAGTTTCTTACGTTCAGCGGGCTCACCCGGCGACATCAGTGATTGGAAATACGGGAGCGTCTTCATCTTGCGTTTGATGTCTCTCGATCTGATGAACCCCTGATCGTTGAATAGCTGATGAGATCCTGACACCAGCAGTGTACCGCCACCTTCGGCAACCACCTGATCAACACAAACAAAGACCTGTAAACCCGGCGTCTTGCCGGACGCGAGCCTGGGAAAATCCAGGTGCCATACGGTATTGGGAACGGTCCACTCATCAGCCACCGGTGAGGAGTACAGAAGCTGGGGCTTGGCGGACAAGGCCTCTAACTTAACGGTACCCGCAAGTGTTGTCGCTATGTTGTCGACATCAGGGCTTATCACTGCTGCCAGCTGGCGATTGTTCTTGAGGCGCCTGACATAGTTCAGGCTCCCCCATTGCTTGCCGGCATCTGGTTTCTCCCACCGATTTGATGAGTCCAGACCCTGGTCGTTGAGTGTGGCATGGACCTTGTCGCGTGCGTCACGAATCAGATCTGGATCCACAACACCGGGGATGTGCACCACGCCCCGTTGTTCGAGTGATCGTTTATAGTCCTCAACAATCATGGCGGTATTTTGATCCAATGCGAAGCAGTGTCAAATCCCTATAATGGTGCTTCTGCCTACACAACCGGGGTTTTGTTTTGTCTGAACAGGTGATGGCGTCTACAGGCGCTGAGGATGTCCATTGGGACTTGTCCGATCTTTACAATGATGTCGATGATCCGAAACTCGAACAGGACATTCAGAAGCTGCTTGCCATGACTGAGGCGTTCCATCGGGAATACGCCGGTCAACTGTCGGTCCGATTAGGCGAGGCGCTTACTCAACAGGCCGAAATCGAGTGTCTCGCAGATCAGCTGATGGTGTATCTGTTTCTGCGTCGAAGCACCGACGCGACCAACGAGACCATCCAGCAGAAGATGGGACAGGCACAGGAAGCACTGAGTCGTGCGTCGGCGGACTTCCTGACATTTTTTGATCATGAAGTTGTCGCAATTGATGAAGCGACGTATCAAAAGCTGATCGACTCCGATCCGGTGGTACGAAAGCATCGTTCTTTGCTGGATCACCAACGAGCCAACAAGGAATATCTCCTCGAAGAGATTGTTGAGCGGGCACTGACACTTCGTTCACCTTTTGGGGCGAGTGAATGGTCCGACTACATGGATGAACTGGAAGCAGAACTCCGTTTCTCATTTGATCAGCGCAACATGACACTACCTGAAATTCTGCATGTAACCGCCAATGACCGGAGTGCGGAGCGACGTGCGGAGGCGATGGCCGTGTTCAGCCAAGGTCTTGCTGAACAACGATTTGATCGCACAATGGCCAGAACGTTGAATGTTGTGATTGGAGGAAAGGCGGTTGAAGACAGGGAACGCGGTTATTCAAATCCGATGAGCGCACGCAATATCGGCAATCGTGTCGACGATGACACCGTGATCGCGTTACATGATGCGGTTGCGGAGGAGGGAGCTGTCCAGGCTCAACGTTATTATCGATTGCTGTCAGCACATCTCCGTCTCGACACCCTGAAGTGGTCCGATCGAAATGCACCGGTTCCGTTCGCGAACGATGAAACGGTACCCTGGGGCGATTGCGTGGATACCGTGTTGTCTGCGTACGAATCTTTCAGCCCAACCCTGCGTGATCTGGTCGCGAAAATGCTTGATCGAAAGTGGGTCGACGCGCCACCTTACGAGGGCAAAACAGGGGGAGCCTTCAATTATTCTGTGTTGCTTCCCAATGGGGAGCCCCGAGCCTACAACTTTCTCAATTACCTGGGCTCACCTCGAGACATCATGACGGTAGCGCACGAAGCAGGACACGGCGTTCACGGGATGCTGGCCGCAGAAAGTCAGGGCGCGTTGATGATGCGCGCGCCGATGGCGTATGCGGAAACAGCGTCAATTTTTGGCGAGATGACGACGTTCCAATATCTCCTGTCCAACACGAGTGATGACGAGGCGAAGCTCGCATTGTTGATGGAAAAGTCTGCGGATCACGTGAACTCAGTTGTACGCCAGATCTCGTTCTCCAATTTTGAGCGACGAGTTCATGAAGAACGCAAATCAGGCAAGCTGACGCAGGAAGAATTCAATCGAGCCTGGATGGATGTAACGTATGCGTTTTACGGTGAACCGGGGGAGTTGTTCACCTATGATCATGTTGAGAATCTCTGGTCCTACGTCAGTCATTTCCTTCGACCCTTCTATGTCTATGCCTACGCGTTCGGGGAATTGTTTACACAATCGCTGTTTGCATCCCGGGACCAGATAGGCAATGACTTTGAACCCATGTATCTTGACCTACTTCGCGCAGGAGGAAGCAAAGACGCTGTTGCCCTGATGCAACCTTTTGGGCTTGACCCTCGGGATCCGTCATTCTGGCGAATGGGAATACGCAACAGCATTGCAAGCTGGCTGGATGATGCAGAGGCGATCTCTGAGCGGTTAGGCGTGTCGGTCACGTAGATCGGCACGACGACTGTGGTGAAAGCCGGAATCAGTGTGTAGAAAAGGCAGCGATACCTGAATTGGGTTTTCGAAACTGTATAGAGGCGACACCTTCCGTGACGAGAATTACGCGTTCGGATAGTGGAATGAAATCGCCTTTCAGGCGCGTGGATTCAAGCTTCATTCGACTGCCGTCAATGACCACCGTCACTTTGTGGGACTCCTGATCCTCGGTGGTACCGATCGGGCATAACAACCCGCCTTTAAATGTGTGAATCACGCGATAATGCGCCATGCCGGTCACACTGCCACGCGGTCGTAACCGGTCGTTTGAAATAGGATCGATACTGATTCTGTGTTCCTCGTACAGGTGCTCGCAGGCTTCTTTCATGGTGGTTTCGGCAATCCAGGTTCCCTGGACAGCGATTCACAGAGCTGACGCCGTAGGCGATACTGACGAGACCCAATGAGAGAAGATTACCTGGTAGGCCGACGCTGTTCGCTTCGATTTGGATCTGTACGGCTGCCCTGTCCTTTGGCTGCGTAGACTTGCTCTACGCGAAAGTGTTCGCCCCTGCGGCACCGTCAGATCGTCTTGATCAAACTTACACATGATCAATCGTTGATATTCCCGAATCCCCTGCGCCCACGATTTGGTGAGTGATTCGACATATACTGCGCATCGCGCAATAAAAATCAAGGCGTGGTAGACGGAACGTATCTGGTAGCAGTTTTATATCGCCTTGGAGGACACGCCAAATTTGGTCATTTGTGCTAAAAAGTCCTTGTTTCTACGCGGTCTAGCAACGTTTGCAATTCCTGAACAATACTTGGGTGTCTGTACAATGATTGAAGGTTTCGACCACGCAGCTATCCCGATGGGGCAGGTGGACGACATGCTCCGGTTTTACCGGGGCCTCGGTACAGATGTACGTGAGGAGGTCCCGGGTTTCCTTTTTTCGGCCTACCTTGGGGCGAACAAGATCAATTTGCACCTGCCTGCAGCATGGCAGTCGTCTGAGTTCACGCTCCGTGGTCCAACGGCAACACCTGGATGCGGAGACTTCTGTTTTGTCTGGAAGGGCAGTGAAGATGACCTGATGAGACTACTCGCGAATGTCCGTGCCGAGATCGAGGAAGGACCAGTGCCTCGGCGAGGTGGGCGTGACTCGATGGGAACGAGTATCTATGTCCGTGATCCCGATCGAAACCTTCTTGAGTTCATACGATACTGATTTCAATATGAGTGAATAGGAAAATACCATGCAGGTTGAAAACTGGCCCTCAGTTGGTCCGTCAGCGCAGCTCTATCAGGAGCTGAAGCAGCTCGATTTGCTGGAGAACATTGCGGAACTGGATGTTTTCGGTTTCACCATCGTCCCGCCGGAAAAGATCGGCACGCCTGACTTCCATGCGCGGATGAAAGAGGCCCTGTCTTCAGTTCTTGAGGGACGTTTCGGAGAACCAGCCGAAGACGGGTTGTCTTGGGAAGAAGCGAATCAGATCTTCCGGCTCATCCTGTGGGAACATGAAGTGTTCGAGGAGTTACTCATGAATCCGTCTGGTCTGGGACTTGTACAACACCTGGTCGGTACCAATTGTATTCTCAGTCTGTTTGATGGCTGGGTAAAAGGTCCAGGAGAAGCCCGGACACCCATTCACTGTGATCATTGGGACTTTTCCCGAAAGACTTTTGCGCCCGAACCGATGAGCGCGAATTTTAATTACCTTGTGACGGATTATTCCTCCGATGATGGTGCGATCAGCTTTGTTCCAGGTAGCCATAAGTGGCACCGCTATCCATCACCTGCAGAGGTGAAGTACTGGTCTGAGAAGTCACATCCAGTCGAAGCAGAAGCAGGTTCCATGGTGATCTGGGGTGATCAGACGTGGCATGGCTCGTTCAGCAGGAAGATCAATGGCGAACGTCTGATGATTCTGGGTACGTTTTCAAGGGGGTATCTGCAGACTCAGGAACCCTTCCGCGAGACCGTATCGACCGAAGCACTCTCGAGGAATCCACTACGATTTGCGGGTTTGATGGATGTCTACGGTGCATTCCCATTTGGGAAAGACGATGTGGATGCGCGTCGTCTGGCGGCCAATATCAACAGTTCTGCGATTGATACCGCGCCCTACTACAGTCTGTTTGACCGCGAACCCGCGGGGGATCTGGTCAGTCGCCGGCCAAGCTACGACTACGACGTTTTCGATAAGGAAGGCTGGCTGGCCGCACGCCAGGCGCGGGCTGAACGTTCAATGTCGCGAAGTAAGTAGCCCCTACGTTTCGAAGAGGGCACGCAAAGCCGGTTTTAGTGGACGAATCAGTTCGTGAACCTCAGCCCTGGATGGTAGTACTGTTCCGCGTAGCGCATTCGGATGTTGTAGAACGCTTCACCCGATCTGACTTCTCTCTCCGGATTCGCTGAATCGCGGATCACAAAATCAGCTTCTGTCGGCGCACAGGCCATCGTAGAAGGATCACGTTCTGGCCCGCAGGTACTTGGATCCTCATCGATATTGTTAGGTATGTCCGCACCGGCGTAGCGTATGTCCATACTCCATCGGGTCTGTTCCGAGGTATTATCGAATGAGGCGTGTGGTGTCATGTTGTTGAGAAACAAGACGTCTCCGCGTTGCATCTCGACAGGTTTGTGTTTTTCCTCTGGCAGGTGCGCTTCGGGTATCTCGATGTATCTGGCCTCGCCACCTGATTCGTGAGGGAGGATGCCGCGCTTGTGCTGCCACGGATAAACCACGAGACAACCATTTTCGATGGTCGCATCAACGAGGGGAATCCAGCATGTGACAATCATCTGCTTGTCACAGTGCGGCAACATGTATCCCGCGTCCTGGTGCCAGGGTACAGCAGCTGGAAAGTAGGGCAGATGATCACCAGGTTTCCAGTGGGGGATTTTCGGACGTATTCGAAAGGTCGAGCTGCCGATAATGTCTGGTCCTATCAGCGATTCAATACACGCGAGCAAGGGTTCGTGTCTTATGCAGTGAAGTAGGGTCTCTGCGACCGGGGGTGCACCCGTTTGATCGGATGAATGCTGGTAACGACCGGTAAGATACAGGTCCTGCATGGCGGCAAGCAGAATTCTACGGGCTTTGTCTCGATGCGCGGGTAGATGGTGAATCAGCCTCCCAAATCGTTCATCGAATGGTGTCTCAAAGCACCCTTCCTCACGAGTGAGAAGCCCCTTGGCAATCAGCTTTTCACATTCTGCGTCCAGTTGCGCCGTGATCGCGGCCGCGAGCGCATCAAGGTGGTTCGTTGACATCAGATTACGACGAACGAGCCAGCCGTGGTCAGCGAACGATTTCTGCTTGGAAGGCGAGAAGCCTTTGTGTCTATTGTTCATTCTGATTTCTATGGATGATCTGGTGTGACCCTTCCCAATGGTCGCTTAGTTTCACTGTAGATGGTCATCCGGGGTGACATTGTCTCCGTTCAGACTTGTATTTCACAGGTCTTTTTCTGAAGATCAGCCCATGGCATCACTTCGACTCCAGGAACGTATCCGCACTGGCATCATTACCGGCTTGCTCGTGCTGGGTCTGTTGTTTGTGGGGCTCCTCAGCCACCAGACCTATGTCGCGTTCAGCAGCCAGCAGACACTGGTGCAGGATATCCTGAGAGACTACGCGACACTCGCCTCTGATGAGTTCAGACGACGCGCAGACTTCGTGGGGTTCTACGGTATTGGCCGCGTTATTGGTCGCCTCGCCCAGGTCCCTCGGCAGGACCCGTTGCCACGACTCGATGAGTTACCAGGTCTCCTGCAGATTGACGAAGAGGAGCGCCGGGATCTCGGCAGGGCGACCATGTTGGCGAAGGGCTTTTTCCGGTACGACGCCCGTTCGGGCGTGCTGACTCATACGGGTGACATCCTGGAAGACACCGAACCGGGTCTGATCAAGAGAATCCTGGAGCCAGGGTCTGATGAGCGGCTTGAGTTCTCGGGTACACATCACGAGAACATCGACGGTGAGAGTCATAACTTCGTGTACACGCAGGTTTCAGAAGACTACTACGTTGGCCTGCGGATCAATGAATCGGAAGCCATCAACTGGCTTCGATACTTTATCGACCAGCGACCCCTCATCCCACAATCGCTTGCGGGCGGAAAACTCGATAACCAATGGGTCTACGTATCGCTGAGGGGGCTCGAGGGTTCTGAGGTCTTTGCGATGGGAGCCTATGAGGCAGGCATGCAGCTTGTGACCGAACCCATGGAGGGTCGTATGTATGAGGGATTGTCGTTGCAGGTGGGCATCTATCCCAAAGCTGTTGACTCATTGATCATCGGTGGGCTGCCGGTAGATCGCCTCCCATCGATTTATGGGGGAACGGCTTCTCTGTTGTGGACCCTCTGGATTCTTGCCGTGTTGATGATTGGTTCCGCGTTGTTGTTCGTTCGTCGTGAACGAGCGATCGCTCATTTACGTTCTGATTTCGTCTCTCGCGTATCGCACGAGCTACGGACTCCCCTGGCACAGATCATGATGTTTGCGCAGACGTTGATACTAGGGCGAATGCGATCAGACAGTGAACGATTACGTGCGATCAAGGTCATTGATAAGGAGGCCCAGCGTTTGTCACATCTGGTTGATAACGTTCTAAATTTCTCGCGCGTCGAGCGGGGTAGTCAGGAGGTCCAGGTGACAGCGCAGCCATTGTTCCCGTTGGTACGGGAAGTGACTGATCAATTCCGAGGCCTGATGAACGAAGGAGAGTTAATTCTGCACAGTCAGATTGAAGAAGACGCCAGGGTCATGCTTGATCCGGACGCATTCCGCCAGATGTTTGTAAATATTCTCGATAATGCCGTGAAATACAGTCCGTCCGGTGAGAACGTCGATATTAGTCTGCAGGAGAATGGTGACCGGATTGATGTGTCGGTTGAAGACCGGGGGATCGGCGTTCCTGCCGGTGAAAAGCAGAGAATCTGGGAACCGTACTACCGTACGCCGGATATCAAGAAACGGGCTATCGGCGGCACCGGTATTGGTCTTGCAGTCGTCCAGGAACTTGCAAGGCTACAGACAGCCAGAGTCTCGGTCAGCGACCGGGATGGTGGTGGGGCCCGGTTTACGATGGGCTTCGAACTGGCGCACGGGGTAGCGTCATGAGTCATGTACTGATTATCGAAGACAGTGAGGATATGGCCTACGGGCTCAAAACCAATCTCGAGTTCGAGGACTACGAGGTGACCGTGGCCACTGATGGCGAAGAAGGATTGCATCAGGCACTCGAGGGGTCTCCGGACCTGATCATTCTGGATCTCACCCTTCCCAAACTGGACGGTTTGAATGTCCTGAGTGAGTTACGAACCAAGGGTGTTCAAACCCCCCTGCTCATACTCACTGCCCGAGGTGAGGAACAGGACAAAGTAACCGGGCTGAAACTCGGTGCCGATGATTATGTCACCAAACCATTCGCGCTTCTGGAACTAATGGCACGGGTAGAGGCGTTACTTCGACGCGCGGACAGCGCGACTGCGTCATCGCTGAAAACCGGTGATATAGAAATAAACGCGGCGGCGCGCACTGTCAAACGCAATGGCACAGACGTGGAGCTCGCACCTCGTGAACTTGAACTGCTCATCGCACTTGTAAAGCAGAATGGACAGGTCGTGTCGAGACAGGAGCTTCTGCAGACGGTGTGGGGACATGCGGGCAGAGTTGAGACACGAACCGTCGATACCCATGTCGCGGAGCTACGGCGAAAGCTTGAAGCAGACCCGTCCAACCCGCGTCATATTCATACCGTTCGAAAGGTAGGGTATCGGTTCGATCTCGCGTAACCCGCCATGGTGTCGTTTCTTCCTGACTCGTTTGCTTCACCGGGTCCAGACGATCAGCCATGTCGCGAAGATCAGTGATACGTTGCTTGTTGATCGGGTGCGTACTGAGAAACGCGACCGGCGTACCACCTGAGGTCATGCTCTCGTGGAGTGCAGCTGCTCCGTAGGGTGAGAACCCCAGTTCGAGGGCCCAGATCACTCCCATATAATCCACTTGTTTTTCCTCCTTCCGGTCGAATCGCATATCGATGCTGTCGACCAGAAAATCTGTAGCGGTTGTTGCGAGAAAGTCGCCACCGGTAGCGACCGTTCCAACCGCCTTGGAGATGGCAATAGGTATTGATTGTTTTGCCCGTTTCGAGGAATGTTCCAGTTTCAGGTGTGCTGCCTCGTGTCAGATCAGGCCGCCCATTGGGAACCTTCATCACCGATCAAATCCAGCATGGTAAAGTTGACGAAGACGGTAGACACTTCCTCCCGGTAAGCTGCGGCGGCGTTGGGTTTGTCATCAGGCATTATGTACCGGCTTACTCGAGTTCAGAGACCCGTTCGATACCACGTTGAATAGCGTACAGGACGCGTGCCTGACCAGTGTACATTTGCCTCAGCATGGAACCCCCGGAAGTGCGCAACATGACCTTGTTCTGACCGACTCGAGCAATGCTCTGTACGAGCCAGGCATCCGGATAGATATCCGGTTTCAGGTCCGGTATCTCCTGCCAGGACACTCCGGTGCAGATGCATTGAGGCAAACCCGCATTGTCAGCTCAACCAGGAATTCAACGTCTTCCTCAATGACGCTTTCATTTGTCGAGTAGGCGCCCTGGACAAACCCCTTGAGACGGTTGGCTTTCGAGTTGAGCGTCCTTGACGGTTGTTCCTGAGGTCACGCGGACGCCTTCAATGACCCCTAGCGGCTTACGCTGTGGCTGCTCGTCTCGCCATGATTTTCGCCTGGCCCCGGTTCTTGAATCTGGTCCGATCCACTGTCCCCATCCCCACGGCTTCGACGACTCCCATAGCGATCGGGTCGGCGCCACGAATGCTGAGTGGCGTCAACAGCAACGCAGCGATGGTCAGGCACATCAGAAGAACCAGAGGCGTCGTATTGTCGAGATGTGAGCGTTGAGCGATGGCCGGATGGTTCTGATCTGGTCGCGTCAGCACTTCTGATTGAGGCCTGATTTTCATGTCTCTGAACTCCATAGGGATTGGATCTGATCCGGGGTAATACCTTTGGCTATCTCAGACGCCTGAGGCTAGCCGCTGCATCTGGATGGCCACTTTCGTGCGACTTCGCATACCAGATTGCTGCTTCGGCTTTGTCTTTGGTGACACCACGGCCCCGTTCATACAGTTCCGCAAGCAGGAACTGAGCATCGGCATATCCAGCGTTTGCAGCGGGCGTATACCAGTTACCCGCATTCTCGTAGCTCCGGGGCATACCTTTGCCACTGGCAAAACGTTGTCTCAGCAGGGTTTGCGCAGGTGGATGCCCGGGCTCAGGAGCTTTTCTCAGGGTTGAAGCGGCGTCATTGTCACTTCGAGCAAAGCCACCTTTACTGTCACTCTGTAGTGCGGCAACGTGAACCAACGCCGGGGGATGCGCCTGGTCGCCCGCAAGGCGGAACCAGGTCGTCGCCGTGTTTAAATCTGCCTTACCGCACGCGTCAAGCTGACCCGCTGCATGCATCTCTCCAAGGGCAGTCTGCGCAGATGGATAGCCGGCGTCCGCCGCAGGTTGAATAGCGACCACTGCTTCCCTCGAGCGACCTGTGCTGATGAGGGCGCGTGCATATTGAACTTGAAAGCGCACAACATGAGGAAATTCTCGCAAGGCGTTGTTGCAGATTGTGACCGTCTCAGGGCGAATGTCAGAAACCGGCAGACTCCAGTCCGCTGGGGTACGTGCTTAACCCGCGGCGTCTTCACAATCATGCTGATTTGGCAACTCTGCGATGAGCCTATTGTGGTTTTCCTCTGTCAGTTCTCCGTTCACGGTGAGTCCGCGACGGATCTGGAAAATGGCCAGGGCCTCCTTGGGGGGTTCCATCTCCCCAGTCATCGAAGTTTTCCGAAACCCAACCTGGTAGAGCATTGACTGAACGTTCTTGATTCTTGCAATGAGCACTTCCTGGGCGGATCGGCCCGGGCTGCTTCCTCTTCCTGCGTCTTCGCAAGTTGCTCCTGCTCCTGAGCTTGCGCACCCTCACGAACCTTGGTCAGAAGGTCTTATGCCTGATAGTAATATCGGCAAGTTCGCCCCGTACGGTTCAGGTAGGCGACCAACCGTTCCTAGGCGTGAGTTGGTATCCGGTGTGAAACAACGCACGTGTTTCATGGAAGTCGATTGACGGAGGAGCGTCATAGTCCAGGTTTCGTATTCGGGGGACCAGTTCGATAATGGCCTCATAGTTCTTTTGTTGGACCAGTTGTGACAGTTCACTCATCAGCATGTCCACCTGAACGTAGAGGGGCAGTTCGGCGGTACCGGAATGGGCGTGGGGTTATGCACAGGACAAGACAGGTCAGCAGAATACAAACCGTAGGGCCTTAGCGTATGGGTCTTTTTGCTGTCTCAAGGGAGACTGAGTGGCCAGGATGCTGCATTTGGTTTCCTCTGCGATAGCAGCGGATCCAGTGTACGATTTATGAATAATAAATATTCATATAAACAGTTAGTTATGGATAATATATGATGTTAAATATCATATAGAAAATAGACGTACTATAGCCGGGCGACGCGACGTTTGTCTCCGTCGCGGATGGTCAGTCCCTGGCTGTCGAAATACTCAAGCAGTTCTATACACAGATTACGGCCCAGGCCACTGCTGTCCCGGAATTCGCGCACGGTAAATCCTTCTTTTTCACCAGCCAGTGCCTGCACAATGTTGATCAGTTGATCAATTCCCGTCTGAAGGTAGTATCGATTGGATGTTGGCTGCACTACATAGCCTAGTTGGATACATCGTTTGAGTAACCCCGCCAAGATCACGGGTGAGTTGCTGAGTGATTTGGCAAGATCTGACAGAACAGGTGGCCGCAGCGGATCGTCGGCAAGCACTTCCCTGATCTGCTCCCAGAGCACCTGATCGGCAGGTTTCAATTGTGCCTGCCGTCCGGAGAGTGCGTAGCGGCCGCCCTGGTTGGATAACGTCGTGTCTTTGAGCAATCTGCCGATGACGTGATCCTTGACCGGTTTGGGGATGCTGGTATCTAGCATTTCCCGGAGTCCGCTTGCCGAGAGACCTGGTGTGTCCGGATTCGCCCTGTGCCACGCGGAGAGTGCTTCGATGGTCTGCGCGCCCCATTCTGTCAATTGTCGCGTTGTTACCAGACGCTGACCGATCAATTCACTCTCGGTGGTGACCTGTACCGCCGCCAGTTGCCATTCAAGTGCATCTGCGGTGTAGTTCCTGGATTGGGCATACGCTTCTATATCCACGCCAGTGGGTGACAGGTCGAGCAGATTCAGTAGGGCGTTTTCAGACGGGTATGTTGATTGCTCTATTGATTGGTCAATTGATTGCTCTAGTGATGGACCGATAAGTGCGCTAAGCCAATTGATCCTGGCGGGACGGGAACGGCCACGAGCGGGAGGGAAGGGATCGATGACTGTTCCGCCTGCGAGCGTGTTTTCAGCGGCCTGGTCGCGAAGGATCAATCGGTCGCCAGGGTAGACGCACAGTGGCTCAGAAAGCGTGATCTGGGCCAGCGCCTGCTGACCTGGTTTGATCTGCTTGTCGGTCAGAATTGCAACTCGCCCAACCGAATGCATCGCGGCGCAATGGAAGTGGACCGGCCTTCCGTGACGAAGTGCTTTCAGACTTGCGGGAACCGAAAGTTGTGCATCAATTCTTCGCGTCGATGGCAGTGGGCTGTTTGTGATCCAGTCTCCACGATGGATGTCTTCGGGTGACACATTGCCACTGAGATTCAGTGCACATCGATCACCGGCCACGGTGGCCTGCGCCTGTTCGTTCTGACGATGCAGACCTCGGACGCGAACGGTGGCACCTGATGGCATTAGTCGTAACTGGTCACCCACTTGCGCAGAACCGTCAAAGACGGACCCTGTCACGACGGTGCCCGAACCTTTGACGTTGAAACTGCGGTCGATCGCCAGTCGAAAGTAACCGTCTTGATGTCGCTCCGTGGTTTCAGATGCCGCGTTGACCAGCAGTTGTCTGAGCGCTGGAATACCTTCGCCTGTCTCGCTAGAGGCAGCGACGATGGGGCCGGACGCCAGCGACGTGGCGGCGAGCGCCGTTTTGACTTCGCTTTCAACCGATGCAACCCGGTCGGCGGAGACCCGATCGATTTTGGTGATGACCGTGATGGCTCTGCTGATGCCCAAGAGATCGAGTATGGTCAGATGCTCGGTCGTTTGTGGCATGGGACCGTCGTCCGCTGCGATCACAAGCAGGGCAAGGTCCACCACAGAAACACCCGCAAGCATGTTATGGATGAATCGGATGTGACCGGGTACATCGATGAAGCCGAGCGTGGCATCGTTCGTCTGGGTATAGGCGAAACCAAGGTCAATGGTCAGTCCCCGCGCTTTTTCCTCTGACAGACGGTCGGTGTCGACACCGGTCAGTTGGCGTACAAGCGATGTTTTACCGTGATCCACATGTCCTGCAGTGGCGATTATCACAACTTGAGTTGATCGAGTTGTCGGACAAATGTGTCACTCGCTGTGAGCGTTCGGAGATCCATGAGGAAGTCGCCTCCATGGACATGACCGATGACTGGAATCGGAAGTGACCGGAATGCAGTGACGAGGTGTTCGAGGGCCTTATTCCCAGGGATGAGTGGCCTGATCGAGATGGCAAGGCTTGGAAGTGAGTCGCCCGGCAGGGCACCGGAGCCAATCTGACTCATGCAGGAGGTCACGCTGACCTGAGCGTTTTCTCCGATGGCATTCGCAAGTGGTGCCAGGATTTCCTCTGCGACGGCCGCGATATCGTCACTGTTCCGTGTCAATGCTCCCAGGGTCGGTAGCACTTGTGGCAGTTCGTCTGGGTTCCGATAAAGCTGCAGTACTGCTTCGAGCGCTGACAGGATGATTTTGTCTACGCGGAGAGCGCGCTTCAGGGGATTGGACTTGATGCGTTTCATCAGGTCGCGTCGTCCGACGATGATGCCGCACTGAGGCCCCCCAAGCAGCTTGTCGCCGCTGAAGGTGACGAGATCAGTGCCACTCTCGATCATATCCCGGACGACAGGTTCTCTCGGCAGTCCGTAGTTCGCGAGGTCAACCAGGGCTCCACTTCCCAGGTCGGTAGCGACCGGTAACTCGTGTGTTGAAGCCAGTTCCACCAGTGTGGATTCTGAAACGCTCGCAGTGAATCCCCTGATCTCGTAGTTACTTGTGTGTACCTTCATGAGCAACGCGGTTTCTGAATTGATCGCGTTGGCGTAGTCCTTTGCGTGCGTGCGGTTGGTCGCTCCTACCTCTCGCAATCGGCATCCAGCACTTGCCATGATTTCGGGAATTCTGAAGGAACCACCAATCTCAACCAGCTCCCCTCGCGAGATGAGTACCTCCCGGTCAAGGGCCAGAGTGTTGAGCAACAGAACTACTGCAGCGGCGTTGTTGTTGACGACGGTCGCCGATTCGGCGCCCGTCAGTTCGCACAGCAGCCGTTCAACATGGTCATCACGATCTCCGCGCGATCCTCGTTCGATATCGTACTCCAGGTTGACGGGCTCCAGGGCAGCGAGTGTCATAGCGTCTGCGGCGGCCGCTGGCAACACCGCCCGACCCAGATTGGTATGGAGCACAGTACCCGTCAGATTAAATACGGGTCTGAGTGACGACTGATTCCGAGTTGAGAGCCGGGACCGGGCTTCCGCGATTATCGCTGGCGGCTCTGGCGAAGGTCTGTCTGCAGACGCAAGCAGGGTTTCCCGTGAATCAGAGACGACCTCGCGCAGGATCTCTGTGACCTGTTGCCGTCCATATTCCTCGATGAGCGTCTGACTTTCGGACAGCAGCACGTCAATTGAAGGAAGGTGTACCCGGCTCATCTAAATATCAGCTCTCACCGGCTCTGATTGTTCGCTGAAGTGATGCGATTTCAATGAGCGATGGGGCGACGTCGGGGTTCACCTCGTTCACCCATCGTTCCATCGTTCGCAAGGCTGTCGACTCGTCCGGATAGACGCCCAGCAGCAAGACGTACCATTCGACTTCCTTGTCGGAGACACGGACCTGGATGTACGGGGCCTTCAAGCCTACACTCGCGGCATATTCAGCGATCTGCCCACGATCCCAGTGACCCAAGAGCTGCACGGCATAGGCCGTGGGAGATTGGCTCAGAATGAAACGGCTGGTCGCGGATTCGTCCGGGTCACGACTGACAGCGACGACCGTCGGTTCTTTCTGCTGTCGGCCACAATCCCAATCATTGCCGGTGGAATCGCTGTAGCAAAACCATTCCTGGCTGATGTTCTCTAGTAGCACGGTGTTGTCGGGTGTTCGCTGCCGCCACAGTTCGCAACTGGTGCATGCGAAAAGAAGGGCCAGTGCAATGATGCGAGCCGAGCGGCGTTGTATGTGGATCATGTTTCTCAAGTGAAGTCTGTTGTTCTTGTAGATTGGTTCACCCCTCTGCGAGATGAATGCGCATTATGCCTGTCTCTTAGGAACGGTATCAGCCTGTTTGGTTCCTTTCCTCTGCTGGCGTCTCGCAAGCCGGTTCAGTGCTCGGAGATCTGCGCCCTGTAGGGGAACAAACCATAGATGCCGCCGGTATGGAGGAACACAACTTCGCGTGCGCCCTCGAGTCGACCGGATTTCAGCTCGGTGAGCATGCCATCGAACGCCTTGCCGGTATAGACCGGGTCCAGAACAATACTTTCAAGACGCGCCACTTTTCGTATCGTGTCAAAGACGTGTGGGTCCGCATGGCCATAGCCCGGTCCCACATGACCGTCAAGAACCTCAATCGGAAGACTATCCGTATCGATGCGCTGGATCGGGCCGGTCTGGTATCGCGCACGCCACCGCGACATGTCGTCTCTGATCTTCCTAGAGAAATAGTCTGCGTTGTCGGATACATTGATGCCCGTGATTCGGGCACCCGAACGCATCAGTGCTGCCCCGAGGATCAGCCCGGCCTGTGTCCCGCCTGATCCGGTCGCGTGCACGATGGCATCTGGTGCCAGATGTTCAGCGTCGAGGTCCTGTTGAAGCTCCTCGAATCCGTGGATGTAGCCCCACATGCCGACTTCGTCACTGGCGCCGGTCGGTATGACAAATGCGCTGATTCCTTTGCGGGCGTATTCAGCAACCAGTTGTTGGGTGAATTCGTCGATCCTCCGCCAGGTGTTCAGGTCGATGAATGTTGTGGTTGCGCCCAGGAGTTCGTCTAACATCAGGTTTCCATCAGCGGAATCCGCCGGGGCTTCCCCACGAAGTACCAGGTGTGCCTGAAGCCCCAGTTTCGCCGCCACGACGGACGTCGCGCGACAATGGTTGGATTGGGTGCCGCCATTGGTTATCAGCGCTGTGGCGTCCTCGGAGATGGCCTGCGCTACGCTGAACTCTAGCTTGCGGAGCTTGTTGCCACACGCCACCGTGTCTGTCATATCGTCACGCTTGATCCATATCGCTGTACCTGTTTCTTCGCTGAGGCGTGGCAGAAGATGCAGTGGAGTCGGCGTCCGCGCAAGTGGGATACGCCTGGCGAAGGTGTCTCCGAGTTGATATACCTCAATAAGAGAGGCGGAATCGACAGACAGTGTCATATCAGCGGACCAGTGAGGCTGTGCCCTAGACTACTCTATGGCAGTGTTGCTCGGATATCATAGCGTCCATACTGCGTACGAAAAATGTCCACTTGCTGGTACTGAATTTCATGAAACCTGGTTTGGGATGGTTTGCGGCATTCGTCTGCCTCTTGACTCTGTTGGTGGGCTGCTCAGATGACTACGTCCCACTCCGTCTGCAGGGGCAGACCATGGGGACAACCTGGTCCGTTGTCACCACACAGACCGGTACAAGTGCAGAGGTGTTGAAGGTTGCGATAGAGAAGGAGCTGGTCCAGATCAATGACACCATGTCGACCTGGCAGGCAGACAGCGAAATCAGCATTCTGAATGGACTGGAGCATGACGCGACGGTGCCCGTCTCCGCAGAGCTTCGCTCAATAGTGAAGCAGGCGTTTGAGATTCATGAAAAAAGTGACGGTGCCTACGATGTGACGTTGGGTGCGTTGGTCAATCTGTGGGGGTTCGGACCGACCCAGAGGCCCACTCACGTGCCCGGAAGCGATGACATTGAGGCCGTGCGCGCACGCGTCGGGGTGAACCATCTAAAACTGACGGCTGAAGGTATTGGAAAGCCGCCGGGTCTCCTGATTGACTTGTCGTCCATTGCGAAAGGTTATGCGGTAGATCGTGTCGTGAATCTGTTGGAGGCGCATGGTCGAGAGCACTATATGATGGAAATCGGGGGGGAAATTCGTGCTCGTGGTATCAGTCCCAGAGGTATCGCCTGGCGCGTAGGCATCGAGAGACCCGAGAGCGGACATCGAATACCCTTCACAAGCCTATCGGTCCGGAATATCGCGGTGGCCACGTCCGGTGACTACCGTAACTACTTTGAGGAAGAAGGCAGGCGTTACTCGCACATCATTGATCCTCGCACGGGTTACCCCATCGAGCACCGGCTGGTATCTGCCACAGTACTGCATTCCTCTGCTGCAATGGCGGATGGCTTCGCGACAGCGATCACGGTGATGGGTGTGGAAGCGGGACTGGCCATGGCAGAGCGCGAGAGACTCCCTGTTTTGCTCATATTCAGGCAGAATGAGACTTTCGAGGCAGTTTCTTCTACCCCATTGCAACGTTTCGTCAGGGATACCGATGGTTGAATTTGCACTGACTTTTGTTTTCCTGCTGCTGATGGTCGGGATCATGGCGATTGGCGTGATTAGCGGGCGCCAGCCGATCACCGGCTCATGTGGGGGTCTCAACAACCTGGGGATAGACGGTGCCTGTGAGATCTGTGGGGGTGATACGAGCAAATGCGAGAACGCTGTTGACCAGTTGGATCCCAGCAAAGACAAACCTGCTTCGTCTGTCAGAACGACTGCCGATACTCGATCCCCAGTGGTGGAATACGACCCACACTGAATTCTTCAAACCCGGTATAGGGCGGTATGACACAGTCGTCTAGAACTAGTACCGGTCTTTCCTGGCGTGCGCGGTTGGCCTTCAGGTTTGCGGTGGCATCAGCCGGTGACCAGCTGATTTCCTTTATGTCCTTGATTTCGATTGCAGGCCTCGTGCTGGGCGTCGCTGTGCTCGTGGTTGTGTTGTCGGTGATGAACGGATTTGAGGAGGAACTGCAAAGCCGTGTGCTGGGTGTAATGCCCCATGGACTCATCTACGACGATCAGTCCGGGTTCGAGGACTGGCAGTCTGCGATCATGCGATTCTCCAGCCATCCTTCAGTCTTAGCAGCGGCGCCTGTTGCCGAAGGCACCGCAGTCGCTGTCGCCGGAGGAGAGCTTGTTGGCATCACGTTTTCGGGCATCCTACCGAAGTTTGAGATAACCGTGTCTGATCTGCCTTCGTATATTGTGCAGGGAAAGCTGTCAGCGCTGGAGGACGAAGGATTCCAGGCCGTGATCGGTACTAGCCTCGCGGAACGGTTGAATGTGAAGATGGGCGATCGTATTACGCTCGTTCTGCCGGACGCACGTTTAACCCTGGCTGGACCGATTCCTGTCACCCGTTCTGTCACCGTCGCGGGGTTGTTTGAGGTTGGTGCTGACGCAGACAAATCGCTCGTGCTGCTTTCGATGGAGGCGGCAACGCGTCTTCTGCGCTCAGAGGATGTCGCTATTCGGATCAAACTGGTCGACCTGTTCGAAGCTCGGAGTGTGCTTCTTGATCTGATGCGTGAAATGAGTGCTGACGGGATTTATGCAATCAGTTGGATGGGACGGCACGGAAATCTTTACGATGCCATTGCGGTTCAAAAGTCCACGATGTTCCTGTTGTTGCTTCTGCTCATCGCGGTCGCGGCCTTCAACGTGGTGTCCAATCTCGTCATGACGGTCAATGAAAAGCGCGCCGGTATTGCCATTCTGATGACGATGGGGGCTACCCGCCTTGGTATCGCACAGATTTTCGTGATGCATGGGGTGTTGGTCGGTGCCGTGGGCGTGACCCTTGGACTCGTGATTGGCATTATCTCGTCGATCTATATTGGCGATATTTACCGTGTCCTCGAAGGCGTGTTCGGTCTTGATCTGATGAGTGAGTATTTCATTCATTACCTGCCATCGAGGGTTCTGATCACGGACGTTCTTACGGTTGCGGTCGTGTCACTGGGTGTCTGTGTTGTGGCAACCCTTTATCCTGCGTACCGTGCATCCACACAGCAACCGGTGCAGATTCTGAAGTATGAAGGCTGATCCCGATATTGTTCTGTCCGCCAGGGCCCTCGAACGTACGTTCACCGAGGCAGACCAGCCTGTTCATGTGTTACGTGGTGTCGATCTCGACATTGCTCATGGTGAGCGTGTCGCCATTGTCGGTCTGTCGGGGAGTGGCAAGAGCACTCTGCTGCATCTGCTTGGGGGATTGGATCGTCCTGACGGAGGTGGCGTCAGTATTCAGGGTAATCTGCTCACCGAATTGTCAGAAGGTGAGATCGGCACTCTGCGGAATCGAACCTTGGGGTTTGTCTACCAGTTTCATCATCTTCTGCCAGAATTCACCGCCGAAGAGAATGTGGCCATGCCGCTTCTGATTCGTGGCGAGTCGCGAGGGAATGCTATAGCTGATGCCCGATCGCTGCTCACAGATGTTGGACTGGAAACGCGATTTCGGCATAAGCCGCCCATGCTGTCCGGTGGCGAAAGACAACGGGTTGCCCTGGCGCGCGCCCTCGCAGGTGATCCGGTTTGTGTTCTGGCCGATGAACCGACGGGTAACCTTGACGAGGACACCGCAAGCCAGGTCGATGAGCTGATGATCAGCCTTAGTCGCGACCGTGGTGTGAGTTTTGTCGTTGTCACCCACAACCGCAGGTTGGCGAATCGGATGGACAGGATACTCACATTGCACAATGGTTTATTGGAAGCACTGGAAACCGACCAGGACGCGGAGCAGGGTGGGTGAATATTCCGGTCTGGATAGGTTCCCGATACGCGACCACGGGCTCGGTCAACCGCTACATGTCACTCGTTTCCTGGATTTCACTCCTTGGGATGATGCTGGGGGTGATTGCACTGATTGTGGTGGTGTCCGTCATGAACGGCTTTGATCGTGAGTTGAAACAACGGATTCTTGGGGTCGTGCCGCATGTGGTTGTTGAAGGGGCTTTAGATCCGGCGCTATTGACGCACCCATTCGTTCAGGAGGCTGTCCCGTTTGCGCAGGCACAGGGGATGGTTGTGAAGGCAGGTGAATCCCGCCTTGTGGGTGTGTTTGGTATTGATCCCACCAGGGAGGCCGATCGTTTGGGGCGGCATATGGTGGCCGGAACGTTGCCCGGTGTGGAGAGTAACGCTCAGGGTCAGGTTGTGCTGGGTCGTTCACTGGGCCTGCAACTTGGGCTGAGCCAGGGTGATCCGGTGACGCTGGTGATACCGGTTGCGACGGCATCGGGCCGTTCAATCAAACCACGGTTGATGCGTGGGAACGTCCAGGGTTTTTTTCGGGTGGGATCCGAGCTTGATTACGGATTGGTGCTCGTGACACAAGAGGATCTGAACAGGCTCACAGGCCAGCAGGGTGGGTACCGGCTGACAGTATCTGATGTTTTGAAAGCGCCCGTCGTCACTGAAAAGCTCGAGGAACGACTACCGGAACATTCAGTGTTTGACTGGTCAGCAGAGTACGGGGATTTTTTTCAGACAGTGAGGATGGAGAAACTCATGATGTTTCTTCTGCTGACGCTCATCGTTGCGATCGCGGCGTTCAATATCGTTTCGGGACTCAGCATGATGGTCCGCGCAAAGCGCAGTGATATTGCCATTCTGCGTACCCTCGGATTGCCGACGGGTGCAATCATGAGGATTTTCATTTTTCAGGGGAGTGCGGTGGGGACGGTTGGAACCCTGGTCGGAGCGTTGCTGGGGGTACCTCTTGCGTATCACATTCCAGAAGTGGTCAGCTCGGTTGAGTCGCTCGTAGGAGCGCGCATGCTGGAAGGAACGTTCTTCGCCAGGATTCCAACAGATGTGAGGTGGGGTGATATTCTGACGATTGTTCTGGTGGCGATAGCGATCAGTCTCATAGCGACACTCTATCCCGCTTTCCGTGCCGCGAAACTACAGCCCGCATCGATACTACGGTCAGAGTGATCTGGAGACGTTGCTGATATCAGCCAGCTGATGGGCGTCGATTTTTTCGGTGCTGCCATCTGCGATGGATCAACCATCGCCAATACAGGCGCGTCACGACAAAGCCGGCGGTGGAAACAATAATCCCTGCGACCAGTGACCCCAATAGCAGCGGCTGCCAGATCAGACCCAGCTCCGCCGACAGCCACTCCCATGACAGATTGATCTCAACCACGCGGTTGGGCTCACCGAGGATCCAGGTTCCCAACTTGTATGTGCCATAGAACATCGGTGGCATGGTGATCGGATTGCTGATCCACACAATGGCAATCGCCAGTGGTAGGTTTGCCCTGAGCCATATACATCCCAGGGCACACGGGAGCATCTGGAATGGAATTGGTAGGAATGCGCAGAACAATCCTATCCCGACTGCCAGGGAGACGGAGTGTCGATTGAAGTGCCACAAGTTCGGTTCAAACAGGATGCTGCCCAGAAAACTGAGCACCCTGTTGTTGCGAAGTTGCTCCTTGGTCGGCAGATGTTGTTTCACACGTATTCCCTGTCGTCCTCAAAAGCGAGGTCGTGAGTCCTATTATTCGCGACCAGGCGCGTACTTGTGAACCATTAAAGCGAATCTCCCGTGATTCCTTGCGGATTCGCGCGGCGCCAACGCACGTCGACTATGAACGATCGCGTACAGAGTCAGCAAGACAGATAAACATACTGGTAGTTTTCCCGGAGCATGTCTGAACCTGGTTCTGACTGCGGCAGCTTTGGGGGTCGTCCTTGTTCCCTGTCTCGGCCGGTTGCCTGATCTGCCCCTGGCGCTTTCGGCAGTGATGATGAAGACGCTCATCTGGTACTTCCGGGATACTGCAACCACGCGCATCGTGGCCGCGTTTGCCGTTGGGTTCTCGCTGGGCGGGGTGCTGCTGGCTGAGCGGCTGGCGGATCAGATACCCACAGCCTTTGGTACTACGGTGTGTTTGCCTGAATGGCAGGTTCGGGACCTGCCCCGGATCAGGTCGTTTCCAGAGGTTCGGAGTATTCGCTCTCCCGCAAGGGTTGCATCTGGTTGTCTCGATGGCACTCGGATCATTGACGTGGGTTGGTACGTTCATGCAGACGCCGAGTTGCCCTTGATTGTTCCAGGGCAATGGTCGCGAGATGATCTTCAACTGAGACGTACGCGGGGTTGGATCAATCCGGGTACATTTGACTACGAGAGCTGGTCGTTCAGCCGAGGGTTCGCCGGTCGAGCCCGTGTCCGTGGCGAACCGGTACCTGTAACACCGTCTGGTGTGGTGCCGGCTTCTGTCCGCCACCACATTGTGACCTCGATCGAGCAGTTGTTCGGTGGTTCCGATGTGTTGGGATTGATGAGGGCACTTGCCATTGGCGATTGCGGTGATAGCACGCCTGAGCATTGGGATCTGCTGATTCGCAGTGGAACGATTCATCTGATTGTCATCTCAGGACTACACCTCGCCTGGTCGTCTTGATCTGTCGATGGTTGGCAGTGGGACATCGGACGACCATCTGGCTGGGTATCTGCAGTGCAACCTGCTACGCGGTGGTTGCAGGACTCGGCGTGCCGGTACAGCGAGCCCTGGCGATGGTCGTGGTCATGGGGCTGTCGTCAGTACGAGGCAGAAATCTTTCGAACGTCCTGCGCTTGTGTGTTGTATTGCTGGTGGTTGCGGTCATGGACCCCATGCTGTCGTTTTCTGCCGGTGGATGGCTATCTTTCAGCGCGGTGCTCTGCCTGATCGTGACGTTTGGCGGGCAGAGAGCGGACAGATACATGATGAAGGTCACCTGTCGCATCAACACGAAACGGTGCGTTGGCTCTCGCAGTGGGTTCGCAGGGCACTCGGCGCCCAACTCGTGATCTTCGCCGGGTTGACGCCGCTGCTGGTTTGGCAGAACCACTCGCTTTCACCGGCGTCGTTTGTCATCAAAAGTTTTTGCTATTCCATGGATTTCGTTGTTGACGGTACCAGCCGTGTTGCTGGGGATGCTGCTTCAGTTGGTCGGGTCGATACCGCTTACCTGTTGCGGTGGGTCGCCGAACAATCGTTGCGTGTTTTCGCTGGCGGCCTGACCATGCTTGAGTCTATGCCGTTGCTGCGGCCAGTAGGGCAGGTTCACTGGACTTGCCTGGATGTTCCTGGTGATGGAATCTGTGCCGGCGCTCGGAGCTCGAGGGACGCGTTTGAGGTGGCTGGCAGTACCCTGTTTTGTTCCAGCGTTTGCCGGTACGTTGCTGACGACTGATGAGTACCTCCATATCCGGGTGCTTGATGTCGGTCAGGGGCTGCCATCACGATTGATACGCTTCAAGGCATGGTCGTGTATGACACGGGTGTCGAACGGATCGGTGAACAGGTTCTCTATCCAACAATCGTACGGATGGGGCACGGGATGATTGATATGCTGGTGGTCAGCCACAATGATGATGATCACGCAGCAGGTCTGGCGACCCTTGTTCGTCGGATACCTGTCGCGACGTCCTTTCGGTCTGGGTGTGCGGAGCAACACTGGCGTATCGCCTACGTCGAGTTTCGTCTGTTATCTGCAGGGGGCCATGTTCGCGAACACAACGATTCGTCCTGCGCAATGGTTGTGAGTGTCGGTTCGTTTCGGTCATTGATCCCAGGTGATGTCGAAAAACACGGCGAGGAACGTCTGTGGCAACGAGTGCTTGGTAACGTGAGAATGATGGTCGCGCCTCACCATGGTAGCCGAACCTCCAGTGCACCCGGTTCCCTGAACCATTTCATGCCTGAAGTGGTTGTCGTATCAGCGGGTTTCGCCAACCGATTTGGACATCCACATCCTGAGATTGTCGCGCGGTATCGTCAGCGTGGGATGGTTGTCTACAACAACGTAGAACACGGTGCAGTGGACGTCATTGTTCACAGGACAGGTCGCTACACCATCTCTGGCGTGCGCGATGAGCGAGATTACCTTTAGTACAAAGGTCGTTTCATCCGTGAGCGAATGATAAGGCACGGTCCCGGCACGCGACCGTTTTCCTCAGGTAGCCGACCAGTCGTTCACGGTCCACGTCGCTCAGAAACCGACCGAGCTCCTCTTCGCTGCCGTGAGAACGGATAACGACACGTCGATGCCGCCAGGGGTGGCCCGGCGCCAGAACCAGGAATTTTGCCCAGGCACGACTGAATTCAATGATCTTTGTAGGTGACGAGATACCGTTTTCGATGACCACCTGATCCGATGAGAAATTGATGATCTGCTGCATGCGACATCGCCGAACACAGTAGTAGAAACAACCCGAGACAATGATGAGTTCTGCAATGGAAAATGGCAGGATGACCCAGGCCCCCATTGTCAGAAAACCTATACCGATTGAGAGGGAGATGACAGTCAGTACACCTAACAGGTAGACGTTGGCGCGCCATGGCCAGGACGCATTCGGACGTAGGACGATGCGTCCGTTGCCATCGTTTTCATCAATATAGGCTTCAACCAAGATCCTGTCCCAGTATGCTGCCCAGTGCAGTCAGAAGTTGATTGTTCTCTGCGGGTGTCCCGATGGTAATGCGCAGCTTGTCCCGAAGTCGTTCATCGCTGAAGTAGCGGACGAAAACACCCGATGACTTCAGGCGGTGATAGAGTTCCTTAGCAGTGGTCTGGTTGTGATGGATGGCAGAGACCGTAGCCAGCAAAAAGTTTGTTTCACTGGCGCCTACTAGAAAGCCCAGGCCCTCGAGCGACGTTTGCATGCGTGATCGTTCAGACCTGACCCGGGCCCATGTGTCCGAGGCATACGACTGATTACTGATCGCTGCCAGCGCTATTTTCTGGCTCAGCAAGTCGAGATTGTAGCTGTCTCGTGTCTTGATCAGCATCGGCGCAATAAGATTCGGTGGGGCAATGCCATACCCGAATCGAAGCCCAGCGAGCGAATATCCCTTGCTCAACGTTCGCAGGATAATGACGTTGTCCAGATCATGAATCAAAGTCGTCGCGTTGTAGTTCAACCGGGGATCAACGAAGTCAACATAGGCTTCATCGATAAGCAGCAAGCCTTCCAGGTCGGTCGCAAGTTCCCGCAGTTGATCCTGGTTCACCAGGTGGCCGGTGGGGGCATGCGGGTTGACCAACAAGGTCAGTTTAACGCCCGCTGCATTCATCTGGGCAGCGAAGTCTTGCGGCAATTGCCATTGTTCCGGCTCGAGTGGGATCGATACCACAGGACAATCCTGTACGGCTGCCAGCGTCTTGTAGAGTGAATAGGTTGGGTCGGTGGTTCCGATCGATGCACCAGGGTCCACAAAGGTGGTGATCACCAGTCGAAGCAATTCGTCACCGCCTCGTGTCGCGATCAGGTGGTCTCGAGTGACGCCATGTAATGTCGCTGCGACGGCGCGAAACTCATCTGCAGTTGGCGGCGGGTATCGGCGTAGAGTGTCAGCGCTGAACCCGGCAATGACTTTGGCAACTTCCGGGGCGGGTGGGTAGGGGTTTTCGTTTGTATTGAGCTTAATCGCACCGGGATCTTCGGGTTGTTCACCCGAAACATACCCTTGCATCGCTTCGATGTTGGGTCGTTCGTAACTCATGGCAGTAGAGGTGTATTCAAGGGGTGTATCACAGTGGCGTGTAGCTGACTTCAACGATGTGCATGGTGGTATCGCCAGCCGGCCGTCTTACGAGCACATCATCATCCTCGTACCTACCCAGCAACGATTTCGCCATGGGAGAGGCAAGGCTGATCCATCCTTTATCCAGGTCGAGTTCGTCCACGCCGACAATACGCAATGTGCTCTCCTGACCACTTTCGTCTTCGAGCCTTACCCAGGCACCAAAAAAGACCCGATCGGTTTCAGTGGGAATACGATCGACGACTTCCAGGTCATCTAATCGTTTCTGTAGATAGCGAATACGCTTGTCGATTTCCCTCAGACGTTTCTTTCCGTAAATGTAGTCTGCATTTTCAGACCGATCACCGAGTGCTGCTGCTTCCTTTACTGCCTGTGTGACCTCTGGGCGGGTGACCCTCCAAAGTGTCGACAGTTCGGTGCGCAGTGCCTGGGCACCGTCGGGTGTAATGTGGATCTTGCCGGGCATCTGCTAGTCAATCATCCCAAAGAATCGCAGAACCATATACCCCCAGGTCAGGGCAGCAGCGCACAGGCTGATCATCACTGCTGCGGACCCATAGTCCTTCGCGAGACCGGCCAACTCGTTGTGTTCAAGCCCAACACGGTCAACAATAGCTTCGACCGCGGAATTCAGCAGTTCGACGATCAGCACCAGCAGTGCGACCACAATGAGCGCGATGATCTCGAGCACGGTATTTGAGATGACATAGGCGACCGGCAGCAGGACAATGAGCAAGATGACTTCCTGTCGAAACGCAGATTCACGTACCCAGGCGCTATTGATGCCACGGATGGAGAAGCGCGCGGCGTTGACTAGGTGGCGTAGCCCGGTATTGGAACGCTTGTCAAAGTGGGGCTCGGCGTCAGCGAGCTTTTGCGACTGGTTTTCCATGGCTGAAAAGGCGCGCTGGTCGGCGATGGAAGCCAAGTTGCCACAGGGTCTGAGACAAAGCAAGGCGAGACGTGGCTTGAAACATCAACACCTGTCCCCAAGTTTTGAG
>MDTB01024728.1_pt1 | contig 53678 bp, 46 predicted proteins | sample 811161 | NCBI WGS metagenome assembly MDTB01 (sample SAMN05326650, study PRJNA326480) | marine metagenome | isolation source: seawater | place: Mediterranean Sea | collected 2009
ACTGAAACAGTAGAACCTGTTCAGGAATCAGAGCCTGTTGAGCTTATACAAAAAACTGAAACAGTAGAACCTGTTCAGGAAATTGAATCACCTAGCAATGTTCAAAATAATGAATCAACAGCGATTGTACAAGAAACTCAATTTGTAACAAAAATTGAAGAAGTTGATGATGTAGAACCAGCCGATGCAGTTTCAAACTCTGTTACTACTGTTCAAGAAGTACTAGGCGATATGATGGGTGATGCTCCTGCTTGTAATGAATGTGGACATATTACTATCAGGAATGGTTCTTGCTACAAATGCTTAAACTGTGGTAACTCTTTAGGTTGTAGTTGAAATAATCTAAGAAGCTTTATTTTTATAAACTAATCCTGTCAAACCAAAAAGCAAGTCGACAATCAAGTAAAGCAACCTGATATAAACCAGTGCTTCAATTTGGTCAGAAAAATTAAAGTTAATATCTGAAAGTAATAAAAATATTCCCTCTCTAATTCCTAAGCCAGATGGAACTCCAACAAAAAATAAAGCGCTATAGCTTGCAATTAAATAATACAGTCCTTGATACAAGTAATTATCAAATCCTAAATTATAGAATATCAAAATAGTTAGAAAATTAGTCAACAAAATACTTATCAAAAGATAGTTTGAATAATTTAATAAAGAATTGCGCCTCAGAGAATCATTTTTAAAATAAATATTTTTTGTAATAAAAACAAATAAAATTTGAAAAACAATTAGTAAGTAAAGCAAGTAACTCTCATCGATAAAATATATACAAGCAACTATTACTGGCAAAGATAGAAACGGAACTAAAAACTGTTCTTCAAGTAATCCGAATAATATTTTTTTAGAATTCTTTTTACTATTCCCTTGATTAAGCCTTATCGAAACTACACCGATACCTCCGGGAACATACTTACCAATATTTGAATATGCCCAGTCAAAAAATATATCTTTATAATTTTCTTTATCGCCTTGAGAGGAAAATTTAACCCAAGTTAAGCCAACAAAAACATATGTGACTATTAGAAATATTAAATCTATATAATTTAAATTGAATTCAAAACTAGTAGTAATTAAATTATCAGTTATCAGTCGATATATATAAACAAATGAAATTATAGAAATCAGTAAGTTAAATTTTTTTAATTTGCTTTGAACTATTTCATTATTTAAAAATAAAAATAATTTATTTAAATTATTCTTCATTTTGGATATATTGACTTCTGATTGCCTTTTCTTCTTTAAAAGACTCTACAAAAATAAATACTGTAAATATTGAGATTACCAATAAAATTAGCGCCCAGGAACCAATGAATGAGGAGTTTAAAAATTGAATTTCAGTAAAAATTAGTACAAACCTTACAAATGTAATAAAACTTAATACGAAAAATAATATAAAAAAACTATCTAAAAATGCTGATCGTTGATATTTACCAACTAATATTTTATTTTTTATTTTTAGAGATAAAAAATGTTTTGTTAAACGAATCAATGTAAAAAGCATTTTGAAGGAGCTCAAGTCACTTTTCTGATTTCCATAAACAACTGTATTGTTAATTTGAAAAATATTAAAAAACGAAACTGCAGAAAGAGTAGAAAAGTAAAAAGGATAACCATATCGTTTTGGATAAAGTTTTTTATTAATTATTTCTAGTATCTTAACGTCAACTCCAAAAAGTCCATTTAAAGGATCAAATAACTTGTTCGTTCCAGAAATAAATTGTAATAACATTGTTGCTAGTAAATTCCCTATATATCTATTACTTGGTATTTTTCCTTCTAAACCACCCTCCCAGAATCTATTTGACTTAACAAAATCGTATTTTTCTGTAGATAGCAGTTCTAGCATTTTGCTTACATCAGAAACTTTAAACTGATTATCCCCATCCACTTTAAGAAGATATTTAAAACCATTTGCTTTTGCTTCTTCTAGTATTTTTAACGTCGAGCTTCCTGCGCCTTTGTTTTTTTTATTTTCAATAATATGAAGATTAAACTCATCTTTTATTTCCTTTAAAATTTTTAATGTATTGTCATTGCTTTTATCATCAATAACAAAAATCTTTGTATTAAGGCTACTTAATTCTGAGATGACCTCTTTAATATGAAGTTCCTCATTGTATGCTAAAACGCCGATTGCAACATTGTTATTCAATTTATTTACTCCACTCTCTCACTAACGAATTGTTTTCAACTTGTTTAAGTGAATCCATAACAAAATCATAATCTACATCAATTAATTCACAATAGTTTTTAATTTCATCAAATCTAGGCTGATTTTCAATAAGTACCATATCTAAAGCTTGCTGACGTGAAATTTGTCCTTCTCTAATTTGATTACTTCTATAGAAATCATTTTCTGTAAATCCAGCATAAATCCAATAAATATAGTTATAAACTGGTGCTGTACCATCTCCAATTCTCCAAGTAGTTGGTGTGCTGGGATCACACTCCCACATAAAGTTTTTTTCCAGATAATTGTTTACATCTTTTTCAATATATTCTAGATATTCAAATAACGAAATAATTTTTCCTCTCTTTAAATAAAATATAAAAAACCCTTTTATAGAATCAAATATCGTTGAATTTAAGTACTTTGGATTTTTTATAAAGTTAACTAGATAAAAGAATAAAAGCCGTATTAGAAACTTATATTTTTTCATAACACTTGGTGTTTCATTAGTTGATGAAAATATGGGTTTAATTCCTGCAAATCCATATTTAAAGTAAGTGTGTTCAAATGGGCTTTGAAATTGAACAATATATTCTGTACCTTTGTTTTCAGCTGCTTTTAAAAGTTGTTTTTGCCATTCCTTGTCTCCTGCCATGAGAATGGGTACCATCCCTAAATGTGGTTTTGAGAGCCAAGCTAAAAAATTTTTCTTAATATTATTTCTTTTTTTTGCAATATCTGCAGATACCCATACATGTTCTACCCCTAGCTTTCCTACAACCCGAGCTTGATTCCTTCTTGCCAGGTCTGTAACCATTCCCCAGTCATATGAAACTGCAACAAAGTTTGAATTTAGTTTATCTTTTAGATAGCTAAGCCCATATGAGCTGTCTCTTCCGCCAGAAAATCCCACTACAATATTTTTTTCATTACTCAGCTTGTTCATTACATGATTTACATCACCTAATTTATGGGTTTCATGTTTGATGCAAAAATTACACATACCTTTTTTATCAAATTCAATAAATGGCACAGTGTCAGGCAATATACAGTTTGAACATCTTTTTAAAACTGGTTCTATAATTTTTTTATTTTTGAATTTCATAATTATTTCATCAAGAAATATTGGATTATTTTCAACACCAAAACATTTTTGTTCAAAAATTTCTTCAATATCAAAATTTGAATTAAGAATTATTCCAGTATTGGGTTCTAGTTTTTTTAACTCACCAGAAATTTTGTAATTTTTCTGTATCTTGTTACATATCCATTCTTCAGAACTAAAAAATACAATCTTGCCATTGTTAAGAAGATAGTATATAGAACCAGTGTTTGTGAATAAAAAATATTTTTGAGTATCTGAATTATAGCCTGAAATAGAAACCTCTCCGCCAAGATGCTCTATTGTTAATTTCAGTGAAATAGAAAAGTTATTATTCTCTAAGAAAAAATTTATTAATTGAGGTATTACTTCGGAATCTAAATCACTTTGGATTTTTAAATTAAATTCTTCAATCAAATCTTTATAATTAACAATTATGCCGTTGTGAACAACAAAAGTATTTTTTGTCAATACAGGTTGATTATTTGCTTCTAAACTTTCATCTCCATGTGTTTTAAGTCTTGTATGCCCAATAAATGTTTTTTTATTTTTTTGATTCTTATCTTTTAAAATATGGTTTTTTACACTACCGTCAGAAAAAGGAAGTGGGAATTTAAGAATATCAGAATTATCTTTTTCGATCTTCATGTATCCAGAGGCCTCTTTGCCTCTAGTTTCTGAATATTTGCCTAAATCATAAAAAACTTGCGAATCATTTAAGTTAAAATATCCGAAAATTCCACACATACATAGTTAAGCTTAATATCGGAGTCTTTATAAAAAAATAATAGTTATGACAAAATATAAAAAAATATTATCAGTTTTATTACTTTTTATCATTTTTTGTTTATTTTTTAGAATTGATTTTCGATTTAAAAACTCTGTAGAGTGTTGTTCTGATGACTTTGATTACTTTTCCCATGCCGAAACAATTGCGATAGATAGAGACTTTGATTACTCTAACCAAATCCCAGACTATCACCCATTTGTGTTTAGGTATGATGGAAAAATTGCACCAGTCGGATTTCCCGGGTCTGGAATTCTGTCTTCACCTTTTGTTTTTATTGGAAACACATTAGACATTTTATTAAATATCGATCAGGATAACGATATTTTAAATTACAAACTTTTACTTTATTCTATATCGCCAATATTTTATTTTTTTATTAGCTATATTCTTTTATTTAAATCTTTATCAATATTAAATATTCAATCAAACAAATATTTTATGTTACTTTTAATTAGCGGTTCAGGAGTAACTTACTTTGCTTTCGAACGTTTTAGTATGACCCATGTTTTTGAAATGTTTACTATTAGTTTTTTAATATGGAATTCTGTTAAATTTTATAAAAATGGAAATAATGTTTCAGGATTTCTAATATCTTTATCTTTGTTAATTGCTTTCCTTGTAAGGATGTCTAATTTTTATGTATTTCTAATACCATTAATAATAAAAAATTTAGTTAAAACAAGGCATAGAAAAAAATATTCGTTATTAAGAAATTATTATTTTATTGGTTCATCAATAATTTCCACATATTTTTATACAATCTTATCAAATAAAATTTATGGAAAAATTATTTTCAATCCACAAGAAGTTTACGGAACCAATTTAAGTGTCAATGATGTAATTTCTAATGAAAATAATCTTCTTACTCTACTTATAGATGTATTTGTAACTTCTTTTAAAATTTTCTTTGGAAATGAATTTGGAATATTCTGGATATCTCCAATAATTTTTGCTGGATTATTTTTAATTTTAAGTGACTTTAAAAATCTTCAAAAACCTTTTAATTTACTTCTTCTTATATGTTTTGCTCAAAATTTTGCAATCGTATATATTTGGAAATCGACTGCAGCATCCTATGGTTTTAGATATTTATATTCATTAGTTCCATTATGTGTATTAATCTATTTTCAATATAAAGATAAAAAACTATATAAATACTTATTAAATTATGCAATAATAATGTCTATTTTTTCAAATTTATCGATTTTGTTTTTCGAAACAACTGAAAGCACCCAACTTTCAACGACAGAAATTGCGAATTCGTTTGGCTTAATTAGAAACTATGTTGAGCCTGAATATGTTACAGGTGTTTTAGGTTCATTTTTGGAACTAAATAGCTATCTAATAATTTTTACAACAAGCTTTTTAGGGGTTCTAATTTTTAAAACCCTTATTTTTCTTTTTGGTACACAAACAATATTAAAATTACTTATAAATTTAGGACTGCCTACTGACAATCAAGACTTTATTAATTATTTAGATAATCTTGAAATCATTTCAGCTAATAAATTGATATTTATAACACTGTTTTTGTTATTTTTTAGCTACTTCATTGTATTTAGGCTTAAATACTAAAAATCTTAATATGAATAAACTATTCATTCAAAATTTTATTTCGAAATTAAATATCAAAACTTATTTGTTTATTGTTATTTGTGTTCAAGCTTTTTCTATTTTTGTAAGTTACAAATATTTATTTGATTTCCAGGGATGTACAAAAAATATTATTAGAGAATTTAATCTTTTCAATAACACTTTTAATTTTCTATATCCTGAGATGTGTGATGAAACTTTCTATTTCCATGGATTTCAATGGATAAATCATATCTATGAGCCTGGATTTATTTATCAAGATCGCCCCTTATATTTAGTATTTGGGTTTCTGGTATACAGGTTCTTATTTGTTGTATCATTCATATTTAATTTTTATATTGAGCCAGTTTCTTTGCTTCTACTTGCTTCATTAATTATTCAAATTTTAATAGTCAACATTATTGCATATTTAATATGTAAAACGTTAATTGGAAAATTTGAAAGATTTTACTTTTTAATATTTTTACTTTTAACTCTTTTTAGCTTTGAACACAGAATTTACTTTTTCCTTCCTTCAAATTCAACAACATATTTTCTTATATTTATTTTTTCAGTATTCTCAATCAAAAATGATAAATTTAACGGATTAATGTATGGCTTGTTATTTACGATATCCGCATACGGAATTATTGGATTTTTATATGAATTAATTCGTAAAACTTTTAATTTAAATAAAAACTATAAACAGATAATTAAAAATATCTTGCTTTTTGCGCTGCCATTTTTTGCTTTTGAAACTTTTAGAGTCATTATAGGTGCTGTTAAAGGACCCCAATATGGAGTTAGGTATGTACATGCTGCTGAAGCTGAAAATCAACAATTTGTATGGGTTTTAAAAAGTATATTTTCAAACTCATATGAACCCGCCCAGGCATGCCACACTCTCAATAAATTCATACCTTGTTATATAGAAACAACAAAAAGCTTTTTCAGTTTTAACAACTTTTACATATTTTTATGTTTAATACTTTTATTGTTCTATTGTTTTAAAAATAAAACATTAAAAACTAGTACTTTTTTCCACATAATATATTTTGGTTTATTTAGTTATTTATTTATTTCTTTCCAGGGAGTTTACAATTATAGATTTATTTACTATAGCCTTGGTTTTTCAATATTGCTTTTAATTTGTTTTTTAATTACACAGATAAAAAATGATACATTTACTGTTTTATTTATTTCGCTTTTTACAATTTATACGATGACTAGAACAAGCTACGAGCAATATAATTTAGAGCTTAAAAGCTCAGAGTGGATACTCTTTTTATCTCTTATAGTCTTGCTGTTAAATTATCTAGATATAAGAAAGGATAGAGCAGTAAAATAACATGATGAAAATATCAATAATTATTCCAGTATTCAATGAAGAAAAAACTGTAATTGAGTTATTAAAAAAAGTAAACAAACAAAAGAGTGACGATTACTTTATAGAAATAATAGTTATCGATGATGGATCTAGTGATAATTCTAAAAAGTTATTAACAACTAACAAAGATCTATATTCTAAATTTATTAGTTTGGAAAAAAATCTTGGAAAAGGTGGTGCGGTAATTGAAGGGCTCAGAGTAGCAAATGGAGATTTTATTTTATTTCAAGATGCAGATTTAGAATACAATCCAGAGGATTATAAAAAAATCTTCAAAGTAATAGATGAGTTTAATGCTGAAGTTGTCATTGGTAGTAGAAATTTATCACCAGAATATACTCGAGTTTATAATTACTTTCACAAAGTTGGAAACAAATTTATTACTGGTTTATTCAACTTGCTATTTAATACTACGTTTACCGACATTTATTCATGTTATTTATGTATTAAGCGAGATCTTATTAATCCAGAAAAATTGAAATCAAAGGGTTGGGAACAGCATGCCGAGATTTTAGCAACAGCGATAAAAAACTCTAGTGTTTACTATGAAGTGCCTATATCCTATTCTGGAAGATCTTTTGAAGAGGGTAAGAAAATAAGAGGAAGACATGTATTTGCGGTCATTTATATGATCCTCAAAAAGAAAATATTTAAATAATCATTCTTTTAGATTTGCTACAACCAAAAGATTTTTTCCAACAATTTTTTGAAAAAAATAATCTAAAAATTTTAGATTTTTAAAGAAAAATTTATCATAAAAAATCAGCAATTCTTTATTGAACTTGGGTTTTATTCTGAAAAATTTAAATAGCATTAGCACTAACCATCCTATAAAATCGACATATTTTATTGATTGAATATAAAATCCACTTCTAGTTAATTTTTCAATTAATTCTTTTTTACTGTATCTTCTAAAGTGGTTTACATCTTCATCCATCTGAGTCCAGGCAATTTTTGATGCAGGTAAATAAAGCACTAGGGTTCCATTTTCTTTTAATAATGACTTTATATCAAGCATTAAAGCTATATCATCTTCAACATGTTCTAGAACATTAGATGATGTTATAGTTTCATATCTTTGATTTATTTGTGAAAGATCTGAAAATGTGTTTATCCCTCTAGATTTTGATTCTGAAACAGCCTCATTGTTTACATCAAAACCATCAACGTTATATCCTAATTTTTGTAAATACTCAGAAAATACTCCAAAACCACAACCAAAATCCAAGACTTGACCGTCTGAAATTTTTTGTTTTATTAAATTAAATGTGTAATTGTTGTAATTTTTTAATTCAGATATCGTCTCAAGAGCTAATATATCCTTTTCGTTATCGCTATTTGTCATAATTACTTCATTTATTTTAGTTTTATAAACTTACTATTTTTGAATATATTCTTATTATTTTCTTTTATTGATTCAAAAAAGTTCCATGCCAGAACTAGTACGTATTTATATTCTTCCTTGTTAATATCTTCAACATTCTTTATTTGAATCCCTGTACCTGGTATGTATTTATTATGTTTTAATTGGTTATCTTCAACTGTAAATTCAAATGTGTAGTTGTCAATTCCAAAATAATTAAGTAATGTTGTAGCTTTTGCTGGAGCTCCATATCCAATTATTTTTTTATTTTCAGCTAAAATTTTATTTACTTTTTTTAATGAATTATTTTTAATTTTCTCAACATCTTTTGCAAACTTAAAATAGGTTTCAATTTTATCTAACTTGTTTAATTTTTCTATTTCCATGTACTCATTAACACTCTTATGAAGTCTTTTTTTCTTGTCTTTTGTTGCATAAACCCTTAAAGACCCTCCATGAGTTTCTACTTCTTTAACTTTATATATTTTAAGATTTGAATCTTCAAAAAATTTTAATAAAGAAAGAAGGCACCAATAATTAACATGTTCATGATAAATATTATCAAATGTCAAATCTTTCAAAGTTCTCAAAATATACTGAATTTCAAAAATAAATTCTCCGTTATTTTTTAGAAGATCACCAATATTATTCAACATATCTTTTAATCCATCATTATGTGCAAATACATTAAATGCAGTTACAACATCTACTTTTCCATACTTTTTTATTATTTTTTCAACAGTTTTTTTGTCAAAATATTCTGGTATCGTTGTAAGATTTTTAGAATTTGCAATTTTTGCTACATTTTTTGCAGGCTCTACACCAACAGCTTTAATTCCTAGCTCTTTAATTGGATTCAAAAATATACCATCATTACTTCCTACATCAACAACAAGTGAATTATTTTTAAGTTTTAAATCCTTCTTTAACTCTTCAGCTATATTTTTAAAATGACTTCGGAATTGTTCTGAGGTTGATGATAGATATAAATATTTTTTAAACATTTTTTCTGGTGGAACAACAACACTCAATTGAGAATTCGAGCAATCTTTACAATAATTTAAATCTAAAGGATATAAATCGTTTAGTTCGTTTTTTGAATCATTAAGATTGTTCGCTAACGGAGAAAGGCCAAGAGACAAGTAGTGAACGAATCCGCCTCCGCATACTCTACAACTTGTTTTATAGCTGTTTACTAAATTTTTTCCTAGTTGTTCATCAACAAGGTTATAGCTAATAGTATGAGTGATTCCATAGTTTTCATGCTCTCTTTCACCATTTACTAAATTTAATAAAACTGAATCCTCTAAAAAGACCATTGTATGTGCGACATTTGGAGGAATAATAGAAAGATCTCCCTCTTTTATCAATCTAGTTTCAACAACTGAATCTTTATTTAACAAATCTTTAGTTACACTAATGTAGCTTCCTTTAATCAATAAGCATTGTTGAATCTGAATGGGATGGTAGTGATTTCCTCTTATTGTTGCTTTTTTTGACTCTAGGTAGCCAATCATGTTTATTGAGTCGTCGAAATAATAATTTGATATAATTCCTCTTTCATCAACAAAATTATTTTTACCGATCTCTATAACTTCATTCCCAATAAAATTTTCTTTATCTTGCCAAGAAAATATCATTTCTTCAATAGATTTTTCTAAGGTATATAAGAATTCAAAACCTTCTTTTGTTATTTTTTTATTACTTAAGCCATAGCCTTTGTTTGGTACTGGGTCATTCGTTAAGATTAATTCAACATCTTTATTAATTTTTTTACAAATATTTGCTACTTCTTTTACAGTCAGGTTTTCACTTACACAGTTAAATATTTCACTACTTATTTCTTGATTCTCCCCAACAAATTCCATGCATCTTGCAACGTCATATACAGAAACAAGGCTTTTTAACTGTTCTCCACCAGCATATAAGTTAATCTTTCCATCTAACGATGTAATTTTTGAAAATAAGTTAGCCATTATGTTTAATCTTGTAGAATCAAAAGATTTTCCATAAACAGAACCCAGTCTTAGAATTACATAATTTTTATCTGAAGATGTTAAGTCTTGCTCGGTTTGAAATTTTCCTTTTGAATAATCTAATACTGGATTTGGAATATCTGATTCTTTAATGTTTTTAATAGACTTATCTAAACCTTCAAAAACTACGTGTGTTGATGGAAAAATAATCTTAACTGTGTCCGGCGAATTCTTGATAATATTTCTTGTACCGGTAACACCCACCAAATTAATTTTCTTGTCTCGATCTTTATCAATATCATCTTTTGTAGTTCCTACATTTGTTATGCCTGCTAAATGATAAATTAAATCTGCTTTATGAATTTCTTTTTTAAGATTTTTTTCATCAAGAATATCAATTTGCTTAAATTTAATACCCCACCTTTTTAACTGACTTACCCTATTTGAAAAAAATTGGTTATCAATTACTGTAACATCGTAGGTTCTTGATTTACCTGAGTAAATTTTTGCTAACTCCATTCCAAGGTAGCCAAGTCCTCCTGTGATTATAACTTTTTTCATAATTTCATAAATTTATAAATTGATTATTACATTCTAAATCAGATTATTTTATTCATTAATAAATTTAATTATATATAATTTATCAAAGGGCGCTTAGCTCAGTCCGGCAGAGCGCTTCCCTTACAAGGAAGAAGTCACAGGTTCAAATCCTGTAGCGCCCACAAGGGTTTTTCAGAAATATACCCTACTAAAATACTAAAAACCGCACAAAAATTAAACAAAATATTTACACATATCTTTTGCTAAAAAGACTTTAAAATAAAAATGTGGGAAAAGATTTATTAGAAAAAATTCAAGTTTTACAATTTCGTAAAGATATTAATTTTTTAAGAGCTCTTTCCGTTGTATCAGTAATTATATATCATATCGAAAAAAGCTTTCTTCCAGGTGGCTGGTTAGGCGTAGATATCTTCTTTTTTATTTCAGGATATTTAATCTCTAACAAAATAATTATTGAGCTTAAAAATAACAATTTCAAATTTAGAAACTTTTACTTAAAAAGAATCAAAAGAATATTGCCAGCATTATTTTCTACATTAATTTTTACAATTCCTTTTGCATTCTTTCTACTGCCCCCAAAAGAATTGTATTTGTACTTAAACAGTTTTCAGTCTTCTTTACTTTTTTATTCAAATTTTTATTTCGAAAATCTAGATTTTTACAACTCACCGTCTACAAAGTTTTTTCCACTTTTACATATGTGGAGCTTATCAGTTGAAGAGCAATTCTACATTATTTTTCCGTTGGTTCTTTTCATTATTTTCAAATTTAGAAAAAATTCAACATTTATTTACATAGTTTTATTTACTGTATTTTCTTTATTCCTAAGCTCATTAGATTTTGGAAATTCAGTTTTTTACCAACTTCAGTTTCGAATATGGGAATTTTTATTTGGTGTAATATTCATGTTCCTTGAGAGTAGGTTGAGTTTTAAAAAAAACAGTAAATATATAGGAATATTTATTATTGTTTTTTCTTTTATGTTTTTTGATGATTCAATGATTAACAACTTTTATACTAAATTAATTTGTCTAACAGGAGTTTTTCTTTATTTAATTAATTCAAATGAAAATCGATTGATAAATTTCCTAAATAATAATAAATTTATACAGCAAATCGGTTTGATCTCTTTTTCTCTTTATCTTTTTCATCAACCTATTTTTGTATTCTTTAGAATCTATGACACAAACATTAATAATGTAAGTTCATTCAATTACTTAGGTTTAGTAATATTTCTTTATATTATTTCTTATTTGAATTGGAAATATATTGAAGTTCCATATCAAAAAAACTTCGTAAAAAATAAAAAATTTATTTTAGGACTTGTTTTTGTTGGACTTTGCACATCTACTTTAACTTTGTTAGACCAAGATAGTTTTATAAACAGATTCACAAATATTCCAAATAAAGCTTTATTATTGTCATTTAAAAATCAAGATACAATAAGCCAAAATGGTGTAGATTGCGACAATAGAAGTATTGAAAACACCTGTATTTTTATATCTAATAACTCTAAAGAAAATATTTATGTAATCGGTGACTCTTCTTTAAGGACTCTAAGTACTGCTTTGCTTGAGTACCAAAATAATAATTTTAATTTAATTCATTTAGGTGGAGATGACTGTATGTACTTAATAGGTGAAAAACTTAATACAAATTCTTGTCCAAATAAAAATATTAAAGAAATGAATAAATTTGTTGAGAATATTAATAATTCTACAATTATTTATGGTGGCAGATTACCAAGATATTTATCGGGCAAAGGGTTTGATAACTCTTTTGTAGCTGAAGATAATGATATTAAGGTTATAGATAATTTTGAAAGTAGGGTTGTAAAAACTATTGAAACTCTTGCCTCAAAAAATAAAGTAATTTTGCTATATCCTATTCCAGAACAAGGATGGAATGTTCCAGAATTATACTTTTACAATAAATTCAAATGGGGCGATACTATATCATACCCTTCATCAATATGGTCCAACAGGGTACAAGATAGCAACTTACTCTTAAATAGTGTCAATAACAATAATATATCTAGAGTGTTTCCTGAAAATATTTTTTGTAATTCTTTTGTTCAGTCAGAATGCGTTGGAGCTTTTAATGATCAGATATTTTACTCTGATGATGATCACTTATCACTAGAAGGGTCGAGATTATTAGCTGAGGAAATATTAAAAATTTTAAAGATCAATTATTGACTTTGTATATATGGAATTAATAAATTAACTAGTTCCTCAGAAGGAGACCTCTCAATATCTGATTTGGACTTTCTTGTAGGTAAATTATCAATAAATTTATAAATTTTTTCAAAATCGTAATCAGATAAAATTACATTTTCATTTAAATAATTGATATTTTCAACAACATCTCGCCATATTATTGTATTTAAGCCTAAAACGGAACATTCTTCTGAGATTGACCCTCCATCAGTTATGATTAATTTTGATTCTATTAACTTTTTAATAAATTCATCATGAGGTATAAGTTCCATCAATACTATTCCTTTACTTTCAATTTCTTGCAACATATTATTTTTTAATAAAGAATTATAGGTTACATCATGACAAAACCATTGCACTAATTCAAAGTTATAGTTATTTTTAATATTGTAAAGTAGCTGGATTAATAATTTCAGTTGCTTTTTTGAATATACATTTTCAGTTCTGTGCACAGTGACTGTTAAAGTGCTGCTCGATATACTTTCATCAATTCTTATATAATCTGAAACAGAATCATAAATAGTATTTCTTGAAATTTGAATAATTTCTTTTTTATTATTAAATTTTTTTACATTCTCAAACTGCTTAGGACCATCAACTATAAGCATGTTTGAAAATCTTGATACAATATTTCTAATTATTTCCTCTGGAAATGGTTTAAAAATATTATTAGATTTATAACCCGATTCTAAATGAATTGTTTTAACTTTATTGATTTTGCAAAAAATTAATCCTATTAGTGTACTTACCGTATCGCCATGTATCATTGCATAAGATATTTGATCTACTGATAAATATTTTTTCGAAGAAAATAAAATTTTGAAAAACCACTTTATCATTTGAGGAATTGTTGATATATTATTTTTATTTTTAGATAGCTCAATATATTCATAAATTAATCCAGATTTATCTAATTCTTTTTTTGTTAATTCTCTGTGTTGTCCGGTATCTACCACAAGTATTTCTACATCTTTAGCAATCAAGTTTAAAAGTATATTTTTACATTTAATGAACTGGGCTTTTGTTCCGAGTATGTATATAACTTTATTTTTTTTCATGATATTTAAAAAATTATTAAAATAAAATCACCAATATTACTTATACACAATTCATTATTTATTTTTCTTGTAGTCTTTTTTAATAACTCGTGCAGGATTGCCATATGCCAAGACATTGTCTGAGATGTTTTTAGTAACTACACTACCCGCCCCTATGAGAGAATTTTTACCAATTTCAACACCACATATGATTGTTGAATTAGCCCCTATTGAGGCTGACTCTTTTACTAGAGTACCAACAATCATTTCATCATTCCATTCTTGAGTGCTTGGGTAAAGATCATTTGTGAAAGTTACACTTGGCCCAATAAAAACATTTTCCTCAATAATTACTCCTTCGTACACAGATACATTATTTTGTATTTTGCAATTATCGCCTATTACTACATTTGAATCAATATAAACATTTTGACCTATTGTTACATTTTCTCCGATGCTTACACCTTCTCTAATGTGAGAAAAGTGCCAAATTTTAGTATTCTTACCTATCTTTGCATGTTCAGATATAATTGCTGATTTATGACTAAAGTATTCATTTGAGCTCATGATTAAAATTATAAATCAGAAAATATTATTAATCATAAATATTTATTTCGTTTTATATATAAATAGATTTTTTTAATTACAATTGTTAAGTGTACAATGTAAAAAAAATAAATTTTAAAGAGTCTATTTCTATAGTTGTCCCGTTATACAACAAAGAATTAAATATTGAGAACACTATTAATTCAATAGTTAAATACATTACTGCACCAAAATTACAAATAATTATTGTAGAGAATGAATCAACTGATGCTTCAAAAATTATTGCTGAAGAAATTATTAAAAAACTACAAAGTAGTGTTGATATTTCTCTTTATGAAAGTGAAAAAGGGCTTGGTATAGCATTGGTTGAAGGGTTTAAGCATTGTAAGCATAAGTGGATTTCCTTTATCCCTGCAGATTTTAGTTTTGGAAATTCTGACATTTCATATATTGAAAAAAACAATTTATATCAGAAATATGATATATTCCTGGGTTCAAAGACTCATAAAGATTCTATAATTGACAGATCGAGATCAAGAAAAATTTATTCATTAATTTTTAACACAATGTTAAAAATTTTATTTTCAATACCTTTTAGTGATACACAAGGAACATTGATATTCAAATCAAATGTATTAGAAAATATTAGTGAACTAAACAGCAAAGGATTTTTAATTACAACAGAATTTGTTGTTAAAAGCTTTAAGAGAAATAAAAAAATATTAGAAATACCAATTGTGGATTTAGGAATTGATTCTGTATCAACAGTCAAACCCCTAAGAGATGGATTTAGAATGCTTTTCAATATACTTAAATTAAGAGTAAATATCAATCGTTAAAAACAGTTTGAATATTCTTTTTAAACACATCAGTGAGAGTTAAACTGTAAAACTTCATATATTCTTCACCAATTATTTCTTTTTGAAATGGCGCAGGGTTGGGCCTTGGGTATTTTGCATCTGTAAACCAGTAAGGATCTCCTTCACCCATAGGCCAGTGTACGTATATTTCACGAGATCCTTCATTAACTTCTTTTACCTGTTCACTCCAAATTATACAGTTTTCATTACATTCAATAAAATAATTGCCGCCTTGAGAATTAAAATTTAACAGCCCTACTAGCAAAAAGTATAAAATTACCTTACTGTTTGATTTAGATTTTCCAAAAAGATGAATCAACAGAAAAAAAGCTACTGTTGATGTAACTACTGCATATCTCTGAGAAAAACTTGAGCCTGCTTGACCAAATATAACTAAAAAAATCTGAAGTATGTAAACAAGAATTATTACTAATAAAATTGAATCATTTTTCTTCTTAATTACCAAATATATAAGTAATCCAAAAATTAAAAAACCAAATAAATCAGGTGATAAGTTTCTATAATATTTTTCACCAAATATATTTATAGAGAAGCTTAATTTTAAAATATCGATTAAATATGCAAATCCACCTTTGATCTCTAATTTGCCCTCATAAATAGAATTGGTAATAGCTGAATAAAGTAATACGTTTATTTGGATAATTGAACTTATTAATCCAAAAAATAAAGTTGGCAATAACTTTGAATTTCTAGTTAATAAATATTTTATAAAAAATGCTGGAAGTAAGATGAGTGCGTAATAACTTGATAAAAATGAGATGATTAAAATCAAATATTGTAATTTTAAGTACTTTTTTTCATCTAAACCATAAAGCAAAATTACAAGACAACAAACTGCAAAATATACTTGTGAATTAATTGAGTTTGCAAAAACTTCCAATAGATTGAGTGAGGGTAAAAAGAGAATTGTTATTGAAGCTAATATTCTATAGCTATTTTCATAAGTTTTGTCTGTTAACTGGTAAAAGAAAAAACTTGGTAAGAGCGATACGAAAATGGATACCCATACTGTAACAAGTGGAGAATAGGTTATAGGCACAAGTGTTGATAGATAAATTTGCAAATTACAGTTAAAACAGAAATAACCCTGTATCACTGGTACATATTGCAATATGTTTAGAGCTCCTTCAGATAAAGAATAGCTCCAAAAAACTGATCCTTCTTCAGCAAAGAAACGTCCATTAAGTAAAATCTCCCCTGACCTAAGAATTGCAAAAATTATATAAAATATAATTGAAGAAAAATAAATAAGATTAATATTTTTAATTTTGAACATTAATTCTTATGTTAATCAATATTTAAATTTCAAATACATCTTAATTTTGATATTAGATTTTTGATTAACATGTAAGTAGTGAGAAATAAAATCAAAAAATTAATGCTCTTTGAACTTTTATTAGTTATATTTATAACTTTTGTAATTTCTAAGTTTTTAAAATATTTTGAATTATTAACTTTTTTCAATTTACTTTTAATTACATGTATTATTAGTTTTTTAATTTATTACTTTGGTAAAGAGAATTACAGAAAAATTACTGATTCACTTTTATTAACTGTTGTCCTAATGAATTGGACAATTGCAATTACTGGATTGGAGTACTTAGTCTATGAGTTTGATTGGAATAGTTTTGGAATTCCAATTAATTTAAATAATGATCTAAATTTATATTCATCTGACTTACTTTCTAAACAGTCCTTTCCACATTATTGGATATATAAATTGGTTTCAATTTTTGTTGAAACTAAATATCTTAATTCACTTTTTTTTCTAGGTTATATTTTACAAAACTTTTTTATTGCTAAAACTTTCTTGATTCTCTACAGGTCTGTTTTAAAAAAATCTGGAGATAATAACCTTTTATTGTTTTTCATACTATTAGTACCAATGTTTTATTATCCCCAAATTTCTGGACATTACACATCTCTTCCATATTTTATACCAGCAATACTTGGTTATTCTTTAGCAGTATTTAATATTGCTAATTTTATTTACAAAGATAAAAATAATTATGAAGACTATTTCTATTTGTTCATATTAATTTTTATTCATCCGTTTTGGTCAATATTTATTCCACTTTATTTAGGAATTTTATTTCTTTTTTCAAAAGAAAAAGAAATAAAAGAATCTCTTTCATTTTTTATACTATTTATTAGCTCTTTATTAATAAATAATCTTGACGGTGTTTCGATTTTAGAAATTTTTAATAGTAGCTTAATTTCGTTTTATAAAAGTTATGTAAAAATTCATTTTGATTGGTCTGCACATATTGGTATTTTATTTTCAAACGAAATAAATAATTTTTATCAACAGTCCATTCTTTTAATTTTCATTTTTACTCTCATAGTTAATAGAAAAATTATCAGCTTCAAGACAACAGAAGAAACATTCTATACATCTCTGGGTATGATATCTATGATAATTGTTGTTGGTAACCTTTTTCATTCATCTCTATTTAATAATTTCTTAATAGCATCTAATTTTTACAGAATAGGAAGTGTTGGTTGGGCTTTTATTGGAGTTTTTCTAATAAGAAATATTAAAAATAATAAATTTTTGTTTTTTTTAGTAATTGCTCCTTTATTGTTCTATGTTGTTAGCAACCAAGAAGTTTTTAAAATTACAATCCCATCAATTCCGTGGATTGAGTTTTCATCTAAATACACATTACTTTTAATAGCTGCGTCTATTTATTTTTTCTTTCTAGAAAAATATAAATTTTCATTCTTAGTGATAGTTGTAGGATTTATTTATTTCACAACATTTTATTTTATTGACAAAGTTGTAACTAATAATTATTTAATTAAAGCTTTAATTATTTCATTCTTAATATTTTTGGTAGCTCTGGTTGCAAGTAAGTTCAGACTTGTTAGATCATCCTTGTCGCCACTTATACTGATCTTGTTTTCATTATCAACTTTATTTACTGAAAATATATTCCTAAATTTTAAATCAGAGTATTCAACTCAAATCACTGCAGAAGAAATAAAAACTATTAGAAAATATACAAATAATAAAGACGTAATTTTGATCAATCCTGATATCCCTCATTTTCGGAAGGAAACAAAAAGAGGCATCTTAATTGATTACTCTTTAATTCCTTATAGTGAAAAAAATTATAATATTTACAAAAAATATCAAAATCTTTTAAATAACAAATTTATTCAAGACTTAACAAAAGATGAAGTTATATATATTATAAATAATTCAAATACTACAGATTTAATAATTCCAAAAGATAGCCTTTCCGAAGAATATTTTTTAAATAACTTTGAATATTACAAATTACCAAAATTAGGCAATCTAGTTTTAAATGTAAATAAATAAGTTTGATTTAGAGCAATATACTGAAGTTTGCTTAATCATTTTGACAATAAATTTTTCAGCTATTTATCATGTATTAATACTATGAAAATACCAATTGCAAAACCGGTAAATGACATTAAATATATTGCTGATTTTAATTCTTTATTTATTTCAGAAGTAATGAGCGGAATGTATATAGGTGGTAAAAATGTAACTGATTATGAAAAAAACTTAGCAAAATTTTTAAACAAGAAGTACATAGCTTCATGTAATTCGGGAACAGATGCTCTGATATTGTCATTGGTTGCTCTTGGAATTAAACCAGGCGACGAAGTAATACTTCCATCATTTACATACTTCGCTACTGCAGAATCTGTTATGCATGTTGGTGCTGTTCCAGTGTTTGCAGACATAGATGATGACTCTTACTGTATTTCTGTTAAAACAATTGAAAAACTAATCACAAAAAAAACACGCTGCATAATTCCTGTACATCTCTATGGATATGATTCAGACATAAAAAATATAACTAAGCTTGCAAAACAAAATAAAATATTTGTTCTAGAAGATGTAGCACAAGCTTTTGGTAGCAAGTCTAACGAAAATAAATATCTTGGCACTTACGGAGATATAAATGCATTTTCAAACTTTCCAAGCAAAACACTTGGAGGTATTGGTGATGGTGGTTTTGTAGCAACTGACAATTTGAATCTTTATAAAAAAGTATCTTTGTTAAAAAATCATGGTCAAAGCAGTAATTATGAACACGAAATAATGGGAACAAATTCAAGACTTGACTCATTAAATGCATTCGTGCTGAATAACAAATTAAAAAACTTTTCTAAAATTAATAAATCTCGAAGACAATTTGTAGACAGTTATTTAGATTTTTTTAATAATCTAGATAACATTTATATTCCAGAAATAGAGAGTAATACTTTATTAAATTACTTTACTATTGTGCTTCCTAACGGAAAAAGAAATAAAGTACAACAATTGCTTGAAGATGAGGGTATACAGACAAATATATACTATAAAAAACCATTACATAAACAAAAAGCACTTATTGATTATGGTTTTAAATCTAAATCGTTAAAAAATACAGATAACTTATCTAAAAACATACTGTCATTACCTTTATATTCAAATCCTTCAAAAAGAGAGTTAGAATACTTAAATAGCAAATTAAAAAAAGTGTTTAAAAATTATGTCTGATTTACAGCTTGCAATTATTGGTTTTGGGAATATGGGAAAAATTCATTACAAAGCTGTCTCTAAAAATACTTTATGCAAAAGCCCGAAAATAGTGGAAATTAATTCAGCAATGCAGGATGGGTACGACCATCTTGAATTTTTTCAAAACTTCGATGATTTCATATCAGATAATATCAACAATATAGACGGCGCAATTATCTCAACACCATCAAGCATGCACTTAGAGCATGCGGAACCCTTTATACAGAGAGGTATACCATTATTAATTGAAAAACCACTAACATCAGATTATTCATTAGATCAAAAACTATTTAGCCTAGCAAGGCAAAATAGTTCATTTATTAAGTGTGGTTTAATAGAACTTTATAACCCAATCGTTCAAGAACTTTCAAATACGACATATGAAGATTTAAAGTTTGTACATTTTAAAAGACATTCTCCAAAAACTTCCGAATCACGCAAACTAGAAAACATAATCTTAGATTTGACTTTGCATGACATATCAATAATCTACAAAGTTTTTAAACCTGAAAATATTAAAATTGTTGGCTGTGAGCTTAATTATGAAAATAATACAGCAGAGTCTGCTCAAATCTTATTGAAAATTGATGACACATACAGCATATTTATAAGTTCTTCTAGACAGGATCAAGAAAAAATCAGAACTATAGAAATTGTTGATGAAAACTTAACATACCAATGTGACCTAAAAAATAAATATTATGAAACAAAGCAAAATGGAAAAATTGTATCATTTGACTCTAAGTCAATTACAGAATCGAATATATTAAACAAAGTTGACATGTTGAATAAGCCTGAAACTGCAGAATTGCAAATTCAAAGTTTTGTAAGTTCTATTTTGAATAAAGATGATGATTTTCAAAGTTTAGAAATAGCTGAAAAAACTCACAAACTTGCCTACGATTTATTAGATTTTTAATTTAAAATTAATTATCTTTGATTTTAATATGTAAAAAAAATCTCTAAAGAAACTCAAATCTGTAGAAGTCTTTGTATTGTATTTAGATACAACTAGAGAAGGTTCAGACCAAAAAGACTTTGCATCAATCTTTCTTAAAACATCATTCATCCACATATCTGCAGAATGATTAAATGGAATAAAATTTTCATAAAGTTTCTTTGCAGATTTATTATTAACAAAATAAAACTGTGCTGCCCTAGTTCCACCATGTGAAATAATCTTGCCGTCAATATTTGTTGTGGTTTTATTAGATTTTGAATAAATAAGTTTATTAGTTTTTATTCTTTCTTCATCCATTGCTTCATAGTTTCCCCATACTGAATCGTAGACAACGTCCCAGTTGTCTGGAAGTTCTTCCAAATATTTGTTTAATCTAGCCGGTATGTTCTCAAAAAAATCTCCAATATTATCTTCCATTATCACTGCAAACTCATCCTGATTATTGACTATCATCTCAAGAGCTAAGTAATGCTTATAACTACAGCTTATCCAGCCATCCTTTATTTTTGAATTTTTCTGAACTACCTTTTTCTTAATATCGTAAGTCAATTCATTCTTATTTGGATAATTTATAAAATTAACATCATCAATATCAACACCATATTTTTTTAATAGACTAGTAATATTTTCGTATCTAGATTTTTCAAGATTATGTATAACGTAGTATTTAAAATTTTCTGTCATCTTTTTAAATAATAGTTAAATAGTTTTTTAAATAGAATGAGCAAGTTTTTTAAAAATAAAATAAAAGTAAGAGAATTTATTTTATTTTTAAAAATGAATAAGTTTACTAATTTTTTAATCTCGTTCTTTTTTAAATTAATATCTGTATGGTGATTAGAGTTGAAAAATTTTTGATAAGCTTTTTGATAAAATACAGAATTTGGTTTTGTCACTGAGTCAAAACTCCATGGTTTTCCATTCCCACTATAGTGTAAAAAAAGAACTTCATTTTCAACATATTTTCTTAACTCTATGGAACTATCATCCAATAAAAGTTTGTAATTTAGCTTTTCATTAAGTTCTAAAAATTGTCCTTTAAAGTAACAATTAAGAACATCTTGGTCCCAGTAAACTATCTGATCATATTTGTCATTCATAATGTCCAGCAAAGATTTCTGAATATTATTTTTTATCCATACTTGGAAATCAATTACTACAACACCTGCATTAAAATATTTTATTCCTTCAAATCCTAAATTATCAAAATAATCCTTTGAAATTTCCTGGGTTCCCTCTACTCTCCCTGCGATGGTAAATTTTAATTTACCCATTTCCTGTATTGTTTCATTAATTGCTGAGGCAGGATTGTTAAGACAGACCACATCAGCATCTATATAAGTTAAATAATCTAAATTTTTTGGTAAGTAGTTTTCCATAAACAATCGAAAATAAGTAGCGAATGATACATGAGAACCCCTGAGGTTAGGAAAATCATAATCCTTATCATTAAATTTAAAAATATTGATTGAATTTATAAATTTTTCTGTTTCAAGTTTTTCTCTATATTTTTCAAATGTATTAGGTTCCTCATGAATAATAAAAATATCTACATTTTCATCCAAATTAATTGCTAAGGACGAGATAGATGTAGCGGCTTGCTTGTTGTAATTTTGATCAAAACAATAAAGTATATTTAGCATCTAACTAGATATTAATTGATTTAATATATTTAAATAACAATTTAATTTTGAAATTTAAATATATTTCTTATATGTAAAATACAGTAATGACATCATTATCAATTTTTACGAGCATGACTCAACCCGAAAAAAGAAAAGACCCGTGGAATGAGTCTTTATCTTGTTATGAAGATTTTGCAGATGAAGTTGTTACTGTTGGAGAAGATTGGCCTAGAGAATTTGAATGGGACCTTATTGGAAAAGTATTTCAAGAAGGGTTCGACAAATCTACTAAAGACTGGGTTATTAGAATGGATCTTGATTATTTCTTCCATGAAAAAGATAAAGATAATCTAAGGAGTAGCTTAGAAAAATTTGATGACTTTCCAGCTATTTCATTTCCACAATATCAAATTTTTACTCCAGACAGGTACCAAATTAAGACAAGAATATGTATTGCTTTTAATAAAAAGAAATTTCCGAACATTAAATTAAACGGAGGTGGTGATTTAACTTTAGCAACTTTAAATGATGTACTTATTAATCCAAAAAAAGTACCTAATGTAAATATTCCAATTTACCAATACGAATCAAGTTTTCGAAGCAAAGAAATTATTGCTGAAGATAGAGCTAGGTTTGCGAGAGCTTGGTACAGGCACTTTGGTAACTATGGAGACCGAGGAGGAGAAACAACTGAAGAAGCTTTTGATGCATGGTTTAAAATGATAAAAGAAAGGTATTCAAAACATACATTTAAAATTAATGCTGAAAAACATCCAAAATACATAAAAGAGAAACTGGCAAGCCTTGAAGAAAATCAATTTGCACATAGTGCTTTTGGATTAAAAAACTCAATAAAAAGGCCCGTTACTAATTATCTAAAAGGATACAGAGAAAAGTATATTAACCCGTTACTCTTAAAAAGATACAATTATGTCAAACATGAAAACTTTTCTTAGAAAAGAATTTAATAAATTTACAGTGGAGAGGTTCCCAAATATTTATAGACCTGATAGTTTGCCATTTATATCAGGAGATACTTTTAGAAAATTCTCACATCATATTTTTGATGAAACTCAATCTTTTAATCCTAAAAAAGTAAAAAATAATGAAATTATTTTTGTTAATTCTGATTTAATAGAAATTTTTTTTAAAATTCAAGATCCGAAAATTCAAAGTCAATATATATTAATTTCACATAATTCAGATAAATCTCCTACTAAAAAGGAACTGAGTCTTATAAGTGAGAACATTATTCACTGGTTTGTACAAAATTTAGAATTTAGCTCAATTGATAGAATCTCTTATTTGCCAATTGGATTGGAGAATAGAAGATGGTTAAGAAATAGAATTAAAAATAGTCATAACAATATTATTTCAAAATCTAAATTAATACTTTGCTCTTTAAATGAATATAATAATTATCCAATAAGACAGCTTGTCTTAGATATTGCTAGTAAAAATAGTTACGTAGTGATGAAAAAATTTACAAATATAGAAAAATACTTTAATGAATTAGGAAATTATAAATTTATTCTTTGTCCTCCAGGAAATGGTCCAGATACACATCGAGTATGGGAGTCGCTAATACACAAAACATTTCCTATATTTGAAATTAATTCTTTTACAGAAAACTTAAGAAACCTTGGAGTGCCGGCTATTTATCTAGATTCATGGGAAGACTTAGATGATTACTCAGAAAAAGATCTGGAACTAAAATATGAACATTTACTAACTTTTGAATTAAATATGATTTATTTTGAATATTGGAAAAATCAAATTACTACTAAATTCTTATAAATTAATTACTTTTTTGTATTTTTTATTTAAAAACTTACCAAGATTTTTTGAATGAATGTGAAGGTTGACCAATTCAAAGTTCTTATTTTCAAATCTTACAAAAGGAGATTTATTTTTATATATTGGTTTAATTCTATTCGATTTTATTTCCCTTCCAACTATATGGCTTGTTGAGATATACCTCCGTTTAAAATAATAATTTCCCCTCTTTAAATGAGTCCCATCAAAATATTGCCCATAAGACGATGGGTCAAACAAAAACTCATTATTGCCGTATGGAAGAGAATCTAAAATATTAAACAGTTGAGGATTTATTGTATCAATAATTTTTAACATTCTCATTTCACTTAAGTTTTTACCTCTTGCAAAATAATTTGAATAGTAATCATAATTTTGAAAGATTTCATCAAAAGAATTACACAAATTTTCGATTAATTCAATATTAGGAAAATAAGAAAATCCAAAAACTAAATGATCATTGTCACTTTTAGTTATATTTATTGAATTTTCTTTAAAATATTTTTTTTGTTTAATTTCTTCAATATTTTTATAAATAAGTACATCATTGTCGAAATGAGTAAAGGAATCTAAATTTAAGTTTTTTGATACATAATTTAAAGCATATACTCTCAAAATAGACGAAAACCAGAGAGGGTTTTGATCAAAATTTTGCTTAGAAAATATTTTTAATATCTGATCTTTTTTGGCTGAAAGATTGTCTAATGAATTCGAATTTAAAGATTCTATTCCATTTATCTCAAATTGATCATCTGAACAAAGTATGATCCGCGCATCTTTTTCCACACTTAAAACAGAATTTATTGAATAATTTAAATATTTAGGAGTTTTGCCAAAATTAAAAAAAATATAATTCATATCTTTCTATTTTATTAGATATAAATTAAATAAAAAGGTCATCATTTTTAAAATTAATTATTGTATAAAAAAGTTGAGAGTATAGAACAAAGGATGAAAAGTAATTCAGAGAGTCGCTTTTGAATATATTTATAAATAAATACAAAAGTAATAAAAAACCAAATATATTAATTGAACTTCTAGATACATAAATTTTGTAAAAAATAAAAAACAATATAATTAAAATTCCAATAACTCCTATAAATAACAAAAATGATAACAAAGAAGAATGAGGTAAGAGCAGTGAGCCGGGTTCGTTTATTCTAATTTCGCTGTAGTGTTTAGATAAATTTAATGGGCTGCTACCGAATAGAAATTCGGGAATATTAGGATTATATCTCGCAATAAAAATACCCCATAATTCAGACCTGTTTAATAAATATGATACGTAACCAAGAAAGCTCAAGATATGGAATAATAAATTTTGATTTTCAAAAGCCTGGCTAAAAATATTCAAACTTGAAGAAATGACGGAGGGGTCTTTATATTTTAACGCTTGTTCATACAGTGTTACAGATGAGAATTCATATGGATAGGTTAAGTTTGCAAAGCCTACAATAAATACAAAAGTAATTAAGAATACTGAAATTAAAGTTATTTTTAAAGCCTGCGATAAATTCAATTCTTTTAAAAGTAAAATCATAAATGTTAATAAGACAAGAATTACTACCGTCTTGTTGTTTGCAAAGTAAAGGCCAAAACTGGAGACCAAAAATGAAATTATATTGAGATAATTTATTTTTTTATATTTTAAATAGTTGTAAAAAAGGCAGCAAATTAATATTCCGTAGAACTCTCCTAAAGACTCTGCACTAGGATAGAAACCTCTCCAAGGTATTTTTTCATTATTGTTCATCGCATCGACAAGAAAAGGGTTTGTATACTTAACTCCGTACTTTTGTTGTCCAAAAAAGTAATAACTTAAGAAATTAATAATAGGGATATTTGAAACCGCTAATCCAAGAAAAAATATTGATATAGAAGTTATTGAATAATTCTTTAAAAACTTTTCAAAGTTAAAATAAACAGAATATTTCTTATAAAAAAACAGTAGGCCATTTATTAAAACTATAAAAAAGATAGACCAAAAAAGTATCGTAGAAATCTCAAAAGAACTACTAGTAAAACCCCTCAACTTATCAGTGTTAAAAGTAAACGCATTTTTACTATTAGATAGCCAGAATATTAAAAAAAGTAAATATACCAAATTAATTTTTTTATTACGTAAATTTAATATTGAATTAAATCCTAAAAATACTATTGGCAAAGAAAAAAAAGTAATATTATATCCACTCAGAACTCCAATAAATAAGAATAGAAAAGGCGTGTAATTAATTAAACTTTCCATCCTCGAAGTGAATATATCTGTAAAAGTTTTTATAACAAATAAGAAAGCTGCTGAAATTAAAAGATATGTCCTCCACTTATCTAAATCAAACAAATATAGTTGTTCCTCATAAAATCGTTTCTGAGAAAAAATTGAAAATAAAAATAACAGTGAAGTAAAAAACAGTGAGGTATTTTTAAATTTTATTTTAACTAATTGGTTATCTTTCTTAATCAACGAGATCAGAAGCATCCAGAATATGCTCTGTAATATGAAATTAATATAAGCATTAGTTCCTATTGACAAATAAAAAGTATTATTGAATAAAGCGATTCCTGAAATTCTTCCAAAACAGGATATTGAAGAATAATTATTGTACCTAAAGAAATAATGTTTTTGATAACTTGATTGAACGTCAACATTTAAATACTCTACCAAAGAAACTTGGCATGGGTTGATTTCATAGAAACTAGTATCCTCAGTACCTAACTCAACTGGGCTTATATCATCAAAATAATTGGAATTAAACCAAGGAAGAAAAATTAATAGTATTAAAAATAAAATAACAATTTTTTTTTGGTTTTTAATGTTATTTATCATTTTTTAATTTTGTTTTCCTTTTAACAAAGATATAAGTAATTAATGCAAAAGTTAATAACATAGCAATTTGATTTTGAAGTAAAAACTCAGATTGTTGTTCTGGAAAGTAATTCCAACCTCCTGATACATAGTGTTCACACTCCGTAAATGAATTTACAAAAACAGAGTTACTATCAATGTCCCAAACCTTTACGGGTGCAAAATCTGAATCATTTGTAAAAACATAATTTGGATCTGAGCTAATTGCAGCTTTCGTGAAACCATCTGGATAAGGACCACAGATTTGTATCACATCGTTTTTCATATATTAATATTAACAATTACTTCAACTCAAAAATTATTAAAAAAATTTAAATATGAATGTGTTGAAATAACTTTTTATAAAACTTGTCTAAATTGTAGTTATCTAATATTTTTTGTTTAGCACTCATGCTGACCTCAGCCATTAGCTTATCGTTTGATAATATTTTCTTAATTTTTTCTTCCCATAAACTAACTTCATTATTTACTACAAAAAACAGGTCTTCATTATCTTTAAATTGATCAATATCCCAAAATCCCTCAGTTTGTGTAATCATTACTGGTGTACCAAGAGCCATTGATTGAATGGCAACGCTTTGACCAGATGGCTGAGAAGAATTTAGCAAAGGAATAATTGTCAATTTTGATGATTCATATAAAGCTTTTAGTTCCAAATCTGTTAAGAGGTTATTTGCCCAAGAACCATTAAAAATTTTAAGATTTGGTAGTTGAAGTTTTTTTAAAAGCTTGTTGTCTGATACAAATATAAATTTAAGTTCAGGTATGTTTTTGGCAATCTCTATTAAGGATTTAATATCTCGATTGCCATCATTACCAACAAAAATTATATCATTACTTTTTCTTTCTTGTATATTTTCATCTTCTTGAATCCAAAAATTAGTATCAATACAAAAAGGAAAGTATATTAATTTTGAAGTATTTCTATGAATTTTCTTTGCCCTTTCAAGTTCTCCTTTTCCCAAGAAAAATACATTATCTACAAAAAGTACAAAAAATTTAATAATTAAATTATGAAAATACCTAAGTTTTTCATAATTTAATTTCTTGCTGTATAAACCCATAACAAATACAGAAGAATTTATATTACTAAAAATTTTTAAGGCCATAAGCAATAATAATGAAGAACAGCCTACTGATTCGTTGACCAATATTACATAGTTTGAATTTCTCAAGATTTTTAAGTTTTGAACTGTTGTAAGTTTCGAGAAATAAAAAGGGAGATTGAAAATCTTTTGAAATATTTTATCAATAACACTTAGAAAATTATTTAGTAAACCTCTATGGTCCTCCATCTCAATTATTTTTATATTATATTTATCTTTATCAAAAGCAAATATTCCATAGTAAAAATCTTTTGCCTGAATACTATTATTCAAATATTTGATTTTTCTATTACCTGCATAAATATAAGTAACATTTTTCATTTTCTATTACATATTACAGTTATGTAATATTTGTCTCATAAATTGTTTTCATAATGATATAAATGAATATTATAAACTGTATGGAAATAATAGTTTTTTCTACCTATGGATATTCTTTTGAAACATGGAATCGCTCTGGAACTTTAGTAAGAGAACTTGATTTATATAAAAAAATGAACGAAGAATTTAAAGTTAATTTTACTTTTATTACTTACGGAGATAATAAAGATTTAGATTTTGATATCGATATAAAAGGGGCGAAAGTTATTCCAATATATTCTTTAATTAAATATGATAAAAACCGAATCATAAGATACATAAACTCGTTCAGAATTCCTTTCAAAATAAAACATTTAATCAAAAAAGGTGATGTTCTGCACCAACATCAACTTCTGGGGTCATGGGTACCAGTATTATGTAAGATTTTATACAAAAAAAAATTACTAATTAGAACAGGTTATGATATGTATGAATTTTCAAAGCATCAGAAAAAGAGCCTTTTAATAAAATTATTATATAAAGTGTTGACTAAAATTACACTTATTTTTTCAGACATATACACGGTTACAAGTGCGAGTGATAAAAAGTTGCTCAAAGAAAACAAAAAAATTAAATTTAGACCAAATTGGGTTTATGAAACTGATTTATATAAATTTGATAATAGATTCAATAATAGATTATTAAGTGTTGGTAGGCTTGAAGACCAAAAAAATTATGAATACTTACTTCAAGAATTTAAAAATACTAGAGGTGAATTAACAATTGATATTTATGGTTCAGGCCAAAATTTTGAAAGTTTAAATAATTTAGCAACCGAATTAGATGTTGATTTAAATATTTATGAAAACTTAAATCATAATGAATTAGTGAAGATTTATTCAAATTATAAATTTTATATAACTTCATCTTTATACGAAGGAAATCCAAAAACGGTTTTAGAAGCAATGTCATCTGGGTGTATTGTACTAGCTAGCAGTATTCCAAATCATTCTGAAATAATTGAAAATGAACAAAATGGCTACTTATATGATTTGATAGATAATAATTTATCAAATTTATTTTCAAAAATAAAAAATGATAATAATTTAACTAGAGTTTCAAAAAAAGCTTTCGATGATATTGCTAAAAATAATTCACTTGATCTTTTAGTATCTAAAACTTATAAAGATTACTTATCAATAGCTAAATAAATTTATCCAAAACATATAATTTCCATATTCTTTGTGAGTTAATTCTTGATTTATTAATCTTTAATAGATTTAAAGAGCTTAAATCAAACTCTTTTAATTTTGTACTGCTCAATAAATAATCATAAAAAATATCTAGATTCTCGTATATCCAACTTTCTAAATTAAATACAAAACCTTGCTTTTTTCTATTGACAAAATCTTGGTTGAAATCTTTAATTAAATAATTCTTAAGTAATGCTTTATTTTCATTGTCTTTTCTATAAATTGAATTATGTGAAAGAATGTACTCAATGAGCTTATGGTCTACAAATGGTGATCTAACTTCCAAAGAGTTCGCCATTGACATTCTATCAATTTTATACATCATCATGTCTGGTAAAAAAAACTGATAATCCGCAAGAAGTAATGATTTATAGTCATCTATTTCATTATTTAGATTTATATAGCTATCAGTGTCTATTGGATTAATGTTTAGAAGTTTTAAAAAATTTTCATCTTCAAGAAATGAACTATATTTTACAGATAGATCACTGCTTTTTGATAAGAAATTTGAACCTGTTCCTAAGTAAGTAGGATAAAATTTATAGATTTTTGAAAATAAGTCACTAATAGTATTTGATTTTCTGAGTGAAATTTTTGTTCTTTCATACCCACCAAGGAGCTCATCTCCACCATCACCTGAAATAGCAACTTTGTAGTGTTTTGAAATTTCATGTGAGATCATATAAGAGGGAACTATTGATGGATCAGCATATGGTTCATCCATTGAATTTATAATATTATTTACATAATCAAAACTTAAATTAGTTGGAACAGTTACAGATTGGTGGTTTGTATTGTATTTTTCAGATACTATTTTAGCCCACTTGCTTTCATCATATTTTTCACTATCTGAACCTACTGTAAACGTATTGATGCTTTTATTTTTTTCATACATATTTTTAATAATTGAAGTTGAATCTAAGCCTCCACTTAAGAAATTTGCAATGGGAACATCTGCGCTTAATCTAAGTTCAACAGATTCAGTAAAGATTGAGAAAAACTCTTCTAAATCAAATTCTTGATTGTCTACTTTAGTTGAAATATCCCAATATTTTTTCCTATTAATATCAACTTTGTCTGAGAAATTAATTTCTATTATTTCAGCAGGAAGTACTTTGAATATATTTTTATACATTGTGTTCTGACCACCTACAATGCCATATTTGATGTAGTTATTTAACTGCTTAAAATCTACAGTGCTGGGTTTTATTAATTGCTTTACTGAATCTAGGTTTGAACTAAATATAAGAAATGAATCTGTAATTCCGTAATACAGTGGCTTCTGTCCAACCCTATCTCTAATTAGATAATGTTTTTTATTTTTATTATCAAAATAATAAATAGAGAATTGCCCTCTTAGTTGATTTATAAAATTTATTCCCTCTGTGTCTAAACCATGCAATACAACTTCGGTATCAGAGTGGCTTGTTTTAAAATTGATACCTTTAGACTCTAAATTTTTTCTCAATTCTTTATGGTTATATATTTCGCCATTAAACATTACAATCGATTCAGAATACGTTGACCTCATAGGTTGGTTTGCATTTTCAGATAAATCAAGAATTGAAAGCCTGTTAAAAACTAATGAACAAAAAATGTTTTCTTGTGAAAATTTAAGAGTTTGTGTATTATCTGGACCTCTGCAGATAATATTCTGATTAGGCTCATTTAATTCTCTAATATCAAAATCAACATTAGATATTTTTCCTAGAAAACCACACATAATTTAATCTTATACACACTATTCATTTAAAGAATCTCTTTGATTTTGAATAAGTAACAAAGATTCAATATTATTATAAATTTATATCGTTAAATTATGAAAATACTTATATTTGGGTCATCTGGTTTAGTAGGAACATCTTTGGTTAAAAATTTACCAAAAATAATTACAAACAGTGAAATTATTCCATCCACAAGAGATGACACTGACTTATTTTCAGAATCTGAAACATTGGCCAAAATTAAATCTACAAACCCTGATATAGTAATTAATGCTGCTGCGAAAGTTGGCGGTATACAAGCAAATAACATCAACAGATCTGAATTTATTTTGGATAATTTGAAAATAAATATCAATATTTTAGAGAGCTTAATACCTTTTAAGAATGTCAAAGTAATTAATTTAGGTAGTAGTTGCATTTACCCTTTAGGTGCAAATGTTCCAATTAATGAAGAAAGTTTACTTACTGGTAAACTAGAGCCTACCAATTCACCATATGCAATGGCAAAGCTAACCGCAATTGAAATCGGGGATGCTATAACAAAACAATTTGGACATAAAATAATTAATTTGATGCCAACTAACTTATACGGACCTAATGATAATTTTTCTGAAGATCATAGTCATGTTATTCCTGGCTTGATTCACAGAATGCATAATGCAAAAGTGAATAAAGATAATACTTTTGAAGTTTGGGGTACTGGAAAACCATTACGTGAATTTATGCACGTTGATGACCTGACAAGTGCTATAGGTTATATTTTAAATAATAACTTATTCTCCGAACAGGTATTAAATGTAGGAAGTAATGATGAGATTTCTATAAGTGATTTAGTTTTAAAAATAAAAAATGTTGTAAATTATAAAGGTAAGATAATTTTTAATTCTGATATGCCTGATGGAAATCCAAGAAAATTACTCGATTCTACTAAATTAACCTCGAAAGGATGGAAGCCGAGTGTTGAACTTTCTGAAGGTTTAAAATCTGTATATGAATGGTATTTACAAAATAAAGTTTAATTATTTATTGAATATTCCCAGGTGGGCTTTAAATAGCCTTTACTAATTAAAATTTTTTCCTTTTCAGCAAGTAAAAGATCTTGTTCAACCATTAATTTAACTAAATCTGAAAATGAAGTTTTTAATTCCCAACCTAATTCATTTTTTGCTTTAGACGGGTCTCCTAAAAGATGATTAACTTCGTTTGGTCTTTGATATTTAGAATCAGTAGAAACATAGTCTTCATAATTCATTCCTGCTTCATCAAATGCAATTTTTGCAAATTCCCTTACGCTATGAGTCTCTCCAGTGGCTAAAATCCAGTCATCTGGATTTGAATGTTGCATCATCATATACATACCATTGACATAATCTCCAGCAAAGCCCCAGTCCCTACATGCATCTAAATTTCCTAAAGTTAATTTACTCTGTAAGTTATTTTTAATTCTTCCAACTGCACGTGTAATTTTTCTAGTTACAAATGTCTCTCCTCTAAATGGTGATTCGTGATTAAACAAGATTCCATTTACTGCAAATATATCATATGACTCTCTGTATACTTTTGTTATTTCATGTGCAAAAACTTTTCCAACAGCATATGGGCTTTTAGGTATAAATTTTGAATTTTCATTTAAAGAGCTCTCATCGACTCCACCAAACATTTCAGATGAAGATGCTTGGTAATATTTAATGTCTTTTTTGCTATTCTTTACTGCTTCTAAAATGGTTAGAGGACCTACCATACTAGTCTGAGTGCTATATAAAGGGTTTTTAAATGATACAGCAACATGTGATTGAGCTGCTAAATTATAAATTTCATCTGGTTCAATAGTATTGATTAAATTATTTAGTGATGACGAATCAAGCAAATCTGAATAATAAAGTTTTAACGTATCATCTTTTCCATAATTTGAAATAAGGGAATCTAGTCTTTCTGTATTAAAATTTGATGATCTTCTTATAGTGCCATGTACCTGATAACCTTTTTCAAGTAATAACTTTGCTAAATAATAGCCATCCTGACCTGTTATTCCAGTTATAAATGCTTTCATATTTTTACTTCAACTTTAACTTTAAACATTAATAATTATTAAATAATTTATTTTTATGAAAGAGCATTCCTGAAAAAAAGTAAAATATTAATGGGAAATGAGAATTTTCCATTGCAACATCAAATAGGGCATTAAATAAAATTGGAATCAAGTAGATTAAAAAGTAATTTGATTTAGTTTCAGCTTTATAAGTCTTAATTAACATAAAATAAAGTAAACTATACAAAACAACAGTCGTGATCCCACCTCTAGCTAGCAAAGTTACTACATAATTGTGAACGTTTTCATTTAGCCTATCTAATCCACTTCTTCCTTCGTCCAACATTGCAGGAATCTTATCTTCATATCCATATCCTAAAATTAATTGATTTTTATTTAGAAGGTCATATATTACATCTTGCCATATTTGTAATCTCCAGTTTAAATTATTATCACTCGAAAAAATTCTGGTAGTTCTAGAACCTAAAGTGTCCTCTGCAATATAGAGTAAGCGAAATTTTTCATCATCTGGGTCATTTCGATATGTTGCAACATACTCTACTTCTGACTCAATTTCATCAGCTTTAATAAACCCAGATCCTGAGACTAAAAATACTGATTGAAAAAACACAAAAACAATCAGAAAAATTAATAATAAATTTCTTTTATAGTTGCTTTTGAAATTACTTCTAAAATAATATAATTCACATACTGTAAAAAATAGAAAAGCAATAAAAGATGCCCTACTTTTAAACAACATTAATGGAAAATAAAGACTTGTGAATAAAATAAAAATTTCAAATCCCCGTCTTTTATCTACAAATAATTTATTTGTTATAAAGAGAATGGTCACATATATTATCAATAAATCTGAACCTTTGTGAGGTTCAAATTTATCAGATATTGACAATATAAAGTCAATTATTATTTGAGGAAATCCATATATTGAAAAGAAATATATGTAGATTAAAATTGGTATCGCAGCATATACTAAATTCTTATTTATATTGTTGACTCTAAAAAACTGGTATCCAAAAAATAAAAAACCAGTTGTCCAAATATAAGAAGATGATCTGAATGTGTATGTGCTTATTATATTTCCAGTAAAAAATGTATTTGCAGCAAAGGTTGCTGCTATAAGAAAGAAATTTAAAAAAAATATTTTTTTATTTAAATTATTTAAAAAATCAAATTTAAAAAAAGTAATTAACGAAATAATAAAAACTAATAACGAGAATCCCATAGCAAGTTCGCCAATCCTAAATCCAAAGATATAAATTCCCATAAAAGATCTAGCAAATAGAAAAACAGATACAAAAAATAAAAAAACTGAGGACTTGAATAACTTATTTTTTAAAACTAAATCAACCAAAATTTCCTCAAAATATTAACTAAGGTTTTATTATATTCATATTTGGCTTAATTTCTTCTAATAAACTCAATATCATTATTATTGACCAAATACACAAAGTAGTACTATGTATATCCGCACAATTATGACCTTTCGTTATTTCAACACCGTAATAATGAGTTTGTGATTTTCCTATAAAATAAGAAAAGCCTCCATCTTTTTTGACATACAGCTTCATTAAGTCATTTAAAATATTTTCAAAAAGTATAGATATTTCTTTTTTTCTGTAATTTTCTTGTTTAGAGCATTTATATAGAACATAAACAAAGTCAACTACATCACAACCTTCAAGAATAGGTTGGTTGTTTAAGCAGAAATCAATTAATTGTTTAGGATAGTGGATTTCCTTACCCAACCAATCAAGGCCAGAAATAACTTTCATCGCTCCATTAATTACTTCTCTTGTGCTATTAGGTTCTTGTGTAAAATAAGAGCCGGTAGTTTCATTAGCTAAATTATCAATAAACATTTCTAAATCACTTCTAAGCCCAAGATCCTGAGTTGTTGTAAAAACACATACTGATGAAAATTGTGCACCAGAAGCCCAAGGCTTTGACCAATCAAGTTTATTTAAGTACTCAACAACACTGTCCCCCTCAAAATATATTTCATTAATCTTGTGTTTATTCGATGACCCAACTTCATACAATGTTGAAATAGCTTGCTTAGTTTCTGCATTAATTGCTTTATTTAATCTGGTATCTGCTGAATCAAAATTATAATTTGGTAAAAGATTAAGGATGTTTTTAAATTGGTCTTTGGCTTTTTTATCAAAACTTTTGTTCTTATAACTTTTAATCATTTCATTGTCAACAAATGAATTTTTTGGAAATTTTGTTTTCTCGACTTGAAACGAATTTATAAAGTTTAACCATTCTATATTTTGTTTTTCTGACAGCTTGTCCCACTCTGATGTCATAAAATATGCCTTTAAAGCTAGGCAACTAAAACCTAAAGATAAAGTCTCACCGTAAACAGTTAATCCATCATTAGCTGGTCTAAAATTGAACTGATCTTCAGTTTGTAAGTTTTTGATAAACTCTAATCCAGATTGGGGGGCTTCTATAAAAAATTTTTTATCCATTTTTTTTTATTAAATTCCTTAAGATATTACTAAATATATGTTTTGTCTTAAAATATAATTGGTCTCTTAATATTTTAACAATCTTTTGTCTGGTTAAATATACAGATTTTAAGATATAATTTTTTTTAACTCTTGAATAAGGTTTAGATTCTAATAAATTAACAAATAAATCTAGATACTCTTTGCACATTAGATCAGCATTAAAAGGATAATTCTTCATACTTAATTTATGTTCGTCATATTCTTTTATTATTTTTTCTAATTTTTCTTCAAAATCATCAGTGAATCCTATACCAAAACCTTCACAATATTCAGGAATACCACCGCTTTGAATATATAAAATTGGTAGACCACATTGTGCAGCCTCAATATGGTGATTGCCAGAAGGTTCATTTATTGAAGCTGTTACATATATATGGTGATTTTTAATTTCATTAGATAAATCTAGACCTGCAAGAGGTTCAATCAATTTAGTATTATGTAGTTTATAATCCTTGTCTGTATTTCCAATATATGTAAATTCAAGTCTATCTTTCCATTTCGGTGTATCAATCATCTTATTGATAAGTTCATAAGTATCAAAACCTTTATTTCTGTTTGAACTCCAATGATGGGTTAATAATTTAACCTTTCTTTTAGAATCAACTTCTGCCGATCCTTCAGGATTAAAAATCTTTGCATCAGAGCCAGATAATATAACTGATGTTTTACTAGAACTCATGCCTAGGTTGAGATAGATATCTTCAAGCCATGAACTTACGAAAATTACATGGTCGGCAACATTACTAGCTTTTAGATAAAATTCATTTATATTTCTAGTACCTTTTCGTTCGTCACATTCGTTGATTCTCTGAACAACAATGGTGTCTTCTTTTACATATTTTTTATATTGTATTATTTCATCATGGTTATAAGTTGAAGTTGACTCTTTTCTGCTTCGAGGATCTGTTAAAACAATTAAGTCTATATCTGGCTCAGATAAATCGTAGATTACTTTATGGCCGGCTAGGGATAAATAATAACTTAAATTTTTTACAAATAAATTTCCTCCGCCCCATGGACCCTCTACAACCCTCGAGCCGATACTAACCTTCATGCAAATCCCTAAACATATTTATATAACTAGCCATACCGTCTGGAATAGTAAATTTGAGACTATTTTTATAAGCATATCCAACATCAACTTTAGCTTGGTTGAACTCATCAATATTAAAAATAGATTTTTTATTTAGTATTTCTGGAGCAACCCCTACATCAGTCGATAAAATAGGTGTTTTAGAAATTCCACATTCTAAAATAGCCTGAGGACCGCCTTCAAGCCTTGAAGTAACGAGATATAGATCGAGAATGTTGTACAACTCATTTAAATCAGAGCTATTTACCATTTCAAAATATTTAAATGGTATATCTCTTTTTTTAAAATTTTCTATTAAATAATTTCTTCTTTTCCCAGTTAAAACGACCTTTATGTTCTTATTCTGCGTAAATAAATCAGTTACAATCTCTAAAAAAATATCAGGCCCTTTAATTAATTTTGGTGTTAAAAGGTCACTCCCTTCAGTGTCTCTTTGAAAACTTCCAATTAAATAGTCTTGATTATTGAAGTTAAATTTTTGTCTTAAGTCGTTCTTATTTGAAATTTCATAAAATAAATTTTGATCAACCCAAAAAGGAATTGATAATATTTCTTTATCTGTAAGTTTTTTTAACTGTAAAACAGTTTTTTTAGAAATTACATGATATATATCTACAAATTCATCGCGAGCATAAAATTCTTTTTCATCTTTTTCTGTAAACTTTTCAAAGTCAATATGGTATATAGAACATACAACTTTTTTGTCTTTTAAATATTTAGTCTTTAGATTTTTCCATATCCATGGAGAAATTATCCATATAATATCCGCTTTTTTTATAGAATTTGTTGATATTTTAGAATTGTGTAAATACCAATCACTTCTAAATCTATCAACGACCCAAGATTCATTTATGTTGCTCAAAAATATTTTCATAAATTTATATATATATATTTAATTCTATTACTTGCTTTAAACTACAAATATGAAAAAAATCTTAATTACTGGAATATCAGGTCAAGATGGTGTTTTTCTTACAAAGCATTTACTTGAAAAAAATTCAAGTATAAATGTCATAGGTATTTCAAGATCAAATCCTGAAATATCAATTTATAGAAAATTAAAATATTTGGGCTATACAAACTTTGATAATATAGATATTTATAACTTAAATTTAGAAGATAAAAAAAAAGTAAATAATTTTATTACAGATATCAATCCTGATGTTGTTTACAATTTATCAGGGCCAAGTTCTGTTTATCAATCTTTTTTAAATAATGAAAACAAAAATTCGATAATTAATATTTTTGATAATTTAATATCTGCATTCATTAAAAACAAAAGCTTTCCTCGTTTTTTTCAAGCTTCGTCATCTGAAATGTTTGGAACAAGTGACACTATTCTTGTTGAAAATTCAACTTTTAATCCAAACTCACCATATGCTGAAGCAAAATTAATAAACCATCTTAAAGTTAAAGAATTATACAAGAATTATGATTGGCCTATATATTCAGGAATCATGTTTAATCACGAGTCAGAATTTAGAAATAAAGATTACCTTGTCATGAAAATAATCAAGTCCGCAAAAGAAATATCAGCAAATCCCGAAAAACATCTAACTTTAGGAAGCTTAGATTATATAAGAGACTGGACTTATGCCTCTGATACAGTCAATGCAATTTATGAGATTACTACAAAAGCAACTAGCTCAGATTATGTAATTGGTTCTGGTATTGGACATACAATAAAAGATATGGTCAACTATATTTTTACTTATTTCAATTTGGATTGGAGTAATTATGTAGATACTGATAAAAATTTACTTAGAAATGGTGACCCTGTGAGTGTAGTGTCAAACCCAACAAAGCTAAAAAAAGAATTAAATTGGGATACAAGAATTAAATTTAATCAGATGCTCGATAAGTGTATTAAGGGATTTAACGAATTTGGTTCGGCATAATATTTTTCTGAACACAATCTGCAAAATATTGTTGCTTTTCTTTATTTAATGTAGAAATATTATTTTCTGTATTTAATTTATATAACACTTTGTTTAAAATTTTAATTTTAAATTCTTCATTGATTAAATCGGTAAAAAGCTTGTAATCCTGAGCATAGTAAAAATCTTCATTATAGAAATTTATTTCCTCCATGACTTTTTTTCTAATTAACAGAGAGCCGTGAATAAAAGGGTTCTTATATTTTAGTAACAATTTTTTTGGTACAATCCATGATTTATTGTGAAGTATTTTTAAATCTTGAATTGAGATTGCTTTTGTAGTACATCCGTCTAAATTTTTTAATACTATATATTCCATTTGTTTCTCTAATCTATCTAATAAAGAAATATCATCGCTATCTTGCCTTGCAATAAATTCTCCTGATGAATTTTTAATAAGTATGTTCAGAGATACAGTCAAACCTAGGTTTTTATTATTTGTGTACATTTTCACTCTATTATCTTTTTCTACAAAGTGTGATATTATTTCTGCTGTATTATCAGTAGAGGCATCATCCAGAACAAGCAGCTCAATATTTTCGTAAGATTGCATCAAAATACTGTTTATAGAATCTGAAATTGAGTCCTGAGCATCTTTTACTGGCATTATTACAGAGATTTTAGATTTACTAATGCTATTCATTTTATGATTTCACGAAATTGATTTAATAAATCATTTTGATCTAACTTAATTGATATTTCTTTATATACTTTTTCGCCAGTTTCTATGAGTTTATGTTCATTTTGTAATTCTAAAAATTTTGATTTTAAATCTTCATAATCAAATTGTTTGAAAGAAAAAGAATAGTCTTTAGGAAAAAATTCATCCATACCGCCAAATGAAGGATAAATTGAGGGAACGCCGAAGCTTGATGCTTCACATAAAAGTCTTGGCTGTCCTTCATACATTTTTGTAGCAGTAACTACAACTGAAGATTCTTTGATTTGTAATAAAGTGTCCTTATTTGATAATTCCCCTAGGAATTCAATATTTGAGTTTTTATATTTTTCAACTAACTTGGATAACATATTGCCAGAGCCAATTATTTTTAATGTAAAATTTTCAATATTTGTAGAAACCCAAGAATCTAATAGGTTTTCTACCCCCTTTTCTTTTGTAAGCCTTCCAGCATAAACTGCATATTTATTTTTTTTAGTATTATCAGCTCTTTTACCATTTAATGAGATTGGATTACAATATGTAAATATTTTAGAAGCTGGTATCCCCAAAGATGATAAATAGTTTCTATGAAAATCAGTTAAGACAATTACTTTTAATGGATGCTTTTTAATTATATTGAAAAGTTTTTTTGAATAGAATATTAGCAATAAAGACTTGAGATATGAATCATCGTAATATTTATTGAACATTCTATTTTGTTTACTGAAAAAACATGCGTTGCAAATGCTGTTACCTCGTAGATGGTTTGAGGCTAGAAAAAATCTAGAACAATCATATCGAAAATTATGAATCTTATATAAGGTATTGATATTTCTTTTTTTTAAAATTTTGAATAGTCCAAGATTAGCTTTAAACCAAGTATTGTGAACATAAACTGCATCTGGTTTAAAGTTATCTAGTTCTTTTTTAAGCAGTCTATTAGAAGTTAGATTTGTTCTTGTTGCCAAACTTAATAAATCAAAGATTTTAAATTTTTCTATATTGTTAAATTCTAAATATTTAACTTCATACTCATTGGCTAAATGACTTATTTCATCGTGTATATTAGAGTCTTCACCGCCAGGAATTTGATATTTGTTATGAATAACTAAAAGTTTTTCCATATTTAGGTTATCTTTTTTTCCACAATTATTCGTTTTTCATTTTTAATGTCTATTTTTAAATTTAAATCAACTTTTTTAAACCTATCTGGATCATGAGTTGAATTGATGATTGTAACATTTTGATCATTTAAAATATCAAAAATAGTTTCTTTGGAGCTTTCATCTAAATTTGCAGTTGCCTCATCAAGCAATAATATTTCTGGCTTTGAAACTAAGGCTCTTACAAATGCTACCTTTTGCATTTGTCCACTTGAAAGCGTTTTATTGCTGATTAAGTTATTTAAATCATAATTTTGTTCTTCTTTGAAGGTTTGCAAGGTTTTAAGAATTTCAATTATTTGATTATCTTTTACTTCCAGATCATTCCCGTACATAATATTATCACGCAAAGTAGAATTAAAAATTAATGGTGTAGCACCAATATATCCAAATTTATTTGAAAATGAATAAACTTCTCCATGGTTTGGATAAAAAACACCAGCAAGTAAACCTAGAAGAGTGCTTTTCCCAGAACCATTTGGTCCTGTGATTACTGTATGGGTGTTTCTCTCAATTTTAAAACTCAAATCTTCAAATATATTAATTTCGCTATTTAAATATTTAAAACTAACATTTTTTAAGCCAATAATGTCTTCATTTATTATTTTGAAATTATTTGTGTTTTCAATTGTTTTATTTTTCTCTACTTCATAAAATTTTTCGATATGTACATGGGAATTAATTATTTGGTTTAAAGAAGTTGTAAGGTTACTTAAAGATTGAAAAAGCCTTAAAGTTACGCCTATGAAGTCTAGAGTCAATGATCTTGCGTAAGATGTTAATGCAATAATAGTTGAGAGCATAAACAGTGTAAAAAAGCTTGGCAAAAAAGAATTCACGACACCAAATTTATAATTATTATAAAGATTAAAAATGTAATCTTGAATTGTATTTGAAAATCTATCAATTTCATAATTTTCTTTTTTCAAAATTTTTATCAATAATAAATTATCTACAACCCTTTCAACCTCTTTATTTGACTCTTGACCTTTTTCAAATGACTCATGCATAAATAATCTTGCTTTTTCTAATATTTTTTTTATTGGATAAGCAAGAACCAATACGCCCAAACCAAAAACAAACACAGTATTTAAATCAGTAATTACAAGGTAAGCGGTATAAATGAGTATTTGTAAAATATTATTTAGAAAAGAAGCAAAGCTTGAGAAAAAGTATGAAACATGCATTGATATTACGTTGATAAAATAATATGAATCAGAAACAGAATAATTTCTTTTATCAAATATTTCTTTTAATATATAAATCTTTAAATTTTTATTTACACTCAACTCTAATTTGTAGATGATAGTCTTTTGGAAGTACTGAAAAACATATCTAAATGAAACTAAAACAATAATCATTAATTTATTTTCTACAAAATAATCTAAAATGCTATTTACAATTTCTATCGATGTATATTGTTCTGCAATTAAAACAGAAAAGATAGCAATTATGGAAATATCAATTAATGCAGAAAATTGAGATAAAAATACAGAAATTATAATTAAAATTTTTTTATTTTTTGTTTTTGTAATCTTAGAAATATAAATTACGTCTTGAATAATTTGTTTAAATTGCTTCACTTTTATATAGTATAAATATCATTGATTAATATTTTATAATTATTTTTAACACTTAATGATAATATTTAAATTAGAAATAAATATTTAAAGTATATAATTTTCATATATGAGTTTATCTCCAATTGTTATATTTGGATTCAATAGACCAGAGCATATGAAAAGAATGCTTGAGTCTCTTCGCAATAATCCAGAATCTAAAGATTCAAAAGTTATTTTCTATATTGATGGATTTGATAATAAGAATGATGAACTTATTAAAAAAACTTTAGAAATTGTGAAAAAAGATTGGGGTTTTTTAGATAAAGTTGTAAATTTTCGTGATAAAAATTATGGTTGTAAATTTAATATAATAAATGGAATTTCCGAAGTATTGAACGACTTTGAATCAGTAATTGTATTAGAAGATGATTTAGTTTTAGGTAAAAACTTTTTAAATTTTATGAATACATCAATTGAGAAGTATGAATCAAGTAATAAAGTTTGGGCAATTAGTGGCTGGGGTCATCGCCAACTAGTCAATTTAAGAAAGGGTTCTTCATTTAGTTCTTTAACTTCTCCATGGGGATGGGCCACTTGGAAAAATAAATGGGAAATTTTTATAGAAAATAAATTATACGAAAAAAATCTAATTAGTGAATTAAATGATAAGGAAAAAAATCAGTTTTTATTTTATGGTTATGCAGACTATTGGGAAGAAGCAATAAAAAAAGATCTTGATGGTGAAAACAGTGTTTGGGATGCATACTGGTACCAAACTATTTATATTAATGGTGGTCTTACACTGTTTCCAAATGTTTCGCATGTACAAAATGAAGGTTTTGATGGCAGTGGTATACACTGCAAAGAAAATAATTTATTTTTTACTCCTTTAAATTATAAAAAAACAAAAACCTTTCCGAAAAATATTAAACTTAGTGAAATATACAAACTTAATACATTCTTTTTTTTCTTGAACTATAGAAGAAAACAATATCTTGAATACCATAAAGATAAATTTTCTAGTTTTAAGAATTTTAAATTATTTATACTGAATAAAATTAAATCTAAATCAGTCAACTAGTTGGTTTTTAAACAAACCAATATGCCTATCTGTATTTGCAAAAAACATTCTAAAGTTATTTTCGTATAGAAAATTAGATACTTCAGGTATAGTATTAATTCCTTCTGTGCCTTTCTCTGGTCCAAAATCTACAGAAACATATTTTGTTGATTTTAACGTATTTTTCGCGCCTTGAAGTACCTCTAGCTCAAACCCTTCTGCGTCCATTTTAATTAACTTAACATTTGATAAATTCAATTCATCTAAAGGGATCGTCTCGATTTCTATAGATTCTTTATTCTCCAAAAAAACTAATGACGTATCAGCCCCTTCTGTACTAATATATAATTTTTCTATAGTTGATTTGTTTGATAAAGCTCGCTGATAGAGTTTTATATTATTTGAATTAACGTTTTTCTCAAGACACCTAAAAACAATCGGATCAGGCTCAAATCCAATGTAATTTAAATTATTAATATTGTTTTTAAGTTCTTGATATAATTCTCCAACGTTTGCACCACAATCAACTACTGTATCACCAGAATTAAACTCGATTTTATCTAACATATATAATTCAAAAATATCTTTTGTTTGTTTTTCGATTCCTTCAAGAAGCCTGGTTACTCTTTTATTAGGAAAATAAAATTTTAAATCTCCCTCAACTCCTAGATAAAACGGTTTTTCATATTTTAATTTAACTTTTTTTCTTAAGAAAAAATTTATTAGAACGGTAAATATTGTTCCCTCACAGTGTTTATGTATAAATCCAAGAATAAATCCAAGAATTAAATAGAAAATCTTTTTAAAAAATCCAAATTTTTTTAATTGATCTGTAGAAGTTAGAAAATCAGGTGAATCAAAAATAGCAACCATTGTTAATATTCTATATTAGGTGATTTTGTATTAATTTCATTTATAAATAATTTATTAACTTTGTATAAACTATAAATTGAAATTAATAAGTACATAATGTTTACCCAAGGAATTTTGATTTGATTTATATAAATTGATTTATATTTAAATCCATTCTCAACGTAATCAAAACAATTCTTCGTATCATTTACTTCCACAATATATCCCTCATTATTAATTAACTCTAATGGATAATTTGAATGAACTATTTCGCTATCATTAAACAAATATCTTAAGTCAAACAATAAAATGTTTGGACTACAGAGGTTTTGAGTATAATTATCACACTCGTCTGAACTTTGAAAATTAAAAATTAATTTGTTAGTATTACAAAACTGACTTACATTATTTTTAACTGACAGATAATCGAGTGTGTTTGTATATGATGTCTTAAAGAAACCATACAAATAAAAACTAGATAAAACTAATAAAATTAAAAAAATGTATTTTAAAATATTTCGCCATTTTAAAATACATACTAAAAGAAAAGCAAAAGTAATTACGAATAAATAAGAGTAATAATGAGATTTAAACAATGAAGCTCTTGAAGTTTCAAAGTAATCTCTATTAACAAAAATATTTAAAAGAAAAACAAGGAAACTAAAAAAAGGAAGCGCAAAATAAAATCTAAGATCTTTGTTTTTTGAAATATATTTAAATATAAAAATGTAAGAAAGTATCCCCAAAAATAATCCGACTAACTCTTTTACATTTCCAAAATACCAAAATCCTTTAACTGTATAGTTATCAAACATATATAACGACCTAGTGTTGTTTGAATACCACTGAAAATAATCTCCAAAAAGATCTAGAAGCGCAATACCAATAAATGAATTTGCATGATTATGTCTATAAGGTTTTTGAATTATATCTGCAAAGTTTACATTGTAAATAAAACTTAATTTGACTTGGTTTTCTGTTGGAATAAACAACGCACCACCTTCTGGAATATGGTTTAAGATCAAGTATCCATTAGATTGATAATCTTCATATAAAAGAAGCGAGTAAAAAACAAAAAATATTAATACAAATTTTAAAAATTTCTTATTGTAAAATGTTTTAAAATTATTCAAAACAGTGAATAAATAGATTGCACCGACTGTAGCAATGATTGAATTTTTTGTCGATAACAAAAGTATGTTTGGAAATATACTCCAAAAAATATAATTAAAGTTTTTTGATTTTAAAAACATTTCAATACAAAACAAAGTCCAGGGCAATATTGCAAATGCTAAAATTTCAGGCTTCATTGTTGATAAAAGTTTTATTGTAAAAGGCATAAAATTTAGAATTGAAAAAGCAATAATAATATTATTTTTATGAAAATTTTTTGCAATTAGTAACCTAAATAAACCTATTAAACCAATTACATAAAGTGAAAAATTTACTACATTTACAGAATTGCTAATGTAATGCAATTCCGTTGCTGGTGTAATATTAAATTCTTGGAGCTTTACAGCACACGATACAAGAAAAAAATACAATAAACCATTCTCTCTTCCTGTAGAAGGTGTTTCACGAAAAAAATAATCAAAATAATCTTTATAAAAAATGTAGTCTGGGGCTTCAGAAGAAAGATAAAACAAATTTATTGAAGTAAAAACAAAAAACAAGCTTATTAAAAACAATATAGTTCGATAATTAAAGTGGTTATAAATTTTATCTAACATTAATAACTTAATAATAGATAAAATTTAATAATTAATACTTTAAAAAATATTGAGATATTTTATTCTTCGGGAAGAGAAATTTCAGCTAGGTTGCCATTCCCAATGGAAACTAAGAGAGAGTCTTTTTTCTCTTTATTTATCGTCACTGAAGTAATGAATGAGTCAAAATCTTGTGGTAAAGGATAATGGTATAGAAGGTTGTTTTTATAATCGTAAGAATATATCTCTTTAGCAAAATATTCAGCAAAAAAGTAATGTTCAAAATACTCACTACTCTCATCTTGAATCACAACCCCTCCAATTAAAGCAGCTCTGTAAGTATCTGGTGAATCATGATTATAGAACACTACTGGCTGAATTGAATTTTCAATTATATACTCAGTAGAATCTACTTTTTGATTATCTTGCCAAACTGAAACTTCAGTATACCTGTAATTATTAATGGTAACTCCTTCATAATATGGCCAGCCAAATAAAAAGGGTTTATAATCACGATCTGCAAAATCATTTAGATTTACTATATTTAGTTCCTCTTGAACAGTATTGCCAATATCAGGAATAAACAGAAGATTTCCATATTCATATGTCTGCCAAGGGTTCCTAAGACCAAAGCCAAGAATATCTTTTCTTACAGGATGGTCTTTATCTTCTCCAATTATTACGGGATTGCTAATAAAATTTTCTAAAAGTAAGATTTTTCCTCTAGGTGAATTGGTGTATAGAGCTTCAGACTTAATAATAGGGTTTTGAGCAGCATCCATATCTCCAATGTTTACAATAAAATCATTAAAGTAGTCAGACCATAATAAGCTTCCAGCAAAATGATACAAGCTACCATTTGGAACCTTTATTAATATTTCATTACTTTCAAGGTTTGGTAATCCATTTTCGCTTAATTCAAATTTTTCTAAGATATAATTATTGTTTAAATCTGAATATGAAACTATGAAATATTTATCATTTGGATGAAAAGCTAAGCCAAATAATCCATTTGCTCCTCTTCCGATAATAATCCTGGACAATATTTTTTCTGAAAGGTCCAGAAAAATTTCTTTACTTGTGTTCTTGTAAATTATTCCATCAACATTTAAAAAATATATGTCGTCATTAAAATGAACAATATTATTTAAGCTTTCGCCAAAATTATCAAGTATCTTTACCTGAGTTCCTTTTATACATTCCTGATAGTTATCGCTTCCACTCCATTTGTAACATACATAGTCTCCAATTAAATCTTTTTCTTCTAATAATGTTGTTTGTGTAGTGTCAATATTGATTTGATCTGCTTCAGGCAAATTTGAATTTGTTTCCACATACAAATTATCTTCAATATTTGAATTTACGATGTAAATTACTATAAATATTGAAAGTATCGAAAAAACTATACTCAAGATCTTCTTATTGATAATTTTTACAAAATCAAAATATTTTAAAAAGTAAATAATAAAACCAAACAGGAATGGAAATGAAATTATGTTAATTAGCAGTAGCCCTCTTGGTGCATTGTAAATTCTTAGAAAGTATAAAACAGATGATATTGAAACCAAGTTAACAAAGAATAGTTTTAATAAGGAATTGATTATTGTTTCTAGCTTATTGATGTCAGCAGACTTATAAACCATGAATGTAATTAAAAAAGTTGTAAAGATAGAGACAATAATAGAAATAAATAATAGCGAAATATTAAAATCTATTGGAAATTGAATTCTTGCAAGATCTTCAGCAATATTTTCCAATCCCCTATAAATTATTGCATTTTCTCTTTCCGCAAAAAGTTGAAAAAAGTAATTCGTAAATAATACATTAATAGAAAATAAAGATAATAAATTTATAACCACAGACAAGATTTTAATACCTTATTAGAAAATTCAGAAAAAAATAAGAAATAAGTTTGTATTTGTAATATATATTTTTATAAATTACGAAAATGTTTAAATCTATTAAAATTTTTATAAATATGAAAATTGCTGTTGTTGCGTTGATAAGAGGTTACCCAAAAAATAGAAATCTCTATGATAACCTGATAAAAAGAAACAATTCAATTTCTGAAAACATAAGTAAACAGATTGAAAAACGTATTGATATAATTTTATTTCACGAAGGAAATATCTCAATAAGTGATCAAAATTATATTAATGAAAAATCCCTTGATTGTATAAAGTTCATTGATGTTTCAATATATTTTAAAAATAATTCTTTGAAATTAGAGGGTGAAAACAACTTTAACTTAGGTTATCGATATATGTGTAGATTTAACATGTACCACATATGGGATCATGTATCTGAATATGACTACATACTTAGAGTAGATGAAGATATTAAAATAACTAAGTTTGATCCATCAGTATTTGAATATATGAAATCAAAAAATATAAATTATATGACTGGAAGGTTTACAAAAGAAATCCATAGAGCTACAAATAGAAGCCTTCCCCAGTTTTTAATAGATAATACGGACTTAAACGTTAAAAAAATTTATAACCATAAATTTCCCTACACAAATTTTTATATTACGAATGTAAGTTTTTGGAAAAACAAAGATGTTAATAAAATTCTTCGAATAATTGCTTTATCTGATGAACAAATAATTTATAGGTGGGGAGATATACCAGTTCATGGCATTATTTTGAATCACAATAAAGAAAAGATTCGCCTATTTCCAAAATTAGAATACAGTCACATTTCTCATAATTTTGTTATTAGAAATAATTTTTTAAGAAATATAACTATAAACTCTAAATTAAATCCAATTTCAATAAAAGAGGGCTTTTATACAAAACTTAAATTAAAGATAAAAGGTAAGTTTCAGAACAAAAATCCATATGATTTTGCGTAAATTATTTAATTATATTTTTGTTTACTGCTAAATAGTTTGTATATCTAAAAAATTCATCATATTCTGTATACTCATGAATTTCAATTAAATGACCTTTGTGAGTATATCTGAAAATTGAAAAATTATTTTGATTAAAAATATTCCAGAAATCTTTAAAGAATATTCTACTGCCGATATTTGCTTCGCCAAATTCAAATTGTATTAGGTTTATTTTTTCAAGATAGTTTTCTAAATCCTTAATCACATTAAATTCAGACCCTTCGATATCTAATTTTATTAAATCAATGTTTTGATAATTAAGTTTTTCACTCCAATATTCACTAAATTGAATTATTTCAATATCTTCTTCAAGTGAAAAAAACCTATCTCTATTTTTTTCTTCTCTTTTAAATAGCGTGGCTAGAGAATCTTCATCAGCATTTGAATAAAGCTTTCCCTTTCCTGAGATATTTGATAAAGCAAAATTTTCAATATTAATGTTTTTATTATCTTTATATTTATTAATTAACATTTTGCATTTGTTAATTGAAGGTTCAAATAAAATTATGTTTGCATTTGGATATATTTTTAATAATTCATCAGTATAGGAACCTTGGTGTCCACCAACATCAATAATTAACAAGTTCTTATTCAAATCTAAAAAGCGACTGACAAATTTAACTTCTATTTCATTATTTATTGGTGCATTTTTTCCTTGTTGAATATTAAGCCAAATTAGTAGATTATTAATTATGATTTGATTTCGTCCAAAATTACTTAATAAAGTTATTAAGAGCTTTATAGCTTTTAATATGTATTTTTTAAATCCCCGAATTTTTCTCATATTTCTAATTTATTTTTCTTGATTAAAGAATAGTTTATATTTTGTTATAAAATTTAGATGCTTTTTTGATATGCCCTGGAAATGTATATTATTCAATTCATAAAACTCTCCATTTGTTAAGTCAAGAACCTTGGTGTTATTAAATATTTTTATATGTTTTTTATTTTTTTTAAATGTATCTTTGCCACTTGGGCCTATCGATGATTTAATGTCTTGGATAAAAATAGAATTAAAACCTTCAGTAGTTTTTACTGGTTCAAAAAAATTTTGTACATCAATTATGTTGAACTTATTTAAAAAATAGTATAAGGTCATATCACATATCCCTCCGCGAATATTATTTTTTTCATGATATTCAATTTTCTTAGCAATAATTTCAAATTTTGATTTGTTTATATATATGTCTTCATAAAGTTCAATAAATTTTTCACAAAATTCTTTATTAAGAAATGATGAATGAATACTTGCATACATTTCGAACTCCGTTTGTAGGTTTGGAATTAAGTAACCAATATTCTTGGTAAGTTTTAACTTATTTAAGTTTTTTAAAAACACATTATCGCTATCGCTATAAAAGATTTGTTGTATATTATATTTATCTAAAAAATTTTTCATCAAAAATACGCGTTCAAAGCAGCTCCATTCAAAAGATTCATCATTTGTACTATAATTTATAAAATAAGATTTATACTTTTCAACATCCGAATTTAATAGTTCTTTCCTATTTATAAATTCAATATTTTTTTTGTTTCTTAAAAAAGCATTACTGTCATCGCCAATAAAAAATATATTATTTTTTTTTGAAGTAATATCTAAGCTATATTTTAAATAATTTTTATACCCACTGTGAATGTATAAAGTATCTACCATTAAAAATTTATGATAATTTCTTAACTAAAAAAATAAAATTTGTTTCAGACATTTGGATTATTTTAGACTCAAAGTTACTTGGAAGAATGTTATTTACTATTTTCCAAGTTTCAATAGTCCAAATACCTATGTCTTCAATTACAAAATATCCATTTTTGCTTAAATTACTTAAAGCAAAAATTAAGGTATTTAAATTAGATAGTTGGTAGTGCAAGCCATCATCAATAATTAAATCAAATTTATCTTTTACTTGATTAGTAATATTGTCAAAAGTTTTTAAATCATTTTGATCAACATAATATGTTTTTATTCTTTCTTCTTTAAACAATATTTCTTTGTCTACATCTGCACCGTAAACCAAGGCATTTGAAAATGTGTCCCTAAATGCTTTGACTGAAGCGCCTGGCATTCCATCCACTCCCATAGAGCTGATTAGTTTAGGGTTATTTGTACCAAGGCCTATCTCCAGTATTTTATAATCTAAATTTAAATCTGAAAAAAGACAAGAATAAATTAAATGATAATTATGTGCTACTTTATCAGAACCTCTATATTCCAAATTTTTAATTAACTCTTCTTCAATACCTTTTGAATTATTATTTTTATTTTCTTTACAAAAAACGGAGTAAGGAATTATTGGATTTAGATTTTTTAATTCTGCTATTTTGGAAATTACTGGAATTATTTCATTAATATTTTTTATTACCAAAGGAACAAATGATTCATAGCTCTGGTTTCCATGAGGTTTAAAGGAACTAAATGTGGTTAAGAGATTTAAGTTAGTTTTACTTCTTGGGCTGTTCCATGGTGGTTTTAATAAACTCTTAAATTTATTAATTATTTTTTTCATTAAGAATATTCTAGAGAAAATAAAGCAATATGAGTTGATGAGGGGGTTAGTTTTTTTAAATATTTCAAACGATGCTGTTGCAATATTTAATTTTAACTTTTTTTAATTAGTTTTTTAATTTTGTATTTAAAGTGGGTATAAAAAATGCTGTAGTTACTTGTATAAAAGAAAAAATGAAATAATAATAAATTTTTAATTATTATTTTGTTTAAATCTATCTCCAAATAACAATTCCTCCATTTACTTTCTGCATAAACAATTTTTTTAATTTTAAATGATTTATCAAGTGCATCTATTACATTTTGACAAGTATCAACATCATCAAAAACAACTTTTAATTTTTGATTATTTACTAATTTGAATATTTTTCTAAGTTCTTTAAAAATAATTAATGAGCTGTGAGAACCATCAATATGAAAAAGATCATACTTTTTATTAAGTTTTTTTAATACTTTAAGACTATCTGAATGTATAAATTCAAGCTTTGAGTTAGGGAAATAACGTGAGAGGAGATTTATTGCTTTAGCTGAATATTTTTCATCAATATCAATACCAGTAAAGGTCACATGAGGATTTGCCATAAGTATTATTAATAAACTGTGACCCATATATACACCAATTTCTAGAACACTATTAATTTGTTTTGATGATTCAAATAAAAGTTTTTGTTTATCATACATTTCTAAAGAGTACTCATATTTCTTTCCATCAAATAAGTAAGACCCACAATTTAAATCAAATTCAAAATTGCAATGCTGATAGATATCAAAAAAGATATTTTCCGTATCTAATAATGCTTTTGAGAATTCGTTATTGTAATTTTTTAAGTTAATATTTTTTTTTAATTGATCCATATTATTTATTGTAAATTAAAAGTATTCAGCTAAAAGTTTAAAAAAAATAAATTGTGAAATTTCAAGATATTTTATAAGACTAAAAAAGCTACTTTTTATTATGGACTAAATAGTATTCGAATTGTTCAGCAATTATATTTATTAAAAAATTTTAAAGTTTTTTTAGTACGACGGAATAATGATGATACAAAATTTCATACAAATTTGGGTTATTATCTAAATAATCTAAAACTAATCTACCCTTACCGGGGATGAAGTCAAATTTGTTAATTTCAAAATTGCCAAATAATTCATAACTAATAGGAGTATCATCTATTGATAAAATTGTACCTTTTTTTAATTTTCTATTCAGCAATAAAAACTCATTTAATCCGTGCTCTTGAGAAGGATTTGGATTTTGTAAATCTAAATCAAAGCTATCCAAGTAAACTAAATCTAATGAGTTAATGGTATTATCATCTAAATTATTGATAAACTCTAATGAGTCTTGTGTATGAAATCTAATATTACTCGATTCAAGGTAATTATAATATCGACTTATTTCAGGGTTTATGTCAACAGTATCAAATCTGCCACCGAAAACTTTTACATAGCTTGCAAAAAGCATTGAACTTTTTGTGCCATGTGCAGCACTTCCTGTTTCCAAAATATTTATACTTGAACTTGAGAAATTATTTAATATTATTTCAAACATATCTTTATTGATGTGTTGTGAGTTTGAATACGTTTTGAAATGAAAATCTATCAGATTATCTGTATTTTTGATATTTTTTAGCTTTTTTTCTAAGAATTTTATATTATTGATCCTTAATTCTTTTTTATTCTTAAGATATGAATTTATTTTCTTAGAAAAATAATTTAAGTAGTTTACAGGGTTAAAAAACTTCTTCATCTAGTGGCCAGAGGCAGAATCGAACTGCCGACCCCTTGTTTTTCAGATAGAGGCAAACCATTTGTCCTTTCATCATTTTACATTAATCATCATTAATATTCGCTCATTTATAAGAGGCTCTAAAACGCAATG
>MDTB01119150.1_pt1 | contig 53660 bp, 41 predicted proteins | sample 811161 | NCBI WGS metagenome assembly MDTB01 (sample SAMN05326650, study PRJNA326480) | marine metagenome | isolation source: seawater | place: Mediterranean Sea | collected 2009
AGAGGCCCCTATTGAAGAGGTAGCAAAAGTTTTACAACCAAAATCTGAACCTAATCCTACCAAGCTCAAGATTGTGAAAGAAGTATCAGAAAAAGAAGTCACCACTGATGAGGTAGCGGTAGTTATAGAGCCTAAAACTGAAATTGAGCCATCAGATCTCAAGATTACGGGTGTAAAAAATGAGCTTAACCTAGCTGTTTCTGAAACAACTGTTGAAGGCATTGAAACCACCAATAGCCCACAAGATAAAGAGCCCGTTGTTGTGGTTACAGGCAAGGCTGGTGTCAAGATTGTTCAGTCTGGAACAGATGAAGATGCAAATGGTGTAGCAGTAGATACAATCAGTTATGATGAGTCCGGTAACGTAGCGCTTGCAGGGCGCGGAAATCCTGCAGGTCTTGTGCGAATTTACTTGGACAATACACCTGTTTCTACTGTAGCTATGGACGCAACCGGTCAATGGAGTACTGCGCTATCTGAGGTCGATGCAGGTATTTACACTTTGCGTATTGATGAACTGGATCAGGATGGCAAAGTTAATTCCCGTTTGGAAACCCCTTTTAAGAGAGAGAGTTTGGATGAGTTGGCCGCTTACTTGAGTATAGTGGATGAACCAGCCCGGGTTAACGTTGTAACGGTCCAGCCTGGCAATACACTTTGGGCAATCGCCCGCGAAAGATATGGACGTGGCATGCTTTATGTTCGCGTTTTTGAAAAAAATAGAGATAAAATCCGTGATCCTGATCTTATTTATCCGGGGCAGATTTTTACACTTCCAGACGACTAACTTAAAAACTAGGATTTAAAAGTGCTAAATGCACAAAGCCTAGCGTTAACCGCGCTTCTGTTATCCAGGAAACACACTGATGTCTTTTGTTCCTTCTGTTAAGCGTGGGTCTAGAAAAAGCGAAAACGAAGCAGCTTGGCGTATCATTAAGCGAATTTCACCCTTAATGTGGCCAAAAGGTGATTTTGATCTTCGCGCACGTGTTCTGCTTTCCCTCCTGGCCTTAGTGGTAGCCAAGTTAATAGCGGTCCTTGCGCCAATCTTACAAGCATGGGCGGTTGATGACCTTGCTGGGAACCTTGCCCCAGATTTTCTTCTTGGTGCAATTGGTCTTACAGTGGCTTACGCCCTCGCCCGCGTTGCAACAAATGCTTTCCAGCAATTACGCGATGTCCTTTTTGCCAAAGTAGCTCAACGGGCTTTGCGCAGTCTTGCCTTGGAGACCTTTGAACATATTCATAAAATGTCGATGCGTTACCACACTACACGCAAAACCGGCGGTTTGAGCCGCATTATTGAGAGAGGAGTTAAAGGCGTTGAATTTCTTTTACGGTACTTGGTTTTCTCAACTGGACCCTTAGTCCTAGAGATGCTCTTTATCAGCGTGGCAATTTTTTGGAAACTGCAAGACTGGCAATATTTGGGTATAATTTTTTTCACAATCATCGTCTATGTTTGGTTTACTTTTGTAGTCACCGAATGGCGCGTTAAACTACGGCGCAAAATGAATGAGCAGGATACAGATGCAAACCAAAAGGCAATAGATAGCCTACTTAACTTTGAAACGGTTAAGTACTTTGGCGCAGAAAAGAGGGAAGCTGCACGTTATGATGCTGCGATGGCTGGCTATGAGGCTGCTGCACTCAAGACAAGTTACTCGTTGGCTTATTTAAATTTTGGCCAGGCTGTTTTAATAACGATAGGACTTGTGAGCGTGATGCTCCTCGCCGCGATTGGAGTGAAAGCTGGTGAATTAACCGTAGGAGATTTCGTACTCGTCAATGCCTACATGATACAGATCACAATGCCTCTTAATTTCCTGGGCACGGTATATCGAGAAATTCGTCAAGCACTTGTTGATATGCGGCAGATGTTTGATTTACTCGAAGAACTACCAGAGGTAGAGGATAAACCCAGTGCACTGAAGCTCAACGTGACAGAGGGTCATGTAAGATTTGAAAAGGTTAGCTTCTCTTATGAAAAGGAGCGACTAATATTGGATGACATCTGTCTTGATATTCCAGGAGGGCATTCTGTTGCGATTGTTGGGCCTTCAGGGTCTGGAAAGTCTACCATTATTCGGCTGTTGTTTCGTTTTTACGATGTGACTGGCGGAGCTTTATTCATCGATGGCCAAGATGTGCGTAACATCACGCAGGATAGCCTGCATCAAGTGATCGGCGTTGTGCCACAAGATACTGTACTCTTCAATGACACAATTTATTACAACATTGCTTACGGTAGTGATGCAGCCACAAACGCCCAAATATTGGAAGTAGCGGAAAAGGCGCGTATTCACGATTTTATAATGTCTTTGCCGAAAGGTTATAATACGCTGGTTGGAGAACGCGGCTTAAAGCTGTCTGGGGGGGAAAAACAAAGGATTGGTATCGCGCGTACACTTCTAAAGAATCCACCAATCCTGCTTTTAGACGAAGCCACCAGTTCGCTTGACAGCAAAACAGAAAACGAAATTTTAGAAGCTCTTGAACATGCGGGGCGGGATCGAACTGTGATTACAATTGCTCATCGTTTGTCCACCATTTCCAGGTCTGATAAAATTGTGGTGCTCGAAAACGGTGTTATTGTTGAAACTGGCAATCACAAGGATCTATTGAACAGACGAGGACGCTATAGTGAGCTTTGGGCATTTCAGAGTTCCAAAAAAATAGTATGACAACATAAAAATTACTCTGCGGGTTTCGCTTTGGTTAAACCAAGCACCCGGTCCTTAACGAGATCTTTTTCTAATGTTTTATTTGGTCTAGCGTCCCAGATAATCTCTGGCATTTTCATTTTTTTCACAGAATTACGAAGTGCCCAATCACGAGCAATTCTTGCCTTTTTAGATGCGCCTAGAACAACGAGACCTTTTGCTAGCCAAATGGTGTATGTTATTACCCAAACACGGATCGACAATAATGCCGGTGTAAAAACCAGCGTCAATATGGTTGCCGTTCCAAGACCAAAGACGACAGCAGTTGCTAATTGTTTCCACCAAAGAGCTGTTGGGCTATCTATGGAGTATCCACCTTCAAAAAAATCTAGACTTAGCCCTAACATCATTGGCGCAAGACCGGCCATGGTTGTGATGGTTGTCAACAGAACAGGTCTGATGCGCTGCTCGGCAGTCCTAATAATTGCTTCGATTTTGGGCATTTTAGACTCGAAGTCCTGGTAGGTATCAATCAATACGATGTTATTATTTACTACAATTCCAGCTAAAGCTACTACTCCGGTACCCGTCATGATTGTGGAAAATGCTTGTTGCATCACAAGCATCCCGATCAATACTCCAATAGTAGAAAAAACCACAGCGATGAGCACTATAAATGCGTTGTAAAAGCTGTTGAACTGAGCCAGCAAAATAATAAACATCAGTGCAAGCGCTGCAGGAAAAGCAGTCATAAGAAACGCTTGGCTTTCTGCTTCATCCTGCTGATCTCCAGTCCACTCCCATTGAATGCCTCTGGGGAGTGGATTTCTTTCCAAATAATCTGTCAAAAACGCAATACGTTCGTTTGGATTGACGAAGATTTTCTTCTCGGTGCCATCTTCGTTTGTTATCGTTTGTGTCAAGTCAGGCAAAACGCCCGCCCTAACATCGAATATGCGCCTTTGATCAATTCTACGGATTTGCGCTAACTTTTGGACTGGCTTCCGTTTAATAAAGTTTGAAAGAGGCACAAGTCCGTCCCGCGTACGTACCTTTAGTCCGTCTAATGTACTGAGAAACCGATCTTTTTCTGGAAGGCGGACGCGGATTTCAACTTCTTCTTTGCTTGTATCGACACGCATCGTGTCGAGTAGTATACCGCGGGTTACAAGTTGTACCATGGCACCAACGGTTGCCACGTCAGCGCCGTAGCGACCGGCTTTCTCCACGTCCACATCGACTTGCCAATCTATCCCAGGAAGAGGACGGGTATCTTCGATGAGTGTCAAACCATAAGTTTGGTTAAAGATTTCGCGAACTTTGGCCGTACTTGCCAGTAGTTGTTCCCAGTTATCCCCACTAAGGCGTAAGTGGACAGGTTTACTGCTTGCAGGGCCTCGTGCGAGTTCAAGGATTTCTGTTTCAAAGCCTGAAAATCTTGAAAATTGTTCTTTTAGTTCGGCCATTACAATATTGCCATCTAAATCAAGCCGATCTGCTCGATCCTTCCAAGGTATGGTTTCCAACTGTATCTGACCAACTGTATCTTCTGGTGGCGCCGCACCAGAAGTGTTCGAATTCAAGCCGCCTGCGCCTGCAAAAGCAAAAACACTATCAATACCCGGGTGGGCAAGAACGATCTCCTCTACATCACGTACAATTGAATCTTTCTCGTTTAGTGAAAGGTTTCCTCTAGCTTTTACATAGACAATGGCTTGTTCCGGCTCTGTTTCAACGAAAAACTCCACGCCGTAGTTGTTTTCGCCAAAATAGTTAGTCACGGATATGGCAAAGTATACAACTCCAAAGACAGTAACAATTGGCATGATTGGATTGCCAACAATAAGTTTTATAAATGATCCAAAGCCGGTTCGCTGGTATCCAGCCTTGATTATGATTGGGCGATTTTCAACTGTAAAAGACCCTAAGACAGTAGACGCGGCAAATGCCGCGAGGAGGAACATCACGGTTCCAATCAACGTGGCAGTTCGAGCCCAATCCCTGGCGCCTTCGCCAAAAATATAGGCTGGGTTTATGATTTGCATTATGCTGATAAAGATGCAGAGCAGTACAACTGGAACTAGCGCGGCTCTTAGAACCCATGGGAGAAAATTTCTCAAGGCTAGCGAACCTCTTGAAAATATGCGGCTAATTCGTCCAGATACCCCACCAAGAACTGGAAGATAGATCAATGCCACAATTAAAGAAGCGGAAAGAACAAAGATTAAGGTCAAGGGCAGCATTCCCATAAACTGACCAGCGACACCGGGCCAGAAAAGCATCGGCATAAAAGCACATAGAGTGGTGGCCGTTGAGCTGACAATCGGCCAAAACATTCTCTTTGCTGCCTCAACATAAGCCCGCATAGGGCCTTCACCCTGGGAAATGCGCTTATCTGCATATTCTACCACAACTATGGCACCGTCTACCAACATTCCAACGGCAAGTATCAGCCCAAACATCACAATGTTTGAAATTGTGATCCCCATAATTGCCAATAGTACGAAACACAGCAGGAAAGATGTTGGGATGGCAAAGCCAACCAGCAAAGCTGCGCGCGTTCCCAGAGAGGTCAGGACTACCATCATCACCAGGGCAATAGCGGTCAGAACTGATCCCTCTAACTGACTTACCATACTATCAACGACTACAGATTGATCGTTCGAGGTCCCCATACGGACTGCTGCTTTTAAGTCATCTGGCCAACTTTGACGTTCTTCCTCTACGAGTGTTGTAATTTTTTCGGCAGTTTGGATCAGGTTGAAACCTTTTCTTTTTACGACTTGAAGGGCAACGGTCGGTTGCCCGTCAAAGCGCGCTGTCCCCTCACGATCTTCGAATGTTAACTTTATCTCGGCTAGGTCTCCCAGGGTTATAACCCTGTCCCCGTTAGTTTTTACTGGCAAAACATATATGTCGCTAACATCGTCAAAGCTGGAGGGGATTTTTACAGAAAAAGATCCCTGTTCGCTCTCAATTTCCCCCGCCGCAATTAATTTGTTGTTATTTTGAACAACTGCAATCAATTCACCAGCAGTTACATTATAAGCCTCCAATCTCAACGGATCGATAGCTACCTCAACCATCTCTTTACGATTACCTGATATTGCGGCCTCTAAGACTGCATCCATTCCTTCAATTTTTATCTGCAGATTTTCCGCTATTCTGGTCATGGTGCGTTCAGGCACATTGCCGGTCAGGTTTACAATAATTATTGGGAATTTCGAAAAGTTGAATTCACTTACAGTATATTTGTCAGCACCTTCTGGGAATTGCGCTTCTGCTTTGTTCATTGCATCGCGTACATCTGCCAAAGTCTTCGCTTTGTCCCAACCGAATTCGAATTCCACGGCGACACCCGCGTAACCTTCCGCAGCTGTTGCATTCATAACTTTCAAGCCATCTAGCTCTGAAAGCTCTGTCTCCATGGGTATAACCAAAAGTTTTTCACTGTCGGCTGCGGAAATTCCTGGAAAGACAACTGAAATAAAAATTGCTGGAATTTCAATGTCTGGTTCTCCTTCTTTGGGTAGACCCGTATATGCGAATGTCCCCGCGGCTAAAGAGAGAATGATCATAGCCATGATCATCCGTGCGCGGCTAGCAGCCCATTCGATCACACTGTTCATTGCATAACTTCGCGGAAGGTTGGCACAACCGAAACGCCCTCGACCACGTATTCCTGACCTACAACAATAATATCGGCTTCCTCGGGAAGACCAACAAGCCATGCTCCTTCAGCCGTATCATGCATCAATTTAACTGGCGCAAATTTTACCTTTGCACCGTCAGAAACAAGGCGCACGCCAAGGTCACCGGAATCATTTAGCGTCAAGGCGGATGGTGGTACAAGATGTGCAGTTGTACCTTCTGCGGCAATAATGATGTTGGCTGTTTGTCCGTCACTAATTTTAAGGTCTGAGTTGGGGACATCAATATCGACACGGAAGGTTCGTGTTAGTTTGTCGGCAGAGCGAGAGAGAAATGTGACTACGCCATAGACGGTTTTTCCGGCTAGGAGCTCAGCCCTTGCATGGGCGCCAACTTTAACGCGAGGCATATCCACTTCTGCAACAAATCCCACGACTTTAATTGGATCCAATTGTATGATTGTCCCACAAAGTGCACCCGGCTGTAAAAGACTTCCGATTTCTGCCGTGTCTGACTCAAGTAGTCCATCAAACGGTGCTTTGAGGGTTAACCGGTCAATCTCGTTCTTCGCTGCCGCCACCGCCGCCTCGGCACTTTGTATGCCAGAACGTGTCGCTTTAAATCCGGCCAATGCGCTTGCTACACGTGCTTCAGCTGAACGCACTGCAGCTGCCGTTGCTGCAACGCGTGTTTCCGACGCATATCCTTCTTTGGCGAGTTTTTCAGCTGCGTTGAAATTGATCTGTGCCTCGTCAAGGTAACTTTTAGCTTCACTCAGGCGGGCCTGAGTCTCAGGCCCCCTTGCTTCCGCCTCCGCAAGTCTTGCAATAGCATCAGATAATTTATTTTGGCGTGTTCCTGGATCTAGTTGACACAAAGTTTGATCTTCTTGAACGAAATTACCCTTTCGGAGAGGGTCGGATATTATTTGACCGGAAGTTTCGGCGCGGACTTCGACCTCTCTAGCAGCTTCGGTCTGACCTCGAAGTATGACCGCGCTATCGATCTCCTGCGCAGTCGATTTCATTACTATGACTTTGATTTCGGGGGTTGCGGTTTCCGTATTTTGCTGAGGAAGTGTTTCGCCGTTAGGTTTTTCGACTATTGAGGCTTTGTCTTCAGTGCTATTGTCTGTAAATAAAATCGTTAAAGGAGCACCCTGCGAAATTTCTTTAACGGCCTCTCGTTCAAAAATAAGCGCATACAACCCCGATAAAACGAATACGGCCGTTAGAAATGATACAACTTTCATAAATGCTAAACTCTTATCCGCAACGATTGTCTTCGTATAATTACGCTAAGCCGTGCAGCTCAGATTAATCACTAATCACATGACCTTCAAGACGGCAAGTGTCATTCGCTCTTGGCAGTGCGGCATAGACAGGTTAAGAGGACGACTGAGGAAAAATGAGGCTTAGGCGTGAGCGATACAGATAGTTTTATCGAAGAAGTTAGCGAAGAAGTTCGAAGAGATAAGCTTTTCGCAACAATGCGTAAATACGGCTGGATTGCCGTTCTTATAGTTTTGCTCCTGGTCGGAGGCACTGCTTATAGGGAGTTTCGGTTTGCTGCCGATGAAAAACTGGCTCAAGAAACGGGCGATGCCATATTAGCAGCCTTAGAACTGGAAAGCAGCAATGACCGTGCGAAAGCACTAGGGGAAATTCAATCATCGGATTTAGCCGGTAAGGCGATAATTGGTCTGCTCCAGGCAGCGGAAAGTTCGTTGGCATTAGATAATTCAAGCAGCTTTGAAATTTTGGAAAGCCTGGAAACTAGCGGTTTGTCAGTGGCTTATGTCCAATTGGCTAATTTCAAGAAACTTCTATTGGAAGATAGCGGCCTAAGTACTGAAGCGCGCATTTCCGAATTCGAATCTATATCAGAATCTGCTAGCCCATACCGACTTTTTGCGGAGGAGCAACTTGCTCTGATTGAGCTTTCATCAGGAGACAGAAAAGCGGCCAGGAAACGTCTTTCTGGCATCTTTGAAGACGCAAGCGCCTCAAAAAGCTTGCGTCAGAGAGTGTCGCAACTGATAACTATTCTTGGTGAGACTCAAAAGCCTTCAGGAAACTGATGAAAGCGTTTTTCTATAGATTGGCGCATTAATGACAAGTTAAACTTAGGAGAGCGGATTTGAAAAGGATGCTGAAGCTTTTTGTTTCATTTTTGATTCTAATCTTCACAATTACCGCCTGTAACGATACGGAAGTCATTTTACCAGGTAAGCGGGAACCGGTCGTTTCCGGTAACCAGAAAGGAATCCTCAGAGTTACAAATCGCGAACTTCCTTTGAAAGTTTTAAAAGCGAAACGCAACTTAAATTGGCCACAAGGCCATGCTAACCCAGACACCCGAACATCAAATGCGTTCATTTCTGCTTCACCAAAACTAGTTTGGTCGGTAGATATTGGTACGGGCGATGTAAAACGCAACCGTTTGAGTGCCGACCCAATTGTTTATGGGGGTAACATCTTTACTCTTGATAGCAAAATGGTTCTTACAGCTATACTATCTAGCGGTGTAAAAAGCTGGACTAAAGACTTAACTCCAGAAACTGAAACCTCTGGCCAAGCGGATGGTGGTGGTTTAGCAGCAGGTGATGGAAAGTTATTTGTTTCAACGGGTTATGGGACTCTATGGGCTTTTGATGCCAAGACAGGGGCACTTCTTTGGCAGCAGTCTCTTCTTGGAACTGGAAATAGCCAGCCTGCGTATCGCGATGGTATTATTTATTTGGTCAGCAGTGACGCAACGACCTGGGCAATTGCGGCTGATACTGGTCGCGTTCGCTGGCAAATTGACGGTTTAGCAGATGCGAATAATGCCACTGGTACGACAGGTCCTTCTGTGTCTCGCAAGTTAGTCGTATTCGGGTTTGGGACAGGCGAAATACAAGCAGCCTTCCGTCAAGGAGGCCTTGTCCTTTGGACGGTCACTCTTGCAGGCGGCCGTTCTGGTAGGTCATCTTCAACTGTTGAAGATGTGGGATCTACACCAGTAATAAGTGAAAATAAAGTCTTTGCAGCCAATTCAACTGGTCGGATTGTTGCCTTGAACCTCGACAGTGGAGAACGAATCTGGTCCGCACCTCACGGCACGACCTCCCTAATATGGCCGGCAGGTGGTTCAGTTTTTTTTGTTAATGACTTGTCACAGATTGTACGTCTTGATGACCGTAATGGATCGATTGTCTGGGCAACCGATCTTCCCGGATTTCTTAAGATCGACCGCCGTAGAAGTAATGAAGTCGTTGTTCATCACGGTCCACTGTTAGCGGGTGGAAGGCTTTTTATTGCCTCAAGTGATGGTAAAATGCGTATATTTGACCCTGTCTCTGGTGCTCTTAAGTTAACTTTAGATATACCAGGTGGTGCAACGACCAACTCGGTTATTGCTGATGGGACACTTTATGTTGTTTCTAAAACTGGAAAACTGCACGCTTATCGCTGACTTATAACTCGCATAACGGTGTCAATTGGACCCATCTGGAGCATTTTTAATGACCTTTTCTCTTGCGATTGTTGGGCGGCCGAATGTGGGAAAATCTACTTTGTTCAATCGCCTTGTTGGGAAAAAGCAGGCCCTCGTGGATGATCAACCTGGCGTCACCCGTGATTTGCGCGAAGGGCAGGCGCGGCTAGGAGATTTACGCTTCACAGTTTTCGATACTGCGGGTTTAGAGGACGTTAAAGATAACAGCCTCGAGGGCCGTATGCGTAGATTGACCGAGTTTGCCATCGACATGGTGGATGTTTGTTTGTTTATGATCGATGCACGTGCCGGCTTAACACCAACAGATGAAGCTCTAGCGGAAATTCTCCGAAAAAGAGCAAAGCATGTAATTCTTGTGGCTAATAAAACAGAAGGACAGGCGGGCGAATCTGGAGTTATTGAAGCTTGGAGCCTTGGACTGGATGAACCACTACGGCTTTCAGCAGAACACGGTGAAGGCATGGGGGACTTGCTTTCCATTTTAATACCTTTTGCAGATACATTTGCAGAGCGTGCAGCTCTTGAGTCTGTGGCAGTTGATGTTGATGTGGTGGACGGTGCATCTACGATTTCGGATGAGATCCAGCCGACAGTTTCCAAACCCATGCAAGTGGCGGTTGTCGGTCGTCCAAATGCGGGCAAATCTACTTTGATAAATAAAATTCTTGGCGAAGACAGATTATTGACCGGTCCTGAAGCCGGTATTACACGTGACGCAATTTCCTTAAAAATAATCTGGAACTCTACACCTATGCGGATGTTTGATACTGCGGGCATGCGCAAAAAAGCCAAAGTACACGAAAAGCTTGAAAAAATATCTGTTGGTGATGTACTAAGAGCTGTGAAGTTTTCAGAAGTTTTAGTTATTTTGCTGGATGCAGCAACTTCCTTTGAACAGCAAGACCTGCGGCTTGCAAACTTAGCCGAACGTGAGGGACGAGCAGTGGTGGTAGCTGTCAACAAATGGGATCTCGAAGAGGAGAAACAAGAAAAACTCAAGGGTTTAAAAGAGGCCTTCACGCGTTTGCTCCCGCAACTCAGGGGTGCACCTCTAGTGTCGGTATCCGCAAAAACTGGACAGGGTTTAGATAGGCTTCATAGCGCGATTTTAAAAGCGCACGAGGTATGGAACAGGCGCGTCACAACGGCGCACTTGAACAGGTGGCTGACTAGTATGCTCCAAGCCCATCCACCACCTGCGCCTGGGGGAAGGCGGATCAAGTTACGATATATGACGCAAGCCAAAACCCGTCCACCTGGCTTTGTAATTATGTGCTCGAATCCCAACAAGTTACCTGAAAGCTACTCTCGCTATCTTATCAATGGCTTGCGTGAGGAATTTAATATGGCAGGGACGCCAATAAGATTGTATATGCGGTCTCAGGCCGACACGAATCCTTACAAAGGGCGTAAAAAATCAACACCATCAAAGTTGAAAAAACATTTATGAGAGTAACTGATTTTTAAATGTGTACGTAGTGACACGGTACGACTTTTTACAAGTTAAATCAGGCAAATGAATTGCTTGGAAAGCACTTTTCTTATTAATGATGGTGAAAAAGTTTTTAGAGTATGGCGAATTTGTATTGGTTTTTAGATAATGTGATCTATTTTTTTACTCGCTTACAAACCAAGGACCACCCTAGCTAAAGTTGCTTTACATCTTAAGAGTATACTTCTGTATATTTTTGAAAAAATCTATGAGTGATTTGCGCTCAGTATCTGAATTTGCCTTTTCTTCCCTCACTGCTGCTTTCTCTTGCGGATTTGCACAAGCCAGGACGATTGCCTCCACTGATCGCATATTCTCTACCGCAGTGAACTGATGCGAAGCCTTTTAACCGTTTTTACTAACGCTTTGTGATTATGAAAATCAAAAACTTAATTGTTTATTAGTTTATCAATTGGACTGTGTTTAGGCTAAGCGCCCTTCAGAAGTTAGGTAACTTTTACCGCCAAGATATGGTTTAAGAGCATCCGGCAATTCAACGGAACCATCAGGCTGTTGCCCAATTTCTAGAACCGCGATTAGCGCACGCCCAACGGCTAGGCCTGATCCGTTAAGTGTATGTACAAATTCTGGCTTGCTACCATCTAATGGTTTGTATCTTGCGTTCATGCGTCTTGCCTGAAAGTCTCCACAAACAGAAACAGAACTGATTTCCCTATACTTGTTCTGACCCGGCAACCAAACTTCTAAATCATGTGTCTTACGAGCACCAAAGCCCATGTCTCCCGAGCAAAGTACTACAATGCGATAGGCGAGGCCCAGCTTTTCCAAAATTGCTTTGGCGCATGTGGTCATCCGTTCGTGTTCTGCCAGTGACTCTGCAGGAGTAGTAATTGAAACCATTTCAACCTTTTCAAATTGGTGTTGGCGCAACATGCCGGATGTGTCTTTTCCAGCTGAACCTGCCTCGGAACGAAAGCACAGGGAATGTGCAGTCATCCGAAGTGGTAAATCTGCTTCATCTAAGGTCTGGCCTGAAATGGTATTGGTCAGAGTAACTTCTGATGTTGGAATCAACCACCATCCATTTGTAGTTTGATAGCTGTCTTCAGCGAATTTAGGCAGCTGATTGGTACCATACATTGCCGTGTCACGAACCAATACCGGTGTATTTGTTTCGTTCATGCCATGTTCATCAACGTGTGTATCAATCATAAATTGTGCCAAAGCACGATGGATTCTTGCAATCGCACCATGCAATATCACAAACCGAGAGCCAGACATTCGAGCGGCCGTTTCAAAATCCATTCCCGCCTTTACACCTTGAATGTCAAAATGCTCTTTTGGATGTAAAATTGGTTTTGGTTCTCCCCATCGATGGATTTCAACATTGTGATGTTCATCGTTCCCCTCAGGGATATCATCATAGCCTAGGTTGGGAATACCCATCAGTACCGCGGTTAACTCTGCATCCAGCTCTTTGGCTTTTGTGGTCAAATCGCTAACTTCGGTTTTTTTTTCTGAAACTAGTGTACGTAGTCTTTTGAATTCAGCCTCTTCCCCTTGTGACTTGGCTGCAGCAATGGATCTTGAAGCATTGTTTTGGTCCGCCTGAGCCGTTTCTGCGGCAAGAATAGCAGCACGCCGCTTGCTATCAATTTCCAAAATCCTTGCAGACATTGCAGATGCACCGCGTCGGGCCAGAGCGATGTCAAAGGATCTGGGGTTATCTCGAATAGCCCTTATATCATGCATTGGGAATATCCTTTTTGATTCAGCGCCTGCCACACAACGCTCTTATGCAACAGTTCTTGTTCTAAGTGTAGGGGCATTTAAGCCAAAATTAAGTGATATTTTTTATTAGATTTTAAGGCAGGGCTTGTTCAAAGTTAGGTAAAGCCCACTTGCAAAGGCCTTTATCAAAGCATAGGTTGCCGCCAATAGATAGAACACCATTAGGATATTCAAATGGAAGCCTTCGGACAGCTCGTTCCTCTCATTCTTATTTTCGGTATTATGTATTTTCTGCTGATCCGTCCTCAACAGAAAAAAGCTAAAGAACATCAGGCAATGGTGCAAGCAATCCGACGCGGCGATCAAGTAGTAACACAGGGAGGTTTGATAGGTAAAGTTTCCAAAGTAAAGGATGACAATGAATTAGAGGTCGAGCTTTCAGAAGGTGTAAAGGTTCGTGTGGTACAATCTACCATATCACAGGTTTTGAATAAAACCGAACCCACAAAAGATAAATAAGCACAAAAGCGCAGCAAAAGGGACACTCTGGGATGTTACAGATCGACCTGTGGAAGCGTATTTTAATTTGGGGTGTTTGCGCCCTTGGTCTTTTTTTGGCACTTCCAAACGGATTTTATTCCAAAGTGGAAAGTCACAATGATAGACAAAATGCAATTGATCTTGGACTTCCAGCACCAGAAGGCAAAGGTGCTTGGCCATCGTTCTTATCGTCTAGGCTGGTAAACCTTGGCCTTGATCTTCGGGGGGGCGCGCATCTTTTAGCAGAGGTACAGGTTGAGAATGTTTATGAAGCTCGGATGAAAGCTCTATGGCCTGATTTGCGTGATGCATTACGTCCCGAAAGATCTATAATTGGTACGATCCGCCTCCAGGATACAGCACCAGGCATGCTTGCTGTAAAAATGTCACAACCGGAAGGCATGTCCAGGGCTATCGAAGTGGCGCGTGGATTGGCGCAACCAATTGCTGCAATTACAAGTGGAGGAGGAAACGATCTTGAAGTAAGTTCCGATGGTGATTTATTAATCGTAACTTTGTCTGATGCGGAAAAGGCCGCGTCTGATGAAAGAACTTTGCGCCAGGCATTGGAAATAATTAGGCGTAGAATTGACGAAGTTGGAACACGTGAACCGACCATCCAACGGCAGGGCCGTGATCGCATACTCATCCAGGTCCCTGGTATCGGTTCGGCCGAGGAATTAAAGGACCTAATCGGGACCACAGCGCAGCTAACTTTTCAACCTGTTATTGGACTGGAAACAGATCCCGAGGCAGTGGTGGGATATGGTAATGAATTGCTTCCTTCAACTGACACTGATGGGCGATATTACAATCTAGAGGCTGCGCCAGTTGTAACCGGAGAAGATTTGGTTGATGCACAACCAAGTTTTGATCAAAATGGACGACCAGCCGTTAACTTTCGGTTCAATCCTTCTGGAGCGCGTCGTTTTGGGGATTACACCGCTGAAAATATTGGTAGCCCGTTTGCCATTGTTCTTGATGGTGAAGTCATCAGTGCGCCGGTTATCCAAAGTCACATACCAGGTGGATCAGGAATTATTACAGGAAGTTTCTCTATTGAGGAAAGTACCAACCTTGCCGTTCTCCTTCGGGCCGGTGCGCTTCCTGCAACCCTGGATTTTCTCGAAGAACGTACCATTGGACCGGAACTTGGAGCAGATAGCATTGAGGCGGGTAAAATCGCTTGTGTTGTTGCCTTTATCGCCGTTCTTTTATTTATGGGGTTTAGTTACGGACTTTTTGGCATCTTTGCCAACATCGCACTTATTATTAACATTGGTTTAATCTTCGGATTGCTTAGTGCGATTGGAGCAACGCTGACCTTGCCAGGTATTGCTGGCATCGTTTTGACTATTGGTATGGCTGTGGATGCTAATGTGTTGATATTTGAACGCATTCGGGAAGAAATTAAAACGGCCCGAGGGCCAGCTCGCGCAATCGAACTTGGATACGAAAAAGCGTTAAGCGCAATTTTAGACGCCAATATTACTACACTCATAACCGCAGTAATTCTTTTTGTAATGGGGTCTGGCCCGGTCCGCGGTTTTTCGATTACGCTTGGCCTTGGCATCCTAACATCTGTATTTACTGCCATCTTTGTGACACGGCTTCTGGTTATTATGTGGTTTGAACGCCGACGCCCCAAAGTACTAGAGGTATAGCTATGCGTCTTAAGCTAATTCCCAAAGAAACCAAGTTTGATTTTTTCAGAAAGTTACGCCTTTGGCTTGGTTTATCTTCATTTTTTCTCTTTCTTTCGCTTTTGTCCGTAATCACCCAAAACTTAAATTTTGGCATTGATTTTTTGGGTGGAACAACGATCAGAACACAGAGCACTCAGGCGGTAGATGTGGGTTCATACCGAGATGCTCTTAGTTCTTTGGAACTTGGTGATATAAGTATTTCTGAAGTTTTTGATCCGAATTTTGGTGACAATCAAAATGTGGCGATGATCCGGATCCAACAGCAAGATGCCGGTGAGAAAACAGTAAGCGAAGTTACCCGCGGAGCGCTTTCAGCATTACGCAAATTCGATGCAAACCTCATTTTCGTATCTGTAGAAAACGTTGGTCCAAAAGTGTCAGGGGAACTAATCCAGACTGCCATTATTGCTGTCGTTTTAGCAATTGGGGCTGTCTTAGTTTACATATGGTTACGTTTCGAATGGCAGTTTGCCCAAGGTGCTGTGGCTGCTCTGATCCATGATGTGTTATTGACGATTGGAATATTTTCGATCTTTCAGATCAAATTTGATCTTGCGATTATCGCCGCACTGCTGACCATCGTTGGTTATTCACTAAATGATACGGTGGTTGTTTTTGACCGGGTGCGCGAAAATTTAAGGAAATACAAAAAACGCCCTCTCAAGGAGGTCTTGAATCTTTCAATTAACGAAACGTTGAGCCGCACTGTTGCAACATCTGTGACAACTTTGCTTGCACTTATCGCACTATTCATACTAGGTGGCGATGTAATAAGGGGTTTTGTTTTTGCAATGATTTGGGGTGTTATTGTTGGAACTTATAGCTCTGTCTTTATTGCCTCCTCTACATTGCTACGGCTAGGGGTAAAACGTGACTGGTCGAAGCCAAACGCCGAAGCTGGCACGCAAGTTCCTCAAGAATGATGGAACTGAGCTTTAGCTCACTTATATCTTTAGAAGGGTTTTACTGGATTTTTTTTACTGCCTTTATTGCCGGAGTTGTTCGGGGCTTTTCGGGATTTGGGACAGCAATGATCTTTTTGCCTGTTACGGGACAATTTTTAGACCCTATTTATGCACTAACTGTTTTGGCCGTTATGGATTTCTTTGGGCCTATATTGTTAGTGCCACAGGCTATTCTGGAGGCACGTAGAACTGATCTCACTCGCTTGTTAAGTGCGATGGTTTTTATTCTACCTATTGCTCTCTGGCTTCTCAGTCAGTCGGAACCCGAAGTGTTTCGTTATATGGTATCCTTACTGGCTATATTGCTTCTAACCTGTTTAATTTTTGGTCTGCGTTATCGGGGCAAGGTGGGTACGCCGATGCTTTATGGCATCGGAGCATGTTCTGGATTTACCGGTGGGTTCCTTGGTATGCCAGGCCCACCGGTAATTTTATTTTACTTGTCTGGTCCATACCAAGCATCTGTCGTACGCGCAAATACGCTTTTATTTTTGTTTTCTTTTGACATCCTTTTTATGGTTGCCATTTCTCTGATGGGATTTGTACTCGCTGAAGCCGTATTTTTGGGTCTAATTATGGCAATTCCCATAATGTGTGGTAATCTTATTGGTGCTCGACTTTTTGATCCCAAAAGGGAAGGACTTTACAGAAAAGTAGCCTTTTGCATAATTGCAATTTCGGCCTTTCAAGGCCTTCCAATATTCGACTGAGGAGATAAGGCTTGCAAATAAGAGAAATTGATTACGGAAAAGCCGTTCCGATACAAGGCTATGGACCAGGATTCTTTCGGATCGCAGGAAAGGTTCTGAGGGCGCCTCTGATGATTAATTCAAAAGGCGTCAAACCTTGGGGCGGATTTGAAGATTGTCAACCTCTCGTAGAATTCTGCAAAGACATCGATGTCCTATTCATTGGGACTGGTCGGGAGATCGCTCACATTCCAATTGAATTTCGCAAGATGCTTGAAGAATCCGGCATCGGTGTAGAAATTATGAACAGTCCGACCGCCTGTCGTAACTATAATGTTTTATTGTCAGAAGATCGGCGAGTGGCGGCGGCACTCTTAGCCGTGGAAGATATTTAGCTCTGCTCTTTTCCCATTGGACTGATTACTCTATGCTTCCTACATGATGTTGAATGTTGAAAATCTTTCAGTTTCGCGCGGTAGTCGACCGCTTCTAGTAGAACTAAGCTTTAATGTGAGTGAAGGTCAGGCGCTGTTATTAAATGGTCCAAATGGACTTGGAAAAACGTCATTGCTTCGGACATTAGCCGGATTGCAACCTCCGTTGAAAGGGCAGATACACGTTGAGGCTGATTCAGCAATCTACTCCGGCCACGCCGATGCAATTAAGACCAATTTGACAGTGCTTGAGAATTTGCGATTTTGGGCGGAAATTTTTGGGAGTGAAATCCAGTTAAATGAGGTGCTAGAAACCTTTGATCTTGCGCGGTATAGAAAACGATATGCGCGTAGTCTTTCTGCGGGGCAAAAACGCCGCTTGGGTTTATCCCGTTTAATTTTAAGCAATCGCGCACTGTGGTTACTAGATGAGCCAACGGCGGCATTAGATCAGGTTTCTTGTGGAACTTTGAACAAAGTTGTACGCGTCCATCTCAATTCAGGTGGTGGTGCGGTGATTGCTACTCATTCGGATATGAATCTTAGCGGCAAAACAAAATCACTTGATTTGATGCTTTATAAGCCAAGGCCGTCGCTTGCGTTTAAAGAGGACGAATTGCTGTGAAAGCATTGCTATTACGCGATTTGACTTTGGCGTTGCGGGCAGGGGGCGGGTTTGGTTTTGCCATTATTTTCTTTTTTATTGTTATATTGCTGATAGCTTTCGGTATTGGTCCAGATATAAGTCTTCTTGGTGCTATCGCGCCTGGCGCCCTCTGGGTCTGCGCCTTACTTTCATGTCTCCTATCTCTTGACCGATTATTCGTTTTGGATTTTGAGGATGGGACTTTGGACCTTTTAACTGTTGCTCCCTTACCATTAGAAGCTATTGTTTTTGCAAAATCTTTAGCCCATTGGATTACTACCGGGCTACCTTTGACTTTGACCGCTCCTGCGATAGGTATTTTTTTTGGCTTACCTGTTGGAGACTATTTTTGGGTAATGCTATCGCTTTTGGCGGGAACACCCGCCCTGAGTATGATTGGAGCATTTGGCGCTGCACTGACCCTTGGCGTCAGCCGGGGAGGGCTTTTGCTTTCTATACTTGTTCTCCCGCTTTATGTACCAACTTTGATCTTCGGTGCGCAAGTCGCCCGTTACGGTGTTTTAGGGTTTGAAATTCAAACGCAATTTTTACTGCTATTAGCAATTAGCTTTGGTACCATAGCACTATTGCCATTTGCAGCTGCGGCAGTTTTACGTATCAACCTGCGCTGAAGAAACCGTTAGGAACTTCATAATGATTAAATTTTGGAACTAACTTTGTCACTCTGGGAATACGCAAATCCAGTTAAGTTTCTGGCACTGTCTGCTAAACTGCTTCCATGGGTAGCAGGTTCATCCGCGGCCTGTTTGCTTATTGGTCTTTTTTGGGGTTTCTTTTTAACCCCAGATGACTACCGGATGGGTTCAACGGTAAAGATTATATACATACATGTTCCTTCGGCTTTGATGGCGATTAACGCTTGGTTTATGATGCTTGTGGCTTCGATAATATGGCTTATAAGGCGTCATCATATCAGCGCATTGGCCGCAAAGTCTGCTGCACCAGTAGGTAGTGTCATGACACTCATTGCGCTAATCACCGGTGCTATTTGGGGACAACCGATGTGGGGAACTTGGTGGGCTTGGGATCCGAGGCTTACTTCATTTTTGATTTTATTTTTATTTTACATCGGCTATTTGGTCTTATGGTCTTCTACTGAAAACCCTGATAATGCCGCAGATCTCACATCGATCTTATGCATAGTGGGATCTGTTTTTGCAGTTCTGAGCAGATATGCGGTGAATTTTTGGAGTCAGGGGCTCCACCAAGGCGCATCTCTTTCTCTCGATAAGGAGAAGAACGTGGCGGATGTATTTTACCATCCATTGTTATTTTCAATTGCTGGGTTTGCTCTTTTATTCCTGGCACTGGTCCTTATGGGCGTAAGATCTGAAATACGATTCAGGCGCGCGGCGGCTTTAAGGATAAAGCGGGGAAGTGAATGAGTTTCGAACTGGGAAAATACGCGTTGCCTATTTTGTTGGCTTATGGGGTATCTTTTTTACTATTGGCACTTTTGATCGGATATTTCCTTTGGCGACGCGCTCAATCAAAAATGGAGCTAGAGGAGGCAAAGGGCCTTCAAGATGCGTAAAATTTCGCTTTTCTTGTTAATTCCTCCATTTGTGTTCTTTACGTTAGCCTTGTTGTTTTTCCTGGGAATGCAAAAAGGTGATGATGGGAAATTGGAATCTACCCTTATTGGGAAACAACCACCTGATATTTTGGAAATTGGTCTTGAGGGGTTCCCTTTGTTCAAAAACGAAATGATCACAAATGGTGAGGTTATTCTGGTGAACTTCTGGGCTAGCTGGTGCCCACCATGTCGCGCAGAACATCCCACGCTTTTGGCACTTTCTAAAAGAGGAATAAAGCTTTATGGCGTGAACTTTAAAGATCGCCCAGAAAATGCAGCGATCTTCCTAAAAGAAGCTGGAAATCCCTTTGATGCTATTGCAGCGGATAGGGATGGCCGCGCTGGCCTGAACTGGGGTGTGATTGGGCTGCCGGAAACTTTCATAATTGGCAAGAATGGGAGAATTTTATATCGCTTTGCAGGCCCGTTGATTGAAGGCAATTATTTGAACCGATTTTTACCAGAGTTGGAAAAAGCATTGCAATAAGGATTTCATAAACATTTATTTGTCTTTTTTCCAGATAATTCTTATACCTATTTCTAACGATGAGCGAAAATTAAAAGGGTAGATCCTGTCTTTTAGAGCTCTAATTAGTAAGATAATAGAGCTAACTTGACCTTTAGCATTGGCTGCGCCTTCAAGAGTTACGTAAGTGTGGGAAAAAAATTTTAATGCGAATGCAAGCGTCTAAATACTGTAAGTCAACGGCCAAACGGCCATCTTCAAAAATGTCTAGTTTGAGCGGTCTATTCCCCTTTATAGCTTCTTATAAAGGCTTGGTTGTAGCTGCGTGTGTAGCTTTGATTTTAACTGCGGCGCTGTCGTTGATTTTACCCATGGCCGTCCGCAGAGTAGTTGATAATTTCATAATGGATGATGCAAGAGTGATGGATGCCTATTTCGGAGCGGCTCTTGGTGTTTCTGGACTTTTGGCTATTGGTACAGCTCTGCGTTATCTGATTGTAACGCGGCTTGGCGAAAGAGTAGTTGTTGATATCCGTAAAGCGGTATTTTCTCGGATGATAAAAATGAGTCCCGGTTTTTATGAAAATTTGCTGACCGGTGAGGTGCTTAGTAGAATTAACACGGATACTACGCTTGTTTTGACTGTCATCGGATCCTCTGTATCGATTGCATTGCGAAATTTTTTGATTTTTTTAGGTGGATTATTTTTAATGCTTCTAACATCTGCCAAGTTGACCGGCCTTGTATTATTGATTGTACCATTGGTTCTCGCGCCGATACTGACGCTCGGTCGTAAGGTTCGTAGACTAAGCAAAGAAAATCAGGATTGGATAGCGGCGAGTTCGGTTGAGGCTTCTGAGGCGCTCGGCGCAGTTCAGACGGTGCAAGCCTTCACCCACGAACCCAAAACGCAAGATTCGTTTGCTACTACTATTGAAAGCAGTTATTCATCCGCTAAACGCCGCATCAACGCTCGAGCTTTGATGACGTTTATCGTGATCTTTTTAGTTTTTGCTGGCATAATTGGCGTTTTGTGGATTGGAGCTCATGATGTTGCTGCAGGCGCGCTAAGTGCTGGTACGCTCGTTCAATTTGTTATTTATTCTATCATGGTTGGTGGAGCGGTTGCTGCCTTGTCTGAAGTTTGGGGCGAATTGCAGCGTGCAGCGGGTGCCACAGAACGCCTGGTTGAACTATTAGAAGCCGAGGATCATCTTAGTGATCCTGATGCCCCTGTAGCTTTACCGGAACCCGTGAAAGCGGCGCTGGTATTCGACAATGTAAATTTCAGCTATCCATCTCGTCAGGGTAGCAGTGCCCTTGATGCTGTGAGTTTTGAAGTTGGTATGGGGCAGACTGTTGCGCTTGTTGGGCCATCTGGAGCTGGAAAAACAACAATCATCCAAATGCTTCTACGATTTTACGACCCAAGCACTGGCGCCATCTTTTTTAATGGTGCTGATTTGCGGCAAATGCATCGTTCTGATTTTCGAAAATCAATATCGCTTGTTCCGCAAGATCCGGTAATATTTGCAAGCAGCATTTTGGAAAACATACGCTTTGGAAGACCAGATGCGAGTAATGAAGAGGTGGTTGAAGCGGCTGCGATGGCTGCAGCCCATGGGTTTATTTCAGACCTACCAGCAGGCTATGAGAGCTATGTTGGGGAGCGCGGAATCATGCTTTCCGGCGGTCAAAAACAACGAATTGCAATAGCTCGTGCAATCCTGAGGGATTCTCCCGTTCTACTTCTTGATGAAGCGACAAGTTCGCTTGATTCTGAGAGTGAACTGGCGGTCCAGCAGGCCGTAGATAAGCTTGCGCAAAGTCGTACAACTATCATTATTGCCCATCGATTGGCCACAGTGAAAAAGGCCGATCTTATTCTCGTAATGGAGCGTGGTAAGATTATCGCTCAAGGAACACATGACTGTCTTATGGCAGAGGGTGGGCTTTATGCTCGTTTAGCGCGTCTTCAGTTCGTAAGCGATCGAAAAGTAGCCTGACAACGCATCCGTTGACCTTACATAAAGGCTGGTGCATCCTCAAGTGAATTGAAAGAGAATACATATGTGAAAAAGCCGGGCTGTTGACGCAATCGTTGAGCTTAGGCATTGTGTGTCAGTGCGATAACGAAGAAAAGCGAAGTGGCGATAAGGGTTAAAACGATATGAAATGGCAAACAATAACAGATACACAGGATATTGAAAATGAAATGCCTTGGGAAGAAAGGCGTATTCCAAAATCAATTTTTTCGCTTCTGAGTGCTACTTCAGGTAAATTTAAAAATAATAATGCAATATCTTTTCAGTTACTTTCGGGCCCAAATGATAAGGCCGAAACCTTAACGTGGTATGATGTTATGGTTAAATCTACTCAAGCAGCCAATATGTTTCGGTCGCTTGGCATTGGTTCGAACGATGTGGTTGCTTGTTTACTTCCGAATTGCAATGAAACAGCATTGTCAATACTTGGAGGAATGGTCGCAGGAATAGTAAACCCAATTAACCCACTTCTAGAACCCGAACAAATGGGCGCCATACTTCGTGAAACTAATGCTCGGGTATTAGTAACACTAAAGTCATTCCCAAAAACTGACGTTGCCCAAAAGGCAGCTCAAGCCGTTTCTCTTGCCCCAAATGTAAAAACCATTCTTGAGGTGGATTTAAACCGATATCTTTCACCACCAAAAAAATGGTTGGTTCCGTTATTACGTCCCAAAAATGATGTTAAACACGGGGCAACGGTACTGGATTTTAATGATCTGATAAATCGGCAAAATACTACTTTAAATTTTGAAGATTTAGAGGAAGACAGAACAGTAGCTTTGTTCCATACCGGCGGAACTACCGGTATGCCAAAAATCGCGCAACATAGAGTTTCAGGAATTATGTACAACGTATGGGTTGTTAACACCCTTCTAGTAAGTGAAGGTGACAATCTGATGTGTCCTTTGCCAATGTTTCACGTTTTTGCATGCCACGTTATTCTTATGCCTGCAATTTATTCTGGCGCGCATGTGATTTTTCCTACACCAGCTGGATATAGAGGTGACGGGGTATTTGATAATTTTTGGAAACTCGTTGAAAGATGGAAAATTACATTCATAATAACGGTCCCAACGGCAATTTCTGCTTTGATGCAAAGACCTGTTGATGCTGATGTAGGCACTGTTAAGAAAGCCTATTCTGGATCCGCCCCTATACCTGTAGAGCTTTTTAAGCGGTTTGAAAATGCCGCAGAGATTGACCTGGTTGAAGGCTATGGTTTGACTGAAGCAACTGTTTCCGTGGCTTCAAACCCTCTACAAGGCCAGAAAAAAATTGGATCTGTAGGGCTGCGTCTGCCTTACACTGCTATAAAAATAATTAAAGCGACTGAAACGGGCGTTGAAGAATGTAAAAAAGGAGAAATCGGAGAAATTTGCATATCAAGCCCAGGTGTTTGGCCTTTGAATACTTATACAGATCCATCAAAAAATTCTGAAATCTTTTATGAAGACAAATTCTTGCGCACAGGTGATCTGGGACGATTGGATGATGATGAATATCTATGGATAACTGGAAGGGCTAAAGACCTTATTATTCGAAGCGGTCATAATATTGATCCGGCATTGATTGAAGAAACTCTTCATTCGCATGAGGCCGTTGCTTTTGCTGGAGCCATAGGACAGCCAGATCCGAAAACTGGTGAAATACCATGTGTTTATATCGAGCTTGTAGCGGATGCAAAGGCTACCGCTGAAGAACTAAAAAGTTATTGTGAAGAAAATGTGCCAGAACGTGCCGCACATCCAAAATACGTAGAATTGTTGGATGAATTGCCGAAGACTGCTGTAGGCAAGGTTTTTAAACCCGATTTGCGGAAACGTGCTATTACCCGCGTGTTTAATGAAACTCTTAAAGAAGCTGGCTTAGAATCTAGAGTTGAAAGTGTTAGGGACGACAAAGAGCGTGGTATGGTTGTCGAATTATCGGCCGGTGATAGTGATGAAGTCGTTCAAGGCTTGCTGGGACAATTTGTTCAGCCTTGGGAGCGCAAGTAACATTAAACATTCAAGAATTAAACTTTGTTATTTTTCCTAAATAGGAGCGCAATCTTAAGATCTTTAATAGAATGTGGCGAAGCTTAAAATAACCTGGGCACAAATATAGAATTAAAAAATGGTCAAGACAATTGGTAAAAGATTTCTCCATACTAGTTTTGGGTTCAGGTCCAAATGCATTGGAAGCAAGAGAATGGGTTTCAGGTCAATTCAACAAAATTATTGCCATAAACAATGCCTGGGCGATCCGAAAAGATTGGGACGATCTGATTTACCCATATGATTTTCCGGCCGAGAGACGACCAAATAAAATTTATAGTTACCAGCGGTTTATAACTCAGGAAGAATTTGTTCCCGTCCAAAACAAATACGGCGGATTCCTTTACGCAGGAGGCACAATGGCTTTCACCGCAGGCTATTGGGCGCTTGGGTATTATAAACCATCACATATAGCTTTTCTCGGGTGCGACATGCATTATCCAACAAATGGAGAGACACATTTTTATGGTAAAGGAGCTCCGGATCCTTTGCGCAAAGATATCTCTTTACGGTCTTTAGAGGCCAAGGCAAATCGGCTTTATGTGCATGCCGCACAACAGGAGTGCTTTCTGACAAATCTCTCGAGCGGTACATCTCGTTTAACTTTTCCACGTCAAATCCTGGGGAAAGAGACGCCAAAGCCTTTAGTGATTGATACTGGAAAAAGACATGCGGCTATGGATCGCGAAAAAGTACTAAATTATTTTACAGCCTCTGGAAAATATTGGGAGGAGTTAGATAAATTTGATGAAGAAGAAATTGACGCCCTTGATGAACTTTGGTTAGGCGTTGTGCATGGAAATGATTAGTCCTTGCCTGGCGCACCACCGAGAAATGCATTTGGATTTTGGTAATCACAGGGCGTATCCTGCATTTCGAGATGTAAGCCCCTTCCATCGAAGGAATTCGCTCGTGCCAGTGCCTCATCGACCTGGATGCCAAGGCCGGACTTTTGAGGTGCCAGAATAAAACCGTTTTCCACTCGGATGCTACCCTTTATCAGCTGGTCGTGAAATTGGGACTCAATGGTTTCGACCATCAAAAGGTTTGGGATAGATGCTGCTAAATGGATATTGGCGGCCCACTCAATAGGACCAGCATATAAGTGAGGTGCCATCTGGGCATTAAATACTTCTCCAATGGCGGATAGTTTCTTCATTTCCCATATACCGCCAGCACGACCCAAGGCTGGTTGTAAAATAGAAGCACCACCGGATTTCAGTAAAGATGCGAACTCTGCCTTTGTAGTGAGACGCTCACCCGTTGCTACAGGGATGTTTACAGCTTGCGCTACTTTTACAAATTCATCGAGGTTATCAGGCGGGATTGGTTCCTCAAACCATAGTGGCTTATATGGTTCGAGTGCCCGCCCAAGCCTAATGGCTCCTGCTGTGCTGAATTGTCCATGCGTCCCAAAAAGAAGGTCTGCCCTGTCTTCTACGGCTTCGCGCATGGCTTTGCAAAATGCCACGGAGAGTGAGATGTCCTGCATTGAAGGCATATGACCTCCACGCATTGTGTAGGGGCCTGCAGGGTCGAATTTAATCGCTGTATAACCACGATTGACTAAATCATTTGCACTTTCCGCCGCCATCTCTTCAGACGACCAGAAGGCTTTAATGTCATGATGCCTTAGCGGATATAGGTAGCTATAGGCGCGGATGCGATCATTCATTAAGCCCCCTAAAAGTGCCCAAACTGGGCGATCCCTATCCTTGCCCAGTATGTCCCAACAGGCTATTTCTAAACCCGAAAAGGCTCCCATAACAGTAAGATCAGGGCGCTGTGTAAAGCCCGAGGAGTATGTCCGCCGAAACATCCTTTCGATATTTTCTGGGTTTTCTCCTTCAAAATAGCGTTCAAAGACATCACGGATTACATGGCACATTGCCTCTGGTCCTATAGACGACGCATAGCATTCTCCCCAACCGATAATGCCGGTGTTACTTGTTAGTTTGATTAAAATCCAATACCGCCCTCCCCATCCTGGGGCTGGTGGGGCAGTGACAATAATATCCAGCTCCGCAAGTTTCATCTTTCTTTAACTGTCGAAAAGAATAACGTTGCGACGCGCGACACCAGACTTGGTATCTTCAAAGGCTTCGTTGATCTGATCAAGTGTAAAGCGGCCTGAGATCAGTTCATCAAGTTTCAACCGGCCCTGTTTGTATAAGTCCACCATCCATGGGATGTCGCGTTTTATCACCACATCTCCCATTTTTGTACCTATCATTCCTTGACCAACGGCCGACATCATGACGGGTTCGTATTGTGAACGCTCGCCCGATTTCGGCATCCCCACAATTACGATCTTACCCCCGTAAGCCAAATAGCGTGGGGCTGTATCATAGGCATGAATTGCCCCAACCGTCACAAAAACTGCATCGGCACCTCGTCCCATAGCCGCCTTTGCATCTTTCCAAGGCTTGCCCGAATTGGCGTTGACACCATCGGTGGCACCAAATTCCTTTGCAATGTCAAGTTTTTCGCTTGTCATGTCTATTGCCACAATCCTTCGCGCTCCGGCGATACGCGCGCCTTGAATGGTGTTCAATCCAACGCCACCAGCTCCTATTACTACAACATCTTGCCCCGGGCGTACTTGAGCTGCATTAACTACCGCCCCGATCCCCGTCACAACGCCACAGGCGAGTAATGAGGCGACCTCATAATCGACCGACTTTGATATTTTTACAACTTGGCTTTGGTCAACGACCACCTTCTCTGCAAATGCTCCACAATTCATTCCTTGTTCCAGGAGGCCACCATCTATCATACTAAGCGGTCCTTTTGTTGTTTCGAAATATGTTTCACAAATTGTTGGTTTGCCGGAACCGCAGAAATTACATTTCCCACAAGAGCGGATCAATGTTACCACCACGCGATCTCCAATTGTGAACTCACTTACCAAACCTCCAACCGCCGTAACTTCGCCTGCTGCTTCATGGCCATAAACCGCTGGTAGTGTACCACCCCAGGCTCCACCCGCGTATGCAATATCTGAATGGCAAATTGCTACCGCGCCTATTTTTACCTCAATTTCTCCATTTTGAGGATCTCTTAACTTCACCTGTTGGATAGTTAAAGGCTCACCAAATGCTTTGCACACTGCGGCTTTTATTTCGGGCATAGTGATCTCCTTCGTCCATATAACCTTTGTCCAGCATTATAAAGCTTGCAAGTGCTAAACCGACCAATTCTCAAAGTGATGTCGGGTTTCATACGTCTCTACCTTTTCGTAGAAAGATAAAAAGGCCGATAAATAGTAAGAAGGCAGATACCGCAAAAGGTGCCCCTGGGTAGTAAATTAGCGCGTCGTTCTCTGTGAAAACAGAAAAAACCCAAGTCATTGAGATCGGTGCTATTATCATTGAGACAGCTGTCAAACTACCCAGAACACCTTGGAGGATGCCTTGGCTGTCATCAGGGGCTCCTCGCGAGAGGATCGCCTGCAGAGCTGGTTGACCAACAACGCCTAGAGCGGCAACTGGTATAAGAAACAGAAGAATAAAACCGTTAGTCAAAACAGACATCATCCCAAGGCCAAAAATCTCAAAAACAAAACCGATAACCACAGTCTTATGCTCGCCAAACCGTTTAATTGCGGGCTTTACTAATGCACCCTGTACGATTGCAAAACAAACGCCATAAATGGTAAGAGAAATTCCAATCATACCTGGAGACCAACTAAATCGTTCCGCAGTGAAAAACGGCCATACAGCAGCATATACCGCTGTCGCGATCGAATAAATCAAGAATACGAGCAGCATGGGAGCAAGCCCTGGAAAATTGCTGATGGCTCTAACCGCTCCCATTGGATTAGCCCGATTCCATTCAAAGCGTCGCCTAATTCGATCCGTCACAGTTTCGGGTAAAATCAACCATCCCATAAAAAAGTTTAGTGCAGTAAGCGCGGCAGCAGCATAAAATGGAGCGCGTGATCCCCATTCGCCAAGCAGTCCACCAAGGATTGGACCAAGGACAAATCCCATGCCAAAGCCTGCACCAAGAAGACCAAAGCGTGCGGCTTTTTCAGCAGGAGATGATATATCAGCTACTAGAGCGCTAGCAGTAGGATGTGTGGCGGCTGTTATGCCACCAATAATGCGGCCAATGAGCAATAACCAAATCGTTTGTGCTAGCGCCATTACAAGATAATAACCAACCATAACGAAAAGAGAGATCAATAGAATAGGCTTTCGGCCAAGTTGGTCTGACAGAGTACCGAGAAACGGTCCAAAAAGGAATTGCATAACGCTGAAAATAGAGGTCAATATGCCGCCCCATACTGCGGCCTCCGCCATTGTCGCACTGGGCAAGACATCAATTAATAAAGCCGGCGTTACGGGAATAACGATTCCTATTCCCATTGAGTCTAGCATCACAGTCATGATTACAATCACCAAAGTCCAGCTCGATTTGGTCTTTGTAGTTTCAGGCGTAGATTCTTTATTTTCTGTGCAGTCAGCCATTCTATCCTATAAACATTGTGTGCTTGGCACCTTAAGTAATTCAAGCGGTTTCAACCTATCTTTCTATTCAGCTTGTCTGTCAAGCGATGCAATAGTGTTATCTTCAGCCATCGTCCTTTATATGTGAGCACTTGCGCATAGGAATTCAGCAAGCAATTTTGCAAACGCTTTGGGTTTTTCTCCGCGGGCAAGATGACCTGCGCCGCTCACCAATTGAAACTTCGAACTGGGGATGCGTTCCGCGGTTTCTTTTACCAGATTTGGAGCAGTGGAGCTGGCTTCTGAACTGGTAATGTCTAAAACTGGTATGCGCAATTCGGATGTCGGTACAGAAAAATCTGTACTGAAAATTGCTGCACTATAACCGATATATCCATCATCTTTTTGCTGAATAACTATGTTACACCAGATTTTCAGCTCAGTTTTCTTCCTAAATTATTTACAGAACCAACGTTCCATTATGCTGTGGACAAGCGCAATGAAACCATGCTGTTTTACAGCCTCAATCCGATTATGCCATATACACGATTGTCCAATTTTTGTTGCTGTATTTGACAAGACTATGCCGAGAACAATATCAGGCCGTTTAACTGCTAGTTCTTCTGCAATCATGCCTCCAATTGACAAGCCGACAAAATGCAGTTTGTGACACCCAAATAGTCTAAAAGGTTTTCGACATCATGAACTAGCGTATCTCTATAATAAGGCTGTGCGAAGCGGTCTGAAATTCAGTGTCCACTTTTACCAGATCGAATAACTCTTAATTCTACCTGCAAATTTTTTAAGATTGACTCCTATAGACGAAAATTAGTTCTTAACGATTTAGGAAAAACAACTGGGGCCCGCGCTTTTCACCTGTAACAGCGTAATGAGGCCCAATATTTTTAAGATCAACAATTTTCAACTCGTTAACCTCTTTACTTTTTCAAACTAATTGAATTCGCTTAGCGCACGAGCAAACACTTCTTTATCTACGTTGCCGCCAGACGCGACTGCAATCAATGTGTCTCCGGTCAAATCTTCAGTTCGGAAAAGCGCCGTTGCAAGTGCAACTGCGCCGCCTGGCTCAATAACCAATTTTAGACGTTGGAAGGCGATTACCATGGTTTGCAAGACCTCCTCTTCACTGACGCAAAAGCCTTTTGAACAATGCCTCTTCAAGATAGGGAAAGTAAGTTCTCCAGGTGTAGGCGTTAGAATAGCATCGCAAATATTGCCTGTCGTGTTCTTGTTAAAAACGTGGTCGCCTCTCACAATGGAACGGGCTGTATCGTCAAAATCTTGAGGTTCCGCTGGGTAAACTGTCATCTCCGGTGCGTGCTCGGCAAGAGATAAGGCAATACCGCTAGTCAGACCGCCACCACCACAGCATACTAAAACATCTGCTTTACTGATCCCAAGCTCTTTTGCCTGGTCCGCGATCTCGATGCCCGTTGTACCTTGACCGGCTATCACTTCAGGCTCATCATAAGGTTTAATTAATGTTAGACCCCGTTCATTGGCCAATTTTTCTCCAATAGCTTCTCTCTTTTCAGTTACTCGGTCATAACCAATAACTTCTGCTCCCAAAGCCTTTGTATTTGCAATTTTTATCGCAGGAGCATCATATGGCATGATAACCGCAGAAGGAATATTGTGTTGACGCGCAGCTAATGCAACGCCTTGAGCATGGTTGCCTGACGAGTAAGCTAGGACACCTTTTTTGCGTTTTTGTTCCTCCATGGCAGAAATCGCTGAATAGCCTCCACGATATTTAAAGCTTCCTGTATGTTGAAGGCACTCCGGTTTAACGAGTACTCGCCGCCCAGCCATCTCATCCAGAAAAGGTGAGGACAACAAAGGGGTGCGTCTTACTTTTCCTTGAAGCCGTACGGCAGCGCTGTGGATCATTTCAATATTCATATTTTAATAAACCTTTTTTCCACTTAAAATTGCAAGCGCTACGATTCCATTGAGGTCGTTGATAACATGTTTTTGCTTTGAATGGGAGGTAATCTATTTTTGCACTGGCTCGATTTACCAAAACTATTTAAAATCGTAAACTGAACCTGCGGGTGCATTCTCTAATTTGGAGAAGACAAAAAAAGTGCTTATAATAAGCCGTATAAAAATTTGCATACGCGATTATAAATGCTTTTGTCTGGTTGTAAGAAACCCATGTTTTGAGTTTATAAAACAACTCCAGGAGCTTTATCTGCTCCAGCATAATTTTTGTAGCAATAAGCGAAATTGGGATCGCGTTTAAAAGGGATGCAGTTTGCAATATTATACTTTTGGATTAAGTTCTTTTAAAATCCAGTCTAAAATTCCTAACGCTTCGAAACTTTAATCTTAAAACGCAAGTAATGAATAGCGAAAATTCTAAGTCGTATCGATCTTATATTTTTTAAACTGAGATCCGTTAAAGCCAATATTTTAGCAACATTACCAGACCAAGCTTGAATATTTTCTTTTTATTGCGGCGACAGAATTTATGTTATGCGGCCTCCATAAAGAAGGCCACAACTTTTTGATGAAATCGATTACTAGCAGCTATAATACAAAGCGAACTCCATTGGATGGGGCGTATGCTCATATGCCTCAATTTCTTCCATTTTCAGTTCGATGTAACCGTTGATTTGGTCGGATGTGAATACATCGCCGGCGAGCAGATAGTCATGATCTGATTGAAGCTCACTAATAGCTTCTCTTAAGCTACCACACACTGTTGGGATACCTGCAAGCTCTTCAGCAGGGAGGTCGTAAAGGTTCTTATCCATTGCTTCGCCTGGATTAATTTTATTCTTTATTCCATCCAATCCTGCCATCAACAACGCTGAGAAGCAAAGATATGGGTTTGCTGAAGGGTCAGGAAAGCGCGCCTCGACTCTTTTTGCTTTTGGACTTTCAGTCCATGGAATACGGACGCAACCAGAACGGTTACGGGCAGAATATGCGCGAAGCACAGGGGCTTCGAAGCCGGGGATCAAGCGCTTGTAGCTGTTCGTAGATGGATTTGTGAAGGCATTAAGCGACTTAGCATGCTTTAGTATGCCACCGATATACCAAAGTGCTTCATCACTGAGATCAGCATATTTGTCCCCTGCGAAAAGCGGTCTTCCGTCTTTCCAAATTGACATGTTACAGTGCATCCCTGTCCCGTTATCGCCAGCTATTGGTTTAGGCATGAACGTTGCCGATTTCCCGTAGGCTTGGGCTACGTTGTGGATAACATATTTATACTTCTGTAGCTCATCGCCTTGTCGCGTTAAGCTATCAAAAACCAAACCGAGTTCGTGCTGGCATGATGCCACTTCATGATGATGCTTGTCGACCTTCATACCCAGCCGCTTCATCGTTGAAAGCATCTCTGAGCGGATATCCTGACCATCGTCAGTTGGGTTAACAGGAAAATAACCTCCTTTAACTCCGGGACGGTGGCCGGTATTACCTATTTCGTAATCTGTATCGGTGTTCCATGAAGCGTCAAGTGCATCAACTTCGTAGGACACTTTATTAATAGATGTAGAAAAACGAACATCGTCAAAAAGAAAAAACTCTGCTTCTGGTCCAAAAAAAGCCGTGTCTCCAATGCCAGAAGATTTGAGATATGACTCAGCTTTTTCAGCAGTGCCACGCGGATCACGCGCGTATGCTTCACCGGTATCCGGTTCAACTACTGAGCAATGAACGCAAAGCGTTTTTTCTGCATAAAATGGATCAATGTACGCGCTTTCGGTATCTATCATTAACTTCATGTCGGATGCTTCGATGGACTTCCAGCCTGCAATGGACGAGCCATCGAACATAAATCCTTCATCAATGAAGTCTGCGTCAACTTGGTCACTCATCACAGTTACGTGTTGTAATTTTCCGCGCGGATCGGTGAAGCGGATATCTACGTATTCAATATCTTCATCTGCGATGGTTTTCAGAACGCTTTCAGTGCTCATAATACTAAATTCCTTTCGATTTAGCGTGTTTCAATCAAATTGCGTCAATGCCAGACTCACCGGTCCGAATACGCAAAGCTTGCTCAACTGGGCTGACGAAAATCTTACCATCCCCAATTTTTTCTGTTTTGGCCGCGTCTACGATTGCCGCCACCGCAGCCTCTACTTGGTCATCCTGTAATACAACTTCAATTTTTACCTTAGGTAGAAAATCGACAATATATTCGGCGCCTCGGTAAAGTTCTGTGTGGCCTTTTTGACGGCCAAACCCCTTTACCTCGATAACGCTTAAACCTTGCACACCAACGTCCTGCAATGCTTCTTTGACCTCATCGAGTTTGAAAGGTTTAATAATAGCTTCTATTTTCTTCACGATGAACCTCCGCAAGATGTCGCGCTAGGTGTAGCTCTACGTCCCCAGAGGACTCAACCGTTTGTACATATAGAAGAGCAGACTACGGTCCTCAGGCCATAATAATCTAAATAATAATCAATATTGATTAATATTTAATCGCTTTGCAAACTTTAATGATTCATAAAAAATAGTGAATCGGACAACCTAAGAAAAAATATCTTTGAGATAGAAGCAATTTAAAAATTTTTCTTTAAATTTTATCTTTATTTTTCACTCGCATCTTGAGAAGTCATTTGCTAAGCAACAATGACTAGTTGCATTCGTTCGAATGCATGCAAAAAGAAGCGGGTGTGGCGAAATTGGTAGACGCACCAGATTTAGGTTCTGGCGCCGTAAGGCGTGGGGGTTCAAGTCCCTCCACCCGCACCAAAATTTTAGTCTAAATTACTGAAATTCCTTTGAAATTAATCATTTGAGAAGTCAGTAATGTCACACATTCAGTACTCAATTAAGCGTTCAGGCAGTTATTTTTATAATAGACGTGTGCCTATACACGCAGTGAAAGCCTATGGATCCTTTATAAGACAAACTCTTTAAAAATATCCCGAGGACGCAGCAGCTTATGCTCAACGTCTGAGTAATGTCCTTAAAGATACCTTTCCGTCTGATTGAACCATCAGGATTGTACTGAATGGCGAAACCATCAAGTAATCCATTTTTGAACTTTCCTACCTATTTAACTCCATAAGTAAAAAATAAATATCTCGATCAACTTGGGTATTATCTAACTAATTACCTGTGTACTTAGAACCATCTTTCCAAATATACGTTCCCAGACCATGTTTTTTGTTATCTTTATATTCCCCAACGTATGTGTGACCTTTAAAATTTTTTATCTGCTAAATAAAGGTAAATGCCTGGTCCATGCTTTAAGCCACCTTTCCATTCGCCTATGTATTTACCAACCTTGTTTTCACCAGAAGTCCAATCGTAAGTACCAAGGCAATTATCAAAAGTAGCATTTTGGTCAGATGGACAGGACGGAAGTGCCAAGGCATGAGTAGCCCCAAGGGTCATAAAGAATAGAATGAGACGATCAATTTCCTGATGAAAACCAAACACAATCTCGGAAAAAGTAAAGATGCTTCACTACCCTACCTTTTTGTCTTTAGACGCGATGTTACTCGTAAATGGGTCTTGTATCAATGCGTTGTTGCGGCTGTTGCTTCATCGTCTCCTTGCGGCGTTGAGGACTTTTCATGTTCATCCTCGTCCCATTCAATAGCTTCTGGCTTTTCAGTAAGTGCATACTTTAAAACATCTGAAACGTGTTTCACAGGAATTATCTTAAGCCCTTCTTTAACGTTGTCAGGGATGTCGGCCAAATCTTTTTCATTCTCTTCTGGGATCAAAACTGTAGCTATACCGCCTCTCAAAGCCGCAAGAAGTTTTTCCTTTAGTCCGCCGATACCAAGCGCATTTCCCCGCAGCGTTACTTCGCCGGTCATCGCAATATCCTTACGGACAGGTATCCCAGTTAGAACAGATACGATAGATGTAACCATAGCTAGACCTGCACTGGGTCCATCTTTTGGAGTCGCTCCTTCAGGTACGTGAACGTGAATGTCGATTTTATCGAATTTGGGAGGTATTACGCCGATTTCAGTACTTATAGAGCGGACGTAAGAGCTTGCAGCTTCGATGCTTTCCTTCATAACATCACCAAGTTTTCCAGTAGTTTTCATCCGACCTTTGCCTGGAAGTTGCAGAGCTTCGATGGACAAAAGATCCCCACCGACAGAGGTCCAAGCGAGACCGGTAACAACTCCAACTTGATGCTCATCTTCTGCGAGCCCGTAGCGGTACTTTTTCACACCCAAATAATCATTTATATTTTCGGATGTGATTTTAACGCTTTCGACATCACGTTTCACAATTTTTGTCACAGCTTTTCTGGCTAGTTTTGCGATTTCGCGTTCCAAATTCCGTACGCCAGCTTCACGGGTATAACGACGAATGATATCGTTTAACGCATCATCACCCAATTGAAATTCATCTTTTTTCAAACCGTGGTTCTTGGTCTGCTTTTCGATCAGGTGTCTTCTTGCGATTTCCCGTTTTTCATCCTCTGTGTATCCGGCCAGTGTGATTATCTCCATTCTATCGAGCAACGGACTGGGCATATTATAGCTGTTTGCAGTTGTTAGGAACATGACATTGGAGAGGTCATACTCCACCTCCATGTAGTGATCAACGAAAGTACTATTTTGTTCTGGGTCGAGAACTTCCAGCATAGCAGAGGCCGGATCCCCACGGAAATCCTGTCCCATTTTATCAATTTCATCTAGAAGAATAAGCGGGTTGATTGTCTTTGCTTTTTTTAACGCCTGAATAATTTTGCCTGGCATAGAACCGATGTAAGTTCGACGATGTCCGCGGATTTCACTTTCATCTCTTACTCCACCAAGTGATATACGTATGAATTCTCTTCCTGTGGCTTTTGCAACGGATTTGCCAAGAGAGGTTTTTCCTACACCTGGAGGACCTACAAGGCAGAGAATAGGGCCTTTAAGCTTTGCACTACGTTGTTGTACAGCGAGATATTCAACAATCCTTTCTTTAACTTTGTCAAGGCTATAGTGATCATCATCAAGGGTCTTTTGTGCACGGTTCAGATCTTTTTTAACGCGTGACTTTACACCCCAAGGAATCCCCAAGATCCAGTCTAGATAGTTCCGCACAACCGTAGCTTCTGCTGACATTGGGCTCATATTTTTGAGTTTTTTAACTTCTGCTTCGGCTTTTTCTTTTGCTTCTTTACTGAGTTTAACCTCATTCAAGCGCGTCTCTAGTTCTGTAACTTCATTTTGGCCCTCATCTCCATCGCCTAGCTCTTTTTGAATCGCTTTCATCTGCTCGTTCAGATAATATTCCCTTTGAGTACGCTCCATTTGAGATTTAACACGCGTTTTGATTTTCTTTTCAACCTTGAGAACGCTCAGTTCTCCTTGCATAAGAGAGTATAATTTTTCGAGGCGCTCGCTGACCGAAAGTGTTTCCAAAAGCTGCTGCTTTTGATTGACTTCAATACCCAGATGGCCAGAAACGATATCCGCAAGCGTTGCCGCGTTTGTAGTTTCTGCTACGGCACTTAAGGCTTCCTCCGGTATATTCTTTCGAATTTTTGCATATTTTTCGAACTCCTGAGAAACGCTTCTTAATAATGCCTCGGTTGTTGTTTCATCACCTGGTACATCATCTAAGGGCTCAATCCGAGCTTCGAAAAATTTCGAATTTTCAACATATTCGATTATTCGCACCCTTGACTGGCCTTCAACTAGTACCTTAACCGTTCCATCGGGTAGTTTGAGCAATTGAAGAACAGAAGCCAATACACCAGTATCATAGATCGAGCCAACGCTGGGGGTATCTTCAGAGGCATCTTTTTGGCTTGCAAGCAAAATATGTTGGTCGTCTTGCATAACCGCTTCAAGAGCGCTCACGGACTTTTCCCTACCGACAAATAGCGGCATTATTATATGTGGGAAAACAACAACATCCCTCAAGGGCAGGACAGGGTAACTTTCGTTAAGGGACTCGTTCATTATCATTCCTTTTTCAACAAGATGCCAAAGTGTTTTCAACAAGATGCCAAATTGCCATCTGAGAGGCAGATGTCGATGCTCTTGTCCCGATATTTGCTAATGTAATCTTTGAAACAAACCTCTGCAAGTTCACCAGTGAAAATTTTAATTATTAGCCACTAAAACTTAATTGGTTGCTAAATCGGGATAGCAAGAACTTTAGCGGTTTGGTAGGGCGTTCAATTAAATTTATTCGAACAATAATACGATTTGAAAAAATGTGAGAACTTAAATTGCCCCATCTGAGCAAATTTTCACCATTCAGTGTATTTTGCAATTGACCCTTGTAATGTCTTATCGTACTCCAGCGGCAACGCGCGGTTGTAGCTCAGTTGGTTAGAGTACCGGCCTGTCACGCCGGGGGTCGCGGGTTCGAGCCCCGTCAACCGCGCCATATGATATTTTGTTCTAAGAAAAGTTTACCTAAAAACAGGCATTGGTAAAAAGTACTACACAAAATATGCGAAGGAATTTAGCTGCGTCTTTTCAGAGCACTGCTTACTTCATTTTACAAATTTTAAAAATCCGCTTAATGTTGTCGGTTTATTTTAAGATAGTATGTAAAATAGCAAATTAATAAGTTAAAATTTAACAAACTTTCGGATAGAGGACAAGAATGGCACTTCTCAAACCCAACTTCGAACCCCCTTTTAATATCACTCGCATTAGCCATCTCGCGTTGACGAGTATCGATCTCGATGCATCCCAATATTTCTATGAAACTGGACTTGGGCTAGAAGCTACATTCAGAGATTCCAGCAGTCTGTATCTGAGAGCAGTTGAGGAAACCTCCCATCACTCGTTGGTATTTCACAAAATTACCCCCGATAGTGCACCAAAATGTCGTAGCGTGTCTTACAGGGTGCAAACTGATAGCGATTTGCGCAAAGCGCATTCTTACTTTTTGGCTATGGGAATTGAATCAAAATTTGTTGACCGTCCTTTTCAGGGGCTGACCTTGCAAGTTTTTGATGGTGTAGGGGTTCCGCTAGAGTTTTGTGCAGAGATGGAGCAATCGACATGTCGTTTACAAAATTTTCATCAACAATCTGGAGGAAGATTAGCATTCTTTGACCATATACAGATATCTACTCCGGAAGTTAAAGATGCCTACAGTTGGTATTCTGATTTGGGCTTCAGGCTGTCTGAATATACCGCTACCGACGAAACTGATGAAATGTGGGGAATATGGTTGAAACGAAAAAATAATACTCAGGATGTGGTGTTTTCTAATGGTGCCGGACCACAATTACATCATTTTGCCTATCATACACCCGAGATATCAAATGTCATACATGCAGCAGATGTAATGGCTTCCCTTGGATTGGCTGACTCCATGGATAGAACGCCGGGGCGGCATGGTATTGGAAATGCTTTCTTCATTTATTTTCGCGACCCCGATGGACACCGCGTAGAGATTTTCACCAGTCATTATAATTTCATTGATTCAAATCAGACACCCAAAAGGTGGGATTTGTCAGACACTAAACGTTCACAATTGTGGGGTTTCCCCGCACCAAAAAAGTGGTTTTATGAAGCCACTGCCTTTGATTCTGTTCCGATTATACCTTCCAAGACGGCAGTTTCTCCCGTCACGCTAGAAGATTTTCTTGCGCAGGAGTTATAAACATGAAACTGGGAACTATTTTTCTAAAAAACCAAATGGAGCCGATTATTCAAGCTTCCGATGGTCGTGCTCGCCTGCTTAAAGACGTCTCCCGTATAGCAAAGAGTCCTCTTTTCCCATCGCTTCTTGAGTTAATTTTGGCAACAAACCATACGCCAAATTTGTTATCTAATCTAAAAAGTTTCGCTGATAAACTTGAAGGTTTTGATCCAGTAAATTGGGCTCCGCCGATTCCCAACCCCTCTAAAATTCTTGGAGTCGCTTTTAATAATAAAGAATTGATGAAAAAAGCACACAAAGACCCAGGTGTTCCCAACTACTTTCTAAAACCGCCTTCAGCACTTCAGGGACACCTTAAACCAATTATTGTAGATCCAAACTGGGGTGCAGTTATTCCTGAACCAGAACTTTGTGCGATTATTAGCCGTCGCGCCAAGCATATTCGTGAAAAAGATGCCCATAATTTTATTTTCGGCTATATGATTCATAATGATGTGACTTCCCATGGGCTCAAGTTTCAAAAAGATAGCATTGCTGTTACTTATGACAAAGATTTAGCGAGGCCAGAATTCTACAAATGGCGTAACCTAAAGGGTTCGGACGATACTGATGCTTATTACGTCTACCACACCAGGTCTAAAGGTGTGGATACTTTTGGACCCATGGGACCTTGGATCACGCCTAAAGATTTAGTTCCCGAACCCAATAATCTGGCTGTTATTGGGAGCTTAGACGATGAGATCTTTACCCATGACAATACCGCCAATTATCGTTTTAGTGTAGAAGAATGCATTTCAGAAGCTAGCAGATATTTTACTCTGGAGCCAGGCGATCTAATTTCATTTGGAACTACTGGGAAGGGTTGTGGTCGTTTTCCGCATGGTCACAAAAGCTTATTAATCGGAGAAGAGATAGGTACCATCACAATTTCAATTGATCCACTTGGTACACTTAGCAACCCTATTCAGCACCAATGTGGAGGCGCCTAATGGTTATATCAATCAATCCTCTAAACGTTCCCGAACATGAAAATCCAATTCCTGCAGCAGCCATTCATCGTGGACTTTTAATTAGTTCAGCTATTTCCGGGAAGAGCAAAAAAAACGGTGAATACTTACCGGAAAAGCCTGATCAAATAGCATTAGCATTTGAATACCTGGAACATATAATTACTGATGCTGGTGGTTCAATACAAGATATAGTTAAAATAGATCTTTATTTTGCGGACAAAAATGATCGCCACTTAGTAAATCCACATTGGTTATCTTTGTTTCCAATCAAATCAGCTCGACCTGCAAGGCAAGCCCACAAATCAGAATTGCCCGATGGGTGTTGTGTACAAATAGTTTTTACAGCCATACTGATTCCCGGTTAAAACCTGTTTTATGATATCGTCATTCCATTTTTCCAATCGCTTAGACCTGAAAAACAGTTCAAGGCCTCTAGTGCCCAAAAATGATTGGTTAGGACCTACCAAAAATCACTAAGTAGACATTATCAAGCTGGAAGTAATGTGATTCGCGTATCACGGCGCCATGCATCGTCCTTATTTTTTCTTAAATTCAAGAGTATATTCTCGTCTATCCAATAAAAAGGTAATTGTTGAGTGAGAGTATTGAGTGAAATTTTCAGGTACTTTTTTGAATTTTGTTCTGCAAACTAGCTCATCATTGTAACCAATAATTTTTCTTTTAGTTTTGTTTTTTTGATTTTCATTTGCAATCGCTCCGCCGATAATGGCTCCTAGAGCGGCGCCGCCTTCTTTATCAGTAATAGCTTTGCCCAGAATACCTCCAACGATTGCACCACCTACAAAAGCGCTTGGATCATTTTCAGTCAGGACTTCTCCATAGACTGGCTGCTGTTGATTGGAACACAATTCATATGGAATAGACTCAAATACGGTTTTTTCTTGATAAAAATCGATTACTTTTACATTTCCAACGAAGGTAGTTTCTCCCGGATAACTATACGAATTGCACCGGTTCACCAAATTTTCATAAGCTGCCTGGCTGCGATTCCCCCATATCCCATCGGCGGAAACACCAAGTGACTGTTGTAGTTTTCTTACAGAACGTGTGGACGCATCAGCTCTCAAAATAGATTGGTAAATAGCATTCGACGATGAAATTTGGTCACAGCCAGCTGATATCGAAGTTCCCGATACAGCCAGAACGACCATTAAAGGTAAAAGTTTTATCATATCATTCTCCCTCAATATTAACTACCCGTTACAATTTAGCATCGGCTTTCTAAAATTTTGATATAACCTTGATTATTTGTACCATTGGAATAAGGTAGCATTTTTTGTGCAAATGTAAAAAGGTGTTGGGCACGGTGTCATCAGTTGGTGAAATAAAATAGCTATTTATTTTCTTAAATATTATTATTTAGTGAATCTGTGACGACAAATATTAGCCTTCCAAATATTAATCTGCGACTAGGTTCATGAAGTATTGCAAAAGAAAATAGGCATTGGCTCCATCGATAGTATCAAATTCCACAGCTGATTTGGCAGGCGACAAACTGTAATACTGTGACCAAATTATCGATATGACGAAAAACACTTTTTTTATGACGATCGTCAAATGGTTGGTAATTCTTATCAGTTTAAATCTTAAAAACTGGTTAACCGACCAAGGAGTAATAGCTGCTTTTTTAGAGAATGAGAGTTTTTTACAATACACTCCAAACAATTTCTCGTTGACAAGGCTATCCTTAATATTTTTTTATTTTTACTTTGGCTTAATACTGAGCAGCTTTAAGTTAACCTGCGATTTCACTAGGGACGTTGGTTGGCTCTAGTTCAGAAGCTTTTTTTTCCACAAGTTCGACAATGTGGTCCACCATTTTAGTGTTATCAATGCGATGATCCTGCTTGCCTGCCCAATAGACCATTCCATGACCGGCTCCACCACCTGTGAAGCCAACGTCCGTCATTAATGCTTCACCGGGACCATTGACTACGCAGCCAATAATAGAAAGACTCATGGGTGTTTTTATGTGCTCAAGACGTTGTTCAAGAATTTCTACTGTCTTTATAACGTCAAAGCCCTGTCGAGCGCAGCTGGGGCAAGATATGATATTGACGCCTCTGTGCCTAAGACCAAGGGCTTTTAGAATCTCATAACCAGCCTTTACTTCCTCTACCGGATCGGCTGAAAGGGAGACGCGCACCGTGTCACCAATTCCCATCCATAGAAGGTTTCCGAGGCCAATTGCTGATTTGATGGTTCCGCTTGTAAGCCCACCCGCTTCTGTAATCCCAAGATGAATTGGTGCATCCGTAGCCTCTGCAAGCATCTCATAAGCTGCTGCTGCCAGAAAGACATCAGAAGCCTTAACACTGATCTTAAACTCCAGAAAATCGTTATCCTGCAGAATTTTGATATGGCTCAAGCCACTTTCCAACATTGCCTCAGGGCACGGTTCACCATACTTTTCCAGAAGTTGCTTTTCTAGGGACCCCGCATTAACACCAATCCGCATTGAACAGTTGTTATCACGTGCAGCCTTGATTACTTCACGCACGCGCGCCTCGTTGCCAATATTTCCAGGGTTGATACGCAAACATGCAGCACCAGCCTCAGCAGCTTCGATTCCTCGCTTATAGTGAAAGTGGATGTCGGCAACGATTGGAACGGGACTTTCCCGCACTATCTCTCGTAAAGCCATTGAACTGTCAGCATCTGGTACTGACACTCGCACGATGTCGGCACCTGCTTCAGCAGCAGACTGTACCTGCGCAATAGTCGCGTGTGCATCCGTTGTAAGTGTATTGGTCATCGTCTGGACAGAGATAGGTGAATCACCGCCTACCGGAACATTTCCTACCTGTATCTGTCGCGATTTTCGCCGATAGATGTTGCGCCAAGGGCGGACAGAATTGAGGGACATAACAGTTTTCCTGAGTTCAGACCAACAACTCCTGCATAAAGGTGCAGAATTTACGTCATATTAATCTGACACTTTGTCGATTGTAAAGCTTGACACTTTTGCCGCCGTGGCAACTTGTATAAGTTCTGGATCTTGGTCCAAATCAGCTTTTCTATAAGCTTCCATTAGAGTTTCTTTTGATAGAGTAATATTTTTGACGACTCTTGTTCCAGTGCCGGCCGGGCCATAAAGCTCACCGTCTATTGCAAAATAGATTGAACCCGACATTCCAGCTCGTAACTCTGGAGGTACTTCGGTCTTTGGTAGAATGAACTCATCTCCAGCCATCATGGTTTTCTCAAAAATACGCGTACCATCAGAAGTTTTAACGCTTACCCAGGCGTCCCTAACGGCAAATAATGCTATTTGAGAGGGAAAAACTTCAGATACCCGGGGCACAGGATTAATGATTTCCGTTGCTCCTAAAGCACTGGTCACTTTCAAATTAGGTTCCGATAATATATTTTCAAAGCCTACGCGTGGTGGAGTTATTTCTGGTTTGAAATTCCCATAGGTACTTGGGTCGAGCATTGCAATTGATGTTTCCCTGGAAATCATAATTGGAACATCGAGGGCCTTCGGGCTGTATAAACGATCAAATGTTTCAAGAACACTGTTATCGCTGTTTATTTCAGAGACAGGTACAGAATTTTTTGCATAGGTTTTTGTGATTGGATCAATCTCAGCCATTACAAATGGTGTAACCTCAACCGGCGCCATTTGTACTTGTTGAATTTCTTTCAGAACGGACCAACCGCCGTAAGATAACCCTGCTATCAAAACTGCTAAAACAGCGATAGAAGCAACTGCCCGGGCTTCAATTTTCTCAAATGCGCTCTCCTTGACTGGTAAATAAGTAGTTGTAGAATTTAAAAATAGGGCCTCATTTTGGTCAGAGTTTATGGTCTCAACGGTCGCAGGCAGGCTTCCAGACCGAACAGAAGCCGCCGATGACATTCCATGTGGTACAAAATAGTCGCTTTCGGCGCAGAATTTATTGAAGACATCATCGGGGCACATGCCGAGGTACTTCGCATACGAACGTACATAACCCGGGATGAACCCGGGGGTGTCAAAGGCCTCAGCATCGCAATTTTCGATGGCTGAAATATAAGCTACCTTAATATGTAGATCACGCTGCACATCCAATAGGGATTTGCCCATGGTAGCACGCTCTCCGCGCATTATGTCCCCTAGCTTAAGCTCGTACCCGTCATATCCCCTTGGTTTTACCAAAAAAACCTGCCTTTTCTCCGATGGAAAAGTATGATCCATACCACTCGATTACTTTGTTTTCTATATTTAAACGGATTTAAAACGAATCAGTCTAAACTTAAATCACGTAGGAGTTTTTAACACATTTCTTGCCATTTTGAACTTGTAATGGACTTTAACTTGCCATTTCAGCGCGATTCAGCGCGCACTGCGACCAGAGTTCATCTAACGCACTAATCAGGTGACATGTGTCTTGTGTCGAGTGCACTGGAGAGGGCGTAAATCGAAGTCGCTCAGTCCCTCTGGGAACCGTTGGAAAATTAATTGGCTGAACGTAAATACTAAAATCTTCCAAAAGCTTGTCAGAAAGTTTTTTTGTATGGACAGGATTTCCTACGACAACAGGCACTATATGGCTCTGGTGATCTAAAACCGGAAGACCAAGCCCCTTTAATCTGATCTTTAAAATTGCCGCTTTTGTTTGAAGTTCTTTCCTAAGATTTTGATTCTCTTTGAGGAATGAAACCGAGGCTTGTGCACCAGCTGCAATTGATGGCGGCAGTGATGTGGTAAAGATGAACCCTGGGGCATAAGAACGAATGGCATCGCAGATTTTTTGATTTGCGGCTATGTAGCCACCCATAGTCCCATAAGCTTTGGCAAGTGTACCATTTATTATGTCTACGCGGGCCATCAAATCATTTTGCTCCGATACGCCTCCGCCACGTGGACCGTACATCCCGACTGCGTGGACTTCATCAAGGTAAGTCAAGGCATTGAATTCGTCGGCAAGATCACAAATTTCCTTAATGCGGCCAAAATCACCATCCATGGAATAAATTGATTCAAAGGCGATAATTTTAGGTACTGCAGGATCATCTGACTCTAATAGCTTCCGCAGATCTTTAATATTATTATGGCGAAAAACGCGTTTTGGCCCACCATTTCGGCGCATACCCTCTATAATAGATGCATGGTTAAACTCATCAGAATAAAATATCAATCCTGGCAAAATTTTATACATGGTGCTCAAAGTTGCATCGTTGGCAACGTATGCGCTTGTAAACAGAAGAGCTTGTTCTTTTCCGTGAAGGTCTGCTAGTTCATTCTCCAACGCTTTGTGATAAAAAGTCGTGCCGGAAATATTACGGGTTCCACCAGATCCTGCTCCAACGGAATCTATCGCATCGTGCATTGCACTTAGCACTACGGGATGCTGGCCCATTCCAAGATAATCATTTCCACACCACACTGTGACAGGTTTTTCTTCTCCGTTTGGATTTTTCCAGAGCGCGTGCGGAAAATTTCCGCTTTCACGAGCAATATCTATGAACGTTCGATAGCGTCCCTCACTATGAAGATTTTCCAGCGCAGATGCAAAATGTTGTTCAAATTTCATAAACTTCGACCTTAGAAGGTGTAATGTCCCGAAGATTGGAAGAACTTGCTAGTGGCACTTCGAGAAGTGCCGAATTCAACTTTTGTGAGAGTCTAGACAAATTAACCAATATTGTTCACCAATTGTTAACTTTTATATAGTAGGAGATTTTCATGCCACTAGCCCCCGTTCTTGCGCGGATTGACGCAGATTTGGATTTATCAATTAACCGTTTATTAGAATTATTGAGAATTCCGTCTATTTCTACCGATCCAACCTACAAAGATGATTGCCAAAAGGCCGCTGATTGGCTCGTCAAAGATCTCAATTCACTTGGCGCAATAGCCTCAAAACGTGAAACGCCTGGCCACCCTATGGTAATTGGCCAAATTATACCCCCAGGGTACGAAAAAAAACCTCATATTCTTTTTTACGGCCATTATGACGTGCAACCTGTTGATCCTTTGGAGCTTTGGAACCGTGATCCATTTGATCCAGTGGTTGAGGTTACCGAAAAGGGCAAAGTAATCCGTGGCCGTGGTTCTAGTGACGATAAGGGACAGCTCATGACTTTTGTGGAGGCTTGTCGTGCGTGGAAGAGTGTCCACGGTGAACTTCCCTGTAGGATAACTTTTTTCTTTGAAGGTGAAGAGGAAAGCGGTTCTCCCAGTCTAATCCCATTTATGAAAGAGAACAAAGATGAAATTACTGCCGATATTGCCCTAATTTGCGATACAAGCCTCTTTGACAGTAGGGTTCCTTCAATCACAACCATGCTCCGCGGCCTATTGGGAGAAGAGATTACAATTAAGGGGCCGGATAAAGATTTGCACTCTGGCATGTATGGAGGTGCATCAATCAATCCAGTTAGGGTACTAGCTCGTATTCTTGCTTCTTTGCACGATGAAAATGGGCGCATTACTGTGCCCGATTTTTATAAGGGTGTGCCCAAATTGCCCGCAAATATAAAAAAACAGTGGGAGGCGCTGAACTTTGACCACCATGCTTTTCTAAAAGGCGTTGACCTGAATACTTTAGCCGGTGAAAGGGGCTATACCGCCTTGGAAATGCTATGGTCTCAACCAACTTGTGAGATAAACGGAATTCAGGGCGGATATACCGGTGACGGTTTTAAAACTGTTCTCCCAAGCATTGCCACTGCAAAGATCAGCTTTCGATTAGTTGGACAGCAGGACCCATTTGAAATCCGTGACAACCTTAGGGGAATGATTGAAAACATGTTACCGCCCGACTGTAGTGCATCTTTCAAACACCATGGTGCCTCTGGAGGAATCGTGATGTCCACAGATGCTGCTGAATTTGAGGCCGCCCGTAAAGCTTTAAGTGATGAATGGCCAGATGATGCGGCATTTATCGGATGCGGTGGCTCCATTCCCATCGCTGGTCTCTTCCAAGGAATTATCGGCTTGGATCCTATCTTAATTGGATTCGGAAAGGATGATGATCAACTTCATTCGCCCAACGAAAAATACGATGTGGAGAGCTTTCACAAAGGTACGCGAAGCTGGGCGCGCGTTCTTAATAATCTATCTCAAAATTAATATAAATTGTTTGAGAGTTTTAATAGTTTTACGGTTGAGCTGAATGGTTCTCGTATTTTTATCGAAGCAAAGGAGCAGGAGAACTAATGTTATTTTTGCATGGGTTCTGCCATACACAAGCGATGTGGGCTATTATTGCTCCTATGCTCGCTGAGCACTATACCACAGTCTGCTCAGACCTACGTGGATATGGAGCATCGGATAAACCAAAAGGAATTGAACAATATTCGTTTAGTGAAATAGGTAGTGATCAACTCTAGTTTACGACAAAAATTGGATTTAACAAATTTCACTTAGTAGGCTATTAATAAGGGCGCACGAACTGGGCATCGCATGGCGCTAGATGCAGGAGAGGGGGTCAAAAGGCTTGCATTTATGGATATCGTACCAAGGCGGGTTTTGCTAAAGGAACTCAAGCAAGACATAGCGTTAGCTTACTATCATTGGTTTTTCCTCGCACAGCCATCACCAATTCCTGAAACGTAGATTGCTGCGGATCCGGATTATTTTTGTCAAAACAACCTTACTGCCTGAGCGCATGCAATTTAAGTGACTATTCAAAGGACCCATTGGAGGCTTTTCGTAAAGCTTGGCGTGATCCGGAGTGTATTCGCGCAATGTGCGATGACTATCGTGCGTCCATTGACTTTGACTTTTCATTGGATGAGGCCGATTTGCCGTGGCGAATTTCGGCACCAGCACTCGTGGGTTTGGGGTAGTGATAGGGCCATGGCTCAGTCATATAATATTGAAAGCACATGGGAAGAAAGGCTTACCGACTATTAGACTGCTAACATACCGGGAGGACATTTTTTCCGGATACTGCTCCTAAAGACATCCTTAAACTTTTACTCCGAATTCTAAATTCTATCGATTGATTAAAAAATCCCCAGGGAAACTTAGTATCGAAGAGTTAAGGTTTCAAAATACGTCTGACTTCCTTAGCAGCATGCGATTTATGTCTGTAGCGTGTGAAAATAAGCCGCCTTACCAAATGAAATGCTTGCTGACTTGATGATTGCTTCCTTACTGACCACGCTGAGCTTTTATCATCTCCAGCATTTCGTCAAGAGGTAGATAACCGCGAAGTAATTGATCGCCCAAGACGAAAGTTGGCGTTCCAGATATTTGCATTTTCTGTCCCAAAGCGCGGTTTAAGTTGATTTCTTGCATAACATCATCAGTAGTCATCCGTTCTATGATTGGAATAGGGTCAAAACCAAAGGCTGAGGCTATTTCTACAAGAACTTGCCGCGTTGGGTCTCCGGTAAATGCTATAAGTGTATCATGGATTGCCTTATAGCTTTCCATTCCATGTAGCTGTTTTACAGCAATTGCAAATTGTGCGCTTGTCGTAGAGTTATCCCCTAAAATTGGGAATTCTTTGATAACAAACCTGATTTTCCCATCCTCTTTTAGTAGCGCTTCAACTTCTTTATATGCTTTCCTGCAATATCCACAGCGATAATCCAGAAATTCCACCAGCGTAATATCGCCATCCGGATTGCCGCCCACATATGAAAGCCCATCATTATAAAGCTCTTCTCGATGAGTTTCGACAAGCCGTTTATCACGCTCGTCTTCTTCGTAAGCTTCACGCTGGCGGATGATAGCAACGGCCTCAAAAACAATCTCAGGGTTTTCTAAAATATAATTACGAATTTCTGTATGTAGCTCGTCTTTTTTGATCGAAACAAAATCCATACGTGAGGCAATAAGCCCTAAAAAAGAAGCTATAAGAATCGCAAAAAATATACTGCCAGGCAAAAGTGAATGTCGTGTCTTGGTCATCATGATTATCCCATGTTTGAATATTTATTTATCTATTTCGAAATCTAGAATATCCTCGGCGTTTTGCCAGCCGGGAGAGCCGCGTGGAAGTGCGGCTAACGCACGGCGAGCGTGGATTTGAGCATCTTTGATTTTACCCTCCAAGGCAAACCGCTCGGCTGTAATCAGAGAGGCCATTCCGTTTTCACCCGTCTTTGAGAAGGCCACTGCTAAATCCCGCATCATTCTTGTGTTGCGAAAATCTCGTTCGCGTGATTTTTTTAGAATGGCTAATGCTTTGGTGTTTTGCCTTGCTGCAAGTAGGGCGCGACCATATCCAGCGAGTATTAAGGCGTTTGCGGGATCAAGTTCACTTGCCTTCTCGTATTCCCTTGCGGCGCGTCTAAATTGCTTGTGTCGCATGTAAAGCTCAGCTTTCAACTCTTGTAAGTAAGCGTCTTTAGGCTTCAGATGTTGAGCTTTTTCGATTTCGATTATTGCTTCGTTCAATTTTCCTTGACGCGATAATGCTACACTTCGGCGCAAATGGCGCACATCATTGTAAGATGAGTTTTGCGCGTTTTTCAGAGTCCACTCCGAACTCCTTAGAAAAGCTGATAGCTTGCCGATTGCGCGATCGTGCCAATAGCGGGCCATCGTTTTATCTTTTGGTTTGGGTTGATTTTTGACGTATCCTTTAACTACACGTAGTCTATCCTGGCTTAGTGGGTGACTTCGGGCATATGGGTCCTGTCGACCTGCGGAGAGGTTGTCCTGGCCAATGAAAATATTAAGAACATCCACCATTCCCTGTCCGTCAATACCAGCAATTGCCATATAAGACATAGCGGCCTGGTCTGCCGCGCTTTCTTCAACGCGCGTGTGAGCGAGTAGTGCCCCACGAGCACTGCCCGAGGCGCCTAGCGCTAAAGACGTGCCTAATTCGTAACTATTGGTCATCCCAGCAGTCATTATGCCCAGGGCGATCCCAAAGGCTGATACAGTGCGAGCATTGGCAACATTTTGGCCACGGCGTGTAACATGCCCGTATGCAATATGAGCGGCTTCATGTGCAATTATAGATTGAAACATTTCGGCTGTACGTGTTTTCAACGCTAGCCCTGAGGTGATAAAAATATGCTTGTGGTCAATGATAAATGCGTTGGGCCGCTTATCATTTATAAGCATGATTTTGATACCGCTTGGCGATAAACCTGCCGCCTGAAGAACAGGTTTTGCAAGTTCAGCAAAAGCATATTCTATGTCAGCATCTCTAAACAAACTTTTTCCTGATGCAGTAACGGGGATCAATGCTATGCTGGAGCAGAATACGAGTAATTTTATTATCAACATTGACGATGACCCAGAAATCTAGAAAAAGAATATCGTCCAACGACTTTGGAAGCTTTGCATGAAAAACTCAACCCGTGGCAGCGTTGACCCCTTTATTGTTATGGACGTTATGGAGGCGGCGCGCCGTTTGGAGGCAGGGGGACGTCATATTATACACATGGAGGTAGGTCAGCCTTCTACACCTGCCCCAAAAGCCGCACTGGATGTACTCAGCAAGAGTATGACTAGCAGTCCAATGGGCTATACAGTTGCGCTTGGCCTACCTGAACTTCGGCGTAAAATCGCCAAGCTTTATGAAAGATGGTACGACTTATCAATAAGCCCAGATCGAGTTGTAGTAACTTCTGGATCCTCTGCTGCTTTTCTTCTTAGTTTTACATCGTTATTTGATTCAGGGGACCGCGTTGGTATAGGCGCCCCGGGTTACCCAAGTTATCGCCAAATTTTGAAAGCGTTGGGATTAGTGCCAGTTGATATTCAAACCTTGCCAGAAAATCGCTTTCAACCAATAGGGAGCGATATTGAAGGTCAGGATCTGGCGGGTCTTCTTGTTGCCTCTCCCGCAAACCCTACTGGAACTATGCTTTCAAGAGAGGCGTTAGGTGTTCTTGTAGAGGCTTGCAGCCAAAGTGGCTCGGCTTTTATAAGCGATGAAATATATCACGGTATCGAGTACAAAAATAAAGCTGTCACTGCGCTAGAAATCACAGATGATTGTTATGTGATCAATTCATTTTCAAAGTATTTTTCGATGACTGGGTGGCGCATCGGTTGGATGATCGTACCAGAATATCACATTCGTCGTGTCGAGAGGCTTGCACAGAATATGTTTATATGTGCTCCACATGTCAGCCAGGTGGCAGCTATCGTGGCTATGGAGTGTGAAGAGGAGTTGCAGAATAACTTAAATGTGTACCGCGCCAACCGCGATATTGTGGTTTCTGGTCTTGTGAAAGCTGGATTTAACACAATAGCTCCGCCCGATGGCGCTTTTTATATTTATGCCGATGTCAGTAATCTAACAGAAGATAGCTTTGCATTTGCTGGTGAAATACTTAACGAAGCTGGAGTAGCAGTCACCCCCGGACTTGATTTCGATACAGTCCGCGGCCATCAGGCTCTTCGTTTTTCCTATGCCCGAAGTACTACGGAAATGGTTGAGGGACTTGAGCGTCTTACAAATTTTATGGATTTAAGGGGATTTGTCATTTGATCCGCTTTTGGGGCTTGATTGCTTTTTTACTCTTCTCTGCCGCATCAGAGTTAAGGGCTCATTCAACCACAATCATTACAGAAGGCTCATTTGTTCAAGACCGAAACTGGCGTCAGGTGGAGTTGAATGTAAAATTATCAAAGCAAGTACCTTATCGCATTTACCTTTTAGATGCACCCAAAAGGCTAATTGTTGAATTTGGTTTGATTGGATTCCAGAATTTAGATGTAAAGAATTTTGTTATGAGTAAACGAACCTCATCTATGACGACAAGAGTTGGAGATGACGGTTGGTTCATTTTGTCTCTCGAACTTTTAGAGCCGCTAGGACTTAAGTCAGCGGAAATGAAACGCGATAAAGTTACCGGTGAAGCTAACTTATCGATTTGGCTAGAACCTGTAACCGAAAAGGAGTTCGTCTACCTCGTAAATTCAGACCAATTTGTTGAGGATTTAAAACTTTCTAAAGAAACGAAGATCGAAAAAAAGGCTTACCAGGATGGCAGGGTGCGTATTGTACTAGACCCTGGCCATGGTGGGAATGATCCTGGAGCTATGGCAGGTGAATATAAAGAGTCAGAACTGATGCTTAAATTTGCGCTTGAACTAAAAGAGGTACTTATGCGGATCGATACGTTTGATGTGTTTCTTACCCGTAATGATGACCGCTTTCTATCTCTTAATGAGCGGATCATGATTGCGAAAAAAAGGGAGGCTGATCTCTTTATTTCGCTTCACGCTGATGCAGTGACTGAAGGCATCGCTCGCGGAACGACTGTCTATACTTTATCTCAAGAGGCCAGTGATAATTTTAGCAAAACGCTTGCGCTTGAACATGATCGGTCGTCTTTAATAAAAGGTACGGACTTAACAGGCACAGATTACGAAATCGCAAATATTATAATTAATCTTGCAGCGACTGAGACGATGCCGCGATCTGAAGCTTTGGCTAAAGTAACGATTGAAGAGCTTTTGTTGGAAATAGGTTCGTTAAACTCCAAACCATTTCGGCAAGGTGATTTTTCAGTGCTCAAATCGCCAGATATTCCATCGATTCTGATTGAAGTTGGTTTTATGTCCACTAAAAGTGATCTTGATAAGCTTAAAAGTCCAATTTGGCGGAAAAAATTTATCGATGGCCTTCGGCGTGCCATTCAAAGATGGATAAGTGAGGATAAGGTCGATGCCATTAGACGAAGACAGTAGCAAAAAAACTCTTGATGCATCTGTCTTTGGCTTTTGACGCGGTTTCAATCCCGACCTATAAACCATATCAGATAACGAGGATCAAAGTTTGATTAGAGCAATTCTTTCCTTTTTTGGCGGGATATTTACTCTCATTACATTGGGTATTTTAGGTGTTATTATTGGCATCGGAGGAATATTTTGGGTCTACGGGCGTGACCTTCCATCTCATACATCACTGGAAGAGTATCAGCCTCCCATTATTAGTCGAATTTACTCTTCAGAGGGACGTTTAATAGATGAGTTCGCCCGCGAGCGTAGATTGTTTGCGGCAGCGGAAGATATACCTCCATTAATAAAACATGCATTTATATCGGCTGAAGATAAAAATTTTTATACTCATCCAGGTTATGATCTGCGCGGTATAATATCTGCGATCTTCGATGCCGCACGAAGTGGCGGTAAACGTGTTCGTGGGGCATCGACCATTCCGCAGCAGGTAATGAAGAATTTTTTGCTTGATGGCGAACGACGGGCCGAGCGCAAAGTAAAAGAAATTATCTTAGCGACCCGAGTGGAGAATACACTTAGTAAAGAGCAAATACTTGAGTTGTACCTCAATGAAATATTTTTAGGCCAAAACTCGTACGGCGTGACGGCGGCTGCGCAAACCTATTTCAACAAAACTCTGGATGAGCTTATGCCGCATGAAGCAGCCTTCCTTGCTTCACTTCCTAAAGCGCCATCTGACTACCATCCTGTTCGTCGGAAAGACCGCTTGTTGATGCGTCGAAACTATGTGCTGCGAGAAATGTGGCAAAACGGCTATCTAGATACAAGAACTTATAAGCTTGAGAAGGAAATGCCACTCAAATCAGTACAAAATGGCGATTTTGAAAGTTTCCGATCAGTAATACCACCGCGTGATTATTTTACGGACGAAATTCGCCGACAGCTTAGCAAAGATTTTGGAGAGGAAACCTTTTTTACCGGTGGCATGACGATCCGGGCAACTCTAGACCCAGAATTGCAAGTTAAATCGCGCAAGGCGCTACAACGCGCTTTGGAGGCATATGACCGAAATCAGGGTGAATGGCGAGGGACGGGCTTATCCCTTCCCAAAAATATTTTAATCGATGAAAATGCTTGGCGCACTGCACTTAAAGAAACATCGGTCCCGCGCGACATCGATCTTGATGGAAAATGGTATCCGGCAGTGGTTTTGTCTATTGGAAAAACCTCTGCGCGTATTGGAATTGAAGGGGTTTTGGATGATGAAGACGGACATTGGATATCAAAAGCAGACGTTAATTGGGCTAGAAAGATTCAGGAGGATGGTAAAATAGGTCCAAAAGCCAAAGTAGCAAAAGATCTGTTGGCCGTAGGCGATGTGGTACTTGTTCGTAGGTTGTTTAGTAAGGATGGTATCTTTGAGCGTTGGTCGTTGCGCCAGATATCTGAGGTACAGGGTGCATTTATGGCGATGGATGTAAACAGTGGTAGAATTTTAGCAATGCAGGGTGGCTTTTCTTACGGCGCTTCAGTCTTTAACCGTGCGACACAGGCTGATCGGCAACCGGGGTCATCTTTTAAACCCTTTGTTTATGCTGCTGCTTTAGACATTGGGTATTCACCTGCCACAATTATTGTTGATGCGCCGATTGAGATGGACACTCCAGAGGGTCTATGGACTCCAAAAAACTCTTCTAAAAAATTCTATGGGCCCACACCACTGAGGACCGGGATTGAGCAATCAAGAAACCTTATGACGATCCGTTTGGCACAGGTTGTTGGGATGGATATAATAGGCGAATATGCTGAACGGTTTGGGGTATACAATAATATGCGGCAATTTTTGGCAAACTCATTGGGAGCCGAAGAGACGACCCTTTACAG
>MDTB01183345.1_pt1 | contig 53654 bp, 49 predicted proteins | sample 811161 | NCBI WGS metagenome assembly MDTB01 (sample SAMN05326650, study PRJNA326480) | marine metagenome | isolation source: seawater | place: Mediterranean Sea | collected 2009
ACGTTGATAGGCTGGATGTGGAAGCGCAGTAATGCGTGCAGCTGACCAGTACTAATAGCTCAATTGGCTTGATTTATGCACTGAAAAAAATTTTTATTATCAAAATATATTAATTGTTATAAAAAATTACTTACTAGGTTCTTAAAAAGTTTAATGAAAAGGGAACATCAGGTATAAATTTGTTTGGATATCGTTCCATTAATATAATACTGCCTCCAATAGCAAGGTTCCAATTAAAACTTTTTTTTGTTAGTAACGTAATAAATAATTTTCTGTCCATATAACAATTTAAAACTTGTGATTTTTTTTTGTATTTATCATTAAATAGTGAAAATTTATTTGTCAAAGAACTTTGTTTATCTATTTTTCTATTATTAAATAATTTTAAATTGTTATATAGATAAAAATTTATAATCCAATTATTTTTAATTTTTAATTTTTTTAGTTTATTTAAATAGTTGTTTTTGGCTTCGTTAAATATTTCAATTAAGTTAATTTTTTTATCATCTATTTTGTTATAAAAATATGTTTTGGTATTAAGTTGTTTATTTAATTTTTTCTGACTTTTAATAACATTCAATGAAGCTTTATTATGAGTAATGTCTATTGAAGAACCACAATCAAGATTTAAAAGATTTAAATTTTTAAATTTACTATAGTGTTTTTCAAGTTCCTTTATCGTAGGGTGCGCCACATATTTTTGCAGCTTATGAAATTTCCCAAAAATTATATATGAACCTCCAGCTGGTATTAAATATTTTGGCTTTAATATTTTAATTATTTCATCAACTCTGTTGATACACTTTTGAATTATTTTTCTTTTTTCCGTGACTCTATTTACATTTAAAAAACATTGTGGATATTCTGATGCACCCCTTGGGCCTGCAGATAATATGTCTAACTTCCCATATTTTTTATAAACATGGTTTTTTACTTTTTTAATTGCTTTAAGGCTTAAAGGATTATCAACATTATTATAAAATGAAACTTTATTTTTTTTGTCAAAAATAATTAACGAAGTATCAAGATCGTAATTTATTTCAGTATAAATATTAGCTGAATTAGAAGAATCGCAAGGAACCATTGTAACCTCAAGATCATTAATTGTATAACTTTGCCAACTATTTAATTCTATTATATTTTTATAGCCTAATCGAATTAAATTATTCTTAAGTCTTTCATCATTAAATTTTTTAATAATAATTTTTGTTTTTTTTTGCTTATAATTTTTTAATATTTCTTTATCAAAATGGTCATAGTGAAGATGGCTAATATATATATAGTCAGGCTTAATTTTATTTAAAATTTTTTTATTATTATCTAGATTTGGAAATGACCAGGTACCAGTATTTTCCATTTCACCTATCCATGGATCACATACCAGTTTAGTAGCTTTAGTTTTTATTATAAAAAAAGAGTTATTAATGTGTTTTACATTCATATTTATCTTGTTTTTAATTGTTTATTTACAATATTTGTGAGATAACTAATTGAAAATTTGAAAGTTTTAACTTTTTCAAGCTTTATTTCTATCTCAAAATCTTTTTCAATTTGAGATATAATATTTAACATGTCAAATGAATCTATAATCTCTTTTTTATAAAGATCATCCTTTTTTCCAATATTTTTAATTTTAATATTTGATTTCTTTTGCATCAAATTAGAAATTTTTGTTTCAATTAATTTTTTGTCCATTAATTTTTTTTCTTTAAAATATTAATTAAAAATTTGTTAAAAGTACAGTAAAGACTTAATTATAAAGCTTCAATTTAAATTATCTTTTATATTGAAATTTAAGAATAATTAAATTAATTAATAATTTATGAATCTAGATTTTAATATTAATAATTTTAATAAAAATGGCATGGCATGGCCATTTACGCTTTCTAAAAATTACAACAATTTAGAAGAAAAATATTTTGAGTTCCAAAAAAATGCACAAAAATACTTAGGTCATTCAGTCACATTAAAACCAAATTTGCTTTCAACCTTTTTTGATAGCCTTGCGATGGATGAATCTATAATTAATAATGTAAAAAAAATTATTGGAAATAATGTTTATATATGGTCATCAGCATTTTTCCCCAAAGCACCTGGCGAAGGTAAAATTGTAAGCTATCATCAAGACAATCCTTATTGGCAGCTAACAACTGATAAAGTAATTACTGCTTGGATAGCATTGACGAATAGTGATGAAAATTCTGGTGCCTTGGAAATAGTTCCTGGTTCTGCAAAACTAGGTTTGATAAAAAAACTAGATGTAGATAATGCCAGAAAATCATACTTAAGAGGTGAAAAAACCACTAAATCTAACGATCTATTATCATATAATCAAAATTTAGATGATTATATTAAAAAAAATAGCCCTGTTTTAATTAATTTGAATCCTAATGAATATTCTCTTCACCATGTAAATTCAGTTCATGGTAGTGGAGTTAACAATTCAAAAAAATATAGGATCGGATTTGCTGTAAGATATATATCATCAGATACTATGCATAAGGAAGAAGATCATGATAGTGGAATACACGTTTGTGGAGAAAAAAATTCTTATTTCACAAATGAAAAAAGACCTCAGCAAGACTTTAGTAAAGAAGCAATTAAAGAGTACACATTAGCAATGAATGCAGCCGGTGCGTTTGGAAATAAATCTTATGCCAGTTCCAACGTTAATGAAAAGTGAAAAAATAATTGATCAATTTTTTAAGAAATCATTAAATAATTTAGATTCCAATAAAATATTTTATAAAAATTTTAACAAAAAATTTTATTATAAAGACTTAAAAATCTATTACACAAAATACGTAAACTACTTCTCTAAATTTTTCAAAAATAGAAAAAAAGTAGCAATTATTGCTGAAAAAAAATTTCAGCTTTATGCAACTATAATTAGCACTTTGATAAGTAAAAATATTTGGATACCAATTAATCCATCCTTACCAAATGAGAGAATTAAAAAAATAATTAAATCATCTAATCCAGATATTATAATCTTTGAAAATCTTAAAGATAAGAAATATCAAGATATTAAAAATTTCATTGTAAAAAAAAAAATTTGCGTTACTGATTTTGTAAAAATAGAAAATGAAAAATTTAAAAAATTAAATACTTATAAACATAAAATAACTCCAAAAGACACAGCAATGATATTTTTTACCTCTGGCTCTACTGGTGAGCCTAAGGGTGTTTGTATTAATTATGAGGGATTTATAAACTCTATGAATGAACAAATAAGAATCTTACACAAAAAAAGTCATAATTTAGTTTTCGGTGATTATCATGACCCTTCATTTGTAATATCTTTAAATATACTTTTGGTATCATTTTTCACTAAAAATACTATTTCTCCAGCTGAAACAATTTATGATTCTTTGATGCCAATAAATCATTTAGAAAAAAATAAGGTAAATGTTTTGATAACTGTTCCATCTACGATCCAAAGACTTAAGGAATATCTTATTAAAAAAAAAATAAAAAATAATTTTAAAACTATAATAATGTGTGGTGAACCTTTCTACTTAGATTTGTTTAACTTTATAATTAAAAAGTTAAAAACTGAAAAATTATTCAATTGTTATGGCAGTACAGAATTATCGCCCTGGGTCTTTTATCATGAATGTCAACCTGATGATTATAAAAAATTTATAAATTATAACTTAGTACCTATAGGTAAGAAATACCGTTTTACTGAAACACTTGTTAAGAATAAAGAATTACTTATTTCGGGCAGAATGCTATCTAATGGATATTTAGATAAGAATCAAAATAAAAATAAATTTATTAAAATAAAAAATAAAACTTGGTATAAGACAGGTGATATTGTTGAGAAATTTAAAAATGCATTCATAATTAAAGGCAGAATAGATAGAGTAGTAAAAGTAAAGGGTTTTCGAATAGACTTACTTGAAATAGAAAAATACATAAGAGATTATAATATCAAGATCAAAAATGTGATCAGTTTTATCTCAGAGGCCAATGGTGAAAAAAAAATTATTGCTGTTGTTGAGGTAAATGGAAAAATTAAAATACAAAATTTGAATATTTACTTAAGAAAATTTTTACCTCATTACATGGTTCCTAAAAAAATTTTTCTAAAGGAAAAGTTTAAATTAAATCAAAATGGGAAAATCGATAGAAAAAACATAATTAAAAAATATTCTAATATTGATTTTTAACGTATATTATTGGAAATTTTGAAGTAATCTTGTAAAATTCACTCATCTTATGATGATCAGCTCCAATAACTAAAGGATTTTTAAATTTATTTTTTATTATTTCACCCATAGAAGCGTATTCTGATCCTTGGCTACAAATAATATCTTTTATTTCCTCAATCTTAAAATCGTTAAACCATCTTTTATATAACTCTTTTCTTGAGTTAGCTATTTCTAACATTTTTTTTGAATTTAATTGACTTTTTCCAAATTTATTTTTTTTCAATTTTATAAAATTTTTGTTATTAATTTTTTCCCAATTTCTTAGTCCATTACACAAATCACTAAATAATGGTGTCTTAACTTTTAGTTTGGTTGAATTTTTAAACTTAATTTGGCTTTTTTTAAGTTTATTAATGAATTGATTTTTTGAACATTGAACTTTATCTAGGATTTTTGATGATAAACATTCAAAATCTCCTATAGCAATTACATGATTAACTTTAATATTATGTTTTATAAAAAAATTATGGATAGTATTTAAATTTTTCAAAATTTTTTGGCCAATTACTCCAATGTTTGAATTAACTTTTTCAAATGTAAATTGGTATATCCCTGGAGCTACATATTTTACAGAATAATCTGGGCAAATTGGAGAAACTATATTTGCTTTTTTCTCTTTTAAAGCCTTTTCAAAAAACCTTATAAATAGATCGAAATTTAATCTATCTGGGTAAATTATATTTGATTCATCAAAAAATTTTTTAATTTGATACTGAAGTTTAATGGGAATATTTTTTTTAAATTTATAATTATATTTTTTTTCAATAAAACTTTTATTAGATTTTGTTCTATTAAATAATATTGATGACAATGATACCCTCAAACCTAAGTCATCAGTATTTAAATTAATATCAAAATGCTCGTTTATTTTTTCCCAGTCAAAATTTTTATTTTTTTCTTTTATTATTAAATATACAGGAAGATTTCTTGGTTTATATTTTTTGAGTTTTTTTTTTATTCTAATAAATTTTTTTCTGTATCTTATAATTTCTTGTTTTTTTACATAATTAAAAATTTCAGTTTCTAAAATATCTTCTTTTCCATTAATGTAATTTATTATCTTTTTACTAATTTTTTGAGGTATAAGTTTATTATCAGTTATAATTTTTCTAGCTTCTGATGGATGCATTTTATATTATTTAATATTTGGAATGACCTTTTCACCAAGGAATTTCATTGATTTTTTTGTTAATTTTTTATCTGCCCAATCAACATTGACATATGTAAGTGTTGTCATTTTATTATATCTTTCTTTCAGCTCTATTATTTTCTCAGTTACCTCTTTCGTGTCACCACAAATTACTAATTCTTTCATTAATTGGTGAACGTTAATTTTTTCTTTCTTGTCCAATGGATTTTTTTTTAAAATATCTAATCTATTTGCTTTTTTTAATTTGTTATAAATTTGTTTTAAACAAAAAAATATTGGACCTTTTTCAGATAGACCATAGTTGACTATATCCTGTTTATTCTGTGAAATATAAATAAATTTAGCAATTCTCCAATTTATTGATTTTCTTTTTGAATTTTTTATTATTTTGTTATGTTCTTTTAAACGTTCATCTCTTAAAAAATTAGAACTTATAATATTCCAACCTTTATTTATCGCTTGTTGAAGTCCGCTATTACTAGCTCCAAGTGAAGTTACAACTATTTCAGGATAAGGTTTTTGATATGGTTTACCAATTTCTCCTATATACAAATTTTTGTTAAATGTTTTTTTAGTAGATATATTCCAGTGTTTACCTTTTAAATTGTAAGGGGGTTTGTTTTTCCAAAGATTAAAGATATGTTCAATGCTTTCCAAAAATATTTCAAGACGATTTTTATCCAATGTATCAAACATTTCCATATCAGAAACAAGACTCCCAGGACCTATACCCATAATGAACCTTCCCTTTAAAAGAGTGTCTATCATTGATACTTGTGCTGCAATTGTAACAGGATGAGTATGTGGTAAATTTAAAGTACCTGTTCCAAGTTTAATATTTTTAGTATCAAAAATAAGGCTAGATATAAAATTCATACATGATGTAATTCTTTCACACTTATCAGATAGATGTTCTCCAATAAAAGCTTCATTAAAACCTAACTGATCAGCCAATATAATTGACTCTCTATCTTCCATTAAAGTTTTATAATAATTCTTTCCAGGGGGGTGCATTGGAAAAGTAAAATAGCCTAGCTTCATATTTAACAGAGTTTTATTTATGTTATAAAATAAAGATTTTAATATCTTATATATAAATTAATTCAATCAAATTTAGTAAGCTGGTTTTAAAAACGTTTAAACTTGAAATTAAAAAAATAAAGTTTATTAGTAAAATAAGATTTATTTTAAACAATATGACTGACCAGAAAATACTTAAAAAAAGATATGATAAGTATGGGACAATAATGTTCGATCTAAAAAACTCTTTTTTTACCGATAAAGATTTTGTGGAAGTAGAAAAAATAATAAATCAATTGCCATATGAGTATGTTTCTACAGGTGATGCTGGAGAAGATAATTCAGTGGAGGTAGGAAGACTAATGACTGATGTTGATAATCCAAAAGTTGTCAATAAGGTTATTTCTGAAAAAGCTTTAGATATATTAAATAAGAGTGAGCATATTAATTTTTATAAAAATATAGTAGGCAAAAACGCTTTATACTTAAGAAGAGCCCAGGTCAATAAGATGCATAAAAACTCTTTCGTAGGTTATCATTTAGATGTGGATAGCAATCCAGATTATTTAGCTGCCGTTGTAATTCAATATGGAAAAGTTTTTTCTGGAGGAGATTATGTTGTTTACCAAGATAAAGAGGACAAAATAGGATTGAGTTATTCGCCTCAATATCAATCTATGATTATTAGCAATTGTAACTATCCTCATGAAGTTACAAAAGTCTTGGACGGAACAAGAACTTCACTCGTATTTTTTTTATGCTCTCATAAAGATGAAAATCTGAGATATAAAAAAAATAAGCTATGAAATTAATCGAGTTTGACAAATTAAAAAATAAAATTTGGTTCAATGGTAAATTTGTAGATTGTCCTAAAGCGAAAATGCATGTTTTAGACCACAGTATACATTTTGCATCCTCTGTATTTGAAGGTATAAGAGTTTATAATTTCAAAGCATTTAAGCTTAATGATCATATAGATCGATTTTTTCAGTCCGCAAAAATTCTTGATTATAAAATTAATTTTTCTAAAAAAACTATAAAACAAGCATGTAAAAGTTTAATAAAAAAAAATAAGATTAAAAATGGATATTTGAGACCTTTATCTTGGAGGGGAACAGGCTCAATGTCACCACATGCAATTGGTATAAAAACTTCAACTATTATCGCTATATGGGAATGGCCGACTTATTATTCAACGGATGCAAAAAATAAAGGAATTAAACTTACGATTTCTAAATGGAAAAGACCAGCGAATAATATGGCTCCAACACAAAGTAAATGTTCTGGAGTTTATCAAATTTGTACACTTGCAAAGAATGATTCATTTAGAAAAGGTTACGATGATGCCTTAATGTTTGATTATAGAGATAATATTGCAGAAACGACTAGCTCAAATATTTTTTTTGTAAAAAAGAATAGTTTGTTTACACCTATTGCAGATTGTTTCCTGAATGGAATTACAAGGCAAACAGTAATTAAATTAGCAAAAAAAATGCGACTAAAGGTTGTTGAAAAATATATTAAAATTAATGAAATAAATAATTTCCAAGAATGCTTTATAACAGGCACAGCTGCAGAAATTACTCCTGTTAGAAATATTAAAAGTAAAAAATTTGACGTAAGAAGAAACTTTGTAACAAGAGAGTTATATAAAAAATTTTTAAAGGAAATTTACAAATAATTTGACAATTTTAAGTAAAGTAATACACATTTATGCTAGGGCTAGTAGCTCAGTGTTAGAGCGTACGCTTGATAAGCGTGAGGACGGAGGTTCAAATCTTCCCTAGCCCACCAGCAAAAAAAAATGAAAAATTTAAACTTAGTTATTATTGGTGCAGGAAATTCAACCTTAGAAATTATTGATATAATTCAAGATATTAATAAGATTAATACTAATAAGATAAATATAATAGGGATATTAGACGATAACAAAAAATTACAAAACAAAAAAATTAATTCAATACCAATTATAGGTATGATTAAAGATATTAAAAAATTTAAAAAGGAAAAATTTTTTTTATCAATTTTTTATTATAAAAACAGATTTTTAAGAGAAAAAATTTTAAAAAAAACATCAAAATATCATCGTAAATTTATAAATATTGTACATCCCCATAGTATAATCAGTAAGAAAACTAAAATTGGTTTTGGATGCCTTATAAGTAATAATTGTAATATTTACAGTGGTAGTAAAATCGGAAATTTTTCTACAATTTCTCCAAATGTGTCTTTAGCTCCGTTTTCAAAAATTGAAAATAATTGTTTTATAGGAAATTCCTCCCTGCTTTCATGTAAATCAAGGATTAGTAAAAATACCTACATTGGATTTAATTGTTCTATTTTAGAAAATGTAAAAATAGGATATGGTTGTAGAGTGTTACCCAATACCACAATTAGCAAATCAATTAATAATAAAAAAGCTGTCATAGCAGGTTTCCCGGCAAAAATTATAACATATGATTAAAAATAAAATTAAGAAAAAAATGAGAAGTAAAGATTATTATAAAAAAATAATTGATCAAATAGAAAAAATAAGAGGAAAAAATAACACTAATTGGATGAATATTTTAAGATTATCTTTTAAAAATGCTCCATCAGAGACAGCACAAATTTTATCTAAAATATATTTAGACGACAAAAAGATTAGTAAACTTGCGAAAAAACTTACAAAAAAATTATAAATTTTGATATGTCAATTTTTTTCAAAAACTTGATTAGTAAAAATAAAAAAAAATTTCTATTTATTGCTGAATTATCTGCTAACCATGCTGGTGATTTAAAAAATGCGATAAGACTTATCAAGCTTTCAAAACAAAATGGTGCAGATTTTGTAAAATTTCAAACTTATGAAAAAAGTTCTATGACTCTAAGTTCCTCTAAAAATGAATTTTTAATCAAAGATGGCATATGGAAAAATAAAAAACTTTGGAATTTATATGAAAAAGCTCAAACACCATTTTTCTGGCAAAAAAAACTTTTTAAATATGCAAATAAAGAAAAAATCAAAGCTTTCAGTACTCCTTTTGATAAAAAAGGAGTCGAAATCTTAAAAGATTTAAAATGTGGAATTATTAAAGTTGCCTCTCTAGAGGCCAATGATTTCCCTTTGCTTAATGAAATAGCAAAATTAAAAAAACCAGTAATATTTTCAACAGGTACTTCTAATCTATCAGAAATAAAAAAGACTTATAAGTTCTTAAAAAAAAAAGGTGTCAAGGATATAGCTATTCTTTATTGTGTAAGCAATTATCCCTCTGATTATAAAGATTTTAATTTTAATAATATTAGTATATTAAAAAAAGAATTTAATTGTGTTATTGGTTTTTCTGATCATTCAAATGATTTAAATGTAGTTAAATCTGCAGTTGCTGCAGGAGCTGAGATTATTGAAAAACACGTCATGCTTGATAATAAGATCAAAACTCCTGACTCAAAATTTTCAATTAAGATAAATGAAGTCTCAAAATTGATAAAACAATTAACTGTTATCAAACACATGAATAATTTAAATAAAGATTATTTTATTTCTCGAAAAGAACTGGAGGTTGTTAAGTTTAGAAGGTCAGTATTTGTTATCAAAAAGGTAAATAAGAATGAAAAATTTTCTTATAGAAATATAAAATGTTTAAGACCCAATATAGGTATACCGCCTGAAAAATATGAACAATTAATAAACTTAAAATCTCCTTATAAATTAGATTATGGTAAGCCTATTACAAAAAAATTATTCAATAAAATAAAATTATATAATAGGTGAATAAATTATGAAAAATATCATTTATCTTTTAGAAATAATCACTAGTTAAATGCACATTCTGTTAAAGAAAAAAATACTTGAGTACAGAGATCTAATAAAACTTTATCACAAAAAAAAAAATGAAGAGAAATTTTTACAATCAATCGAAGATTATTATTCCTTCATAAATAAATTTAGAAATCTGTCAATAAGAGTTTATGATGATATTAAAGTATCAAAATTATTTGATAATTTTTTCAAATTAAAATCAAAAAATTATAATAAGATATCTGAAAAAAAAGTTTTTAATTTAGGAGTGGTAATTGTTAATAGCAATGATACGGGAGGAGCTAGTATATTAAAAAGATTTATTGATAAAAAGATAGTTATTAATAATAAAAAAATTATACCTAAAGTTCTAGAATTGCAAGAAGATGTAAAAAAATTTAAAAGTTCTGGAGGATATTCTTATGCAGTTAAAAACTTTAAAAAAAACTACTCATTAAAAAGTATTAATAAAAAAAAACAAATAGAAAAATCTAATATTGTAACTAATTGGTTTAAAAAGAGTAAAATTGACTTTTGTTTTACTACACATCATCCATTTGTAATTTCATCAGTGAAAAAAAGTAATTTATTAGCACACGGAGTATTGACTCAGGATCATCACGCTTTTTCTCCTTTTCCAAATGTTGGTGATATAAGCTTTTTCTTATGCCATGAACAAATATTTAAATATGAATCAAAACCCAAAAAATATTTAATCACTGGTCTACCAAATTATGACAAAAAGTATCTTAAAAAAACTAAGCCCTTTCAAAGACAACAGTTTAAATTAACAAAAAAATCGGTCATTTCTGCCACAACAAATTTAGAGAAGTGTCTAATTGGAAATAATCTTTTCTTTCTAAATTTAATAGGCTCTCTTTTAAGAAAAAATAAAAATTACACACATATATTTATTGGAACTCCGAGATGTAAAAATATTTTAGATGATTTTTTGAATTACAATAAAGATTTGAAAAAAAGAATGATTTATGTTGGTCCGTTGAAAAATATTTTTAGAATGTTAAAAATGATTGATTTTTATATTAATTCTTTTCCAATTTCAGGTGGATCATCAATTGAGGCGGGATTTGTAAAAAAACCATCTGTGGATTTTATCTGGGATAAGGATTTAACAATACACCCAATTCAGATTTATTCTAATCCACAAACTACAGCCTATAATTTTGAAGACTTCCTAAATATATGTCAAAAATTAATTGACTCAAAAACCTTTCGTATTTCAAATGGTTTGGTTGCATTTAATACTTTAAAAGGTTTTGATAACAAAAAAAAAATATTTTATAAAATTTGTAAAAGCTATTTAGATATTTATTTTGAGAAAAAAGGATTAAAAAATAAAAAAAATTATAGTACTTTGATGGGCTCGATCATTAGACAAGAGATCAAACATAAATTAGCTAATTTAAATAATAATTCTTAAAAGTATTATAACTACTTTTTTCACTCAATAACCATTTTTTAAATAAACTTATTTCGTTAAATATTTTTAAATAGTTTTTACTTACAAAGTTTTTTATGTCTACATACAAATCTTGACTTAAGTTATTATAAGGGTAAATTAAAAACTTAGGGTTATCAGCCAAATACATCCCATAAAAAAATAATGCTTGTTTCTTATTTTTTTTTATTTTGGTTTTATGTAAATTTAATAAAATTTTTTTATACTCTTTTTTACTTTTTGCAAAGAAACCAAATTTGTAATTTGAATATATGGTGTTTCCACAATAAATTATCTCTTTATTTGAGCAAGCCATTTCTATAGATCCTGTCCCGATAGATGTTATAATTGTATCTGCAATGTTTATTGTGTCATTGCCGCTTAGATCATCTTCAATTAAAATGTTATTTATTTTAGGATTTTGTGACAAAAATTTTTGCACAATTTTTTTTGCAGTAACTTTTCCGTAATTCTTCTCCGCAGGGTGAGGTTTAACTATCCAATTACAATTTTTATTTTTTGAAGCAAATTTTAAAGTAAATCTAAACCAATCAATATAATTTTTATACCATTGTTTTCCATAACAATGGGGAAAATCAGTCCAGCAATTTGTATAAATAAATATATTTTTATTTTTTTTGTTTAGATTTTTTTTTGTGACAAAATTTTTTTTATTGGTATATTTTTTTTTTTTATAAACATTTAAAAATTGAAATACACCTAGTCTATTTTTTTTTACACTTTCATGATATTTTTTGGCTAGATTAATAGAGTAATTAATTTTTTTTTTTGGTAATGATTTATAACTTTTGTAGTCGAGATAATCATCTTTTGCAGAGAGTAAATCACTAGTTTTTACATACTTTCTGCAAGTTATATGACCATTGATATAGTGAGTAACATAAACTGGAATATTCTTTTTTAATAGAAGCCAAATAAGTGTTGAATATCTAATTGTAACTTGATGACTTAAAACAGCACATTCAATTTTATTTGTTTTTATTAAATTTTTATAAAAATCTAGAAAGTAGATACACTTTGCAGCTGTATTTATTGTTTCACTTTTTTTAATATCTATAAATGGATTTTTCGTTTTTTTACAAATATCATCCTCTAAAAAAACATATGGATAATTAAATGGTAATTTTTTTTTATTTTTAAATACTTTTTTTGCTCTTAATAAATATTTTTCACCAATTTTATCTTCATTGGTATTAAGGATTTTTTTTAATTGAAGACTTTCAAAAGTCTCGATAGTTCCTTTTTTTGTATCAGAATTTATTATACCAATTAAATTACCACCATAAATTTTATTCATTGCAAATTTAATTATTAACAACCTTAAAAAATGATATGGATTATCCCACATTGCATCAATTAGAATATTTTTATCATTATTTTTTGTGAATTTGTTTTGGATTATGCTTTTTATATAATTATTAAACTCTCTCCTTTTATCTAAGATTAATTTTTCTCTATACTTTCTTTTGATAAAATTTATTAATTTTAAAAACATTTCTAATCTAATTCAACACTATATAAGAAGGTATTGGTTGAAATTTAGATTTATTTAATTTGTATTTTTTTTTACCGAATACTTCATCTAATGCTAAAGTAGGACCAGGAAAAGCTGACCAATTGGATTCATCAAATACTATAACAGTTCCTTTAGTAACAAATGGTAAAATTTTTTTTAATACAAACTTAGTAGGTGCATATAAATCCATATCAAGATAAATAAGTGAAAAAACTGCGTGTTTATTTTTTTTTAAATAAGGTAATAATGTTTTTCTGACATCTCCTTTAATAAGATAATGTTTTTTTATATGTGGAATGGGGCAAAAATTTTCTAAGATATTTAAAATTTCTCCTAGTTTTTTTTCATGACCTTTTCTAGTACTATATGAACCATCTTTTGCTATTGCTAACTTATCCTTTTTTCCATATCCCTTAATTCCTTTAAATGTGTCAAAAGCTAAAACTTTTCTGTTATGATTGTAAGGTTCATAAATGCCCCTTAAAGCAGTATAAATTGCAAGATTAGATCCCCACTTGCAACCGAATTCAACAATGTGGCCCTCAGTATTCAAAATTTTTCGGTATATTTCATCTAAAAATAAAATTCTCATCAAATTTTGTCTTTTAAGAAATAATGATAACTCATTTATCAAATCATCACCGATCGGATTCTGCTTAAACAAGTCTTTTAATTTTTTCAGATTATTTTTTTCATAATTGGAAGAAAATGGAGACGAATTTGAAGTTTTTTTTGCCATATTTGCTTTATATATATATATTAAATGAATATTGCAATTATACCCGCAAGGTCAGGAAGTAAAAGAATTAAAAATAAGAATATTAAACTATTCAATAAAAAACCAATTATCTATTACTCCATTATGGCAGCTAAAAAGTCAAAATTGTTTAGTGAAATTTATGTTTCAACAAATAGTAATAAAATTAAAGATATATCTAAAAAATTTGGGGCTAAAATACTTAATAGACCCAACAATTTTCTTTCAGGAGATAGAGCAGAAATAATGGATGTTATTTCTTATTAAACAAAGAAACTAGAAACAAAAATAAAACAAAAATTTAATGTGTGTTGTATTTTTCCTGCCTCACCATTTATAAAATCAGAAGATTTAATTAAAAGTTTTAAATTATTGGTAAAAAAAAAATTTACTTATGTTTTCGCAGTATCAAAAGTTAATACGAATATTGAGAGAACTTTTGAATTGTCATCCAATAATAGATTAAAAAATTTTAATATAAGAAATATGAAAAAAAGAAGTCAAGAATTTAAAGGAAGATATTTTGATGTAGGTCAGTTTTATTTTGGATCATCTGATGCATGGATAAAAAAAAGAAAAGTTATTTCTAAAAAATCAGGAGTGATTAAAATAAACCCCTTATTTAACATTGATATAAACTATAAAGAGGATTTTTTAAAAGCAGAAAAGATTTACAAAATAAAAAATTAAAATGAAAAAAATTAAGTATGGTAGACAAAATATAGACTCTAAAGACATTTCAAATGTAAAATTAGCACTTTCTAATGAAACAATAACAACAGGAAATTATGTTGACAAATTTGAAATAAATTTAAAAAGATACTTTAAATCTAATTATGTCCTCTCATGTTCAAGTGGTACATCTGCATTACATTTAGCAATTGAGTCAATTAATATTAAAAAAAAATGATAATATAATCTTACCAATAATAAATTTTTCAGCGCTTTCAAATATTCTATGTTTACAAGACAAAGCTAATGTTTTCTTTGCTGATGTAGATCCATCAACAGGACAAACAACACCTGATACTGTTATTGAATGTATAAAAAAAAATAAGATTAAAAAAATTAAAGCTATATTTACAATGTACCTATCTGGTAGTCCAAATAATATTTTGGAATTTTATAAGATAAAAAAAAAATTTAATTGTTTTTTAATAGAAGATGCTTGCCATGCTTTAGGTGCAGAATATAAGTTTAATAAAAAAAAATATAAAATTGGATCAACAAAACATTCAGACATATCTTTATTTTCCTTTCATCCAGTCAAGTCAATTACCACAGGGGAAGGAGGAGCATTAAGTGTAAATAAAAAGTCTTTTTATGAAATTTCTAAAAGTTATAGAAGTCACGGTATATTAAGAAAAAATACAAAATATTGGAAATACAATATTAAAACACCAGGTTTAAATTATCGGTTAAGTGATATAAATTGTGCACTAGGTTTATCTCAGTTAAAAAAATTAAATAAGTTTATTCAGAAAAGGAGACAAATCGTTAGTTTGTACCAAAAATACTTAAAAAATATTGAAGGTTTAAAAATTGTAAATATTGAAAATTTAAATTATTCTTCATGGCATTTACTAATAATACTTTTAGATTATAAAAAATTTAAGTTAAATAGAGATAATTTTATTAATTATCTCAATACAAATAATATTTTTCCTCAAATTCATTATATTCCTCTATATAAATTTACTTATTACAAATTTTTAAAGAAAAAGCATTTTCCAAATGCTGAAAAGTTTTATAAAAGCTGTTTATCTTTTCCGTTACACACTAAACTGTCTGGAAAAGACATAAAAGTTACATGTAACTATATTAAGAAATATTTAAAAAAAATATGAAAAAAAAAATTATCGAAAAGTTTTTAAGAAATAAAACATTATTAATTACGGGAGCAACTGGCACTCTTGGAAAAGAAATAATTCATTATTTGTTAGATAATAAAATTAAGCTTAAAAAATTGATTATTTTTAGCAGGGATGAATTAAAGCAAGTAGAATTAGAAAAACTTTATCAGGAAAAACAATACAAAAATCTTAGATTTTTAATTGGCGATATACGAGATAAGGAAAGATTGAGTTTCTCACTCAAAAAAGTAGATTTTGTAATTCATGCTGCAGCATTAAAACATGTCCCAGTTGCAGAATATAATCCAATAGAATTTATTAAAACAAATATTATCGGAACGCAGAATCTTGTTGAAGCATGCATAGAAAATTCAGTATCCAAAGTAGTTTCTCTATCAACAGATAAAGCTTCGTCACCAATTAATTTATATGGAGCTACAAAATTGTGTTCTGATAAACTCATGATTAATTCTAACAATATAACAGGTAGAGCTAAACCAATATTTAGTGTAGTGAGATATGGAAATGTATTTTTGAGTAGAGGGTCAGTAGCAAATGAATTTTCGAAACAATTAAATAATTATAAAACTATAAATGTAACTGATAAAGAAATGACCAGGTTTCATATTGAAATTAGTGAAGCAATAAACCTTATTTTTTTTGCTTTAATTAATTCAAAGGGAGGTGAACTTTATGTTCCAATATTACCCTCATTTAAAATAATTGACTTAGCAAAAGCATTCACAAAAAATAAAATTAACCTAATAGGAAAAAGAGAAGGAGAAAAAATACATGAGGAAATGATCTCCGAGACAGAGATTTCAAGTTTAGCAAAAGTTGATAAATACTATATTGTTTTGTCTAATCTTAAAAATTTAAACTTAAAAGCTATCTATAGAAAATATTTAGTTAAAAAGTTTTCATATAAAAGTTATAATTCTCAACAAAATAATTTTTTGTCAATTACTGATTTAAAAAAATTGTTAAAAAAATATAATTTAATTTCAAAATTTAATTAATGAACATACCAAGATATAACTTTGAAAATTTAAATATTAACAAAATTAATGATGACATACGTGATAAAGGTATTGCAATTATAGATAATTTTCTAAATTCAGATCAAACAAAAAAAATTTCAAACGAGCATAAATTTATATATGACAATAATATTAAAATAGGAAAATATCATAAAGACAATTTTACTAAATCTTTTTTAATTAATTACAGAATTCGTGATTTAAAATTTAATAAAGAATTGGAATTCTCAAACCAATTAATTAAAGACAAAATTATAAAAAAAATGATATCTGTATGTCTTGGAAAAAGTTATGGTATTAATAACTTTATATCACACTATGTGGATAATGGTGAAACAGATGGAGAAATTTTTCCTTTGCACATGGATTTTTTTAAAAGCAATAAATTTAGATGTATTAAAGTCTATTTATATCTTACAGATACAAATGTTAACAATGGTGCATTTAGATATTTACCTGTTTCACATAATTTAATTCGTAATTTAATTAATATAACTGATGCCAATTTAATAAAAAACGAAAAGTTAAAAAATAAATTTAAAAATCTAGGTATATCTGAAAAAGGGCTGACTCTTCAGGATGTAATTGAAATAATAAAATTTGATAAAAATTCAATTAAAAATTACGATAAAATAGTTGATTATTTAGTAAAGAAAGATATCTCTGAGATAGCGAATGACAATAAATTACTTATTGAAGGAAAAGCTGGAACATTAATTATATTTGATAGTCATGGGCTTCATGGTGGAGTTTCTGTAAAAGATCGACCTAGGGACATATTAAGAATTCATTATTTTGATAAAGAATACAAAGAAAAATATCTTTTAGATCAATGCAATCTATTTATAAAAATAAAATCTAAAGTTGTTAGTAAATTTAGATGACATACAAAGAGAAAATATTTTTTCTTCTTGGTGATAGGAAGAAAAGTGTAATTAAATTTTCTTTTTTCTATTTTATTTCTGCCTTACTTGATCTGCTATCAATAGGTTTAATCGTTCCCTTGATTGCAATTTTGTTAACTAAAGAAACAGTATCAAATTTTTATTTTTTTAATTTAGATTTTTTTAATATAACTGATGACACAATATTTATATTTCTAATATTCTTACTATTATTACTTATATCAAAATCATTTATTACAATTTTAATTCAAAAAAAACTTTTAAAGTTTTGCGATAAGATTCAACTTGAAATTTCTCAAAAACTTTTTAGTGCTTTTCAGAATATAGATTACAAAGATTTTATCTCTGCAAACAAATCTTTGTATATTGATGGGATTGGTAAATGGCCAGGACATTTTGCACAAAGAGTTATTAAATTATCTATCTCAACGATTGGTGAGTCTATTATTGCTTTTTTTATGATATCTGTAATGTTGTATACTAATTGGGAAGTGACAATTGTAATTTTTGCAATAATAATATTGTTTACATTTTTATATTACATAATATTTAAAAAAGATGTTTCTTATAAAGCAAAACTCTCAAATTATTACTCAGTTGGTAGAACAAAAGTAACAGAGGAGGCTTTGGGAAATATAAAAGGAACAAAAATCTATAATCTTGAAAAAACATTCCTAAAATTAATTTCTAAATATATTAAAAGCGATTTGGAGGTTATAAGGAATGTAGCAGTAATTAATTTGATACCAAGGCATGCTTTTGAAATTTTGGTTTTATCAATTATATTTATTATATTTTTTTTTACTTACAAATCTGGTACAGATATTTCAACTTTGTTTAGTCAACTATCTGTTTTTCTTATTGCAGGTTTAAGATTAAAACCTTTTAGTGAGATTTTAACTTTGGGTTTAATTAGAATTAGAACTGCAAAAGATTCTATTGATAGAATTGTATATTTTTTTGAAAAATCAAAAATAAAAAATCAAATATTTACTGAAAAAAAAAAATCCAATAATTTTAAATTTGAAAAGTTAGAAATTTTTGATTTATCTTTTAATTATGGTCAAAAGAAAATTTTAGAAAATATAAATTTAGAGATTAATAAAAATAGTTTTACCGGCATAACTGGCAGAAGTGGTTCAGGAAAGTCTACTCTGATTGATATTATTACAGGATTTTTAAAACCAATTAATGGAGACCTACGTGTTAACGATCAGTTAATAAATATTGACAATTATTACTTAAGAGAAAAAATTGCTTATATAACTCAAGATCCATATGTTATGGATGAGACACTTGAAAAAAATATAACACTAGAAAGTGATAGTACTAGTTCAGATTTAAAGAAGATTGATGACATAATAAATCTTTTAAATATTCAAGATTTGAAAAAAAGATTAATGAATGCCGCTGGGACAGCAAAAAATCAGATAATGTATAGAAAAATATCAATATCTGGTGGTGAGAAGCAATTAATCGCTATTGCAAGAGCTCTATATTTTGATAGAGAGATACTAATTTTAGATGAGGCAACAAATGCTCTAGATCAAGAAAATATGAATAGGGTATTTACGTATTTAGAAAAATTGAAAAAAAATAAAACTATAATCATAATTTCTCATCAAAAAGATGTACTAAAATATTGTGATAAGGTTTATAATTTAGAAAATAAAACAATTGGTGAATTAATAAATTAAATGCAAGCAATCAAGTCTATTTTAAGATCTAATTTAGAAAAATCTTTTTCTGGAAGATATTATCTTTATAAATATCAAAGATTTAAGACATATGGTGAAAACTATTATTTAAAAGCAGCTAAACATCATTCAAACACCATAAATTTTTATACTAAAAATGAACATCATAAAAAAATAACCACATCATTAAATAATCCAAAATTAAAGCACGCAAGAATAGAGACTACTAATATATGTAATTTAAACTGCATTGGTTGTGGAACTAAAGCTACTAAAAGAGCAAAAAACTTTATAGATTTAGAAAATTTTAAAATAGCTGCTGATGCTTTGAGAAGTCAAGGCATGGAAGCAGTTAGTTTATATACAACTGGAGAACCATTTTTAAGTAAGAATTTAGATGAACTAGTTGAGTATCTGTTTTTAACAGGTTTTAAAAAAGTTAAAATTTCTAGTAATGGTCAGTATCCAGATAGAATGGAAAATACTTTCAAGAAATTCTTAGGTAAGTTACATGATGCTAGATTTTCTATTGATGCAGCGCATCAAGAGGCTTACCAAAAAATAAGAATTGGAGGTGATATAAATTTAATTTATGAATCAATGAGAAGACTTCATAAGCTTAATAAGAATAAAAAAGGCTTTTATTTTAAAATTTCCTCTAAAAATTTAATTACTAAAGAAAACTTAAACGAAATTTTAGACTTTTTTACAGTTTATGAGGAATGGATGTATCCTGAAGATCATATTTTTGCTTTACCAAATAACATGGGGCTTAATACAGATTTTGAAGATGCTTCTGTAGACTATCCAAACTTTGTAAACGAAATGAGGCCGTGCATGTCTCCAAGCGAGTCAGTCGTAATTAATTGGGATGGAGGGGTATCACCATGTTATACCGGAAGAGACTATCATGGAGAAATAGTAGTTGGAAATATATATAAAGAAAAATTTGAGGATATTTGGCTTGGAAAAAAAGCTGAAGATTTAAGAGACACTTTTTTGAAAAATGAAAATGGGGAATATAAAAAAGAAATGACAGCTTCTTGTTGTGTAGGTTGTTTCGGAATATATCCTTTTGCAAATAATATTGCCAATTCTTTTATTCAATATTTGTATCATAAAAATAAAAAAATTTCTGGTATTGAAGGTGGTAATAGAATTAAAGAGTTATTGTATGATCTAAATATAGCTGCTTCAAAAAAAGACAACGACCAAACATTAGCAGTTGTAGATAAACATTTTAAATAACTGTATGTTTAGAAATAATTCTGTTATTTTTAAGGATCTATTTGTTTTAGATTTAGCTAATAATCATTTTGGCAACTTAAGCCACGCTAAAAAAATAATAAAAAATTTTTCAAAAATTAGAAAAAAATATAAATTTAGATCTACAATTAAATTTCAATTTAGAGATCTACCAAATTTTGTTCACAAAAACTTTAGAAATAGTAATGAAAGATATATAAGAAGATTTTTAGATACAAAATTAAGTGATAATGATTTTTTTAAACTATTTAAATTTATTAAACAAAATAAATTCTTAACTTCATGTACCCCGTTTGATGAAAGTTCTGTAGATAAAATTGAGAAGTTTGGTTTTGATATTATAAAAATTGCGAGTGTTTCTGCATTAGATTTTAACCTTCACGAGAGAGTAGTATTAAACAAAATACCTAAAATAATTTCTACTGGAGGACTTGATTTAGGTGAAATTGACAAGATTGTAAGTTTTTATACGAAAAAAAAACAAACATTTGCGATAATGCATTGTGTATCAGTTTATCCTTCTGATAACTCGACATTAAATTTAAAATTTATTAAAAATTTAAAAGATAGATATCCTGGAGTTACAATTGGATGGTCAACGCACGAATATCCTGAGGAATTTTTGCCATCAGTGGTAGCCAGATCTTATGGTGCATCTATATTTGAAAAACATATTGGAATAAATTCAAAAAAATTCAAACTAAATAAATATTCAATTACTCCAGATTTATTTGAAAAATGGTATTTGAACTTACAGAAATCTATAGTTATGTCTGGATTAGAACAAAAAAAAATTTACGATGCTGAAAAAAGTACCATAAAATCACTTTCGAGAGGTGTTTATTTAAAAAAAGATATAAAAAAAAATGAAATTGTTACAAAAAAAGATATTTTTTTTGCCACTCCCTTACAGCCCAAACAACTGTCATCTATAGAATTTAAGAGAGGGATCAAAACTAAACTTAATGTCAAAAAAGACAAACCTTTGATGAAAAATCAAGTGACATTTAACCAAAAAATTGAAAATATATCTTTAGTTAATTCATATTTACACAAAGCAAAAGCAATGCTTAATTATTCAAAAATACCAGTTTCAGAGAAATTTGATTTAGAAATATCCCATCATAAAGGAATAAAAAATTTTGATAAATATGGGTGTTTTTTATTTAATATTATTAATAGAGAATATTGTAAAAAATTGTTAGTAATGTTACCTAACCAAAAACATCCCTCACATTTTCATAAAAAAAAATTTGAAAGTTTTAGTATTTTATCTGGAAACCTTACTCTAACTGATAATAAAAATAAATATAATTTAAGACCAGGAGATATATTTCATCTTAAAAAAAACTCATGGCATCACTTTAGATCAGGAAAAAAAGGCTGTATATTTGAGGAAATTTCTACGACAAGCTACAAAGATGATTCATTTTATAAAAATAAAAAAATAAAAAAATTATCTCGAGATCAGAGAAAAACTTACATTAACTCCTGGTTTCATCTAGAAGGAATTGATGTTGTTTAAATTTAAATGAGAAAGAAAATTGGTATTTTTATAGATCACGATATAACTATTCGACACTTTATAAAATCTAACATTTTTTCCGAATTAGAAAAAGAAAACGAGTTACACTATTTTTTTCCTAAAAATCACAGAAGGGTTAGAACCAAACTTAACAACTTAAGGATTAAAAATCTGCATGAAATTTTAATAGATGAGAGTAGGGCATATAAAATTAGGATGTTTTACCATGCTTTGAATTTGAGAAATCTTAAAAAAAAAATCAATCAAAAGGATGAAGAGATAAGATATAAAAAAATACTTGGGAATAAATTATTTTTTTTTTATAAATATTTTTTAAAATTTAATATAATTTTTTATTTTTTTAAGCTTTATAAGAAGAAGCAGATTAAAAATAATTTAAATTTAAGTAAAATTTTGAAAGATAATAATATTGATTTGATAATTCATCCAACAGTGCTAGAGGGCTTATTTGTCTATGATTTAATCAATATTGGAAAAAGTTTTTCAATACCTACAATTTATTTGATGAATTCTTGGGACAATCCCTCCACCAAAGCATTAATTGATGGCGCTCCTGATAAATTGTTTGTATGGGGTGAGCAAACCAAAGTTCATGCAAACGAATATCTTGATATACCAAATGATAAAATAGTTGTTGCTGGAGCAGCACAAATGCAGCTGTTTAAAAATTCAAGTATTGACGTAAAAAAAAATTATAGGTCTTTAATAGATACTCAATTAGATGAAAAAATTATATGTTATGCTGGGTCGAGCAGAGGATTTAATGAAACTGAACAATTAGCAAAAATAGATGATTATATTGCTAACCAAAAACTAAAAAAATTAAAGATATTATATAAACCACATCCATGGAAAGATTTTAGCAATAAAAATGAAAAAAATTTTTTTGAATATAATTTTAATAATATAATTATGGATCCTTATTCAAAAGAAAACTATGTGATGCGATCAAATAAATCAGCAAAAATTAATATTAATTTAATTGATTATAATTATACTTTTAGAATCCTAAAATCGATTGATGGACTATTCACACCTCTATCTACAATTATGTTAGAGGCAACGATGTTAGGAATACCTGTTTCAGTTTATTATCCAAAAAATAGAAATGAATTTAGTTCAGGATTTCATTATGATCTAGGAAGAAGAATGTTTAAAGAATTTTTTGAGATTATCAATCCCAGTGTAGTGACAACACAACAGAATATTTTAGAAGGGATAAATTTTCTTTTAGAAAAAATTGAAGATCAACAATATAAAGAAAAATTAAAGACAAAATCTTTATATTTCAACGAAACAATGAATTTAAACTATAGGGAAATCTTAAACCATAATGTTAAAGAAACAACAAGATAGAAAAATTCAACTCTACGCACCGTATAGAAATTTCTATTTAAGAAAATATTATAATAATAATTCTAAAAACCCCTCAGATTTTTTTTGGGGGGTGAACACACTTAACAAAAAATTATACAAAATTAAAACATCATTTTCAAAAAGAGGAGAAAGAAAAAGCATCTATTCATATCTAAGCTATTTTTTTGAAAAAATTTTTATTTATTTTTTAGGTTTGGGGGCACCTTTTGAAGTTTTTTTTGAAAATAAAAATAAATTTTCAAATAAAAGTATAATTTTTTGTTGTAATGATGCTTTAAGTATAGTTTTTTTATTTTTTAAAAGTATTGGAATTATTAAAAATAAGATAATTGTAAATTTTCAAGGTTTATCTGAAAGAAGATTAACTCATTTTAAAAATTCAAAAATAAATTTTTGTTTTGTGAATTATCTTTTAAGTCATGCTGAAATTATCTTAACTTTGTCAAATATATCAAAAAAAATAATTAATTATGAGTATAAAATTGATAAGAAAAAAATTTCAAGATTTGATTTTGGTGTAGATCAAAAATTTTGGAAATACAAAAAATGGAATAGAAAAAGAAAATATATCTTATCAGTTGGAAATGACTCTAATAGAGATTTTGAAACTTTAATAAATGCAGTTGGAAAAGATTTTAAATTGATAATTGTAACAAAAAAAAAATTTTTTAATTGTCCAAAAAATATTAAAATTTTAAATGATGTCAGTGTAATAAAATTAAAAAAACTTTATCAAAATGCTAAGTTAACAATTATCCCATCAAAAAAAGTGATTTCTGAAAATGCAGGTATGAGCTGTATTATGCAATCAATGGCTTGTGGCACCCCTGTTGTTACATCAGATTTAATAACTCTCAAAGAAAAATTTAAAGAATCTGTTGAAATTTTATTTTACAGAGCTGGTTCAGTTAATTCATTAAATAGAATGATTTCCAAAAATTATAATAATAATTTTTTGTTAGAAAAAATTTCTAAAAATGCCTTTAAAAAAATTAAAACAAAATATAATTATTTGAAACTATCCAATCAACTAAATAAACATATATTATCTTTATGCAAATAAGAAATCGTGAATTAAAAATTATTTTATTTTTTTTATCATTTTGTATTTCTTTTATAATGTTTTTCTCTCACCCACAGGGTGATGATGAGATGGTTTCGATATTCATTGCTCAAGAGTTATATCAACATGTTATTAATTTAAAATTTTTTGATTTCTCTAGTGTCTTATTACAAAATTATCACCCACCGGGAAGGGAATTAGTTTTGATGTTAAGCCATTTTGTATTTGAAGACAATTTAGTGAATGCAAGAATTATTTCAGTTACGTTATATGCATTCATAATCATAAAGTTATTTGAATTATCATATAAAATATCAAATGATAAATTTATAAGTTTCTTTATTTCTACGCTTATTGTTTTTACAGGTATGTTTCAAATCCAAGCTATGGTCTCTATTCATGGAGTTACAACCTTGATGGGTATACTTATGATTATTAAATTTTTAGATATTCAAGAGAGAAAAAATAATCTTCTTAAATCAGATATCTATATGATAATTATTTTTAATTTTATTGCTTTTCTATTTTCAAATTCTTTTCTTTTAATTTCTTTACCAAGTTTTATAATTTTAAATTATCTCTTAATTATCAATGATTATAAACTTAAAAAAATAATATATCTTAATACAATAATTTTAATTTTTTATCTTTTATATTACTTGGTTTTTTTATTTGTTCCTTATTATTTACATGAAAATGGGTTTACAAATGAGCCAATAGGTCAATATTACAAGTATTTATATAGGATTGAAAACACAAATTTAAAATTCACCTCTTTGATAGAAAATTTTAAAATTGTAAATTTTTACACTTTCCCTATTTTATTTTATATTTTAAGTTTACTTGGTACTTTATTTCTATTTTTAAAATTTAGATTTATTTTTATATTGCTTTTTTTATATTTTATTACATTTCAATTCTTTATTAAAATAAGTACTGGTCAGCATTATTTAAGTTATATTATTTGGACATTTCCTTTTGGGATTTACTATATAATTGAGAGGATTATTAAGATTAAAATTATAAAAAAAAATTTTATTATATTATCTCCAGCTGTACTATTGATAATTTTTTCGTGGACTTTTAATTACCATATTAAATTTTACAATGAAAAAAATTTTCCAAAATTTACAGCTATTGAAAATTTAATTGATTTCAAATGGACTCATAATAAAATATTTCCTTTAGTTGATATTGAAAATGAATTAATGCAAATTAAAAAAAATAACACATTAAATTTGGCGGGATCAGAATGGAATATTTATTTTAAAAAAAAAGATTATTTTTATAATAAAGATGTAATTTCTAAAGATTACAACTGTAAGGAATTAAATGATTTTTATAGAGATATTGAAGCGATTTTATTTAAAGAAAACATAAATTATTCTTGTATAAAAAATTTCGAAAATTCAAAAATTATTAATTTTAAAAATAGTAGTTTTATTTTAGTTAAAAAAAAATGAAAATCTCTATAAATATGAAAATAATATCTGGTCCATGGGGAGGAGGAAATAATTTTTATAAGTCTTTTAAATCTTATGCTAATCAAAATAATATAGAAGTAATAAATCATTTAAATGAACCGAATATTGATATAATTTTAATTATTTGTAATTTAAGCTCATCCATATCCGCATCATATAATGTCGAAGAGGCAATTAATTATTCAAGAAAGAAAAAAATCCCAATCGTGCAAAGAATAAATGAGTGTGATGAAAGAAAGAATACTAAAAGTGTAAACTCTGAAATCATAGAAATATCAAAAAAAGTAGATGCATGTGTTTTTGTGAGTGATTGGTTGAAAGATAAAATTTTTCAAAAAATTGATAATGATAAAAAATTATCAATCAAAAATGGAGCAAATAAATTTATTTTTAATAGAAAAAAATTAAATTTGTCTCGTAAAGATAAAATAAAAATAGCTACTCATCATTTCAGTAATAATATTTTAAAAGGTTATAATATTTACAAAAAATTAGATGAAATTTTAGAAAAAACAGAAATATCAGAAAAATTTGAATTTACTATCATTGGTAATCACCCTAAAAACATTGATTTTAAGAATACAAATTTAAAAGGAGTCATGTCCTCTGAGGAAATTTCTAATGAATTAAAAAAATACGATTTATATATAACAGCGTCAGTAAATGAGCCAGGTGGTAATCATGTTGTTGAAGCGTTGAGTATTGGATTGCCAATTCTTTATCTTAACAGCGGAAGTATGAAAGAATACATATCCAATTATGGCATTGAGTTTAAAGAAGAAAATTTATTAGAAAAACTTAATTATTGTTATGAAAATTTAAGCTCACTTACAAAAAATATGGAAAATTACCATTATTCATCTGAAATTATGTGCAAAAAATATTTTGAATTATTTCAAAGATTAATTAATGAAAAAAAGTAAATATTCAAATTTAAATTATAGACCAGAGATAGATGGAATAAGAGCTTTAGCAGTAATTTTAGTTTTTTTTTTTCATTTAGATATAAATAACTTTCAGCTTGGATATTTTGGTGTTGATATTTTTTTTGTAATCAGCGGGTATTTAATTACATCTATATTAATCAAAAATTCTGAGGATGAAAATTATTTTCAAAATTTTTATTTAAGAAGAGCAAGACGTCTGCTCCCTGCACTTTTTTTGGTTATTTTTTTAACTAGCTTTTTTGTTTATATTTTTTATTTGCCTTATGATCTAAGAGATTTTGGTCAAAGCATGATATCCTCAACCACTTTTTGGTCTAATATATTATTTTTTATTGAGAGTGGATACTTTGAAAATACATCAAAAGTTAAACCATTACTTCATACATGGAGTTTATCTGTAGAGGAGCAATTCTATATTTTTTTTTCAATTCTATTTTTTCTAATTTATAAAAAAAAAAAAATTTCAAAAAAATTCATAATAATTATTTTTTTCTTAAGTTTATTTTTTTCACAATTTAGTGGATATTTAATTTCAGAAGAAACAAATTTAATTAATAAAAAAATATTTCTGAATCAATCTGTATATTTTAGTTTTTATTCGCCTTTAGGGAGGTTTTGGGAATTTTTATTTGGAAGTTTAGTTGCAGTTTATCAATCAGAATTTTTTTTTAACAAAATAAAAAATTCTTTAAATAAAAATTTTTTTTCACTTATAGGTTTAATTTTTATTTTTCTTATTTTTTATTACGATAGCGAAAATGTAATCTCTCCAAGCCTGTATGTATTCTTACCTTTACTCGGCATCACCTTACTATTAATTTTTGCTGATAATACAACTTTAGTTGGAAAAATATTGTCCCAAAAAATTCTTGTTTTCTTTGGTAAAATTTCATATTCAATTTACTTAATACACTTTCCAATAATTATCCTAGTAAAGTATAATAATTTTGAGATTACTTTTTTTTATAAAATCTTAATTTTTTTAAGCGTAATATTTTTTTCTTATCTAAGTTGGAGGTTTGTTGAGCAACCTTTTAGAGATGAAAAAATAATTTCAAATAAAAACTTTCTTAAAATATTTATGTCATTTTTTTTTATAATTACAGTTTTGGGGTTTACTTTTCATTCAACAAATGGACTCGAAAAATATTATATAAAAAGGATTACTGAAAAAGAAAAAACTGAATATGCAAATATTAAAAAATTATTAAAAAGAGAAAAAAAAAATATTTATTCCGATATCAAGTATAAATGTAAAAAATGGGTAAATGAAATAGATACTAAAATTTTAGAAAAATTTGATGAATGTGCTAAAAAATATGGAAAATCAATTATAGTACTAGGTGATAGTCATGCTCTTGATGTGTATAATTCTTTATCTAAAGTTATATCTAATGAATTTATTTTTGGAGTAGGAAAACCAGGGTGTAGAATATTTAGTACTAAAAATTGCGATTTTGATGATTTTACAAAATTTATTGAAGAAAAAAAAAATTACATAAATACTGTATTTTTTGTTCATCAAGGAAGTTACTACTTATTAGATAACAGATATTTTAAAATTAATAAAAAAAACTTTGATTTAACCAATGATTATTTGAATAACTTATCAAAGAATTTAAATATTGTTTGGTTTGGTTTTAATATAGAACCAAGAATAAAACCTATTTATTTAATTAAAAATAACAACCTTGAGAGATTTGAAAATAAAAAGATATATGATTTAGAAAACTTTATTAAGAATAAAAAGAATAAAAAATATATTTATTTTTCAAGAATTGATTTGATGAAGTATGATTATTCCAAAGACTATATGATAGATGGAAATTTTACATACTCAGATGGAGATCATTGGAGCAATTTTGGTGAAATTTACTTTGGAAAAAAAATTTTTTTGAGGGATGAATTTAAGAATTTACTAACAAATGATTGAAACTTCAGTTTTATTATCATGTTATAAAAGTAATATATTTTTTTTAAGAAAAAGTATTAAATCTTTATTAAATCAAGAATATAAAAATTTTGAATTAATTATAATTATTGACGGTGCGTCTGAAATATTGAGCAAAAAAATCTATCAATTATCAAAACTTGATAAAAGAATTAAAATTATAAAAAACAAATTTAATAAAGGTTTGTCATATTCATTAAATAAAGCATTTAAAGTTTCAAAGGGTAAATTTATTGTTAGAGCAGATGATGATGACTTTAGTCATAAAAATAGACTAAAAAAACAGATAAGTTTTTTGAAGAAAAATAAAAAAATAGATATAATAGGAACAAATGCTATTGTGAACTTAATATTTAAAAAAAAAAAATTTATAACTAATTTTCCAATTACAAATCATGAGATTATTAAATCACTGCCATTCTATAATCCGATAATTCACTCCTCTGTTTGTTTGAGAAAAAAAATTCTTAGTAAATATACTTACGATATTAGATACAAAAAAGCTCAAGACTATGAATTATGGATGAGACTAAAAAAAAATAATATTAGTTTTTTTAATTTGACTGAACCCTTGGTGACAGTAAATAAATTAAAACCTATTTCATTTTTAGATTTGAAGTATGATATTAAAGTAAAACTAAATAATAATAATTTTAAAAATAAATTATTAATAGTTTTGAAGTTACCAATTCTCTTGTTTCAAGTTTTAATTAATAATTATTTATAATTTTATTAAAATGAATTTTTTAAGTTTAAATAATATTTCTTTCAATTATCCATTTGATTTGATAGCTGGAATTTTTTTATTTTTGATTTTAATTTTTTCTTCATTATTAATTTCGAAAAAAATCATTCTAATTAATGATATTTATCTAAATTATTTATCAAGTTTTGTTATATTAATTTCATCTTTATCTATAGTTTTTTATCTAATTAGTTTGATAGGTTTCAATTATAATTCGTTAAGATTTTTTTTATGGTCAATCTCTATTATTTTACCAATTTTTTATTTCAATGAAGTTAAAGAATTAATTATAATAGTTTACAAATTTTTGAGAAATAATTCATTTATTTCTTTAATTTTTTTATCATTTTTTTTTATCTCTTTACTACCTTCTTTGGACGCTGATACTTTAGATTATCATCTTGGTATTGGCTTAGATATTATAAGAGAGGGAAAACTTAATAATAGACAAGATTGGTTACATTTTAGGTTAGCTGGAGCCGGTGAATATATTAACTTAATAGGTTTAATATTTGGAAGTAAAAATTTTGGACAAATAATACAATTTAGTTCATTGTTAATCTTATTTTTTTCTTTAAAATCTGTTTTGGGTAATAAAAATCAAAATAAAATTTTTTACTATTTAATCTTTTCTTCTCCAATACTCATAATTCTTATTTTTTCCCAAAAATACCAATTACTTGGATCATCATTAATTTTTTTTTCATTTGTATTACTTCATAAATTTTCAACAAATCCAAAACGAAATACATTAACTTTAATAATATTTTCAACTCTTTTTCTTACTACCTTAAAACATTCTTTTATCATTCCAGGTCTGATACTTTTGATATTAACTTTATATTTTTCAAAAATTAAAAATCATTTATTTTACTTTTTTTTAAACTTATCAGTTTTATTTTTAATTTTATGTATTCCTCATTATATTAAAAATTTATATTTTTATGGTGATCCAATTTCTCCTTTATTGGAACATTTTAAAAATACTCCAAGTGAAGATATAATCAATTTTTCAAATTCAATAAAAATTGCTGAGGAAAAATTAAATATGAATAATTTTTATATTTTTTTTCTAAATATATTTATACCTATAAATTTATCATCAATATTTAGCTTTGTAGGAGTACCTGCTTTATTAATTTTTCTTTCTCATAAAATAATGAAATTTGAACATAAATTTCTTTTAATCTTTATTATTTGTTATTTTTTGATTTTTATTTTTTTGGGTCAAAACTCAATGAGATATTATATTGATATAATATTTGTTTTAATTTTAATCTTTGCTTTAAATTTTAAAAAGATTGAGAAAAATAATGTTTTTAAAATGATATTAAAAATAAATTATTTTCAAAGTATAACTATAATTTTTATCAATTTTTTTATAGTTAGTATTTATTTACCAAAAGGTTTAAATCAAAATGCATATGAGAAAATATTAAAAAAATACGCAATTAATTATGAAGAAATTTTATGGATTAAAGAAAGTATACCTCACAATGCATTAGTAATTTCAGAAAATATAAGGTCAAATTCTTTATATCAAAATAATTTCATTACACAGGATTATATTAAATATTTTCAGTATTCATCTAATGAATTGAAAAATTATTTTAAAGAAAAAAAAATAAACTATGTTGTATTGGATTATCCGATAAAAAAAAAAATTTTCTAAATTTTTTGATGAATGTGCAGATAGAGATACTACTAAAATAAAAGATTTTCAGACAAAGACCAGAAACCCTTTGAGCAAATATAAATTCAATTATGAAATGATATTATTTAAAAACATTTGCAATTAGTTTTTTTTTAATATGTATATGTGTCTTAAAAAAAATAATTTTTTTATAAATCTAGGTAAAATTTTTGAAAATAATCTATCTAAAGATATAGATAATTTATTATTAAAAGGGAGAAATATTGAAGTAGTATATTTTAATATTTCCAAATTATTTTTTTTAAATTCTCTTTCCATTTTAGAAGTTGATAAAAATCTATGAGGACCTTCACTATGATTATAGCCTACTATTGCTGTCAACCAATGCACAATTTCCCAACTAATATTTGGAGTAGTTAAAATTATAATACCATTTGTATCTAATATTTTTGCAAGCATATTTAATAATTTTTGGTACTCATAAACATGTTCAATTGTTTCATAACATAAAATAAGCTGAAACTTTTCATCAAGAATATTATTATCTTCTAAATCATTGATTAAGATAAATTTTTTGTTTTTAATATTATTTGTTTTTATTTTAGCTTTTTTTAAAAGTCCCAAGCTGAAATCTACACATGTAAAAAAAGAATTGGGATAAATTTTATTCCAAAATATAGTTCCATTTCCTGATCTTGTTTGTATATCAAGGATATGTTTTGGACTAAAATTTTTTTGTATAGATTCAAAATAAATATTTTTTGATACTGTAAACCTCTCCATATATGTATAAAATTTATCATTAATTTTATCATAATCTTCTACAGTATCCCAAAAATCTCCAACCTCTTTTAAAGACCATGGTCTTTTTGTAAAATAATTCCATTCAAGTTTGGTTCTTTTAATTATTTTCTTAAGAAACATTCTTTTATTTATTTAATTTGAAAATTCTCTTAATCTTTCATTTTTAATTTTGATAAATTTTATTTTATTTAAACCTTTTCGTTTAGTAGTTTTTGTTATTTTTTTCCAAATTTGTCTTAAAATTTGAAAAAAAAAGCCCAATAAATTTGAATTTACAAATGAAAAAAAAGATTTAACGCTATTTTTAGATGCTGTTAATATTATTAATCCAATAAAAAACTCAATTAATCTTCTTAACAAGGATATATTTTTTGGTTTAAGATCATATAAGGGCACTGGGCCTTTTTTTTTCAATTTTTCGATTCTTAAATAAGAACCAATTTTTTTAAATTCAATCATATGGGCATGCATACTTATTGCTTTTTTTTGATCTATTGGCTCTAAATTAATTTTTTTTTTGCCTAATGCTCTTAAAATTAAATCTATCTTTTTTGATCTGCTAATTATTACTGAAAAACCATGGCCGATACCCTCTAATTTTGGTGACCAAGCATCTCCAATTGATATATCTGACAACTCGCCTGTAAAGTCTGGGGTAATTAAACAACTTTTTGATATAAAAAAAGGTATTAGATAATTGTAGTAAAATTTTTTTAAACTTAAAGTTTTTTTATTTTTCAATATTATTCTTAATTTTCCAGGCCATTCTCCATATCTCCAATTGATCTTTTTAATGTCTTTATTGTTTTTTATTCCATTTCCTCTAAGATAAAAACTTATTGCACCAGGATACATATTTGTTCCTGAATATAAGCTAATCAAATATTTTATGTGTTCGAAATCTTTTGGATACTTAATTTTTAAACTTCTGATAGATGCAATGTGCTCTGGTAAGCCTACAAAAACATATCTTTTTTTTTTGTTAAGTTTATTAAGCTTGTGAAGTAATGGAGTTGTTTGATAAATACTTTGAGAGGCATTTAAAATTTTTTCTAATTTATTTGTAACTAAAATGTCAAAATCTAAAATCTTATTTTTTTTTTCATCTAAAATACAGGCGTAATCTACTTCCTTCATTTTGATAAGCTCTATTAAGACTGATCTTATAATGCCACCAGAGCTTGCTTTATTTCTTAACAAATCACTATTTGAACTTCCAATGTATATTGAATTGTAATTTCCTAATATTTTACTTTTTTTTTTGGTTTTTATTTTTTTTGAGAGAAAATTAAAAGAAAATCCACGACCTGGGCACGAGTGAACTATTTTTTTTAAATCTGGAATGTCTTTTTTATTTGATTTTCTTAAAAGGATGGGTGTTGGACCTTTATCACTATTTGACATTTTAAAAAGATTTTTTGATAATCCCTGACATAATCCACAATGAAAACAGTTCCCAGGGTTAATCACTTCATTGAATATTTTTTTGATTAAAATTTTATGTTCCACTTATAACTTTTTGATTATTAAATATATTAATTTTTTTTAATAAACTTTTTCTTATCATATAATTCTAATGTATTAAAGATAAAGCCAAATATTGCAGGAATAAAGTATCTTAAATTAAAAAACAATAGTAAAATTAAAATTTCATTATTGTCTAAATAACTTTCTAAAGAATTGTATATAATTATATCTCTAACACCAAAACCACCGAAGCTAATGGGTACTAAACCAGCTAAAATTGAATAACCAAAAATAAAACAAACAATCAAAAAATCTATTTTTACATTTATTTGAGAGGATATTACGTAAATTTGTAAAAAAATAATTAACCAAACTATTGTATCTAAAAAAAAAAAAAAAAAAATTGAGAATTTAATTTTTCTTTTATTTTTTTGTGTGTTTTAAATTTGAATCGGTATAATTTCTGAATTATTAAATTTAATACATTATTAATCTTATTAAAGTTATTTAAAAATATTAGAATTAAGAAAAAAAATAAAGTTGATAAAAATATTAGATTTTGATGATTATCAACTTCAGAACAAAATAAAACTATTAATATTAAACTTAAAAATGAAATTAATTTTTCAAAAAAAAATAAGCTTAGACAATTAACAAAATATTTTTTAGGTATTTTGCTATAATAATATCTTGTTAAATCACCTAGTTTAGCTGGAAAAAATAAATTATAAAAAGAAGATATTAAATTTACCTTAATAGATGTAGAAAGTTTTATTTTTTTAAATTTATCTACCAAGAGTATATATTTTATACTTGCAATATAAATTATTGGTAAAAATAAAATTAAATAGATTAAAACATTAGTTAAAATAACAATATTTAAAGCATCTTTTAAGTCATTTATGGAAAAATTTTTATATGTATAGTAAAGAAATATAAGACTTATAAATAATAGCACTGTATCTTTAAAAAACCTTTTTTTATAAAATGAATTCTGCATCAATAATAATTCCAACATACAATGAAAATCAGGGATTATCTACTATTTTGAAAAAAATTGAAAATTTTTTAAATGAAAATAAAAATTTTGATTGTGAGTTTATATTTGTAGATGACGGTAGTGATCAACCTATTGAGCAGCATATTAACAAATCTGATAGGATAAAGGTTGTTAGAAATAATAATAATAGTGGTTATGGTTTTTCAATCAAAAAAGCTGTTAAAGAGTCTAGATATGAATTAATTGGTATAATTGATGCAGATGACTCTTATGATTTTGATTTTTTGATTGCTAATATTAAAAATTTTTCAAATGAAATTGATTTGCTAGTAGGAAAAAGAAAATTTAATTTTGATGAAGGTCTATTGAGAAAAACATATAGAAGTTTTTTAAATAAATTTTCTTCAATATTATGTAATTTTAAAATACAAGATATAAATTCTGGAATTCGTCTTTTTAAAAAAGATTTTTTTTTAAAAAACATAAATTATTTTCCAGATAAATTTTCAATAACATCTACGCAAACACTAATTTATATTATGAATAATAAAAAAATAAAATATATCGAGACCCCATATTCAAAAAGATCTGGAAAATCGAAAATTAATATATTTAAAGATCCATTTAATTTTATATTTTTAATTCTAAAAATTTATATGTTGTTTGCTCCACTTAAATTTTTCACTTGGACAGGATTAATATTTATATTAATGGCTTTTTTAATTGGGATATTAACTTTATTTTTCTTTTTCTCAATCGCAGATGTAACAGTTTTATTACTATTTTTGACAGGTGTTAATTGTATTCTAATTGGATTATTAGCTGAAACAATTAGATTAAAAAAATAAAAAAGTGATAAAAAAAATTAAAGATAATATATTTTCAAAAACTTTTTTTCGATTAAATCCAAGCAGAAGTATTTTAATTTTAAGAGATGATAGATCCCAATGGGTATTAAATAAAATAAAAAAAGAATTAAAAAAATATTTTGAACAACTAGGTATTAGTATAAGTTTATCAAATACTAATTTTTTATATAAGAATCAAAGTATTTTTTATTTAAATAAGTATAAGTTATTGAATTGGGATAATTCAAAAATGTACAAAACTCTTGCATATATGCATGGTTATCCAAATAATGAAATGAATAAAAAATTATTAGATTCTATCAAACGAAATAAAAATGATATTCAAAGAATTTGGGTAACGCATGATAAAATGAGAGATTATATTTTAGATACAGGAATTAACGAAAACAAAGTGATGAAAAACTATATATCAATTGATTTAGAAAATTTTAATTTAATTCGAGATGATGACAAAAATGTACTTAGAAAGTATTTGAAAATTCCGTCTAAAAACATAGTGATAGGTTCATTCCAAAAAGATGGTGTAGGTTGGGAAGATGGACTAAAACCAAAGCTAGAAAAAGGACCAGATATATTTATAAAAATTTTATCAAAGTTGAAAAAAAAATATAGTAATCTTACAGTTTTACTAACAGGACCAAGTAGGGGTTTTGTTAAAAATGAGCTTAAAAAAAATAATATACATTTTATACATCATAAAAAAGTAGATTACAAAAATCTTTATAAATATTATTCAGTTTTAGATTTTTACTTGGTAACTTCGAGAGAAGAAGGAGGGCCAAGATCAATTCTAGAATCGATGGCCTCAGGAATACCTGTGATATCGAGTAAAGTAGGACAGGCCACAGAGTTAATCAAACATGAGGAAAATGGATATTTAACAGATATTGGTAAAGTAGATGATTATTTAGAAATCATCGAAACAATTGTTAAGAACAAAATTTCATCTCATTTCAAAGATAATTGTAGAATGACTGCAATAAATAACAGTTATAATAACCAAGGAAAATTTTGGTCTAAATTTTTTGAAGATATTGTAACTTTTTAATTATGAATTTAATTATTTTTGGAAAAAGAAGCATTCTTACAAATAGAATAAAATATTTAGAAAAAAAATCTATTTTGATTGAAAATGAAAACTTAAAAAAAAATAATATCTTAAAAAAAATAGATAAGAATAAAAATTATAATATAGTAATAAATTCTTTTTTTCCATCAGCTCATCTTAATAATCTAAAAACATATGAAGAATTCTATGAAAAATCTCTGTTAAATTTATCAATTTTTTTAGATCTAATAAATAATTTTAAAGTTCAAAAAATCATTTATTCAAGTAGTTCAGCAGTTTACAATTCTTTAAATACAAAATTATTTTCTGAAAATGATTTGAATAGAAAAATTTATTCATCAAGTAAAATTGCAGCAGAAAATATGATTAGTAATTTTTGTGCTAAAAAAAAAATTTCATTTATCAATGCAAGGCTTTTTAATATGTATGGAAATGATGATAATTTTTCTATTATTTCAAAGTTAATAAGATCATTTGAAACAAACAAAATTTTAGTGATAAATAATGAAGGTCGTTCAATCAGAGACTTTATACATGTAGATGATATAGCAAAAATTTATCAAATTTTATTAAATAAAAAAAATTTTTTTTTTGGATCAATTGATGTTGGGACTGGTGTCGGAGTAAAGATTTCAGATATAATTAATTTTGTAGGAAAAAAAAAAATTAACATAAAATATAGAAAATCAAAAATAAATGAAGCAACAAACGTATTAGCAAATATACAAAATTTAAAGAACGAAATTGGGTCGTTTAAATTTAAATCATTAGAAAAATTTATTAAATCAAGATTAAAAATAAATAGTAAAAAAATAATAGATAAATTATCCTATAATAGTTCAAATAATATAATTGAAGATATAATTCATAACCCAATAGTTTTTGGCACTGGAGTTTTAGCAAAAAAATTTTATAAAAAACAATTAGAAAATGAAAAAGATATTTTCTGTTTTGTTGGAAAAAATAAATCTAAATTTTGTAACAAAGAAGTAATTTCAGAAAATGAATTCAAAAATTTATCTAAATCAAAAATAATTTTAAAATTAATAATTGCAGATGAAAAAATAAAAAAAAAACAACAGGTTGAAATTTGGAAAAAATACATAAAAAATGCAAAAGAAATTTATTTCTTTAATAATGACAATTTGAATATATATGATCAAGAAAATGATATAGATTTTTCAGAAATTATTACTAGAACAGAAAAAAAAAGAGATAATTCAATTTTACAAAAAAAGTTATTTAATAAAACAATTTTAGTAACAGGTGGAGCTGGCTCGATAGGTTCAGAAATATGCAAACAACTAATCAATTTTAATCCAAAAAGTATTATTGCATATGATAATTCAGAGTTTGCGTTGTATAATTTAATTACAAAAAATTCAAAAAAAATTACTCCAATAATCGGTGATATAAATGATGTATCCTTTTTTGAAAATATTGTTAGGGAGAGAAAAGTAGATTATATTTTTCACGCTGCTGCTTATAAACATGTAAATTTTCTTGAAAAAAATATTATTCAAGCTGTAAAAAATAATGTATTTGGCAGTTTAAGTGTTATTAGAGTCTGTTCGAAATTATCAATAAATTTAACGATTGTTTCAACTGACAAAGCAGCTCGTCCTAAATCTATTTTAGGATTTACAAAAAGAATAGCAGAAATAATAGCACAAAAATATGAAAAAAATGGTGCTCAAATTTCAGTTGTAAGATTTGGAAATGTTTTTGCAAGCAAAGGTTCAGCTATACCGTATTTTATTAATCAGATAATTAATGAAAAAAAAATTACTGTAACAGATGAGAATGTAAAAAGATATTTTATGTCAATTAGCGAAGCAGCTGATTTAGTTATTAGGTCGACATTATTGAAAAAAAAACCCCAAAATATTTATCTTTTAAGAATGGGGAGACCTATTAAAATATTCCAAATTATAAAAAAATTGTATGAATTACTTGGCAAAAAAAAATTGATTAAAAAAAATATCATTTTTACAGGTTTAAAAAAAGGTGAAAAAATTCAAGAGGATCTTTCATTTTCAAAAAAGATTAAACAGAGCAATATAGATGATATTATTATGGTAAAAGAACCTAATTACAAAATAGAACAAATAAATAATCTAATTGAAAAATTAATAAAGAATAAACTAAATTCTAACAAATTAAATAGAACCATGAAAAATTTTTTAATTGAAGAAAAAAATTGACGATGAAACTATACGTTTTTTTTACTTTTAATACTTCATTGAAGGATTGGTTTTTAAATGGATCCTTAGATAGAGAATTAAACTATTATGAAAAATTACAAAAAAGAGGATTAGAAATTTTTTTTATCACTTATGGAACAGATGATAGCCGTTTTTTAAAAAAAGATTCTCCTATCAAAGTAATTTCAATTTTTGATAAAAAATCAAATTTCAAAATAATAAATTTTTTTAAAAGTTTTTTATTTGTTTGGAAATTTTCAAAATATAATCAAGGAAATATCGTTATAAAATCAAACCAAATGAAAGGTTCATGGCTACCATTAATGATATCAAAAATTTATAGTAAAAAAATGATTTTACGATGTGGTTACGAATATTATAGATTTGGTTTGAAAAATAGAAACTCAGGTGTAAATTTTATAAAATATATTCTATCTTATTTAAGTTATAATTTTGCTGACAAAATCGTTATAACTAGCAATTATGAAAAAAATTTCATAAATAAAAAATTTAAGATTGATAAAAAAAAAATAGCTTTAATACCAAATTATATAGATACATCTATTTTTAAAAAAAAAAATGACAAAAAATCTTTTGATATTATATATGTTGGTAGATTTGAAAGACAAAAAAATTTATTTTTTCTAATAAATTCTATAAAAGAGCTAAAATTGAAAATAATTTTAATTGGAAATGGTAGTTTAAGTAATGATGTACGAGAAAGTTTAAAAAACTCTGATCTTAGTTTTAAAATAATTAAGAGGGTTAAAAATAATAAATTACCAGAATTTTATAATAAATCTCACATATTTTTAAATACTTCACTTTATGAAGGTAATCCTAAGTCAGTACTAGAAGCAATGGCTTGTGGTCTTAATATAATAACAACCAAGTATGATGGTGTTGGTGAAATTATTAGTAATAATTTTAATGGAATCATTACAAAATATTGCCATAAAGAAATAAAAAAAAACATAAATTACTTATTAAAAAATAAAAATGTTTACAAAAAAATATCCAATAACGCTCAAAAAAAAATTATCTCTAAAAATTGTATCGAAAAAATTTTATTTTTAGAAACAAAAGAAATTTTAAGTTTATGAATAAAATAAAAAATTTTATTTTAGATTTATTCTCTACAACTGAAAATTATTTATTCTTTAAAAAATTTGAAAATTTCTTAAAACCAATAAATACTAACCTAATTGATGATTTAAAAATGAAACATAAAGAGGCATTTATGAAATTAGAGGAGTGCTTTAAAAATGAAAATTTTCAATCTTTTAAAGTTGAGAAAAACTTTTTTTACGATTTAACATGGCAAACACAAACTGTTAATAAAAAAAGTATTTTAAATTTTAATCATGGTTTTTTATTGCAGTATTATTTATCTGAATATTTAAAAAAAAATCTAGAAAAAGGTACCCAAATCAATATTTTAGAAATTGGAACTGCAAGAGGATACTCGAGCATATGTATGTCTAAAATTTTAGATGACTATAGAATTAATGGAAAAATTTTTTCAATTGATATTTTACCACTAAACAAAAAAATTTTTTGGAATTCTCCATCTGATATAGATGGAAAAAAAACAAGATCAGAATTATTGCAAAAGTGGTCAGATTTAGTATCTAAATATATAGTCTTTCTCAAAGGTTACTCCCGTGTTGTATTAAAAAAATTTCATATTAAAAGAATTAATTTTGCTTTTATTGATGGATCACATGAGTTTGAAGATGTAAAAAATGAAATTATATATATTTCAAAAAGACAAAAAAAAAATGATGTTATTTTTTTTGACGATTATAATAAAAAGGATTTTCCTGGCGTTGTAAAAGCAATAGAAGAAATAAAAATTAATAATACTTATCAGATTAATTTAATCGATTTAAATCAAGATAGAAAATATGTTCTAGCAATCAAAAATGAGTAAAAAAGTATGTTACCTTATAGAAGATGGAAGATTTAGTGGACCTATAGTTCAAATTATAAATATTTACTTGAATTTAAAAGAGAGTTTTGACCAAACAATTTTATTTTCTAAATTTAGATCAGAGAAAACTGTTGAAATTTTAAAAAAAAAAAATCTAAAATATATTACTTTAGATACTGCTGTTTTAAGCTCTAATCCTTTAGCTTTAATTAATTACATAATAAATTTTATTTTTTCATTTATAAGAATATATAAGATCATTAAAAAAGAAAATTTTGGATTAGCCTTTGTAAATGGATCATCTCAATTTAAATTTTTAATAATATGTTGGTTATTAAAAATTAAAACCATATGGTGCATTAATGATGCTTATTCAAATAAGTTACTTAAATTTTTGATATCAATATTTTCTATTTTTCCAAATCATATTATTTTTGTTTCAAAAAATTCAAAAAATTTTTATTTTAAAAGTTTTTTTTCTCAAAATAAAAAATTTGATATAGTTCAATCTTCTCACAATTTTAATAATTTGGTAAATGAGAATATTAAAAAGGATGCATTTAAAAAAATTAGTGAGAATTTAATAGTTGGATCTCTTGGAAATTTCTCACCAATCAAAAACTTTGATTTAATGATTGATGTTGCTTGTTTGGCAAAGAGAAACAATCAAAAAATTACTTTTTTAAATGCTGGAACTATTTTAAGTTCTCAAAAAAGTTATTATGAAGATTTACAAAAAAGGCTCCAAGAAAATGATCTAAATAACGTAATTTTTAAAGACTTTATTGAAGATACTAAATCTTTTTATCAAATGATTGATATTTATGCATGTTATTCTCAATCCGAAGCATCCCCAACCTCAATATGGGAGGCAATGTCTTTTGGAAAACCCATAATTTCCACAAACGTTGGTGACTTAAAAGAAATGAATATTGAAAATCCTTTTGGATATATTATTGATGATTTTGATAAATCTTTATTTTATAAAAAGATTATTGAAATGAAAAATAATAAATCTTTATTAAAAAGTTTCTCTAATTCATCATATTCATACAGTTTTGATTTTTCAGCTAACAAAGTTTCACAAGAATATCTAAAAATATTTAATTACTTTTTAAAATGATATGAAAATTTTAATTACAGGATCGGCAGGTTTTATAGGTTTTCATTTACATAATTTTTTGCACAAAAAAAAATTTAAAGTTTATGGTTGTGATAATTTATCCTCTATATCTAAAAAAACACAACAACTTCGATTAAAAGAAATTAAAAAAAATAAATTAAATTTCTATAAATTAGATTTAAATAATTTTAATCTTTTAAAAAACAAATTAAGAAATAAAAAATTCGATATTATAATTCATTTAGCTGCCCAACCAGGAGTAAGAATTTCACAAGTTTATCCTAACAAAACTTTAAATAATAATTTAGAATCATTTGTTAATATTTTTGAATTAGCAAAAAAAATCAAACCAAAATTAATTATTTACGCCTCATCTAGTTCAGTATACGGAAATACAAATTTATTTAAGGAGAATCTGACCTCTTCTTATCCTGTATCAGTTTATGGTGTTTCAAAATTAACAAATGAATTATTGGCAAAAGTTTATAGTTATTTATTCAGAATAAATTCAATAGGCTTAAGATTTTTCACTGTTTATGGACCATACGGCAGAGAAGATATGTCTTATTATAAATTTTTAAATTCGATTAAAAGAAATAAAACAATAACAATTTATGGCAGCAAAACATCTATGAGATCATTTACTTACATCGATGATATAACTGTTTCAATATTTAAACTTATTAATAAATTTAAGAATAAAAAAAATATTTGTGACGTCTACAATATAGGTTCAGCAAAAAGTAATAAACTTGATGAAATGATTCAAATTTTAAAAAATAAAATTAGTGTTAAATTTAAGGAAAAGTATATTCAAAGAAATAAAGCAGATGTTTATAGAACTAAATCAAATAATTTAAAATTGATTAAAAAAATTAAATTTTCTCCAAAAATATCTCTTGAAGATGGATTAGAAAAATTTTGTCAATGGTATAAATCATTCGTTTATAAAGATTTAATTAAATAATTTCTATAGATGGAAAAATGCAAAGATAAAATTAAATGACTACTTTTAGAAATAATTTTTTAATAAATTTACCATCAGTTTTAATTTCTTTAATACCTTTATTTCTTATAACTGGACCTTTTTTAAGTGACTTAAGTGTTGTGATTGTATGTATTTTTTTTTTAATTAATTTATTTAGAGACAAAGATTTTAGTAGGTTTGATAACAGATTTTTCAAATTTTTTTTATTTTTTTTTATTTATTTGGTGTTAAATAGTTTTATTAAATTTTTTGACATTAACAGCTTCAGAGTTTCTTTTTCTTATATAAGGTTTGGCTTATATGTTTTAGCAGTAATATATTTTTTAGATAAAAATAAAAGATTAATACACTGGTTGTTTTATTGTTTTCTTTTTTGTTTCATTTTACTAATAATTGATGGTTATTTTCAATATTTTTTTAAAGAAAACTTAACAGGTTACAGTTTAGGTAGTGAGAGAAGAATAAGTAGTTTTTTTTATGATGAGTATGTTTTAGGAAGCTATTTGAGTAGATTATTACCTATTTTTTTGGGTTTATCTTTAATTATATTTGAGAAAAATGAAAAATATTTAATTTTAATTTTCATTTTATTTATTCTAATCCAAACATTAATCTTTCTCACTGGAGAGAGAGCATCATTTTTTTTTAGTTTATTATCAACATTATTTATAATTTTTATGATGCAGAAGTTTAGGTTAGCAAGATTATTAGCTTTTATTTTACCGATAATCATGATCTTTTTTATTTCAATATTCAACGATACAGCAAAAAAAAGAATTATAGATGAAACAATATCCCAGATGGGAATTTATGGTGATAACAAACACATTTTTTCTGAGCATCATGAGAGTCATTATAGATCTGCATACTTAATGTTTTCTGAAAATAAAATATTTGGAATTGGAGTAAGAAATTTTAGGAATTTTTGTGGTGAAAAAAGATTTCAAATAAGCAATAAATCATGCAGCACTCATCCACATAATACATATATTCAATTATTATCTGAGACAGGACTTATTGGTTTTTCATTTGGAATTTTCATTTTTTTATATTTTTCTAGTATTTGTTTTCATCACTTAAAAAAATCCTTGTTAAATAAAGAGTATATATTCAATGATTTTGAAGTTTGTATTTTAGGAGCTATCTTAATATCTATATGGCCTTTGGTTCCTAATGGAAATTTTTTTAATAACTGGATCTCGATTATTTATTATTTTCCAGTTGGTTTTTTATTGTGGAGTCTAAAAAAAAATAATTAACTAAATTTTTTTAAATTATAAATTAATAGAAAATATAAAGTTAAAGTTACCGATATAATGTATATAACATTTATCTCTAAGACCAAGTCTAAAAAAATAGGGATAGAAACTAATATTAAATAAATTATCAAAACATAAAATAGTTTATATTTTTTGATTAATAAATGATGTAAGTGATTTCTATCTGGTAAAAAAGGATTCTTTTTTTTTGACAATCTTGTTACAAATAGTCTGATCATATCTATTCCAGGAATCATAAATAGAATAAAGATACTTTCATATGAGATTATTGAGGTATTATAAATTCGTATTGTTTCTAGGCCGATAAGAGAGCTCAAAAAAAGGGTTCCACTATCCCCTAAGAAATATTTACCATTATAAATTACTATAGAGTTAATTAATAAGCAAAAAATTAAGATACTTAGATAATTTCTAGGTTCATCTAACAATACAAAATTAATTACCATTAACCAAATAATAGCTATATAACTTGATAAAGAATTAATCCCATCAGAAAAATTAAACGCATTAATAAAAACTATAATACAAAAAATTGTTAATACTAACCCATGTTCAAAAATTAAAATTTTTTTATATTGAATACTTTCAAAGTAAACTGTCTTAATCAAATTTTCTGGATAAAAAAAATAAAATATAATTAATGTAGCTAACCAAATGATAAATTTTTTATTATAAGATATATTTTGAATATCATCTAATAAACCAAATACAAAAAATACAAGAGGTACTATCAAATAGGATGAAAAATCATTTTTTAAAATTATTAGGGATAATATTAAAGATAAAACTAATGGAAATGATCCAATTAGTGGGACGTCAGATGAATGGAACTTTCTTATATTATCAGGTCTATCGATAAGATTTATTTTATATGAAATTATTTTTCTAAACTTGTAGTTTACTAGAACAATTATGATTAAAAAAAAATAAAGAAAAAGTTCAATCATTAAATTTTATAAATATTTTGTTATGACTCACTTTTAAATTAATTATTTTCATTGGGTGATAATATTTTAAAATTATATCTATTTTTAAAAAATAATTTTTCTGGTTTCTGATGGGTGCAAGGTGCGAATTTATACATGCATTCCCCTTTACTTAAAAAATAATAAAATTCTGGACTAACTTTTATTTTTCTATATTTATTTTTTATTTGATTATCCTCTACTAACATTATTTGTGGGACAATATTCCTTACATCATGATATTTATAGATTCTTTGAAATTGTTTAATTGAAATGGTAATCAAACAAAGAATCATCACAACTTTTGAAATTTTGAAAAATTTTATTCTATCTAACTTATAAAACATAAACTTAATTACTAATAAAGATATTAATGTAATTATATAAGAGTATCCATATCTGAATAAAGGAAATTTAATGAAAAAGAAAAGTATACCTAAAAAAGAAAATGATAAAATTATCAAAAACTTTTCATTTTCTATTTGATATTTTTCCTTACCTTTGGCAAGTATCCCAATCGAAATTATCAAAGTAGTATAAATTAGAATTATTTTGTAAAAATTTTTAAAATGTCCATCAAACCATGTTTTTAACCAATAAAAATTTTTGTTATAATCATTCATTGAAATTGATGTATCCTCACGTTGTGGCCAACCTTTTGACCACACTTCTCCACTTAGTTGTTCTTTTTCAATTTGAGAATAATTAGTCCAATCTAAATTTTCAAAACATGTAGTTTTTAGTGGATAAATAATACAACCTGATATTAAGATGTTTTTGACTGTCCAAATGATTAAAAACAAAAAAGCAAAACTTTTGAGAGAATCTAAAAAATTAATTTTTTCTTTAAAAAAAATATAAGCGGGTATTAATGCTGAAAATATTAAGAATACTTTATTTGTAATTGCAAAAACAGACAACAGAAGAAGTAATTTAAAATTATTTTTGTTATTTGGACTATAATATAAAAATTTAGAAACTAAGTAAAATATTGTTAAATGAGCTACAGCATCATTTCCAAAACCACTATATCTATTTATTTTAAAAGAAATATAGATTAAAATAAATAATGAGAAAATTTTCCCGATCGAAGTATCTTCTTTTTTTAAAATTAATTTAAAAATATCATTTAAAAAATAAATCAAAATTAAAGACCAATAGATAGCAATAGGTGACAAAATTGAATTAATATTAGTTAAAAAGGTATGGTTTATTGTAGACAAGTATTGCACTATTGAAATATGTCCAAACCTAAAATGTAAATTTGATAATCCTATAATCAATTTTTCTTGGCCTATAATTTGAATAAACGGTAAATGATACATATATGCATCAGGTCTATTTACCGTATCAAAAATTTGAATGATAAAAGCTATTAGTGAACAAAAAAAAATTATTTTAATATCATTTTTTGTAAATGTTTTTTTTTTTAAAACAAAAATTATACCTATTGTTATTAATATGATTGAATTATTTAACTGACTTAATGGTAAAAAAAAATTTATAGTTAAAGCAATTAAAGAAGCAATTATTAAGCCAAATAAAGCTATTTCAGATATATGTAGTTTTGAGTCTTTTTTAATTAAAATTTTTCCCAATATTGTATATAAAATAATTCCCTGTAAGCATGAGAAATATAAACTTAGAACCATTAAAATTAACTATCATATTACCAATTTTTAATGAAGAAAATACTCTTCTAAAAATATTAAATTCTATTGAAAAACAAGATTATATAAAAAAACAAATAATTTTAGTTGATGACGGTTCAACAGATAATTCATATGAGATTCTTAAGAACTATAAATTTGAAAGTGAATACAAGATAATAAAACATAATAAAAATAATGGGAAAGGATCTTGTATAATTTCTGCTAAAGAGCATATAAGGGGTGACATAGTTTTAATACAGGATGCTGATTTAGAATATAATCCAGACGATTATTATCAAATGTTAGAGAATTTAATAAAAAAAAATTTAAAATGCCTCTATGGCTCTCGAGTTTTAGGAAAAAAGCGATATTCACAAAAAAATTTTACATCAATTTTTAGAATTTTTGCCAATCATATGCTTACTATTTTAAGCAATATAATTTACAACCAAAATTTAACAGATGCACATACTTGCTATAAAATGATAGATTCTAATTTATTTTCTACAATTGAGCTAAAAGAAAAAGGCTTCTCTTTTTGTCCTGAGGTGACTTCAAAAATTTCAAAAAAAGGAGTAAAAATTGAAGAATGTCAAATACAATACAATGGTAGAAGCTATGAGGATGGAAAAAAAATAAATTTTATAGATGGGATAGAAGCGCTATGGGTATTATTGAAATATAGATTTTATGACTAAACTTTTTTTTAATAATCATTCTTACTAAAAGTTAAAGTGTTTTACAAATCAAAATATCAAATAATATAATTTTTTTTTGATCGAAAATATAAAATTATAAAAAGTCTTCAATAGAAACTTTAAAATTAATAAAAAAATTTATTAAAATTTTTGAAATTAATTTTGTTTTTGATAAACCGATTTTTTATTTATTTTTTAAAAAAAATATCTTAAAATTAAACAACAGATGATTATGCAAAAAATAAATTTTTATCAGAATAATTTGATCTATATTTATATGGAGATTAGTAAAAAAAATTCCTAAATATTTTTGATTATTAAAAATTTTTATTTAATTGATTTACTTGATTAAATAACATAAATAAAACAATATTCTTTATCAAATATTATGAAAAAAAAGGCTCTTATTTTTGGTATTACAGGACAGGATGGCGCCTATCTTTCAAAATTTCTTTTAAAAAAAGGTTACATAGTTCATGGAGTTAAACGAAGAGCTTCTCAGCCTAATACTTATAGAATCGACGATATATACATAGATCCATTAGTTAAAAAAAATAATCTCTTTTTACATTATGGTGATATCACAGACTCACTTTCAGTTTTTAGCATAATAAAAAAAACTAAACCAAATGAAATTTATAATTTAGCTGCTCAATCTCATGTAGCTGTTTCATTTGAAATGCCAGAATATACTGCCAATGCAGATGCTTCGGGTACATTGAGAATTTTAGAGGCAATAAATAAGATTGATAATAAAATAAAGTTTTATCAAGCTGGGACTTCAGAAATGTTCGGTAAAGTAGTTACTTCTCCACAAAATGAAAAGACACCTTTCTATCCTAGAAGCCCATATGGGGTTGCGAAATTATATTCTCATTGGATAACTATAAATTATAGAGAATCATATAACTTATTTGCTTGTAATGGAATCTTATTTAATCATGAAAGTCCATTAAGGGGAGAAACTTTTGTCACTAAAAAAATTATAAAAGGACTTTGTAATATTAAATATAAAAAACAAAAAAAATTATTTTTAGGAAATTTAAATTCAAAAAGAGACTGGGGACATGCTGAAGATTATGTTAAAGCTATGTGGAAAATTTTACAGCTAAAAAAACCAGATGATTTTGTAATATGTACAGGAAAACAATATAGTATTAGACAATTTATAAATATGGTTTCTAAAGTTTTAGGTATGAAAATAAAATGGAGAGGCAAAGGTATTTATGAAAAAGCATATGATCAAAATAATAATTGTATAATTGAATGTTCAAAAAAATATTTCAGACCTGCAGAAGTGGATACTTTAAAAGGTGATGCCTCTAAAGCAAAAAAATTACTAAATTGGAGACCAGAACATAATATTCATTCTTTAATTAAAGATATGATTTCTTATGAATTAAAAATTCATAAAAATGATTAATAAAAATTCTAAAATTTTTGTTGCTGGTCACAAAGGCATGGTTGGTTCTGCAATTTTAAGAAAATTAAAAATTTTAAAGTATAAAAAAATTTTTTTTCAGGACCGTAGTCAACTAAATTTAATTGATCAAAAAAAAGTATTTAAGTATCTAAAAAAAATTAAGCCAGATGCTGTTATCTTAGCTGCAGCTAAAGTTGGTGGAATTCAAATAAATAACGAAAAAAGAGCTGAGTTTATTTTTGAAAATCTCTCAATTCAAAATAACGTAATTGACTCAAGTTTTAAAAATGGGGTTAAAAATTTGATTTTTCTTGGTTCCAGTTGTGTTTATCCAAAAAAATCTAAAATACCAATTAAAGAAAATTATTTGTTATCAAATTATTTGGAAAAAACTAATGAGCCGTATGCAATAGCTAAAATTGCAGGAATAAACTTATGTGAAAGTTATAATCGTCAGTATGGGGTAAATTATAAATGTTTAATGCCATGTAACGCTTATGGAATAAATGATAACTATGATATTAATGGATCACATTTTTTCCCAGCTTTGATAAGAAAAATAATAGATGCCATCAAATTAAAGAGAGATTACATAAAAATTTGGGGTAGTGGAAAACCACTGAGAGAATTAATTTTTAGTGATGATATTGCAGATGCTTGCATTTATTTTTTAAATAAAAAAACAAAGCACTCTTTAATAAATGTTGGAACAGGAGTAGAAAAAAGCATTAACGGATATGCAAAATATATAATGAATCACTTGGGAGTTAATTTTAAGATTAAACATGAAAAAATTAATTTAAACGGAACTTATAGAAAATTAATGGACTCTTCCTTAGCAAAAAAATATGGCTGGAAATACAAAACTAATTTAGATGTTGGCTTATCTATTACTATAAATGATTACCTTAATCAAAAAGTATTTAAAGATAAATCTTAAATGAAAAATATTATTGTCATTACAGGAGGTGCTGGGTTTGTAGGTACAAATTTAATTGAATTCTTCCTAAAAAATGAATCAAAATTTAAAATTATAAGCTTGGATAATTATTCATCAGGACATAAGAAAAATCATATTAAAAATTCTAAAGTTTTGTATTTAAAAGGACATACTAAGAATTTTTCAAATATTTTGAATAAATACAAAAAAAGAATACACTCAATTTTTCACTTTGGTGAATTTTCAAGAATATATCAAAGCTTTTTAAAAATGAAAGATTGCGTAGACTCAAATACTATTGGTTCAAACGAAGTATTTAATTTTTGTTTAAATAATAAAATTAAACTAATTTATTCGGCTACATCTGCAAGTATTGGAAACAAAGGGAACGATAAAAATTTATCTCCTTATGCTTTTACTAAATCTAAAAATTTAGAACTTTTAGAAAATTTAAGAAAATGGTTTAATTTTAAATTTGAAATAATATATTTTTATAATGTTTATGGGCCGAGGCAAATTTCAAAAGGAAAGATGGCAACTGTTATAGGGATTTTTGAATATCAATATAAAAATAACAAACCTTTAACTGTTGTAAAACCCGGTAATCAATCTAGAAGATTTACACATATTTCAGACACTATAAAGGTTTGTCACATAGCCTGGAAAAGAAATAAAAATAAGCACTACAGTATCTCGCACAAAAAAAGCTATTCTATTATGAAAGTTGCTCAAATGTTTAATTCTAAAATAAATCTACTTCCACCTCGAAAAGGTGAAAGATACGCATCAGCATTAACCAGTATGAATTTGTCAAATAAAGTAACAAAATATTTTGGTAAAATTGACCTTAGAGAATATATAAAAGATATAATTAATAGCGATTAGACTATTAATTCTATTGTTTACAAGAAATTTTTTTGAGTTATAAGGAGTTGCCGGTAATTATTGCGATGAGGTTATACCCGATCCCATTCCGAACTCGGAAGTCAAGTTTATCTGCGCCGATGGTACTTTGTCTTAAGACATGGAAGAGTAGGACGTTGCCGGCATTACAAAATTATGAAAATTAAAAGCTCATTAAAATCTATAAAAAAAAGAGATTTAAACTCCAAGCTAGTGAGAAGAAGAGGAAGAGTTTACATTATTAATAAAACAAACCCAAAATTTAAAGCAAGACAAAAATAATTTTATGGATGATAATAACCATAGAAATACATGGAACAATTTTACTAAATTTGTATTGTGGGGAACTGTCGCGGTTATAATGGTTTTAGTTCTCATGGCTATATTCTTATTGTAGGTATTCAAAATGAGAATCGCTTCTATTTTGGAAAATAAAAATACTGAAAAGAGAATCGCAGTTACTCCTGAGATTGCTAAAAAATATATAAGCCTAGGTTTTCAATTATCTCTTCAAACTGGGTATGGTAAAGATTTGGGCTTTAATGATGCTGATTACAAAAATTTTGGTGTTGATCTTTTTGATAATGAAAAAGAAATAATCAATAATGCAGATATTATAATTCAATTAGGATTACCAGATAATGAAAAATTGTCTTTATTTAAAGAAAAACAAAATTTAATTGGTTCATTAAATGTTTTTTCAAATAAAGATGAATTAGAAAAACTAAAAATTAAAAAAGTAAATTGTTTTTCACTAGAACTTCTTCCAAGGATTACTAGAGCACAATCAATGGATATTTTGTCTTCTCAAGCTAATCTCGCTGGATACAAAGCAGTAATTGAGGCTTTTCAAGTTTATGAAAAGGCGATACCGATGATGATGACAGCAGCTGGTACTATTCCTGCTGCAAAAGTATTAGTAGTTGGTGCAGGAGTTGCAGGGCTACAAGCTATTGCAACAGCTAAAAGAATGGGTGCGGTCGTTTTCGCAACAGATGTAAGAATGGCCTCAAAAGAGCAAGTAGAAAGCTTAGGGGGAAAATTTTTGACTGTTGAAGGTGTTGAAAATTTAGAAACTGAGGGAGGTTATGCAAAAGAAGCATCAGATGATTTTAAGAAGAAACAAGATGAATTATTGTCTGAAACTTTAAAAAAAATAGATATCATTATTTGTACAGCCTTAATTCCAGGTCGAGAGGCACCCAAAATAATCAAAGAGGACATGTTTAAAAACTTACAGAAAGGTTCAGTAATTTATGATCTTGCTGCGGTACAAGGGGGCAATACTGCATTTACTGAGATTGATAAAATTGTTGAAAAAAATGGTATTAAAATTATAGGTGAGGCAAATATCTTAAATAAATTACCAGTGTCTGCGTCCAATTTATATGCAAAGAACGTATTTAATTTTGTTAATAATTTATATGATAAAGAAAATAATAAATTAAATATTAATTTGGAAGATGAGATAATTGAAAAAACTTTAATAAAGTAGAATTATGGAAATAGATCCTTTTATATTTAGATTAAGTATATTCATATTATCAATATTTGTCGGATATTATGTAGTTTGGAGTGTTACACCCTCACTACATACACCTCTAATGTCTGTAACCAATGCGATTTCTTCAGTTATTATAGTCGGTGCCATTATTGCAGCATTATCAGGTACTGATGGTGTTATATTTTCATCTTCAAGTATTTATGGATTTCTAGCAATAATTTTAGCAGCAGTGAATATTTTTGGAGGCTTCTTGGTTACTCAAAGAATGCTTGCTATGTACAAAAAAAAGAAAAAGGATAAATAATGTCTGCAAACCTTTCAGCAATTTTATATCTTGTTTCTGGTGTCTTATTTATTCTTGCTTTAAGAGGTTTATCATCACCAGAAACTTCAAGACAAGGAAATTTTTTTGGAATTATTGGAATGATCATTGCTATTTCTGTAACATTTTTATCAGTTGGAAATTTTACATCAGGATTTATTTATGTTTTAGTTTTCCTCACAATTGGTGGTAGCATCGGTGCTTTCATAGCCTATAAAATTCCAATGACTGCAATGCCAGAATTAGTTGCTGGTTTTCACAGTTTAGTTGGTTTGGCTGCTGTATTTGTGGCAATATCAGCTTTTATTAATCCTGAAGCTTTTGGACTTGGAACACCTGGTAATATAAAACTTGCAAGCTTAATAGAGATGGCCATAGGAGCTGCAGTTGGCGCTATAACCTTTTCGGGTTCAGTTATAGCTTTTTTAAAACTTCAAGGAATTATGTCGGGTGCACCTATTACTTTTAAGGGGCAACATATTTTAAATGCATTGCTTTTGATTTCAATAATAGTTTTAACTTTTTATTTATGTTCAACTCAATCTCCAAATTTATTTTGGATTTTAATTGCTGTTTCTTTTTTGATTGGTTTTTTAATAATTATTCCTATAGGTGGAGCTGATATGCCAGTTGTAATTTCAATGCTTAATTCTTACTCAGGTTGGGCTGCAGCAGGAATTGGTTTTACTTTAGAGAATACTGCTTTGATTATAACTGGTGCATTAGTTGGCTCTTCTGGAGCAATTCTTTCATATATAATGTGTAAGGGAATGAATAGATCATTTTTTAATGTAATTTTGGGTGGATTTGGTGGATCTGAGCAATCGATAGCTGGTAAAGATAAAGAGCAAAGACCTGTGAAAAGCGGTAATGCGGATGATGCAGCCTTTTTAATGAAAAATGCATCCTCAGTTATTATTGTACCAGGTTATGGTATGGCCGTAGCTCAAGCACAACATGCATTAAAAGAAATGGTAGATACATTAAAGAAAAATGATATTAAAGTATCTTATGCTATTCATCCAGTAGCTGGAAGAATGCCTGGCCATATGAATGTA
>MDTB01185992.1_pt1 | contig 53612 bp, 53 predicted proteins | sample 811161 | NCBI WGS metagenome assembly MDTB01 (sample SAMN05326650, study PRJNA326480) | marine metagenome | isolation source: seawater | place: Mediterranean Sea | collected 2009
AAAGGAGAAGTTTTTATTATCATTTTAAAATAAACAAAAAATAATTATATCCTTATCTATAAAATTATTATAAATAAATACAATGTTAAATTTTCTCTCAAAAAAATTTTTTGGTTCCTCAAATGATCGATTATTGAAAAAAATCTCTCCATTAGTTCAACAAACAAATGATCTTGAGGTAAAATATCAAAAGCTAAGTGATGATGATTTAATAAAAAAAACTAACGAATTTAAAGAACAAATAAAAAAAGGGAAGAAGGTTGATGATCTTTTACCAGATGCATTTGCTAACGTAAGAGAAGGTGCAAAAAGATCCTTAGGACAAAGACATTATGATGTACAAATCATAGGAGGAATTGTTTTACATAAAGGTATGATTGCCGAAATGAAAACAGGTGAAGGTAAAACTCTGGTTTCTACTTTATCGGCTTATTTGAACTCGATTGCTGGTAATTCGGTCCACATTGTTACTGTAAACGACTATCTTGCAAAAAGAGACTGTGAATGGATGGGAGCTGTTTTTAATAAACTAGGTTTAGAAACTGGCTTTATTGCGAGTGGTATGAACGACATTGATAGAAAAAAAGCATATTTGTCTGATATAACTTATGGAACAAATAATGAATTTGGTTTTGACTACCTTAGAGACAATATGAAGTTCTCTAAAGATCAACTGGTTCAGAGTAAATTTGATTACGCCATTATCGATGAAGTAGATTCAATTTTAATTGATGAAGCTAGGACCCCTTTAATCATTTCAGGTGCTGCAGAAGAATCCTCTAGCCTATATAAAGTTGTTGATCAAATTGTAGCTAGATTGGCAAAAGACGATTACGAGAAAGATGAAAAATCAAGGACTGTTGTTTTAAACGATAATGCTGTTGAAAAACTGGAAAAGGTTTTTTTAGAAAACAAATTACTTACTTCTGGAAGCTTATATGACATAAATAATGTAACGCTCTTACATCATACTAACCAATCTCTTAAAGCAAGATTTGTCTTTGATAAAGATAAAGATTACTTAGTTCAAGAGGGAAAAGTCCTCATAGTCGATGAATTCACAGGAAGAGCAATGGAGGGTAGGCGTTTCTCAGAAGGTCTTCATCAAGCAATTGAAGCTAAAGAAAACCTTGACGTTCAAGTTGAAAATCAAACATTAGCGTCAATAACTTATCAAAATTATTTTAGGTCCTATGAGAAACTTTCAGGAATGACTGGAACAGCAAAAACTGAGGCTGATGAGTTTTTTGATATCTATAAACTTGAAGTAATAGAAATACCTACAAATAAAAATATGGTTAGAACAGATAATGAAGACGAAATTTACAGAACTTTAAATGAAAAATATAATGCCATTATTACCCTTATTGAAGAATGCAAAAAAAATCAACAGCCATGTTTAGTTGGAACAGTTTCCATAGAAAAGTCTGAGAAAATTTCTTCTCTTTTAAAATCAAGAAAAATACCTCACGAAGTTTTAAACGCAAAAAACCATTTACAAGAAGCAGATATTGTTGCAAATGCTGGTAAACCTGGTCAAGTTACAATTGCCACAAACATGGCTGGTAGAGGCACAGATATAAAATTAGGTGGCGTTGAAGAAAATAAGGAAAATGAATCTTTGAAGAAAATAGCATTGGATTCTGGGGGTCTTTATATAATAGGAACTGAAAGGCACGAATCACGAAGGATAGATAATCAACTTAGAGGAAGGTCAGGAAGACAAGGAGATCCTGGTTCATCGAAGTTTTTTCTTTCACTTGAAGATGATTTAATGAGAATTTTTGGTTCAGAAAAACTTGATACAGTTTTACAAACGCTTGGTCTTGAGGAAAATGAAAGTATCCAACATCCCTGGATAACTAAAGCTCTAGAAAGAGCTCAAAAAAAAGTAGAGGGTAGAAACTTCGAAATAAGAAAAAGCCTATTGAGATTTGATGATGTGATGAATGAGCAAAGAAAAATAATTTATCAGCAAAGAATGGAAATTATTAATGATTTCGAAATCGATAATTTAATTTTTGATATGCGTGATAGCTATATAGATGATTTTTTCGAAGATTATCAAATAGACTTTTCACAGTTTGACGATGAGAAAAAAGAAAAGATAAAAGATGGTCTTAAAAATAATTTGAACATTGACCTGGAATTTAATTCTTTTAAAAGTATTCAAAATATTCAACTTGAAGACTTAATTAATGAAGTTAAAAAACTGTCAAATAACAATATAAATTTAAAAAAAACAAAATATACTGAAGAAGTTTTTTCAATAGCTCAAAAAAGCTTGCTTCTTCAAATCATCGATAAAAGCTGGAAGGATCATTTACTTTCCTTAGATCATCTCAGACAAGGAATTTCTCTTAGGGCGTATGGACAGAAAGACCCTCTTAATGAATATAAACAAGAGGCTTTCTTAATGTTTGAGGAAATGATGAGACAAATAAGACTAACTGTTTCAAAAATAATAAGTTTTATTGAAATTAAGAGTGAAGTACCAGAACCATCTTCTGAGATACCTGAACAAAATGAAAAGATTCCTCAAGGAAAAATTCCTCGCAACGCGAGATGTCCCTGTGGCTCAGGAAAAAAATATAAACATTGCTGTGGAAAATTGAATTAAAAATCTAATTTTCTATAAACTTTTTTCCTATGTCTAAGTATTTTTTTTCTCTATGTAACATTATTTCCTCTGATGTTTTACCTTCAAATTCTGATGAAATTCTCAGTAAACAATCCTTGATATACTTACATGTTTCATTAATATTTCTATGCGCACCACCCAACGGCTCCTTCAAAATTTCATCTATAACATCAAGATCAAGTAAATCTTGAGCGGTAAGTTTCAAATTTTCAGCTGCACTTTCTGAATGATTAATTGATCTCCACAGAATTGATGCACAACCCTCAGGCGAAATTACAGAATAAATTGCATGTTCTAACATTATAACCTTATTTCCTAAACCTAGGGCAACTGCACCACCTGATCCACCTTCTCCAATAACAAATGAAAAGATAGGAGATCTGACTGTCAAAGAGTTTTTTATGGAACTTGCTATTGCACTTGACTGTCCTCTGTCCTCGGCCTCGACACCAGGAAAAGCACCAGGAGTATCTATAAAAGAAACTATAGGTAAATTAAACTTACTAGCTATTTGAAAAAGACGTTGAGCCTTTCTATATCCCTCTGGTTTAGCCATACCAAAATTATTCTTTACCCTACTATCTATATCTTTTCCTTTGTCATTTCCTACAACTAAAAATTTTTTATCACTTATCCTTGCCAAGCCCCCTTTTATCGATGAGTCATCGGCAAAGAGCCTATCACCCGACAGATTTTCATAGTTATCAAAAACTAATTTGACTATCTCATTAAATTTAGGTCTGTCTTGATGTCTACAAACCTTTACTTTTTGAAAAGGTGTAAGCTCTTTATAGATATCCGATAATTTCTTATCAAACTTCTCTTGTAGTTGACTTAATTCATTAGCAATATTCTCACTAGTATCTTTCAAATGCCTTAACTCTTCAATTTTAGACTGAATCTCAAGTAAGGGTTTTTCGAAATCAAGAAAATTTTGCATTAATTTTTTTAATTTCCTTCAATTAGTTTAGCTTTTTGAACCAAAACCTCAGCTTGCCTAATTGAAGCAATGTCTATTAATCTTCCATCCAAAGAAACAGCACCTTTTCCTTCCTTTTTAGCCTGTTCCATAGCATCCAAAATTCTTTTTGCTTGGTTAACTTCCTTATCAGAGGGACTCATCACTTTATTCGCAAGGTCAATTTGACTTGGATGGATAGCCCATTTACCTTCACATCCCAGTGTAGCTGATCTATTAGCTTGCGCTGTGTATCCATCGGGATCGTTAAAATCTCCAAAAGGACCATCGATAGGTCTCAGTCCATTAGCTCTAGCTGCAATTACCATTTTGGAAACAGCATGATGCCACATATCTCCCCAATGTTTTTCTCTCGGGTTATCGCCATCTATGTCGGTGAGAACATGATAATTTGGGTTGGGTCCACCAATTACTGTTGTTTTAGCCTTTGTCGAAGCTGCATAATCAGCAACACCAAAGTGAAGGGATTCTAATCTTCTGTAGTAAGAAGCTATGTCATTAATATTCTGCATCCCCAATGCTGTTTCAATAATCAATTCAAATCCTATTCTTTTATCCACTCCCATTGCATCCTCAACCTGAGTACATAACATATCAACTGCATATACATCAGAGATAGTTCCAACTTTTGGAATCATGATTAAATCGAGCTTGCCTGGAGCTTTTTCAATTAAATCAACAACGTCTCTGTACATAAAGTGGGTATCAAGACCATTAATTCTTACCGACATTGTTTTAGTATTCCAGTCAATATCGTTTAAACCTTCAATTATGTTTTTTCTTGCTTGTTCTTTCTCATCAGGAGCAACTGCATCTTCAAGGTCTAAAAAAATTACATCAACATTACTTTTTGCTGCTTTTTCAAATAATGAAGGGTTACTTCCAGGTACAGCTAATTCACTTCTATTTAGCCTTGGCTTTGCTTGTTCAACTATTTTAAAACTCATAATTTCCTTTCATTAATAAATATTGTGTGTATTTTAATATAAAAATTAACTCATAAACTCAACCTAATTTTTTAAACTTTTTAATTTCGTCGTCTAAATAACTCCTCTTCTCAAGAATTTTCCTAAGTTTACTTGACTGAATATGAGTGTAAATTTGTGTTGTAGATATATCTTTATGACCCAATGACTCCTGAATTATTCTTAAATCAACTCCTCTGCTTAATAAGTGGGAAGCAAACGAATGTCTCAATACATGTGGAGAAATTCTTTTCAAATCTAAATTTATTTCTTCACCAAGATTTTTCAAAATTTGAAAAAATCTATTTCTAGTTAAATGACCAAATTTTGAGTTTGAAGGAAATAAAAATAAATTTTTTGTTTGTTTTCTTGATTGATTTAAACAATCAACATATTTTTTTAAAATTATAATCACCTTCCCAAATAATGGAACAATTCTCTGCTTTCCTCCCTTTCCCTTGATTATAATAGAAGAATAATTATCAGTAATATCACCCAATCTTATACCTACTAACTCAGAGACTCTTATGCCAGTAGCATACAAGATTTCTATTAAAACCGTCCTTCTCAACCCCTTAAAACTTTGATTCATATAACTTTTTTCAATCAGAGCATTCACCTCTTGCTCTGATAAAAATTTTGGAATATTTTTTGGTAGTTTAGGGAAATCAATAAAATCCATTGGTGTATTCTTGACTAATTTAAGTTCATACAAATACAAAAAAAAGTTTTTAACCGATGAAAGTTTTCTACAATGACTAGATGGTGAAAAATTTTCAGATAAATAACTTACATAACTTTTAAATTGGTTTAGCTTCAAATTTAAAAAATCGTTGTGTCCAATAAACTTTGCAAACTCACTAAGATCATTTTCATAGGAAATGACAGTGTTTTTTGCTAAATTTTTCTGAGCAAAAATAAACTCAATATATTTTTCGATTAGGTTAGTATTTTTTTGCATTAATGGGTTAAGTTAATTGATATTCGCTTTAATTCTTTTTCAAATCCTAAATTTCTTAATATCAATAATATTTTATAACTTTCCAAGATTGTTAAATTATTAAAGCTTTTATTTCCTAATGTCTCAAAAAAAATTTTTGTTGAATTAAATAAATCTTTTTTTTTAGAATATTTCTCTGCCAAAGATAAATTATGTAAAGAATTACTACTAAGCTTTTCATTACTGGAAAAATTTAATTTATTTATTATGTCCTTGGCGGTTTGGCTTAAATCATAATTAAATGTTAGATTCATAATAATTTTTTGATATTTTTGAGAATTTAATTCTTTAATTTTTGATAGTTTCTTAATTTTTTCTTCAAATAAATCAATGTCTTCAGATTCATTGTATAATTGCTTATTAAGTTCAATTGAAATTTCTCTAAAAATTAAATCCAGATCGTATTCATCATCGATTAATCTTAGAACCTCGTTAGCTTTTTCAAACTCGTTTTGTACTTGAAACATTTTAGAGATCAAAAAAATTTGTTCTTTTAGCTCAGGTATGTTTTGTATTTCTACCAGTTTATGAACAAGACTAGATATTTGAGGAAAGAGGTTGTCAATAATTGAAACTTTTAACAAGGCAACGACTTTTTGAAACCTAACTTCTTGGTTTTTCTCAATTATGATTGACTGATATAAGAGGGGCCTTGCCTTAGCTGGAGAGAGAGTTTTATAAAGATTAAGAGCATTTTCTAATTCAGCGTTCTTATATCTAGCTAAAAGGTAGGCTTCTGATAAAAAATCAAAACTAATTCGTCCTTGCTTTATTAAAAGTTCTGAACAAAAAATTTTAACATCAGTTTCAACTGATGGGTTAGTAAGAACGAACAACAAACCACTGGTGTTTAAATTTTCAATTTGTTCATATGTTGGAGATATATCCGCAAATTGTAAGGAAGACATAATAATGGGATTTAGAGATTTAATTTGATCTAATTTTTTTTTTATATTCTCTGAATCGGCCTGACTATTTTCACTCATTAAAGAGTATGCCAAATCAATAAAAAATGAGTCACCTGGTTTATTTTGTTCTTTGAGAAGAAGAAGGCCTAATTTTGCTTGATCATACTTATTACCAATTATATCACAAATTATTATCACCTTTCCAAAGATGTCAGGAGAAATATTAACTTTATCCTCCAAAATTTTGCAAGCCTCTTCTTGTCTATTTCTTAAGAAATTTCCTTCAATCATTTTGATTAGGATAAATTCATTCATTTTTAAACTGCTTGATTGTGAATGATAATACTCAATTTCATTAATTCTTCCTGTCTCAAAAAGTTGACTAATTAAAAGCTCAAGAATTTTATTGTCCTCTTCATCAGAAATATTTTTAAGTGTTTTCTTTGTTGTTAAGAAATCAAAAATCATATCTTGCACAAAAGGGTTCGGGCTTTTCGTAGGTATAATTTTTACAAAGCCTTCAATATCATCAAATGTTTTATTTAGGAAAATAGACTTCCAGACACTTTCTTTGTAAACATCACCTATTTCAGCAACAAAGCTAGTAGTTTGTTGTTTTTTATTTAAAACATTTCTATCTCTAAACATTTGATTAGACTCTAAGGTATCGCTAAAAAATATTAGGATAAATAAAATTAAACTAATTTTCTTCAACTTTATAATCACTTTCTATAATTTTAGGTTTAATCATAAAATCACTACTACCAAGGTAAATCAGGAAGATAAGAAAAGAAATTACGAATGAGACAAGAATCTTTACAACTAATTTATTCATTATTATGTAGTTTTAACATCAAAAATTAATTATACAAACTATACATCATTTTAGAAATCAAAATAAAATGTAATGATTTTAGAGAAAAAAAAAATAGTACTTGTTGGGATGACTGGTGTTGGAAAAACAACAATTGGAAGAGTTTTATCAAAAATTCTAAGAAGGACATTCATTGACATTGACTTTGAAGTCGAAAAAGCTTCAGGACAAAAAATCCATCATATTTTTGAAAAATATGGTGAAAATGAATTTAGGAAGATTGAAAAAAAAACATTGTACAGATTTCTTGATAATGAAAAAAACTTTGTTATTTCAACAGGTGCTGGAATATTAGGTGATCAGGAAACAATTGATATGATAAAGACAAATAGTATTTGTATTTTTTTAGAAATAAAAATAAACAATTTAGTTGAAAGATTAAGTAACAATGTTAAATCAAGACCACTTCTAAAAAAAAGTAATCTTAAACAAAAACTTGAAAATATGATAGAAAACAGAATCCAGAACTATGAACAGGCTCATATAATAATACCCGTTGATGGTCTAAGTATTCCTGATATCGTCAGAAGAATTATTAACAACTTAAAGTATCATGACAAAAATTAGCAAAATTAAAGTTAATTTAGGAAATAGATCGTATCCAATACATATAGCCAATGACTTGTTTCCATCTTTTGAAAATCATGTAAAGGGTTTCACAAATTACTCGAAAGTAATTATTGTTACAGACAACTATGTAAAAAAATCAATGAATGAAAACTTTTTTTTATTAAAAAAAAAGTTCAATAAAAAAATCTCTGTTGTCAGTTTACCTCCAGGCGAAAAGTCAAAAAGTTTTAAGTATCTAGAATTATTATGTGAAAAAATTTTAGAAAAAAAAATAGATAGAAAAACACTTTTAGTATGTATTGGAGGTGGAGTAATTGGTGATTTAGTTGGATTAACTGCGAGTATTTTATTACGAGGCATTGATTTTGTTCAAATACCCACCACTCTTTTATCACAGGTCGACAGTTCAGTTGGAGGAAAAACTGCAATAAATTCAACTTTTGGAAAAAATTTAGTCGGTACATTTAATCAGCCTAGATCGGTTTTAATATCATTAAATACACTCAAAACACTGCCATATAGACAAATTATTTCTGGCTATGCAGAGATTTTAAAATATTCGTTAATCAAAGATAACAATTTCTTTTTTTGGTTAAAAAAAAATGGTCATAAAATTATTTCACTTGATAAAAAATGCTTAGTTCACGCAATAAAAAAAAGTTGTCAAATTAAATCACAGATTGTTTCAAAAGATGAAAAAGAAAGAGGAATAAGAGAAATCCTTAATTTTGGTCATACATTTGGTCATGCAATAGAATCTCAAACCGGCTTTTCAAAAAAAATTTTGCACGGTGAAGCAGTATTCTTGGGAATGTTTTTAGCAATTAAATTTTCTGTTTTTCTAAATTTTGGTAATAAAAAATTGATAGAAAATTACGAAAATCATATGAAGGATTTAAAAATTCCATTTAGATTATCAGATTACAGTTTAAAATTAACACCAAAAGTATTTATTAAACATTTAAGGTTTGATAAGAAAGTAAAGAATAATAAACTTAAATTTATTTTATTAGAACAATATGGTAAAACTAAAAGTTATACACTTAATAATGAAAAACTATTGGTAAAATTTCTTGAAAAATATTTAGAATAAACAATGGAGATTCCTCTACATATTTTGATTGGGTCAATTTTTGGACTCATAATATTATCTGCTTTTTTCTCTGGATCTGAAACCTCACTTACTTCAGCTTCAAAACCAAGAATGCATAATTTAGCTCGTACAGGAAAAAAAAACGCTAAAATTTTTGAGGAGTTGTTTAAAAATAAAGAAATGCTGATCTGCACCATTTTATTTGCAAATAATTTAGTAAATATTTTAGCCTCAGCCATTGCAACAAAAATCCTCATTGAATTAACCAACAATGAAGGAATTCTTTATGCGACAGTAATTATGACACTTATGATTTTAATTTTTGGTGAATTAATTCCAAAAACACTAGCGTTATCAAAAGCTGACCAGTTTGCGCTAAAGATTGCACCGTTTATGAAGGTACTAGTTTATATTTTATACCCGCTAACATTAACCTTAAATTTTATAGCAACCTCACTTCTAAAAATCTTTGGTGTAAATTACTTAAACTTTAAAAAAGAAGAAGTCTCTGAGAAAAGAGAAGAAGAACTTCGTGGAGCAATTGATTTACATGGAGAAGATTCATCTAAAGATGAAAAAAATATGCTGAAATCAATTCTTGATTTAGACGATATAACTGTCGGTTCAATTATGATTCCAAGAAAAGATATCTTTAGCTTACCCTCGAACATACAATACAATGAATTGATTACTAAACTCAATAATTCACCTCATTCAAGAATTCCAATATGGGAAAAAAATCCTGAAAATATTATTGGAATTTTCCACATAAGAAAATTAATAGAAATAAAAGCGGACGATGTTAAGACATTTGATATCAAATCGTTATGCCAAAAACCATGGTTTATACCAGAGTCTACAAGATTGGATAATCAACTTTTAGAGTTTAAAAGAAGAAAAGAACACTTCTCAATAGTTGTAGATGAATATGGAGAATTTTTAGGAATTGTAACACTTGAGGACATAATTGAGGAAATTGTTGGAGAAATTGATGATGAACACGATGTATTAAAAGTTTCGAAAGCATCAGAAGACATTAAAGCTATCTCTGGAAAAAGCTATTTAGTTAAAGGAAATGTTGCAATAAGAGAATTAAACAAAGCTCTTAATATTAATATACCAGTCTCCAACGCTTCCACAGTTGCAGGTTTAGTTTTATATGAAAGTAGAACAATTCCAAAAAAAGGTCAGGTGTTTTCGTTTTTTGATTTAAAATTTGAAATACTCTCAAAAAAAAATAATCAAATCACATCAGTAAAGATTATTAAATAAATTATAATTCAAAAAAAAATTAACTTTTCAAAAAAAAAATACTATAATATTCCTGGGGAGTTAATAATGATTATAAGAGATTTATTGGAAAAGGTCTTAATTAATCAGAGATTAGTTATAATAGATCAAAAAAAATCTGCTACCGAAGCAGCGGCATCAATGGTTAAAAATAAATGTGGAGCATTACTAGTCTGTGATGCAAATAAAGATGGTACATTAGTTGGGATTGTATCAGAAAGAGATCTAGCATTTAGGGTTATTCCAAAAAACCTTAACCCAAAACAAACAACTGTCTCTGAAATTATGACTAAAAACGTCGAAACTATTTCGCCGAAGAAAACAACCCATGATGCAATCCACGTCATGAAATCAAGAGGGTTTAGACATCTACCTGTTGTTGAAAATAAAAAAATAATTGGAATTTTATCTATGAGAGATTTATATGACTATGCCCACAGCGAACTTCAGGACTCTTTAAAAAAGCATCAAGAATTTATGTTTGGTACTGGTTATGGCAGTTAAATAATTTTTATCGAGATTGCATGAATGTATTCAGACAAATCCTTTTCTAAAACTTTGTAAATCGCTCTTTGTCCAACAACCCTACTCAGACCATCAAGCTTTTCTGATTTAATGGTAATTGAAAAATGAGAGTTTCCTGAGTTAGGGCTCCCAGAATGTCCTTTATGTTTTTCAGAGTCATTGATAACCTTTAAAATCTCAGGTTTAAAAAAATTGTGAAGTTTTTTATATATTATTGATTCATTCATATATTAAATAATAAAATACATTATGAAAAAAAAGTCAAATAAACTCTCTTATCATGAAGGCAATAATAATAAGAAATTACGATTATGTCAGGAAAAAGGTTGTTTAAATGAGGGTGAATATTTAGCTCCAAAATCACCTAACAGTAATGAAAAATACTATTTCTGTCTTGAACATATAAAAATTTATAATAAAAGATGGAATTACTTTGCTGGAAAAAGTCAAAAACAAATTTATGATTTCCAAAAAAACGACTTTTTTGAGGGTCGACCGACAAGACCATTTTCTTATGGTTATGGTTCAAAAATTAAATTTGAGTTTGAATATGGATTAGATCAGGAAAAAATTAAATTCAAAAGAAAGGACAAATCTTTTTCTAGTTATAATATAAAAAATAATACTAAAATACAAAAGGCTCTGAAAATATTTTCTTTAAATGATGATTTTAGTGAAAAAATATTGAAAAAGAGATATAAAGAATTAGTTAAAAAATATCATCCAGATCTAAATAGAAGTTTTTTAAACAAAGATTCAAAAATTAAAGAAATTAATAATGCATATAATTTTTTACTTAAATTAGCTAAGGATAAATATGAAATTAAATAACAACTTAGAAGCATTAAAAAAAACAGATAAGATATCTTATAGCGATGAGCTATTTGGAATTAAAAAAAGAATTAAAGTTCGTCATTTTTCTCAAAAAAATGAATTTGTGCCAGAGGTTGATAATAGTTATATATTTGATGAAATCACTACTTTATCTATCTTAGCTGGTTTCAACCATAATAAAAGAGTTCTGATTCAGGGATTACATGGTACAGGAAAATCGACACATGTAGAACAAGTTGCAGCGCGGCTAAATTGGCCATGTCTTAGGATTAACCTAGATGGACATATAAGTAGGTTCGATCTATTAGGAAAAGATGCCATAACTATTAAAGATCAAAAACAAATTACAACTTTTAAGCAAGGAATGCTTCCTTGGTCAATTGAAAATCCGGTTGCTTTAGTTTTTGACGAATACGATGCAGGTAGACCTGACGTAATGTTTGTTATCCAACGCCTCTTGGAGTCTGATGGAAAGTTAACCCTTTTAGACCAAAATAAAGTGATAACACCTAACCATTTATTTAGAATTTTCGGAACCTGTAATACACTAGGCACTGGTGATATATCAGGTTTATATCACGGTACGCAAAATCTAAATCAGGGACAACTTGATAGATGGAATATATTTACTACCTTGGATTTCATGAACCCAGAAACTGAAATTAATGTAATTAAAAATAAACTAGGAAAGACCACCAAAAAAACAAAAGATGAAATAAATAATATGGTTAAACTTGCAAATTTAGTCAGAAAATCTTTTTCAAATAATGATATTTCAACAATCATTTCTCCAAGAACTTCAATAATATGGGCTCAGAATATGGAAATCTTTGATAATACTGAACTTGCATTTAAGCTTACATTTTACAACAAATGTAATGAAAGTGATAAAAAAATTATCTCTGAATTATATCAAAGATGTTTTGGGAAAGAACTTGACTAAACCTCAAAAAAAAGAAGAGATTCTGGAAAATCAAAAAATTGTAGCTAGTTCTCTTTCAAATAAAAACCAGAATCTTGAAAAAAATAATGAGTTCAATAATAGCCCATTTGAAAAAAATCAAACATCAATTGATAACAGTAATTTACAAATTACTAGAGGATGGTTTGACTTCAAAGCAATAAATATAAGATTCACTAATGAAAAAAAATTTAAAAAATTTTTACCAAAAACTAACGAACAACAAAAACTTTATAAACTTTTTATATATTCAAGATCAATTTATTTAGGTTTTTGTGAATATAAAGGGTGTAAGATCAATGTAAGAAAATATTTTGATCAACTTAGTCTTTTATTTGGATTTGAACTAGAAAAAGAACAAGTGGTCCTGTTCAATTCGCTAATCGATTTTTTTGAATTAAAAAAAAATAATAAAACTTTGTTAAATAAATATTATCCTAAACTATCAAAGTCAGATTTTGAAAATATTTTTAAAAAAATAGCTAATCAAGAGCAATTTTCTAAAGAATGTTTAAAAATTATAAACAAACTTATAAGCATTAAGAATAAAGAAGATTTTAATTCACCAAACGAAAATGATGAAATAAACAATAAAAATGAAAAAATAAAAGAACAAAAAAAACAGCAACAAAAATCAAAACTGTTTTCTGATATTTCTAAAAAAGAAGGAGAAAAGGAAAAAAAAAAAATTGATAGATCAATTGTAGATGAAGATGTTTCAGAAAACTTAAAAAAAAGAACTTATAATCAGTTTACTAAAGAATTTGATCTTTCTGTTAATGCAGAAAAACTTGCAAAAAAAGATGAATTGCAGGAATTAAGAAGAAAATTTGAAAAAGAATATTCTGAAAACCACAATCTGATTAATAAACTTGCAAGAAAACTTGATAGGCTATTTAATTCGCTCAATAAAAATTTATGGGTTTATGACCAAGAAGAAGGACACTTTGATTCGTCAAAATTTGCGAATTTTATTGCCAATCCAGATTACCAAGATATTTTTAAATACGAAAAACAAATAAGAGAAAAAAATACTGTTGTTAGTCTTTTATTAGATAATTCAGGGTCAATGAGGGGTAAACCAATTATAACATCGGCCATCACAACTGAAATAATTACTAAGGTCTTAGAAAAATGTAATGTAAATGTTGAAATCCTAGGCTTTACAACTAGAGAGTGGAAAGGAGGTAATTCAAAAAAAAAATGGGAGAACCTCGGGAAACCAAGTTTTCCTGGTCGACTAAATGACCTTTTACATATCATTTATAAAGATGCTGACTGTAGATGGTCTAATTGTAAAAAAAATCTTGGGCTAGTTCTTAAAGACGGACTTCTTAAAGAAAATATTGATGGCGAAGCACTTATATGGGCGTATAGCAGATTGAATTTAAGAAGAGAGAAAAAAAAAATTTTGGTAGTTATTTCTGATGGTGCTCCTGTTGATGATTCTACTCTTTCAACCAATACACCAGACATTTTAGACAATCATTTAAAAGATATTGTTGATCAAATTCAAAAAAAAAATAAAGTTCAACTTCTTGCAATTGGTATAGGGCATGACGTTTCCAAGTATTACAATAACGCCTTTGTTATTGAAGATGTTGACAGCTTGGGTGATATAATTATAGAAAATTTGTCAAAGTTGCTTTCTTAGTAAGATAAAATTTAAGAGATCTTTGCTGCTAAAATTTTTTTCAATTTTCTGGTTTCGTCACTAAGTTTAGAATTTTTAGAATTTAACAAGTATTTGTCAATTCCACCTTTTTTCTCAACTGTTTTAATTCCCTTAGATGTAACTTTAAGTTTAATTTTCTTACCTAAAATTTCAGAAAAAAAAGAGGTGTTTTGAAGGTTCGGAAAGAATCTTCTTTTAGTTTTATTTACAGCATGACTTACATTGTTTCCTGTCATGGGCTTAACATTTGTAATATCACATTTTTTGACCATGTGTGTATAAAACACAAAAAAATGAAAAAATCAATAAGCAAACAATTTATTTTTTTGTTATATAATTACTGATCATTCTAACAGCACTATACATTGTCAAATTATTTGTTTTAACACTACTTATTAATTCCTCAACAAATTGTCTAGAAGACAAGTTTTTGACAAAACCTTTCACTTTAAGATCTACTAATCCCCACATTCTGTTTATTTTTTGGGAGTTTCTTACATTAATAAAATCGTTATTTTTTTTTCTAATATCAATAAATTTGACTATGTATTTCCACACATTTTCAAAACCAATCTCATTTAAAGATGAACAAACAACAACACCAATATCTTCATTTATTCTTGATTTATTTATCATATGGGTTGCATTTTTATATTCTCTATGAGTAATTTCAGCAGATTTTTTTAATGTTCCATCCGCTTTATTTACAATTATCAAATCAGCCATTTCAATTATTCCTTTTTTAATTCCCTGAAGCTCATCTCCGCCTGCGGGTAATAACAGAACGAGAAAAATATCAACCATATCATAAACCTCAGTTTCAGCTTGTCCAACACCCATTGTTTCAATAAAAATAATATTAAACCCTGCTTCCTCTAAACATAAAATTGATTCAGAAGTCCTTTTTGCTACACCTCCTAAATGGCCACTACTTGGTGATGGTCTAATGAATGCATTTTTATTTACAGAAAGTTTCTCCATTCTTGTTTTATCTCCTAGGATGGACCCACCTGAAAATCTAGATGAGGGATCAACAGCTAACACTGCTACCTTAAAACCTTTTTTTATGAGCTTCATTCCAAAGGACTCGATAAAAGTCGATTTACCAACTCCTGGTACCCCAGTTATCCCAATTCTTATTGATTTATCATTACCTTTAAATAACTCTAGAAGTTTTTCTGAAATAATTTGATCTTTTTCACGTGAAGATTCTATTAATGTAATTGCCTTTCCTAAATATTTTCTTGAACCAGATAAAATATTCTTATGAAATTTATTTAATTCTCCTTCTTCATTTTCATTTATTTCATAATTTTTCTCATCCCTTAAACAAAAATCATTGGGAGTTACCAAGCCTTCAGTTAGATTGTAAATTTTAATTAAAATCTCTTTTTCTGGGAATCTATCACCATTTAAATATCTTGATAATGATACTGGAGAAATTTTTAATAGATTAGCAAAAGTTTTATTTTTAATTTTTTTAAATATTAGATAATCTTTAAGTCTCATTTTTAACCATTTTGGTTAATATATCATAGAATATCTATTATTTCAATAGCTGCCTCAGGTATGTTAGTTCCAGGTCCAAAAACTTTACTGACACCTAGTTTATACAAATCACTATAATCTTGAGGAGGGATAACCCCTCCACATATTACTTTAATTCCATCAGCATCATTATTTTTTAAAGCTTTTATTAGAAGGGGAACAAGAGTTTTATGACCAGCGGCTAAAGTTGAAACTCCAATAATATGAACATCATTTTCAATGGCCTGTTTTGCTGCCTCATCAGGTGTCTGAAATAATGGGCCTACATCTATGTCAAAACCTAAGTCTGCGAACGCCGTAGCAATTAGTTTTGCTCCTCTATCATGACCATCTTGTCCCATTTTTACAACTAACATTCTTGGTCTTCTACCTTTTCGATCAATAAAATTTTGTATATGAGAATTTATAGAGCTAATTTTCTCACTAGATTTGACATTTTTACCATAAACTCCACTTATTGTTTTACTTGATAGTGTGTGCCTACCAAATACCTTTTCCATTGCACTAGTCATTTCTCCAACAGTACAAAAGTTTTTCGCAGCTTCAACACATATTTCTAAAAGATTGCCGTTACTTTTAGCAACTTCTTCAATCTTTTTTAAGTATTTATTAACACTTTTATTATCTCTGGATTTTTTAAGTTTGTTTAGTGCAGAAATTTGTTTTTTTCTAACTTTTTCGTTATCAATTGACAATATGTTAATTTCTTGCCTTTCAGTTGGCTTATATTTATTGACACCCACAATTATTTGTTCTTCTGAATCAACTTTTGCCTGTCTTTTAGCTGAGCTTTCCTCTATTCTCATTTTCGGTATTCCCATTTCTATTGCCTTAACCATCCCACCAACATCATCAATCTCATTAATCAATTTGTTGGCTTCGGCAACCATACTAGATGTTAAGCTTTCGAGGTAATATGATCCAGCTAGAGGATCAATTACGTTAGTAATACCAGTCTCCTCTGAAAGAATCAATTGGGTATTTCTTGCTATTCTCGCAGAAAAAGTAGTTGGTAAGGCTAAGGCTTCATCGAAACTGTTGGTATGCAAAGACTGGGTGCCACCCAAAACAGCTGCCATTGCCTCAACCGTTGTTCTTACAATATTGTTATAGGCATCCTGTTCCACTAAAGAAACTCCAGAAGTTTGACAATGAGTTCTTAATGCAAGACTTCTATCATCTTTTGGGTTAAATTTTTTTACAATCTCCGACCACATGAATCTTGCAGCTCGCATCTTAGCTATCTCCATAAAAAAATTCATGCCAATAGACCAAAAAAAAGATAAACGTGGAGCAAAGTCATCGATATCAAGACCTCTTTTTAAAGCAGATTCTAGATATTCCTTACCATCTGCAAGAGTGTAGGCGAGCTCCTGAACCTGATTAGCTCCGGCCTCTTGCATATGATAACCACTTATAGATATTGAGTTAAATTTAGGCATTTTTTTTGAGGTATATTCAATTATATCAGCTACAATCCTCATACTCGGCTCAGGTGGAAAAATAAAAGTATTTCTGACCATAAATTCTTTTAAAATATCGTTTTGTATCGTACCTGTTAGTTTTTCTAGAGGGCAACCTTGATTTAACCCGCTTGCTATGAAGCATGCTAAAACAGGAATAACTGCACCATTCATTGTCATAGAAACACTCATTTTTTCAAGCGGAATTCCATCAAATAATTTATTCATATCTTCAACTGAGTCAATTGCAACACCAGCATTTCCTACATCTGCTACAACTCTTTGATGATCAGAGTCATATCCTCTATGAGTTGCTAAATCAAATGCAACAGACAAGCCCATCACACCGTTTTTTAGTCCGTCTTTGTAAAATTTATTTGATTCTTCTGCAGTTGAGAAACCAGCATATTGCCTAATAGTCCATGGTCTATTTGCATACATTGTAGCTCTAGGGCCGCGAGTAAAGGGAGGTAAACCAGGTAAGCCAATATCATGATTAAGTTGCTTTATATCATCTTCAGTGTAAAGAGGTTTAACATTAATCCCCTCAGGTGTTTCCCAAGATAATTCCTCTAGTTTCTTTTGTTTTAACTCTTTTTCGGCAGAGCTTATCCAATCTTTTAAATTAATTTTTTTCAATACACTTTCACTTTAGTTAAGTTTTTTCATAACAAACTTTGGATTTATATTTTTTTTTTTTATTAAATCATCTAATTTTTCTTTATCAATATCCTTATTATTATTTACTTCTCTATGGATACCATCTGTAATTAAGAGAGAGTCAAGTTTTTGTGAATTAGCTCCCTTAATGTCATTGTCTAGAGAATCACCAACAACTAAAATTTTGTTTTTTCCTTCTATAAGTTTATAACAAAATTCGTAAATATTATTGTGTGGTTTTCCATAATATATAACACTTCCACCAATTTTTTCATAATATTCTGCTAAAAGACCAGCACAAATCATAAATTTTTTACCTCTAATTACAGTCTTATCCGGGTTTGAACAAATCATTAAAGAATTGAATTTAATTAAATTTTTTAACAAGTCTGTATAATTTTCAAGAATATCATTATCCCCCCAAGGACCAGTGTTAATTATTATATCTACACCTTTTGAATAATCTTCTACAACCTCGATATTTAGACCTTCAACTAAATGATAATCTCTAGGCGGACCAATCAAAAAGCATTTTTTTTTTTCATAATTTTTTTTTAAACTTAACCAAGTAATTTCACCAGATGAAATAATGTGATCATACGAATTTTTTGATAATCCAAAATCTTTTAATTGATCGGCTATAACAAAGGATCTTCTGGGAGCATTTGTAATAAAAAAAATAATTTTATTTTTTTTCTTAAGTCTTTCTAAAACTTCTTTAACATTTTCAAAAAGCTCAATTCCATTATGAATCACTCCCCACAAATCTATAAAAAAGATATTATATTTATCTTCAATATCTTTTAATGTTTTTAATTTTATTAAATCATTCATAAATTAATATTTTTACCTACAAGGTCTTCAACTTTTTTTATTCCTTTTTGTTTTAATAGGATACTAAGCTCGGACAAAATGTTTATAACAACATTCGGACCTTTATACACCAAAGAAGTATAAAGTTGAAGAAGACTGCATCCACTAGAAATTTTCTCAAATGCATCCCTACCGCTAGATATTCCTCCCACGCCTATTAAAATAATTTTACCTTTGGTAAGTTTATAGGTTTTTCTAATAGCTTTGTTGCTTAATTCTTTAAGAGGAGGTCCTGACAACCCTCCGTCTTCAGAAATTTTCCAAAAGTCTCTCACTGGTTTTGAATCCAAATTTTTACGACTAATAGTAGTGTTAGTTAAAATGAGTCCATCTACAATTTTTGAATTTAAAGATAATTTACAAATATCTTCTAATTCTTTATCAGAAAGATCTGGAGATAGCTTTATAAATGTATTTTTTTTTTTGAACTTGGAAAGGGTTGATAAGATTTTTTCAAGCTTATCTTTTTTTTGTAAATCTCTTAAACCAGGTGTATTTGGTGATGATATATTTATAGTGACATAATCAGTATATGGCTGAACCAACTTGTATAAAAATTTATAATCAGAGATGGGATCTTTTGAATTTTTGTTTTTACCTATATTAACTCCTAATATCTCATTCTCAATTTTTTTAAATTTTTTAAGATTACTTAAAAAAACTTCAATTCCATCATTATTAAAACCCAACCTTTGAATAATCGCTTCAAACTCAGGAATCTTAAAAACTCTGGGCTTAGGATTACCTTTTTGTGGCATTGGTGTTACCGTACCTACTTCCACAAAACCAAAGCCTAAATTAAATGAACCCTTTATTACTTCAGCATTTTTATCGAAACCAGCAGCCAAACCTACTGGATTATCAAATTCTTTACCAAGCACTTTAGTTTGTAAGTTTTCGAATCTTTTTTTTTGAAAAAGGTTAAATTTCAAGGCTTGTAAAAAAAAATGATGTAAAAGCTCTGGAGGAAGTGAGGAAGTTAGTTTTGAAAGTAAGGTATAATTGAAAAAATTAAACATTTAGCGTATCTACTTTTACAACACTTTCCAAGGTTAGCCTATCATAAAGATGCGGAAATTTCTCACCACCTCTTGAGATTTCCCATAACAATTTTTGCTTTAACATCTTAGTTTCAATTTTTAGAATCACTATTTTTTTTTTTTAAAATATATATTTATGGTTTTTTTTAATTGATTTTTGTTTGATAAATGTATGTAACCAGATTTTTGATCTAAATCATTTCCATAAAAAACTTTTTTTTTTTTAAAATCAACCCATTCTTCTGGATACAGTACTCTATAAACAAAACTATTCACTTCCATTTTCTTTTATTTTACAGTCAAGTAGTTCTATAGTTTTATTTACCCCATAAAACTTTATAAATGAACCCAACCTAGGACCCTGCTTCTGTCCAAGAATTACTTCGTAAAAACCTGAAAACCAATCTCTAAGGTTTTCGAATTTGAGAGACATTCCAATGTTATATATTTCAGTCTGTATATCCTCTGCCTCAACAGTTGATGGCATTTTTTTTAAAACATCAATCAACATTTTAAAACCCTTCATTTCTTTTTCATTAGGTGATCTGTATTCTTTATTAGGTAATATAAATTCCTTAAAATAACAAACTCCATAATTTAAAAGTTCATTTATCCAATCGTTTTTGTCCTTCCTCATTTCTGGATAATAATTGTAGATGAATTCCCATAATATATCGCTTGACTCTGCATTACAAACACTTGCAAGATTAAGAACCATATTAAAAGTTATGTTTTCTGGAAGTTGTCTATTTTTGTCACAATTAATAAACCAAATTGCATTATTAATTTTACTTTCTTGATCTAAACTTTGATATGTTTGACTTAATTTTAAAAATTCATCAGTACTTTTTGGAATAATATCAAAAAACAACTTTTTTGCTCTATTTGGATTTTGAAACATAAAAAGCTCAAGACTCTCTTTTGGGGAAAACTTTAACCAATCTTCCACAGAAATCCCATTTCCAATAGATTTTGATATTTTCTCTCCTTTTTCATCTAAAAAAAGTTCATAAGTGAAATTAACTGGAGGCTTTCCTCCAATAATTTTATTAATCCTACTAGATAGTATGTAAGACTCTATTAAATCCTTACCATTCATCTCATAGTCAACTCCTAGCACAAGCCATCTCATCGCCCAGTCAACCTTCCATTGTAATTTGCATTCACCATCAAATATGGAACCTTCTTCTTCTTTGTCTGTAATAGGGTTGATAAAAATAATTTTTTTATTTTTTTTATCCAACTTTATGACTTTGGCTTGCAAAACTTTTCCTGTAGTTTTGCAAATTGGTAGAAATGGTGAGTAAGTTTCTCTCCTTTCTTTTCCTAACGTTGGTAAAATAATATCAAGAATTTGATCATAATTATTAAAAATAGCTTCAAGTCCGTTATTAAAAACACCTTCTTTATAATGGTCAGTTGCAGATTTAAATTCATATTTAAAACCAAAACTGTCAAGAAATTCTTTTAGTTTATTATTATTATGCTCTGAAAAAGATGAAAATTTTTCAAATGGATCAGGAATTGAAGATAATGGTTTGTCCAAGTTTTTTTTTATTAATTCTTTATTAGGAATATTATCTGGAACTTTTCTTAACCCATCCATATCATCTGAGAATATAAAGAGTTTAGTAGGTATTTCAGATAAAAAACTGAATGCCTTCATAACCATAGTTGTTCTTAAAACCTCACCAAAAGTACCAATATGAGGAAGTCCTGAAGGACCGTAACCTGTTTGAAAAATACAATACTCTTTTGAATTACCTTTTAAGCGTTTTAATATTTTTTTAGCCTCTACAAAAGGCCACTGTTTTAAATTTTTATTATCCATATATTCATTATTTCTTTAAATTAATATGAATACCAAATAAAAATAATAATAATATACATATTTTTTATGTATAATAAATTATTTTGCATAATTTAGTTGTAATTTATTAAAAAACCTTTACTTTTTAAATTATATTTATACTTTTACTCATGGTAAAAAAATTAAAAGGAGAACAATTTTATCTTTCCGCAAACGACTTAACTTCTGGGGATGTTATTTACTTATCAAAGGATAAGTGGAGCACAGATTTTAATAAAGCAATAAAAATTAGAAAAGATGATATTGAAAAATATGAAAAAATTGCAATTCAAGATGAAAATAAATGTCTAATAATTGGTCCTTTTTTTGTAGAATTAACTGAAGAGGGACAAATTAGAAAGCTAAGAGATAAAATTAGAAAAAACGGATTAACATTTAAAATTACATAATAATGTATAAATATTCTGAAAAAGATAAAAAAATTTTAAAAAACAGAACATCTGAATTTAAATACCAGGTTGAACGTAGATTAAATGGTGAATTAACAGAGGATGAATTTAAACCCTTAAGATTAATGAATGGGCTATATCTTCAACTTCATGCATATATGCTTAGAGTAGCGATTCCTTATGGTGAACTTTCTTACATACAGTTGAAAAAACTGGGAGAGATTTCGAAAAAGTTTGATAAAGGTTATGGTCATTTTACAACTAGACAAAACATTCAATTTAATTGGCCAAAATTAACAGATGTTCCTGAGATCCTAAAAGAATTAGCATCTGTTGAAATGCATGCCATCCAAACTTCAGGTAACTGCATAAGAAATATATCTTGTGATCATTTGGGTGGTATTAATAATGAGGAGATTGAGGACCCGAGACCATGGTGTGAAATTATAAGGCAGTGGTCGACATTTCATCCAGAGTTTTCCTTTTTACCTAGAAAGTTTAAAATTGCAGTTACAGCTTCAAAAAAAGATAGAGCAGCAATAGAGGTACATGACATTGGATTAAGACTAATAAAAAAGAATTCTAAAGTCGGCTTTGAAGTTTATGTTGGTGGCGGACAGGGGCGAAGTCCTTTTATTGCAAAAAAAATAAAGGACTTTTTATATAAAAAAGATCTTCTAAATTATCTTGAAGCAATTTTATCTGTTTACAATGAACTTGGACGTCGTGACAATATTTATAAAGCTAGGATAAAAATTTTAGTCAATGAACTAGGTAAAGAAAAAATTAAATGTATGATAGAGGATAAATACAAAAACTTTGCAAATAGAAAACTTGAGTTAAATGATGCTCAAATAAAAAAAATCTATAATTTTTTTAAACTACCAATCAAAAAATCAAAAAACTCAATTATACCAAAAATTGATAATATAGAATTTAAGCAGTGGGTAAGGCAGAATGTAATCAAGCACAAAGTTAAAGGATACTCTGTGGTCATGGTTTCACTTAAGCCACCTGGAAAACCACCAGGTGACATGAATGCTAAGCAGATGAATGAATTATCTCAATTATCTTATGATTATTCTTTTGGTGAGTTAAGAGTAACTCATGAACAGAACATGCTTTTACCCCATGTAGAAAATAAAAAAATTTATGATCTTTGGCTTAAATTAAAAAAAATTGGATTATCGACCCCTAATATCGGGCTAATCTCTGATATTATTTGTTGTCCGGGAATGGATTATTGTGCACTTGCTACTGCAAGATCAATTCCCATTTCTCAAAAAATAAGTAACTCATTCAACAATTACAAACAACAAAAAAAAATTGGAGATCTTAAAATTAAGATTTCAGGATGTATCAATGCGTGCGGTCATCATCATGTTGGTAATATAGGTATTTTAGGACTTGATAGAAATGGAGAAGAATCATACCAAATTACTCTCGGTGGGTCTGCAACTGAAAACGCTAAAATTGGCGAAATAGTAGGTCCTTCGTTTCCTGAAAAGGAATTAATGAAAGCCCTTGAAACAATATTAAAAACTTATAAAAAAAATAAAGTTTCAGAGGATGAAGATTTTCTTAAGGTTTTCAACAGAATCGGAATAAGTGAATTTAAGAAAGATCTATATGATAATTCTTAATAAAGACAAGCCACAAAACAACGAATATATACTTTTGGATGATTTAGAAAAAATAGCATCTTTACATAAACAAAAAGTAATCTTAACAAAAAGTTTGTGGATTAAAAAAAAACAGTTCCTTAGGAAAAGTAAGATAAATACAGGTATTCAACTTAACTCTGATGAATCTTTAGATGAAATAACTGATGATATCTTTTGTTTTAGTTTAATCCAACTTAACTTCATTTCATTTAAAGATGGAAGACCCTTCTCAGTTGCAAAACAATTGAGAAAAAAATTTAATTTTAGAAATGAAATTAGGGCTTCTGGACACATACTCCCTGATCAATATATTTTTTTGATAAGGTGTGGTTTTGATACCGTCGAAATAGAAGACAAGAATATAGATGTTTGGGTTAAATTTTACAAAATGGATGAAGGTTTGTATTACCAATAAAAAAGCCCAGTAAAAAAACTGGGCTTTAGAGTCAACAAACTTGGGAGTGATATTAGAAGTCCATACCACCCATGCCACCCATGCCGCCCATGCCGCCCATGCCGCCTCCGCCTGGCATTGGAGGTAAAGGCTCCTTTGGTTCAGGCAATTCAGCAACCATTGCCTCAGTAGTTAAAAGTAAACCCGCTATTGACGAAGCATTCTCAAGTGCTGTTCTAACAACTTTTACAGGGTCAATTATTCCAGATTTAACTAAGTCTGTGTAGGTTTCAGTTTGAGCATCAAAACCAAAGTTATTATCCTTTTGTTCAGATAGCTTTCCTATGACAATGGAACCTTCAACACCTGCATTTTCAACAATTTGTCGGCAGGGAGCCTCAAGTGCTTTTCTTACAATGTCTATGCCAGCATCTTGGTCTGGGTTTTTACCCTTCAGACCTTCAAGAGCTTGTTTAGAGTAAAGCAGAGCCGTACCGCCTCCAGGAACAATTCCTTCCTCAACAGCTGCTCTCGTTGCGTTAAGAGCATCATCAACTCTATCTTTTCTTTCTTTCACCTCTACTTCTGTTGAGCCCCCAACATTTATAACTGCAACCCCTCCAGATAACTTTGCAAGTCTTTCCTGAAGTTTTTCCTTGTCATAATCAGAAGTTGTGGTCTCTATTTGAGTTTTAATTTGCTCACATCTAGCGCTTACATCTGAAGAGCTTCCACTTCCACCAACAATAGTAGTATCTTCCTTGTCAATTCTAACTTTTTTACATGAACCTAAATCGTTAATAGTAACATTTTCAAGTTTAATTCCAAGTTCTTCACTAATTACTTGTCCTCCGGTAAGAATTGCTAGATCCTCTAACATGGATTTTCGTCTGTCACCAAAACCCGGTGCTTTGACTGCAGCTACTTTTAGCCCTCCTCTAAGCTTATTAACAACAAGCGTAGCTAAGGCTTCGCCCTCAACATCTTCTGCAATAATTAAAAGAGGTTTTCCTGACTTAACCACAGACTCAAGAAGTGGAAGAAGGTCTTGGAGGTTAGATAGCTTCCCTTCATTTAAAAGAATAAAAGGATCTTCAAACTCACATATCATTTTCTCGGCATCAGTTATAAAATAAGGTGAAAGATAACCTCTATCAAATTGCATACCCTCGGTTGTTTCAAGGGTTGTATCTCTAGTTTTTGATTCCTCAACTGTTATAACTCCATCCCTACCAACTTTGTCCATTGCTTCTGAAATTTTTTTTCCAATTTCTTCTTCACCATTAGCAGAAATTGTTCCCACCTGAGCAATTTCTCCAGATGAACCAAGCTTCTTAGCTTTAGATTTTAGTTCGTTTAAGACCTTGTCTACTGCTAGATCAATGCCCCTTTTTAAGTCCATTGGGTTCATACCTGAAGCAACTGCTTTAGCACCTTGTTTAACCACGGCTTGTGCCAATACAGTAGCAGTGGTTGTACCATCACCAGCTGCGTCTGAACTTTTGCTAGCAACCTCTTTTACCATTTGAGCACCCATATTTTCAAACTTATCTCTAAGTTCGATTTCTTTGGCAACTGATACACCATCTTTTGTGACTCGAGGCGCACCAAAAGATTTATCAAGAATAACGTTTCTGCCTTTAGGTCCAAGTGTAACTTTAACTGCATTCGCCAAAGCATCTACACCTGCCATCATTTGATCGCGGGCATCAGAACCATATGATATTTTTTTAGCTGACATAATTTAATCTCCTTCTACTCTAAAATTCCCATAATATCAGATTCTTTCATAATCAAAAGATCCTGACCGTCTAATTTAACTTCAGTACCTGACCATTTTCCAAAAAGGATCTTATCACCTTCTTTTACATTCATTGGCTTTAATTTACCATCCTCGGTAAGTTCGCCAGGTCCTACTGCAACAATTTCACCTTCACTTGGTTTTTCTTTTGCTGTATCGGGAATAATTATACCACCCGATGATTTGTCATCGCTTTCTAGTCTTTTGACTACAACTCGATCTTGAAGAGGTTTGAATTTCATATAGAATCTCCTTTTGTTATAAGACAATTCAAAAATAGAGCCCATTTCTATTAGCACTCTGATTATAAGAGTGCTAAACTAACTAAATTGAAAATTTTGTCAACTATTTTTTATTACACCAAACTCTTTGATAATAAAATTTTCAAGTTTATTTACACTTTCTTCAATTGATTCTCTCTCAGTATTTAGAATCAAGTCTGGATTTTTTGGATCCTCATATGGCGATGATATTCCTGTAAAGTTTTCTATCTCACCACTAATAGCCTTAGAATACAAACCTTTAACATCTCTTTTTTTACATTCATCAATAGAAGCCTTAACAAAAATTTCCTTAAAAATTTCTGGTTTTATGTCCCGAGCTTTTTTTCGTTCACTTATGTAAGGTGATATTAATGATACAATTACAATAAACCCTGCCTGTGTAAAAAGCTTCGCAACTTCAGCTGCTCTTCGTATATTTTCTGTGCGATCTTCAGTAGAAAATCCTAAACCTCGGTTTATCCCCATCCTCAAATTATCACCATCTAAAATAAAAACATTATAATTTTTTAAAAATAATTTTTTTTCAATTTCTTTTGCAATTGTACTCTTTCCAGAGCCAGAAAGACCTGTCATCCAAATAATAGCCGATCTATGATTAAATCTCAGTGCTCTATCAATTTCAGTAACCGAAAAACTTATTGGTTTAATATTTTTTGTTTGAATTACATCTTTTTGATCGGGAAAATTTTGTAAGTTTATAATACCACCAGCAATAATTTTCTCTTCATCCAAAATGCAAAACCTCCCAGTTTTCTGATTATCTTTAAAATCATCCATTGGAATTAATTGAGACGAATGAATAATAACTTCGCAAACGTCATTTTTTTTTGGACTCAAAGTTAATGTTTTTGAACTTAAATTATTCGTATCTAAAACTTTTGAGACCTTACTAATGACAATATTGTATTCTCCTGTGTTAATCTTCATAAGATATTGTTTATCAATTTTTAGTTTTTTTTCGCTTAACCAAAATATGTTTGCCTCAAAAGTGTTCATTAGTTTAGGAGGAAATTTTACGTGCGAAATTAAATTACCTTTATCAATAAAAATTTGATCTTCAATTGTTAATCCAACATTATCTCCTGTAACATATTTTTTTTTTTGCCTTTGGCCAAGCTTCGAATGATTTAAGTTTGACTGTTTCGTTAGATGGAAGAAAAAATAATTCATCATTTAATTTTATTTCTCCAGTCTCTATTCTTCCAACTATAACTCTTTTATCATCAATCTTATAAATATCTTGTATAGGAAGTCTTAAAGGTAAATCATCGTTACCTTTCTTCAAATTATAAGAATCTAGTATTTCACAAAATGCTTGACCATTATACCAACTAAGTTTTTTGCTTTTCTGAATAATGTTATCGCCACATTTTGCACTTACGGGAACTGTTGCAACTATATTAACGGCAATATTATTAATAAATTGACTTAACTCTTTTTCTACCTTCAAAAACTTTTTTTCATCGTAATTAATTTTATCCATTTTATTAAAAAGACAGATTACATTATCTAAACCTAGTAGTTTAAGTAAATATGCATGTTTTTTTGTTTGTTCTTTTAGACCCTCATGAGCATCAATTATTAATACCGCAATATCTGCTGAAGATGCTCCTGTTATCATATTTCTTATAAATTCTTTATGTCCGGGAGCATCGATAAAAACATATTTTCTTTTTTTTGTTTTAAAAAATATTTGAGTTGTATCAATTGTTATCCCCTGATCCCTCTCTGCCTGAAGCGCATCTAACAAAAAAGCAAATTCAAACTCCATGCCTCTTTTTTCACTGACTAATTTTAATTCCTCATATTTTCCTGAAGGCACCTCATCTAAATCATACATCAACCTTCCAATAAGTGATGATTTTCCATGGTCCACATGACCGACTATTACAACTTTTGGGATTTCTTCGTTTTCTAAAAAACTCATTACATATATCCTTTTGACCTTAACTTCTCAAAAACATCTTCTTGTTCATGATCCATAGCTCTACCTGATCGTTCAGAAACTTTTGTAATTTTTAATTCATTTATAATTTCATCAAGATTCTTAGCTTCACTTGATACAGGTGAAGTGATATCTTTATCACCCAAAGATCTATACCTTTTTCCATTTTTAGAAAAATATAAATCAACAATAGGTATTTTTTGATTTTTTATATATTGCCATATATCAATTTCTGTCCAACCTAGAAGTGGATGAATTCTAATATGAACGTTATTAGGGTAATTAAAGTTAGACTGATCCCAGAATTCAGGTGGTTGGTTTTTTACATCCCATTTTCCTGATTCATCTCTTGGGCTAAAAATTCTTTCCTTAGCTCTAGTTCCTTGTTCATCTCTTCTGATACCTGCTATAATTCCTTTAAATTCATATCTATTTAAAATTTTTTTTAAACCTTCGGTTTTTCTTGCTGCTGATCTCGCTGCAGGAGGTAGTGATGCATCAATTTGTTCTACAGGTGGACAATCACCTTTAATAAGTTTGACTTTCCATTCTTTCTCGTATTTGTCTCTAAAATCATACATTTCTTTAAATTTTTTTCCGGTATCAACATGAACCAATGGAAATGGAATTTTTCCTAAAAATGCTTTAAAAGCAATCCAAACCATTACATTAGAATCTTTTCCAAGTGACCAAAGCATTGCAATATTTTTTATAGATCGATACGCTTGTCTAAAAATATAGATACTTTCGTTTTCTAATTTTTGTAAGTGACTGTTCATATTTTAATTTTTTCTGCTTAAATGAATTCCGCATTCAGTTTTTATATCGTTTTTCCATCGTCCGGATCTAACATTATCTCTATCAGTTGTCTTAAACGTACAATGAATACATCCTATCGAGAAATAACCCTTTTTTACTAAAGGATGTATGGGTAATTTGTTTATCTCAAAGTAATTTTCTACTTCTTCTTTTTTAATATTTATTAAGGGATTAACTACAATTTTTTTATTTAAAAGCTCGAAGGGTTTCAAGTTTATTCTTTGACCCTGATGGTATGATTTTCTTCCAGAAATCCAAGAGTTATATTTTTTTAAAACCTTATCTAAAGGCTTTACTTTTCGAATCTCACAACATCTATCAGTATTATACTTCCAAAGATTATTTTCTGGATCTTCTAGTTTTATTAAAGACTCCTCTGGAAAAATATCCATACAATTTGTTAAACTAAACTCCTTTAACAATTTATTTTTATAATCAATTGTTTCTGAAAACAAATAGTGAGTATTTAACAAAAATATGGGAAATTTTTTATTAATTTTTGAAATCATATGAAGTATTATTGCTGACTCAGTTCCAAAAGAGCAAATATAAGTGATCTTACTACCAAATTTTTTTATCGAAACGTCTAAAATTTCCTCTGGAGCCAACCCCAAACACTCTTCGTTGAGAGATGAAATAAGTTCAGTTAGCTTATCCATAAGACTATTAATTACAAAATAATTAATTTGTCAATATATTATGTAATTATTTGCGATCTACACAAAATATATGTATTTTAAATTTATATTTAACCATTATTAATTACTTATGAACAAATCTAAGATTAAACAAACGTGGATAGGTATTAACTTAATAATGATTATTTCAATGATCATTATTGGAGGTATTACACGCCTTACAGATTCCGGACTGTCCATGACAGAATGGAATCTAATAGGTGGTATAATACCTCCTCTTAATCCAAGTGACTGGTTAGAGCTTTTTAATAAATATAAAAATACACCAGAATATCTTTTAAAAAATTTTGACATGTCATTAATAGAGTTTAAAAAAATTTTCTTTTGGGAATACTTTCATAGAATCTGGGGAAGACTAATTGGTATAACCTATACCATTCCCTTTTTATTGTTTTTTGCAAAGGGTATGTTCGATTCAAACGAAAAAAAAACTTATATTATCCTTCTCTTATTGGGTTCATTTCAGGCTTTTATGGGTTGGTTTATGGTTGAAAGTGGTTTAAGTGAAAGACCTGATGTAAGTCATTTTAGGTTGTCCGCCCATCTACTAATTGCTTTTATAATTTATATTATTTTACTTGATAGATTTTGTAAAAATTTTCTAAATGGAAATGACAAACCAAATTACTTTACAACAAAATATAATTTTCAAATCACAAATATAAATGTGTCTATTATTTTAGTGCTTATTACCGTTGGTTCTGGTGCATTCGTTTCTGGAACTAATGCAGGGTGGGCATATAATAATTTTCCTTACATGGGAGATAGTTATTTGCCACCAATTTTATTAGAAGGAAATTTATATTCGATTAGGAAACTGTTCAATGATATAGGTTTTATCCAATTTTTTCATAGAGTAATGGCAACATTTACCTTAATTTATGTTCTCATGACTTTTCTTTTTTTATTTAAAACAAAACTTAAAGCTTTTTTTATTCTTTCTATACTTTTAGCTGTTATTGTAATAAGTCAGTATCTACTCGGAATTTTGATCTTAAAATTATATGTGCCTATTCCACTTGGCCTAGCGCATCAGCTTGGATCGCTAATTTTGCTATCCTCTTTGATAATTACAAAATGTGAAATTAAAAAAAAAAGGGCGATAAATCGCCCTTCTTTTTAGTTTTGGTTAGGGAAACTACTTAAAAACTTGCAGATACATAACCTACAACATGATCTCCGCCAAGAGTTGTGTCTTTATCCTCACCACTAGCTGCATAACCACCAGTAGTTGTGAATTCCACACCCCAATCAAGTCCGAATATAGATGTTGACGCACCAATTTTGTAATCAGTAAAACCATATCCCGTTGTAGAACTATCTGTGTCAGAATCTGTAAAACCTACATGTCCGTATAAAAGGAATGGTGTGCCAGGAACAGGTATTTCAGCTCCAACATTGTGATAAGTGTAATCATAATTCTGTGCAAAACCAGTAGGTGAATATCCGAAATAGTAGGATATACCTAGATCATAAGGTAGTGAGATTCCAACAGATCCATACCATTCTAAAAATTCATAACCCTTAGTACCAGAACCACCTGTACCATCATTTCCAGAGTTATTTTGAGATGATGCACCAGGATAATCGTAGTAAAGCATTCCGATGTCATAAGACAGATAATCTTCCACAAAAGGGATAGCCCCTGTAAAACCGCCGTAATAATCAAGCTCCATTCCAAAGCCGCTATTGCCACCAACAGTATCAGTAGTTGTATTCAAGTTAGCAGCCCATGTTCCTACGTATGCATCAATATACGTTTCAACTAAATTAACTGAGTAGTCAAAACCACCTTGAATGGCCATACCACCAGTTTGTTCCTCACCTCTCCAGATATAGTTGGTGTAATAGCTAACGTTTGCAGAAAACTCTCCAACAGGAGGCTTGTCTGGAAATTCAAAAGATTTGGTCTCTTGAACATAAATTAGTGGAGTTGCCAAAGCACCCACTATGAGAATTTTTTTAAGCATTTTAATGTCCTTTCCCTTATACTTGCACAATTTTTAATCACTTAAAAAATTGTTTAAAAATTAATCATAATTATGTTATACTTACTTTTTTCTCAGAAATCCAGTAAAAAAGCAAAAAATTTTTATTTTTTTTTTTTCATGTTGTTTTTATACAACATGTAAATTAAAAATTACATGTTACTAATATTAAATTTACAATGATTAGCTTTTTTTGTCTTACTGCTTTTTTCTTGTGGGTATACTTAATTTTGTTCAATTCAAGAAAATACTTTTCATATAATGAATTATTTTGGTCTAACAAAATAATTTTTGAAAGATTTTACAAGAAAAATAACAATACACATCCTCAAAACATTTGTGTGATTATTCCGGCAAGAAATGAGGAAAAAAATATATCTAAAACTCTTGGGTCAATTGTAGATCAAGGTTTAAAAAATATTAAAATATTAATCGTAGACGATAATAGTACTGATAAAACTTATTTGATTGCCTCAAATTTTTTAAAAAAAAAAAAAGTTAACCATCAAATTGTTAAGGGAAAAAAATTACCTCATGGCTGGAGCGGAAAAGTATGGGCCTTGAAGCAAGCAGTTGATATTTTACAACGTCAGAAAATTGAATATTATCTATTTCTTGATTCCGATATAATCTTAAAAAAAGGAATCATTTCTAAGGCAGTGAGTTTCTTATGCCAAAAAAAATTACTTATGGTCTCACTGATGGCTAAACTTAATTGCTCATCTAACTGGGAAAAACTTTTAATACCAGCATTTATTTATTTTTTTCAAAAAATTTATCCTTTTAGTAAAGTCAATGATTCTAATAATTCACTTGCTGCTGCAGCTGGCGGATTTATACTTTGTAGATCAAAAGTTTTTAGTGAACAAAACCTATATGATCAAATCAAAGATAAAGTTATAGACGATTGCAATATAGCAAAAAAAATTAAAGAAAAAGGAGACATTTGGCTAGGTTTAACAGAAAATATTTACAGTAAAAGATGTTACACAAGTTTATTAGAAATATGGAAAATGGTATCCAGAACTGCATATGAGCAATTGAGTTTCTCTCCGTTCTACTTATGCATTTCTATTTTTGGTATGAGTATTATTTACCTTTATCCAGTGCTTGGGATTTTTTTTTTTGAAAAAAATCAAGCAAGTCTATTTTTACTAAATTTTTTGACAATCTTAATTTTAGTTATTTCTTTTAGGCCGACCGTGAAGTTTTACAATCTATCTACTCTCTATTACTTTTCATTACCACTTGCAAGTTTGATTTATATAATGATGACAATTACATCAGCTTTTAATTTTCATTTCAGAAAAGGTAATATTTGGAAAGGAAGAAAATATTAGTAATTTAGAAATAAAAGAAAAGGATGTAGTTAAGTTATTATCTGGAAAAACTTTTACAGATGAGAACTTTCCTGTTGCTTCTTTTTTAATTAAAAAAAATATTCAAAAATATATTAGAGCATTCTACTTTTTTGCTAGAACAGCTGATGACATTGCCGATCACAGCACTCTGCTCGCTAAAGAAAAAATTAAATTTTTAACATACTTTGACAATGTCTTAAGATTAGAAAAGAGAACTAGCATAACCACCTTAAACAATATTATTAATTTTTTTCCAGAAATTCCATTTGCAAAAAACTATTCAAGAAATCTTCTCAAAGCCTTCTTAATGGATGCGAAGGGAAAAAAATATAAAACTTGGGATGATTTAGTCTTTTATTGTAAATATTCTGCTAATCCTGTTGGAAGGTTTGTGATAGACTTAGTTTACCAAAAAAAAAATATTCCACAAAAAAACTTTAAAGAAATTTATTTTGCTTCTGATTGTTTATGTACATCTTTACAAATTATAAATCACTTACAAGATTGTAAAAAAGATTTTCAAGAGCTTAACAGAATATACATACCCGAATCTTTCTTCCAAAAACACTTACTAGATAAAGAAATATTAAGTTTTAAAGAATCTGATTTGAATTTTTTTAATTTAGTTGACGAAATGATAGAAAAAGTTGAAATTATGTTAGTAAAATCTAATAAAGGTTTAAGAAGAATTGAACCATGGAGTTTAAGAAAAGAAACTCTTATAATTTTAAATATTGCAAAAAGGTTATGTTATTTGTTAAAAATAAAGGATGTATTAAGAAAAAATGTGAAATTATCTCATATTGATTTGATTTTTTGTTTCATAAAAGGGATAATAGATTAATATAAATATTTACTCCAAATGAAAATAATATTCAACCAATGAAAACTCCAAAATCACTGCTCGATAAAGTTAAATTTCCTAAAGATCTTAAAAAGTTCGATGACCGACAATTAAAAGTTCTTTGTAAAGAACTAAGAGATGAAGTAATTGAGGCAGTTTCTGTGACGGGTGGTCATCTTGGTGCTGGTCTTGGAGTAGTAGAATTAACAGTCGCAATACACAACGTTTTTAACACGCCAAATGATAAATTAATATGGGATGTAGGTCATCAATGCTACCCTCACAAAGTTATTACGGGTAGAAGAGAAAAAATAAGAACAATAAGGCAACCAGGCGGTCTTTATGGTTTTACTAAGAGATCGGAAAGTGAATATGATCCATTTGGTGCTGCACACTCATCCACTTCAATTTCAGCAGGGCTTGGCATGGCTGTTGCCAGGGACCTTAAAAAAGAGGATCATCAAGTCATTTGCGTAATTGGGGATGGAGCAATTAGTGCTGGTATGGCTTATGAAGCTATGAATAATGCGGGATCAATGAATGCAAAATTAATAGTAATTCTTAATGACAATGATATGTCTATAGCCCCACCAGTTGGTGCAATGAGTGCTTATTTATCTAGATTGCTGTCTGGAAAAACATTTCAATCTGCGAGAAGCTTAGCTAAACATATGGCAAAAAAATTTCCGAAGAGCTTTCAAAATATGGCTGCTAAGGCTGAAGAGTACATGAGAGGAATGGTCACAGGCGGAACACTCTTTGAAGAACTTGGTTTTTTCTATATTGGACCTATTGATGGACACAATTTAGATCATCTTTTACCAGTTTTAAGAAATCTTCAAAAATCTAAATGGGACGGCCCAGTTTTTGTTCATGTTGTTACAAAAAAAGGATATGGTTATGAGCCAGCAGAAAAATCTGAAGATAAATATCATGGAGTTAGTAAGTTTAATGTCGTAACAGGAGAACAGGTTAAGTCAACGTCTAAAGCACCGAGCTACACCAAAGTTTTTGCTAATGCTCTAGTAAAGCATGCCCAAAAAGACAAAAGTATAGTTGCAATTACTGCAGCCATGCCATCAGGAACTGGTCTTGATACTTTTGGACAAAAATTTCCAAAAAGGACTTTTGATGTTGGTATCGCAGAGCAACACGCTGTTACATTTTCTGCTGGGTTAGCCACAAGAGGAATGAAACCTTATGCAGCAATTTATTCAACATTTCTGCAAAGAGCCTATGATCAAGTTGTTCATGATGTAGCAATACAATCTCTTCCTGTAAGGTTTGCAATTGATCGTGCTGGTCAAGTTGGTGCGGATGGAGCTACGCATGCGGGTTCATTTGATTTGGCATATTTATGTACCTTACCAAATTTTATTGTAATGGCTCCAAGCGATGAAAATGAACTTTGTAACTGTATAGCTACTTCTACAGAGATAAACGATAAACCATCTGCTTTCCGATATCCAAGAGGTGAAGGTACTGGCGTTAAAATTAATGAAAAACCAGAGCCCTGGGAAATTGGAAAAGGTAAAATTATAAGAGAAGGAAATCAAGTGTGTATTTTATCTCTAGGTACAAGATTAGGAGACTCACTTATAGCATCAGAAAAATTAGCGTCATATGGATTATCAACTACTATAGTTGACGCAAGGTTTGCAAAACCTATCGATGAATTATTGATTACTCAACTTGCAAGAGATCACGAAGTTCTAGTAACGGTTGAAGAAGGTTCAATTGGAGGTTTTTCAGCCCAGGTTATGTCTTTTCTCACAAAGTCAGCAGCACTTGATAGAGAATTAAAATTTAGACCACTATTCTTTCCTAACAGATTTATAAATCATGGAAAACCAGATCATCAAAATATTGAATGTGGCATAGATCATAACAGTATTGTAAAAACAGTTTTAGGTGCATTAGGTATTGCTACTCCGGCAAAATTTCCAATAGAAGAAAGAGCCTAGTCTATAAAATTCTTTTAGATGACTTCTGTTAACCAGATAATTGTAGAAAATATAGTTAAAAAATCCGGTTCATCGTTTTACTGGGGAATGAAACTTCTACCTGAAATTAAAAAAAGAGCTATGTTTTCTGTTTATGCATTTTGTAGAGTAGTTGATGATATAGCTGATAATTCTGGAACAATAAAATCAAAAAAAGATAAACTTTATAACTGGAAGAGAAAAATAAATGATCTTTACCAAAAAAGAAAAATAAATGAAGGTATTTTAAAGGAACTAAAAACTTCTATTGAGACTTTCAATCTAGAAAAAAAAGATTTTATTTCTATTATTGACGGAATGTTGATGGATGTTAAAAAAAAAATTCAGTTCCCTAGTACAAAAGAATTAGAACTTTATTGTAAAAGAGTAGCCGTTGCTGTTGGGTATCTATCAATAAAAATTTTTGGTTTGAATGATAACAAAGGAAAACAATATGCATATTATTTAGGAATAGCATTTCAATTGACAAACATTGTAAGAGATTTTAAAGAAGATCTGGATGTTGGAAGATGTTACATACCTCACGTAAAGCTCAAGAAATATGGTATTAAAAGAAGCATTAAAAATTTGGAAAAAACAAATAAAATTCAAGAAGTATTGCAGGACATTTTGAGAGACGCTGATAAATTTTTCAAAAAAGCAGATAAGCTCTCAATAAATATAGATAAAAAAAAAATTATTGCCTCTGAACTTATGAAACAATTTTATAAAAAAATACATAAAAAAATGTTTAATAAAAATATAAATATTAAAAAAAAAGTAAAATTAAATTTTTTTGATAAAACTTTAATATTAATTAACTTTATAATTAGGTAAGAAGATTAAAAAAAGAGTATACATAATAGGTGCAGGACTCTCAGGTTTATCTGCTGCAATCCATTGCCAAAAAAAAAAAATAAGCGCAAAAATTTTTGAAGCAGCTAAATATCCTGGAGGAAGATGCAGATCATTTTATGATAAAAAAATAAATATGGAGATAGATAATGGTAATCATTTAGTATTTTCTGCTAATAAAAATTTTACAAACTTCTGCGAACTTATTGGCTCATCCAAAACTTTAAAAGAAATATCTCCAAATTTTTTTTTTTTTGATTTTGAACATAATCTTGAATGGAATTTAGATCTATCTTCAGGATATACAAATTTTTTATTAGGGAAAAAAAAGTTAATCCCAAATACTAAATTATTTGATTACTTTTCTTTATTAAAATTATTTTTTGTAAGTAAAAATTCATCAGTTTTTGAAATTGTTGGAAATTCAAAAATTTTTAAAACCTTTTGGGAGCCTTTAACCTTAGGTGTGATGAATACAGCTCCTAATTTAGCATCGGCAAAAGTTCTTTCAAATGTTTTGAAAGAAACAATATACAAAGGTGAAGAATTTTGTAAAATTTTTCAACCAAAAACAAATTGGAATGAAACACTTATTAAACCTGCAGTTACTAAAATAAAAAAAAATGGGGGACAAATTAGTTATGGTAATTTACTTAAAAGAATTAACATTACTGACAATTATGTAAGTGAACTTTCTTTTATAAAAAATAAAATTAAAGTAAACAAAAATGACAGAGTAATCTTCTCAATACCTCCAACAAATCTCTCAAAACTACTAGGAAATTGTTCTCTTCCTAATCAATATAATACTATTTTAAACCTTCATTTTAAGGTCAAACCAAAAGACATAAAACTTTTTAAAAAACCCATAGTCGGCTTCATAAACTCTATAACACAATGGGTTTTTGTGAAAAGTAATCATTTGTCAATTACTGTCAGTAATGCAAATAATTTAAACAGTCATAATACAGAAGAGTTAATCATCAATATATGGGATGAAATATGCAAATACATAAAAAAAAATATAATTTATGAAAATGTCCAAATTGTAAGAGAGAAAAAAGCAACTTACGTGCAATCTCCAAGCAATATTAATTTAGTTAAAAAATTTAATAACATTCCTAAAAATATGATACTTGCAGGTGACTGGACACAATATAATTTACCATGCACTATTGAAGCATCAATTTTATCTGGTAAAAAAGCAATAGAAACAATTTGATATAAAATGCATCGTCTGGAAAAAATAATTAAGCCTTTTGAAGGTCTTATAAAAAAAAGAACAAAAGACCAAAACAATAATAAACTCAAGCAGGGTTGTTATCTTTATGAACTAGAAGCCGACGCAACCATTCCATCTGAATATATTCTGTTGATGCACTTTATTGGTGAAATAAATGTTAATCTTGAAATAAAAATTCAAAAATACATTTTTAGTAAACAAAATAGTGATGGTGGATGGCCTCTTTTTTTTGATGGAGAGTCTGATATTAGTGCTAGTGTAAAAGCTTATTATGCTTTAAAATTGTCTGGTTTAGAAAAAAACCATGAATCGCTGGTAAAAGCTAAGACTTTTATTCTCAAAAATGGAGGAGCTGAAAATGTTAACGTTTTTACAAGAATTTCATTAGCACTTTTCGGACAAATTTCTTGGAATTCCATTCCATATATGCCCGCAGAAATAATTAACTTTCCAAGATGGTTTCCTTTTAACATTTATAAGATTTCATATTGGTCTAGAACGGTTTTGATCCCTTTATTAGTCATTATGAATAAAAAACCAATTGCTAATAATCCTAACAATATTTCTATAAAAGAACTTTTTATAAATTTTTATAAATCACCGAGTGTAAAAACTTTAGATAGTTCTGGATTTTTTTCTTCTCTTTTTTTAGTTATAGATAAAATAGCTAGATTTTTTTTTCCAAACTTTGTGTCAAAAAAATACAAAAAAAAGTGTATTGATAAAATTTATCAATGGATTTCTCAAAGGCTAAATGGCAAAGATGGCTTAGGTGGAATTTTCCCTGCCATGGTAAATGCTTTAATAGCATTTAAAATTGATGAGGAAAAAAGGTATGAAAAGCAAATCGAGATTTGTAGAGAAGCCATTGATAACCTAATTGTTGAAAAAAGAGATTTTGCATATTGTCAGCCATGCCTTTCTCCAGTGTGGGATACAGGTTGGATGGGACACCTTCTTCTTGAACAAAACCAAAATGTTGATGATTTAGTAACTTGGTTTCTTAAAAAAGAAATCAAAACAGCTGGTGACTGGAATGTTCACAAAGAAAATCTTGCACCAGGGGGATGGGCGTTCCAATTTAATAATGATCATTACCCTGATGTCGATGATACTGCATTAGTTGGAATGTTTTTAGATAGATATAATAGAAACAAAAAAATTAAAAAAATTAAACAGTGTCTTGAACGAACGAGAAAGTGGATCATTTCAATGCAGTCAAAAAACGGAGGATGGGGTGCCTTTGACATTGATAATACAAAATATTATCTTAATTCCATTCCCTTCGCTGATCATGGTGCATTACTTGACCCACCCACTGCTGATGTTTCAGCGAGATGCTTAAGTTTTCTAAAGCAACAAAATAATCCTGAAAGTAAACTCTCAATAAATAAAGGACTGAAGTACTTACTTTCCGAGCAGGAAAATGATGGAAGTTGGTATGGAAGATGGGGTACTAACTATATATATGGAACATGGTCTGCCGTTAGTGCTTTAAACCTATTAGACTTTCCGCAAAAAGAAGATGTATTCAAAAAAGCCTCAAACTATCTTAAAGGAATGCAAAAACCAGATGGAGGTTGGGGAGAAGATGGAAAGTCTTATTATAAAGGTTTTGAAAGTTATTCAAAAAACAGTACACCCTCTCAAACTGCGTGGGCAATCATGGGTCTGATATCTATTGGTGAAATAGATTGTAAAGAAGTTGAAAAGGGTATCAAATTTCTCTTTAAAAATAAATTAAATGGGATAGAGGAATCTTATACAGCTGTAGGTTTTCCAAAAGTTTTCTATCTTAAATATCATGGTTATGCTAAATATTTTCCTCTACTTGCAATCTCAAAAATAAAAAACCAATTAAAAAAAAATTCAATTTTTCCTAGTTATGGAACTTAGAAAAAAATTCAAAAAAATTGGTTTAATTTTTGGATTAAAGAGAGAAATGAAATTAGTTTCAAACAAAAATAATAATATAGTTTGTGTGTATGGTTATGGAAAAGCTTCAAAGAATGCAACACAAGAACTAATTAAAGCTGGAGTAAACATTGTAATTAATTTTGGATTTGCTGGTTCCATCTCAAAAAGTTTAAAAAATGGCGATATTGTTTTTATAGATAAACTTTTTAACGAAAAAAAAGAAAAACTTTCAACTTTAAAATTTGATAAAGATTTATTGAGGAGTATAAAAAATAGTTTAAAATTTTCTAAAGGTAATTTACTTACTGTTAATAAAATTATAGCTAATAAGGAGAAAAAATTAAATCTGGCAAAAAAATTTAAATCAATCTCAGTCATTGATATGGAAGCTTTTTACATTAGAAAAGAACTTCTTAAAGCTAAAATTCCGATGATATCTATAAAAGTTATATTTGACGATCTTTCTTTTGATATTCCTTTATTTATTCAAGATTGTATTAATGATGATGGTGATCTTAAAATAGTAATTTTTTTTAGAAAATTGTTACTGAACCCATTAATTTTATTTGAGCTTTTGAAGTTAAATACTAATTTTCTAAAAAGTAAAAATGTTCTTAAAAACTTAATTGATAATTTATTGGACGAACAGTTATTTTAATTTTTTAGCTAAATCACTTTTTGGGTTTATAGCTGCACCAGCAGATGGAATAGGGGAATTATTCGTTTCGTTCTGTTTTTGAGTATGCAGTTTTTTCATCATTTCGCTTACATGGGTGTCATGAAAAAAATCTGGGTCTCTCGATTTACTTATATCTATCTCCTCGGCCATTACCCCCTCTGTCTTTGGTCCTTTTAATGCAACCGAAACAGCTTTTAAAGGGTTAGCAAAAACATCTTTTACAGCTGATGCTTCATAACCGCAGTGGGCCATACAGTCTGAACACTTATCATAGTTTCCAGTACCATATTTATCCCATTCAGTATCATTCATAAGTTCTTTGAACGTCTTTACATAACCTTCTCCAAGAAGATAACAAGGTTTTTGCCAACCAAAAATATTTCTAGTTGGGTTACCCCATGGAGTGCACTTATATGATTGATTACCAGCAAGAAAATCAAGATATAAACCAGAATGACTGAAATCCCATTTTTTAAAATCTTGTGATTTAAAAACTTTTCTAAAGAAATTTTTGGTGTTAGATCTTTTAATAAAATGCTCCTGATCAGGTGCTCTTTCGTAGGCAAAACCAGGTGAGATAGTTATACCGTCAACTTTAAGTTCGTCTGTGACATAGTTCAGGAAATTTTTTAACCCCTCTTCTTCAGCTGTATCAAAAATTGTACAATTCACATTACATCTAAACCCTAAAGATTTTGCCTTTTTTATAGCAGATACACATCTGTCAAATACTCCATCTTGACAAACTGCTTTGTCATGTTCGTCTTTCATACCATCTAGGTGGACTGACCATGTAAAATATGGACTGGGTTTGTAATCAGGAAGTTTTTTTTCCATTAAAACTGCATTAGTACAAAGATATACAAATTTTTTTCTTTTTATAAGTTCTCTGACAATTTCTGGCATCTCTTTATGTATTAATGGCTCACCTCCAGGAATAGAAACTATAGGCGCTCCACATTCCTCAACAGAGTCAATGCATTCCTGAGTAGAAAGCCTTTGATTTAAAATTTCTTTAGGGTAATCAATTTTACCACACCCAGCGCATGCAAGGTTACATCTGAAAAGTGGTTCTAGCATCAAAACAAGTGGATATTTTGATCTCCCAAGAATTTTTTGTTTAAAAATGTAAGCTCCTACTCTTAATTGTTGAATAACTGGAATACCCATCACTAAAAACCTTGATTAAAATCTAAATTAATTTGCCATTTCATAATTCAATAGTTCTTTTGGCAATTTGAAGACAACATTTTCCTCTATGCCCGACTGTTTTTGGATTTCAATTGAAGTGAATGTTGAAATTCTGTCTATGACTTCTTTGACTAATTCGTCGGGTGTTGACGCACCAGAAGTTATCCCAACAGATTCGACGTTTTCAAACCAACTTAAAGACATGTCATCTGCAGTCTCAATTAAGTATGTATTTACACCAGATTCTGAACCTATATCCTTGAGTCTATTTGAATTAGAGCTGTTTCTAGCGCCAACGACTAAAACTAAATCAACACTTTTAACCAAATCTCTAACTGCTGACTGACGGTTTTGAGTTGCATAACAAATGTCTTTTACATCAGGACCCACAATCTTAGGAAATCTCTCCTTAAGTGCGTTTATAATATCTCTGGTATCATCAACAGACAAAGTAGTCTGACTCACGTATGATAATTTATCAGGGTTTTTTACTTTGAGCCTTTTAACGTCATCTGTATTGGAAACAAGATAGACTGGACCTGGTATTCTTCCCATTGTGCCTTCAACTTCTGGATGACCTTCATGACCAATAAGTATAACTTCAAAGCCATCTTTAGAGTAGCGTTGTCCTTCTTTGTGAACTTTAGCAACGAGAGGACATGTTGCATCTAATACAGGAAGGTTTCTTACACCGGCTGTATCTTCAACTTTTTGTGATACACCGTGAGCACTAAAAACAGTTACAGCACCTTCTGGAATTTGATTTAGTTCTTTTACAAACACAGCACCTTTTGAGCTTAGATTATTGACAACCCTTTTGTTATGAACAATCTCGTGACGAACATAAACAGGAGGACCATATATTTTTAAAGCTCTTTCCACAATTTCAATTGCTCTTTCAACTCCTGCACAAAACCCTCGGGGCTGAGCCAATATAATTTTTAGTGATTTTTTTTTTAATTTCATAATTAGTATTACTTTAATTTGAAATGATTTTTTGTCCAGTTAACAGAATCTTTTATAGCATTTTTTACATTGCGAGGTCTATAACGAAGTAACTTTTTTGCTTTTTCAGAAGAGAAGAACATTTTTTTTTCAGACATTTTTAATCCATCAAGAGTTAGGGACGGGTTATAGCGGAATATATATCTAGCTAAAATCTCATTGATAAAAGCAAAAAAATACAAATACTTTTGATTGATTTTAAATTTAACCTTTGGGACATTACCTATTTCTGAGACTAAGTCTAAAAAATCTTTAAAATTTAAATTTTCTCCACCTAGAATATATTTTTCACCAATTTTACCATATTTTTGTGCTAAAAAGTGACCTTCGGCTACATCATCAACATGAACGAAGTTAAGTCCTGTATCAACATACGCTGGCATATCTTTATTTAAAACATCAAGAATAATTTTACCTGTTGGGGTTGGTTTAATATCTCCTTCCCCAATTGGAGTAGAGGGGTTTACAATGATTGCTTTTAATTTCTTTTTTTTTGTAAAGGACGAAATAATCTTTTCAGCTAAAAATTTTGATTTTTTGTAGTCACCAGTCATATCGTCAAATTTTGCTTCAAAATTTTCATCCGAAACTGAATTTTTTTTTAGTTTTAAAGTCGCTACACTTGAAGTGTAAATTAACATTTTATTATGTGTTAAAGTCTTATGAGCTATATTTTCCGTACCTAATACATTCGCGGCGTAAATTTCTGCTGGTTTCCTTGACCACAGCCTATAATCTGCTGCTACATGGAAAATAATGTCACTATCTTTAATTGGCTGATTTAAAGATTCAATATCTTCTAAATTTCCATAATAAATCTTAAGTTTTGATAGAAATGGCTTAAGATTAGTTAAGTCAGAATTTTTTCTGACAAATATATTTACTTTGTAACCTTTTTTAATTCCAAGTTTAGTAATTGCTGAACCTAAAAAACCATTAGCTCCTGTTATAAGAATCTTTTTTACCATTTATAAATTATAAGAATAATGTTATGAATTAAAACTTTAATCATGTTAAATTTAATATCTAGTCTTTTTTCATATTTAAAAAAAAAAAGAAAATTCAAGTTTTATTGGGGTTTTTTTTAATATTTCTGATAGTCACGTTTTTCTTACACAAAGATAATTCGGATTCAAGAGTCGATGATGAGGAAGAAAAATCATCTCTCATTAACGAAATAAAAGGTAATAAATCTGATAGTTTAACTAAAAACATTGAAGTTGATATTGAAAAAAAAAACACTGTGCAAATTGACGTAGATAATTTATCAAAATCTAAAATTTCTGAAGAAAAAATTTCCCAAAAAATATCTACTAAAAATAAATTAGAAAAGTCGTCGAACAATAATGTAAAACAACCAACTAAAAAATCATATCAAGAAAAGAAAATTAAAATTTCTGAAACTCCTAAGCAAGTGGTTAATAATCTTCATATTGGATTAAAAAAAGTCAGCGAGAAAAATGTACAAAGTTACAATAATCTAATAAATCTTGTAAAAAATACATATAATGCTGAAACAATGATAGCCAAAATTATTGGAGATACTTGGAAAAAAACAAGTAGAAAAGATAAAGAAGAAATTGTTACTATTTTTCAAGAATATATAGCAATAAATTATTTTAAAAGATTTAAAAAAATTAAAGATCCAACCTTTATTTTTAAAGAATCAAAAAAAATTGGTGAAAAATTTATTCTTGTTAAGACAAATTTAGTAGTTGATAAAGAGGAAGAAATCCCAATCAATTATCTATTGTTATTAAATAATAATAAATGGAGAATTTTTGACGTTTTGCTTGCTGGTTCAATTAGTGAAATTGCAACAAAAAAATCTGAATTTTCAGGGTTTATAAGCGATGGCAAAATTACTCCACTGATAAATGCTTTAAAAAAACAAAACTCTATTTTAAATAATTAATGCTGTTTTACCAAAATTTCACCGATTCCATTAATACTTCTATCTAAGCAAAATCTTTGAAATTTATCATTACCTAAGTTAATAGAATATTTGTTTTTTAAATATTGTTTAAAATATCTAAAAAAAATTGACTCAAAATAGTCAACAGGTTTACTAATTTTTGCTCCAATATTTTTAATATTATTATCCATTAAAAAAATAGTTCCTCTTTTCATCGAAAGTCCAAGAAATGGTTTATAAGATTTAAATAAAATTACATTACCAGCAATCATTTTAAAGCAACAAAATTTTCCAACATTTTCTTTAACAATTATGAGACCCCTTCTCATAAAACATCCAAGATAATCGCCAGCGTTTCCTTGAACAATAATTTCTCCTCCTCTCATTCCTTGTTTAACCCCTAAATATGCTGAACCAACAAAATTACCGGCATGACCCATAACATAAATAGTACCTCCACTCATTTGAGCTCCTAAAAAATGATCAACTGATCCATTAATTTTAATTTCTCCACTTATCATTTCGTAACCAATATTTGAACCAACATCAGAATTAACAAAAAGCTTATCTTTTTTCCATCTATATCCCAAGTGATGACAAAATTTGTTGCACCCGTGAATTTCAATTTCATTAGTTTCTGTTTTGATTTTACTTATTTCTATTGAAAAAAAATTACCAACAATTGATTCTTTTCTGTTAACAAATATTTTTATTTGGCTTATATTTTTTTGATTAATTTCGATATTATTTATTATGCTGAGATTTCTAAGGTCCGAATGCTTAACGGCACTTTTAAATTTTAAAATTACTTTTTTCATGACATTATTTTTTTTAACCAAAATAAATAGGGACCTAGTTTTCCACCATAATTTCCAGCAGAAATACCATTGATATTTTTATTTCCTGAATTAATTATCGAACGTATTCCAACTTTCATAGCTGAAATAATGTCGGATTCTTCAAGACCATCGATTACAATTTCAAGAACATAATTAGATGTATTATCTAACTTTGAGTCAACTACACCTCGAAGGGTTGGGCAATATTCGAAATTTGTTGAAGCAATTAAATTTTTATATTTTGAACCCACCTTTGAACCCGACCTAACTATTCCTCCAGGAAAAGGTAAAATTACATTTTTAATTTTATTAATCTCACTAACTGCCCTCTCAGAAACCTTAAGTAATGAATCAACAGTTTTTCCTAAAATTAAAAAATTGCCCCCACCTATTGCCTTAGTTTGATATGCAAATTCCTCACAAACAAATTCACCATCCATGACTGGTATTCTCCATAACCTTTTATTCCCTAACACTTTTGCAATCTGAAAACCATCACCAAAGTATCTAAGTGACTTTCCAAGATTTATTTTTTTTTCACTTAAATTTCCAGCATACAATGCGGAAGTCGGTGAGGTCATTATACACTGACCGGCTCTGTTTAAGATTTGTTTAGATAGTTCTTTTTCCGACATAGAGAAAACTAACAATGACACTCCTGGTCTTCCATCAGGTGTATCCTTTGGGTCTAAGATTGATTCTATTCCTGCTTCACAGCCACAAGCAATAACTGATGTTGCAAAACCTGTGAACGAATTAGCTGCTTCAAGTGCCCACTTTTTTGAATAAGCTGTAACAATTAGTCTTGATGCTTTCATCGGAAAAGCCTCCGCAAATGTGTTGTGCAAAGTAATAGAATTCTTCATCAATTTAACTTCCTGAAACTTTAGTTAATATTTCTTCAACAGTTTTATAAGGAGAATCTATAAACTTGTTTAACTTTATAACACTTATGCCGTCGGAATGAACTGTAAGTCCTTTTTTGTCTATTCCAGGAGTTTGTGTAGGAATGTAAACATCAAAATCTTTTTTTTTTTTTAAATTAGGATTTCCAATAAATATATTTCTCTTAAAGTAATTAATTTTTGGGTTATTATCAAAATTGGAGATATAAATTTGCAATTCAACATTTTCTTTTAATAGCGAACTTTTAATTTGATAAGGTTCGTATTCAGCGCCTTTTTCAGTGAAAATAACAGCATTTGGAAAACCAGTTTTTGTAACACAAGCATTTATAAATCCAGAAGCATTTTCAGAACCAAAAAAATTAAAAATCCTTAGCCTTCTAATCTTATTAACTGAATATACTAAATCATAAATACTTAATATCAGTGCTAAATTATGCTCATTAATATTTATTACAACTGTTGGATATTTCGACTTCAACAATGAATTAAGAATTTTAAAAAGTCTATCTTGTTTACCTATTTTTTGATTCAATTTAACATAAAGAGAATTTATATCATGGAAAATATTCTTATCTTTGGATTCAATGATATTGCAAATTGTTTTTTCTTTAGAATTTTTTTTTCCTAAAAAAAATATTGATTTTTTAACTTTTTCTTTGCTCCATTTTAATTGATCAAAAAAACCATGAAATGAAGAAATCTCGTCACTACCAACAAGTAGTATAAAGTCGGATCTATTTTTTAACTCGTTAAATGTAACTGTAGAGCCTCCAAATTTTTGAAAAGTTAAATATAAATTATTAATTTTTTCATAATTTTTATGATTTATAGAACATTTTTTTTCCTCCGCAAATCTTAAAGCTTTATCAATTGAAGAAATATCGCAATCCATTCCATCAACGTGGATTGATGATGAAATTTTCAAAATTTTTTTTATTTCCGATATTGCTTCTTTAAGATTTACCACCTTCCCCTTTATCATAGGAGAAGCCTTCAAGGAATAATTATCAACTTTTTTATTTTTTTGTTTTAACATATGCAAATCTTGGGTCGTCTGGAGTCCCTTCAAGACTGAGACCTTGATCTTTAGGATTCCATAAAATAAACTCATCGATTTTTTTTGCTAAATCAAAATCTAGTTGAGTAATTCCTTTTTTTGCATGATTCATTAATTTTACCTCAACAAAAGCATAAGAAACAACAAGATCCGGATGGTGCCATGCAAGTTCAGATAAATGACCAATAGCGTTAACAAGCATAAGTGTACCCTTCCAACTATGAGTTTTATAGGTTTTTCTTATCCACTTGCCATCAAAAATCCAATCTTTAAAATCTTTGTTTAACTTTTCATTAATCTGCTCTTCATTAAAAACGTCTATAACATTTGTCATTAGTTCATCCTCATTAAATTATAGTTATCTGTAAATTTAACTATAGTATAGAGATTATTTAAAATGATAAATATTTTATGAAATAAAAAATAAAGTGAGAAAAAGTTTAACAATAGATAGCCCAGCAAGATTACATCTTGGATTTATGGAACTAAATGATTCAAATCCTAGAGTTTTTGGAAGTGTTGGTTTAGCAATAACTAATTTCAAGTTTAAACAAACAATACAATCAAACAAAGATTTTGATGTGATATGTACTGACAAAAGTATAAAACTTCGGATTGAAGAAATAATTGAATCGTTCTCCAAAAATTATAAAATCAGAAAGTGTAAATTAACTGTAACCGATTTTATCCCACTTCACAAAGGACTTGGGTCGGGGACACAAATTTCTTTAAATACAGGTTTTTTGTTATCAAGCTTCAATAATTTAAATCTTTCAATAGAAAACATATCAAGATTTCTTGGAAGAGGACAAAGATCCGGTGTAGGCGTTGAAACTTTTAAATCTGGAGGCTTTATTATTGACACTGGAAAACAAAAAAGTTCTGTTTCCCCCCCTTTAAAACTAATTGATTTTAAATGGCCAAAAAATTGGCATATAATTTTAATTTCACATATAAATTTTTCTGGTCTTCACGGAAAAAAAGAATTAAAAGAATTTAGAAAACTAAAAAATATAAGTTCAAGGTTTGCTAAAGAAAATTGTTTTAGTCTTTTAATGAAAATAATTCCTGGTCTTCTTGAAAATGATTTTTATACTTTTGCTGATGGAGTGCAAAAAATTCAAGAAAATATGTCGAAAATTTTTTACGGAAATAAAAATAATTTCTCTAGTCAAAATGTTTCAAAAATTTTTAGTTTTTTAAGAAAAAAAAATTATATTGGATTTGGACAATCCTCTTGGGGACCAACTGGATTTATTTTTTGTGAAAACAAAAATAAAAGAGAAGAAATTTTTAATATGATAGAGAATTTTATTGAATTAAAAAAAATTGAAGGTATTAATCTTCTAAAGGTAAGAGGAAGAAATTTTGGAAATAAAATTATTAAGGAAAGTAAATGACAAAAAAAAACATATTACATATGATCAGCCCTCAGGGTAATGTGAGTCCATTTGATGTAAACATGGCTTGTGATGCGGGTTATGACTTAGTTATTCCTTACACAAACGTTAATCTTACTGATGTGAAAGGCTTAGTCCAGGATGCCATTTTTTCAAGATCAGTTTCAAATGCAAAAAAAACTGCAATTTTTATATGCGGCAAAGACGCATCTTTAGCTCTCGATATGCTTGATACCGCAAAAAATTCAATGGTTCCTCCTTTTGAGGTTTCGGTTTTTCCTGACCCTGCCGGATCCTTTACAACCGCTGCGGCAATGGTTGCATGCACTGAAAAAACTCTAAAAGAAAAATTCAAAACTAATTTTGATAATAAAAATATAATCATATATGGTGGCAAAGGAATAGTCGGAGGTATTTCAGCAATAATGTGTGCTCAAAACGGAGCAAAATGTACAATTGTTGGTTATGATGGAATAAAAAATGTTCAGAAAAAAGCTGAAGAATATAAAAGTAGGTATGGCGTTGACATAATACCCGGAGATGGGTCTACAGATGAACTTAACTCAGCTTACTTACCTGAAGCCGATATCATTTTTTGTGCGGCTAGAGCGGGCACACAAGTTATTAGTAGAGATCAACTAAACAAAGCAAAAAATGTAAAAATATTAGCTGATGTTAATGCTGTCCCACCAGCAGGTTTAGAAGGTGTTGGGTTAAAAGATGATAATAGTGAACATCCTTGTGGAGGCTTATCAATTGGTCCATTAACATCTGGAGATATAAAGGTAAAAACTCAATACAAAATGTTTGAAAAAATGTGTGCTACTGACAAACCACTTTACTTAAACTTTGATGAGGCACTTAAAACCTCAAGAGAAATATTAAAGCTCTAAAAAAAATAATAATAGTTAGTTATTACTGCGAAGATCTAGCAAAAATTTTCTACAAAAAGAATTTTGATGTTTTTGCAGTTTGTTTTTACAATAGTCTTAATCTAAAAAAATACTGCAAAAAAATAATTATAACGAAAAATTCAGACTCTAAAAGCTTAAGTGATATCTTAAAAAAAATAGATCCATTAAATAAAATGAATATAATTATTGGATCTGGTTTTGCAGAAAATATCTCTCAAGATATAGTCTTTAATAGAAAAAATTACGGGAATAATTTTGAAACAATTAAAAAAACCAAAAGTGAAAGTTTCTTTAGGGAATTACAAAAACAAAAAATAAATTTTCCAAGTATATCAAAACACCCCAAAAAAAACGGTGAATGGTTAATCAAAGAGTATCAATCCTTTGGAGGAACAAAAGTTAGACCTTTTAAAGAATCTTCACACATAAGTAAAAAAGCTTATTTGCAAAAATTTATTGATGGAGATTTAATATCAGTTCAATTTTTTGTAGAAAATAAAAATGTAGAAGTTTTAGCAATTTGTGACCAAATCATAACGAAATCTAAAAAAGGCTTATTTTTAGTAAAGAGTTTAATTACAAGAAAAATTAAGAGTACTCTATCAAAAAAAGTTTGTAGTCTTATAAAAAAGATTTCTAAAACTTTTTCATTAAACGGTATCAATAATTTAGATTTAATATTAAGAGGAAAAAGAATTTATTTATTAGAAGTTAACCCAAGACCTGGCTTAAGTACCAATATTTTGTACTCAATTGATAAAAATATTTTTAAAATTAAAAGTTATAAGATGAAATTTACCTATAATGTCTTACATTCTTCAACAGTTATTTATGCAAGAAAACAAATCAATATAAATAATAAAAAAAAATTGTTCTTAACAAAATTTTGTCTGTCTAAGCGATTTTCTGAACTTCCTAATCTTGGCGATATTATAAAGGTTGACGAACCTATTTGTTTGCTTCATCTTAAATCAAAAGATAGAATTTTGTTGAACAAGAAAATTGAAAAAATACAGTCTGAGTTTTTAAAAAAAATTGAGGAAAATTGAAATGAAATCAAAATTTAATTTTAGTGTAAATAAATATTCTAATCAATTAGTTGAAGATTTAATTAAACACAAAGAAAAATTCAATTTAGAGGTTTCGCGAGGACCATTAAATTGTAACATAATTGATGCAGGGATAAATATAGCTGGAAGTATAAAAGCAGGATTAAAAATTTCTGAAATATGTCTTGGTGGCCTTGGAGATGTAAGTATTTTTCCTAGCCCAAAAATTAATATATCATCATATACAATAAGTGTTCATTCCTCTAAACCTGTCTTAGCATGTTTAGGTTCTCAATATGCAGGTTGGAGTCTGAGTCACGAAAGTTTTTTTTCTTTGGGATCAGGTCCAGTAAGATCAATTGTTCAGAAGGAAAAAATTTTTAAAGAGCTTAATTATGTAGACAAAAGTTCCAAGACATCAGTTGTTTTAGAGGTTGATAAATTTCCACCCAAAGAAGTTGTTAAAAAAGTTTCAATTGACTCAAATGTCAAACCAGAAAATTTAACTTTTATAATAACTCCAACCACCTCAATTTGTGGAAATATCCAAGTTGTAGCTAGAGTATTAGAAGTAGCTATCCATAAAATTCATGAATTAAAGTTTCCACTTGAAAGAGTGATTCACGGGATAGGATATGCCCCCTTACCTCCTTTAGCAAAAGATTTCATTACTGGAATGGGAAGAACCAATGACGCTATAATTTATGGAGGCGTAGTACAACTTATCATTGACGGACCAGAAGATGACCTTATAAAACTTTCAAAAAACCTACCAAGCTCATCTTCATCTGATTATGGAAAACCTTTTAAAGAAATTTTTAAACACTATAATCATGATTTTTATAAAATTGATGGCTCTCTCTTCAGCCCAGCTTTAATTATTGTTAATTCCAAGTTTTCAGGAAAAACATACAAGGGTGGTAAGATAAATGAAAAACTCATAACTAAGTCATTCTCCTAAATAATGCAGACAATTGCAATTATTTCAGATCTTCATGACTGGCATTCTGATCAGATAGAATATTTTCTCAAGCAAAGTAAATTTAAAATTTTAAAAGTTTCTTTTGAAGAAATTAAATTTAGCTTTAAAAAAAATAGGATTTATTTTGAAAATAATAAATTATTAAATAATATTCATGGCGTATGGGTAAGATTTCTTAAAAACGGAACAATTGAGGAAATAACGACAAAGTTAACAATCCTGCATTTACTCAGTAAATCAAATATTTATATTCACAATTCTGGTTCAACAATTGAAAAAACTGTTGATAAAGTTAGAACTACAGGAATTCTTGAAGTTAATAATATCAAATCACCCAAAACGACAGTTTGGTTCGGAAAAAATAAAAAAAACCTCAATAGTAATTTTTGTAAAGGAGCAAAATATTTAGTTAAACCAATTTTTGGATCACAAGGTAAAAATATTTTGCTAGTAAAAAATTTAAGTCAACTAAAAAAGATTAATGCAATAGGTGAAGTATTTTATTTACAAGAATTCATTGAATCTGAGGAAAAACAATTTACTGATGTAAGAGTTTTAGTGAGCAATAATAGAGTTATCTCTGCAATGGAACGATATTCAAATCATTACATTACAAATGTTTTTCAGGGAGCAAAATATAGACAAATATTTTTAAAAAAGAATATAAAAGATTTATGTGTAAAAATTTCAAAAATTTTTAAATTAGGATATGGTGGAATAGATTTAAAAATTACAATCAAAGATATTTACGTACTTGAAATTAACTCAGTTCCCTCATGGAAAGCAATGCAAAATATTTCAAAAATAAATATTTCAGAGAAACTTGTTAAAGATTTTATCAGAAATATTAAGAAATGAAAATTTGTCTTAAAAGTATTTATTATCAATGTTGTTTTGAAGAGTTAAGAGTTATCAAACCCGGTAATCATTCAATAAATTCAAAAATTCTAGGAATGAATCATAAAAAGTTTGAATTAGGAGCAAAAATTTCTTCTGAAATATTATCTAATAGGGATTTATCACTAGGTGAATCAATATATAAATCAGCAACAGAATGTTTTAAAATATTAAGGTCAAATTATAATTTAGGAATTATATTATTGTGTGCTCCAATCTTTAAAATCGAAAATATGAGAAACTTTAGATATGAATTAAAACAGATAATAAGTAGTATTTCGGAAAATCAAGGGAAATTAATTCTAAATTCTATAAAAGAGGTTTCACCAGCTGGGATCAAAAAATATTCTGGAGATGGAAGTGTTAATTCTGAAAGCAATTTAAGTTTTAAAAAAATAATGAAAATTGGAGCTAAATGGGACAGAATTTCACGCTGCTATAATGATAATTATAAAGAGATTTTTTCAAAAGGTTTACCATATTTGGAATGCAAAAAAAAAAAACTTTCTGTATCTGACTCGATTCCTCTGGTTTTTTTAAATTACCTCTCATTTGATTATGATAGTCACTTACTTAGAAAATATGGTATTGAAAAAGCTTCAAAAATAAAAGCTAAAGCATCCATACTTAAAAAAATGAAAAATGGAAAAAAAATGGCAAATTCTATAAGGGATTTTGATTATTATTTGAAATTTTTTAACTTAAATCCAGGCACGTGTGCAGATTTAACAGTTACTACCTTGCTAATAAGTAAAATAAGGGATATATTCAAATTTCAAATTTAATTTTTGTTAAATTTTACTAACTATTAAAATTGGAGGAA
>MDTB01021102.1_pt1 | contig 53595 bp, 49 predicted proteins | sample 811161 | NCBI WGS metagenome assembly MDTB01 (sample SAMN05326650, study PRJNA326480) | marine metagenome | isolation source: seawater | place: Mediterranean Sea | collected 2009
ATTTGACTGTCCATTTTCCCATCTGCTTCTAAAAAATAGTGACAATCCGTGTAGATAGAATCACGTTCCGTGAATCTGCCTGCAAAATAAGCTATATACACAATCTAAAGAGCTAAAAGTAGTACAGTTGTACCGATAAACTGCTCTAAAAAAGGTTTTAACAAGGTGTTTTAGTATTGACATTATAAACGAATCGTGTATTATGGCTATCGTTCATCTATTTCAGAAGAAAAAGAGCTAACCACATCAAAATATGCCAAGAAAACGATTAGGATCTACAGTCCTAGACGAGGCAGTTGGAAGAATGCGTACCCTTTATGAAGAGGGGCATCGTGTTGTAGTAAGTTTCTCAGGAGGGAAGGATTCAACGGCTGCTTTAGAAGTTTGCGTTATGGCTGCCTCCCAAGTAGGTCGCTTACCAGTTGATGTAGTGTGTAGGGATGAGGAAATCATGTATCCAGGCACCTACGAATTCATTGAAAGAGTAGCAAATCGCCCAGATGTTAATATGAGGTGGATTGTTGCGAATCAACCAATCATCAACATCTATGGAGCTAGAGAAGAACCATTTTGGTGGGTCTTCGATCCTCTATTACCTAAAGAGAAGTGGCTTCGGGAACCTCCTCCATTCGCAGAGAACATCAAAGAGATCAATATTGAGTACATGACAATTCATGACCGTTTTCCTCCAGAAGACGGAAAAGAATTATATGCGTGTATCGGGTTAAGAACTGATGAGAGTAGGAATAGGCTATATGGGCTATTTACCTCAAAAGGTTATACAACCAAACCAAATAGAATGGGAGTAAGGAATGCTCGTCCCATTTATGATTGGACATACTCTGATGTTTGGAAACTCATTAAGGAATTCGACCTAGATTACAACAAGGCTTACGACACTATGATGAGGGTAGGTATTAAACCTTCAGGAATGCGGATTGGCCCTCCTACTATGAACGCACATGGTATTGATTCCCTGAGAAAAGCATCCTACGCATGGCCTCGTTGGTTTGATGCATTGGCAGAAAGGTGTCCGGGGGTTCGTCAAGGTGTTCAATATGGGAAAAGGGCGTTAATTCCTCAAAGAAAGTATGGAGAAACATGGGAACAATGCTTCCATAGAACGTGTATTGAACCTCCTACACCAGAATGGATCCGTGACAGAGCGCAGAAAGTTAAGGATATGTACATTAAACGGCACAAGAACCACGCAAGCACTCCACTTCCAGAAGTAACACCCTGCTTTTCGTGTACTGGAAACATAGCATCGTGGAAGAAAATGGCTGAAGCAATGTACAACGGAGACTGTTTCTCAATGAAAGCAACTTCATTACCTCAAGTTGAACCTGAATTCTTTCGTCCTGGCTCTGGTACATGGTTAGGTGGAAAAGCAATCTTTTAAATGCACATGGACGAATACAGACTCTCTAAATGTCGGCAATGCAAAAGGATTCACGAGAAAAGATCCCACATTTGCGAAAATTGTAACAAACAGAATAGGAGATTGTTTTTCGGATGGTGATAAACACCATTGAACAGGCAGAAAGAGAGAAATCAATGCCTTCTCCTCATTATGATGTAGAAAAAGGTTCTTTATCTGATGATCCTAGTGATTTGAACCATTTAAAGGCAATTACGAGGCAGTTTCAAAGAGGTTTGGAACATCAAATAAAGAAAATTACGGAAGATTTTAACTTCTTGAGAGGTTTGACAAACAGAATGGTGGAACTCTCAGAAAAGGCACACAAGAAGTATGAAAATTCTGATAATGATAATGATTAGTACTAGTTTATTTTTTGCGTATTTGGCATTTCATATACTAGTTACTTTTCACAACTCAAGTATGTAAAGGTCATCTATTAAAATTACTGCAAATATGTTATAGTGTTCTGTTATTAGTCTGGCAATAACCGTCATAGTCTTTGTGGACACTAAAACGGTCCACAGTTAAAGGAACGAAATGGGTGAAGTGCTACAACTGGTAACAAAACCAGAACAAACAAATGCAGATATTAAGGAACTTTTTGCTGATTTAAATGAACGTCTAAATTCGGAAGATCCAGAGAAGAAACTAACGTTTAAAAAGGCTTGCATATTACTTTTAGATGATGAAGAGAACTCAGTAACAGTAGATCACTACGATTTCACCATGATTACAGCAAACCTTTCTACATCGGAAGTGGTTGGTTTGTTGGAAATCGCTAAACACAAAGCCTTCGACCTTACAGAAAATGGATAGTCTTGGTAGGAGGTTTCGTGTCTTGTCAAAACATTATGACTTCTTAGTAGAATTAGAAGCAGAAACTAAGGAAATACAACGCAACGCAATCATTTCCTTTAACGAAGCATTCCAAAGCTGGAAAGAAGCATACCCACATTTATGGAACGAATTACCAGTTCAAGCTCAACAGAATATTGAGCCTCCTGAATTAGAAGACCCAAGTGATACTAAACTAGTTGATGATCAGTTGGTTGCACTATATAAAGACATCGCCAAGAAGACTCATCCTGATGTTAACTTGGATAAGGAAGAGTTGTTTTTAGATGCACAAGATGCACTAGATTACAATGATTGGTCAAAGATGTTAAAAGTTGCAAATGAACTTGACCTGAAGACTCCTGAAGTAACATTTGGAATGTTAGGCAAATTAGAAACTAGTGTTAAGAAGATTGAGAGCGAAATTAATGGAATTAGAGCGACAGTTATATGGGTTTGGTTTCATGAAAAAAGAGCATCTATTAAGAATCAAATTTTCGGTAATTTCATCCTTCATCTAAAGGGGCAACGTGGATAATATCGTGTATAAATATGGTTTGAAGTGGAAATTAAATTGGAAAGAGGTAAGAGGTGAGATGGTTCCAAAATGGGAGATCATTTTAAATGGGAATATATGAAATGTGGCATACACCTGACGAGAGAGAATCCCATATAGAAGATTATGATCGAATGCCCTCAGATAGTGTCCGCAAACCAGCACACTACGTTAAAGGCGAAATAGAATGTATTGATGCAATGCGTTCTTCCATGTCTAAAGAGGCATTTACTGGTTACTGCAAGGGAGCCGTTTTTAAATACCTTTGGAGGTATGAGTCTAAAGCTAACCCATTAGAAGATTTGAATAAGGCAAAAGTTTACCTCGATTGGTTAATTGACGAGCAAAACAAGGAAAAACTTTAATGTCATTACCCGAAAATAGGTACAAAACAGCCTACGAAGAACTAAGGGGAACCCTGACAGAATGGGAAGTGAATTACGAACAAGGAACTTTTAATGATCCTGAAGAATGCTTGAGAGCCTTAAAGCAAGTTCTATCGGATATTACTGATAAATACCAATTTCAAACTTGTGATCATGGATTGGAATAAAGCCTATGGGAATGCCCATGATATGTGGCCTGTTGAGAGAGGCCAGTTATGGGAAGTGGGTCCACACAGACTTTTATGTGAAGACTTTCATCAAGGAGATCCAGAGAGTTATAAAAGAATCATGGATATTCAGCCTGACATGATTTACTGCGATCCACCTTGGGATCCTGGCAACGCAAAATCATTTAGGACAAAAGCTGGTGTACCTGATCCTAGCTTGGATTTCCGTCAATTCATGAGACTCCTCATTTCTTATTGGAAGAATTGCAAAGGTTATGTCGTTTATGAAATGGGAGCAAAGTGGAATGAAGAAGTTCAAGGAATGATTGAAGATTCAGGAGGATGGATTTTAAACGAATGGCCTATTTACTACTTCAGGAGAGGCAACAACCCTGGAAGACCATGCATTTTAGTAAGATGCACTTGGAACCCAAAACTTCAAAAGGCTGGCCCTAATTACCCAGAACATGAACCTCCTGTTGATGAAGAAGGTGAGGGTCTGAATGATGATCTAACTCCAAGATGGGCTATTAACAACTTCTCTCAAAAGGGAGATGTCGTTGCAGATTATTGTACTGGAAAGGGTTGCACCGCATGGAGTGCAGACCTTGCAGATAGGGTTTTTGTAGGAACAGAACTACATCCACGGAGGTTGGCAAACGCAATTGCCAAACTTGTTTATTCAGGAAAAGGACACACAGCAAGGTGTCCAGAAACTACCACAGTTAGAGGCTAACACATGGTTACAGAAGACATACAAGGTACTAATACAAGTCCACAAGAAACTCAGGCTAGGGTTTCCAAGAAACTTAAAACCAAAGGAAAGAAGGCTGTTGAGAAAAACACTTCTGCCCTTAAACAGTTAAAGGTTCAGTACGTCCCTCTTGAGGCTATTAAACCAAATGAATGGAACCCCAATAGACAGAGTGACCATGATTTTGAGTTACTAACACGCTCAATGGAAGAAGACGGATTTACTCAACCTATCGTGGTTGTGAATTCTGAAGATCCTAACTTCAAATATAAAATTGTTGACGGGGAACATCGATGGAGGGCTGGTGAAGCACTTGGTTATTCAGAGCTACCAGTTGTAGTGGTTCCAATGACAGAAGCCCAAGCTAAAATTGCTACGTTCCGTCATAACCGAGCAAGGGGTTCGGAAGATTATGAGTTGGCCTCTTCGTTAATGAAGGACTTGGAACAAATTGGTGCATTGGATTGGGCGCAGGATTCACTAATGTTGGATCAATCTGAAATAGATCGAATGTTGGAAGATGCACCAGTACCAGATGTATTAGGAGATGAAGAATGGACTGAAGCATGGGAACCAGCTAGTGCAGGAGAAAATGAAGATGGTGAAATGCAGGAGTCTGTTGAGACAAAAGTAATTGAAGGTTCTTCTCAGGGTGCAGTTATTACGGCATCCACCATTGGTGCAATTAACCATCAAAGGGAACTAGAAAAAAAGAAGGCAGAAGCCACAACTGCTCAAGAACGTCAAATGATCCAAAAGGACAATGACATCTTCAAAATTTATTTATCCTTTACTGGAGATGAGGCTGTAATTGTCAAAGAGGTTCTTGGAGACAGAGCAGCCGAAAAGTTGGTTGAGCTATGTAGAGAATATGTCGGGAAACAAGCAAATTAATGAATGGCTCTCGACACCAAACTTTTTGCCAAACTCAAAACGAAGTATGAGGCTGGTGAGAAGGTTAGAAATATATCGGATGATTTAGGCATTCATACATCAACTATTACCAAAAATGCAAGAAAGCATAATTGGGAACATGGTGTACATAAGGCTCAAATCGCTCAAACAGTAGAGAAAAAAGTGCGTGCTGAATTGATTGAAAATGATGTTGCACGTTCTACTGCTGAGACTGAGAAGTTTCTCAAAGATACTGAGATACTCCGAAACTATACACTCCAAATCATAGGGAAGATCCTTAGTAACCGAGATGAAAAGGGGCAAGTAGATTTTACGAACAGGGAGACAGCAGACACGCTGTTTACCTATTTGAAAATAGGCAAGATTGCCACCGAAACTCTGTCATTAAGTTATCAAGGTAAGCGGAAGGCTCTGCGAATGGACGATGCATCTCCAGAAGAGATGTTAACCCTACCTTGGGAAGACTAACCTCAGTAAGGAGATTATGGCTTATAAGAGTACCAAAATTAATTATTGGCTTACTAGTATTTGGGTTTGCGTTCTTAGGGGATACTGACCCAACGAATAGTAACTCAACTTTAGCAGTTCAATCACAAGGAATGGGTCATTATGAATACTATTTCCTGAACGATGCTGAAGTAAAATGCCTTGCTTTAAATGTATATTTTGAAGCTAGGAACGAGAGTACTGCTGGAAAAATAGCAGTAAGCCAAGTTGTGTTTAATAGGGTTCGTAGCGAGAGATTCCCGAACTCAATTTGTGGGGTAATCAAACAAGGGAAACATATCAATAACCATCCTGTCAGAGATCGGTGCCAATTTTCATGGTACTGCGATGGCAAACTTGACGATCCAAAGAATATAAGAGAATGGAATCAAAATCTTGAATTATCCAAGTACCTAGTAAGGTCAAGGGATCATCTTTTGGATATAACAGATGGTGCAACACACTACCACGCTAGTTATGTAAGCCCACAATGGAGTAGGGCTTTCGATAAAGTGGTACAAATTGATACTCATGTTTTTTACAGATAATGCCATTAAGTGAAGCCCAACAGACGATTGTAGACCATCCTGCACGTTTCAAGGTGGTCGCAGCTGGAAGGCGATTTGGTAAGAGTTATTTGTCAATGAACATGATGGCGAGAACTGCTCGTTATCCATATAAGAATGTCTGGTACGTTACTACGACATATGGAGCAGCCAAAAATATTATGTGGGTTCCACTAAAAGATCGGTTGAGGTCTTTGAACTGGTGTAAGAATTTCCACGAAGTGGCAATGGTTGCAAACCTAGTGAATGGTTCTCAAATAGCCTTGAAAGGCACTAATAACCCAGACTCGCTCCGTGGAGTTGGTTTGGATTACTTGGTAATTGATGAAAGTGCATTTATAGATGAAAGAACTTGGAAAGAGGTTCTTAGACCCACACTTTCAGACAAACTTGGGGGAGCATTATTTATTAGCTCCCCTACTGGTCGTAACTGGTTTTACGAATTATACCAATTGGGGCAATCCAACGAAGATCGAGATTGGGCTTCTTGGCAATACACCACTTTGGAGGGTGGCAATGTTCCTGAAGAAGAGATTATTACTGCAAAAAGGGATTTGGATGCCAGAACATTTGAACAAGAGTATGAGGCAAAGTTTGTTTCATATACTGGATTGGTTTATTACGGATTTGATTGGGAGGAAAACGTTCAGGATCTAAAAATGGATCCAACAAAACCATTGTTGATTGGTATGGATTTCAACATAGATCCAATGACTGCAACAGTTTTCCAGATAGACGATGAAGGGGAGACCCTCTTCCTTTTAGATGAGATCGAAATTTATGGGTCAAATACAGACGAAATTGCAGAAGAAATTCTGATCCGTTACCAAGACTACGAGATTACTGTTTATCCTGACCCTTCTTGTGTTGCCTCAAGAACAAGTGCTGGTGGAAGAACTGATTTAAGCATACTTCAGTCGTATGGCTTCAAGTGCAAATTTAGAAGACAACACCCTTTTATTCGTGATCGCATAAACGCAGTCAACTCAAGACTCTGTAACGTGGATGGTTACAGAAGATTGCTTGTTCACAAAGGCTGTAAATTAGCAATTCGTGCATTGGAAAGACACTCCTATAAAGAAGGGACAAACTTACCAGAAAAAGGTGGCAAACCAGACTATTCACATATTACCGACAGTCTAGGCTACTTGGTTGAGTATCTCTTCCCAGTAAACAAAAGGGAAATGGGACAAACAAAACTCACAGGAATTTAACATGGCTTCTAAATATATTAATGCACATCCAAAATATAAAGATTACGTCAAGTTTTGGGAGAGGTGCAGGGATTGTTACAAGGGTGAAGATGCAGTCAAACAACAGGGTCCACTTTATTTGCCATATTTAAGTGAACAAGAGAGTAATGAGTATGGAAATTATAAAGACAGAGCCTTATATCTGAACACTTTCTTCAGAACAGTCACAGGATTGGTAGGTGGAGCAATGAGAAAGCCTCCACTTATAGAAGTTCCTTCAGGATTAGAACCTTTTCTTGACGATATTGACCAAAAAGGCACCCATATTAACGATTTTATTAAGAACACTCTTGTTGAGCTATTCATTACTGGAAGACAAAGCATTGTAATTGACCGTCAAGAAGGTGATCGACCTTATTTTACGTCCTATATTGCTGAAAATTTTGTTAACTGGCATCAAGAGGGCTTAGTAGACAAGTTTGCTGTTTTTTGTGAGGAGGTAGATGTAGTTCAGAATATGTTTGAGCATACAACACATGAACAATACAGAGCATTTTCCTTAGAAGAAGATGGAGTTCACGTTTATGTGATGCATGAAGAGTTTGACGAAGAAAGTGGAGAAACAAATTTTAAGATTATTGAAGATAACTTTCTCACATTTCGTGGAATGGAGGTTAGCTCTCTTCCAGTTTTTATCATTAATTTTAGTGAATTGGGTTTTGAAGTCCAAGAGCCACCCTTATTAGATTTAGCAAATGTATGTCTCTCACACTACCGATCCTCTGCTGATCTTGAGCATGGTCGACACTTCACGGCACTACCTCAAGCATACATTACTGGAGTTGACCCAGACGAATACCAGCAAGGGATTCATGTCGGGTCTGGTACGGCTTGGGTTATTCCAAACGAACAAGCAAAAGTTGGATTCCTTGAATTCTCTGGACAAGGTTTAGGTTCTTTAGAAAGAGCAATAGAACAGAAGGAAAAAATGATGGCTGTTCTAGGAGCTAGGTTATTGGAAGGGCCAAAAGGGGTGGAGGCTGCCGAAACAGCAAGAATTAGACAGAACACGGAGACAAGTATTCTTGGTTCAATGGTTACATCCGTTGGTCATGGAGTTGAGAAAGCCCTTAAATTCATGGCTGAGTGGGAAGGGTTAAACCCTGATGAAGTTAAAGTCACAATGAATAAGGATTTCATCGATGTTCGTCTTCCTTACCAAGAAGTTATTGCTCTTGTTCAGTCTTATCAAATGGGTGGTATTTCACTAGATACTCTTCTTCATAACTTAAAACAGGGTGAGGTGATTCCTCATGATGTAACTATTGAGGAGGAAATGGAGAGAATTCTTGCAGGACAAGATCAACCAGAAGAAGAAACTCCTTTCTCTGAAGCTATGGAGGGAGGACAAGAAAACGACCTTGATCGTGAAACTCAAGTAGATGAGATCGAAGCATAATGGGTAATGAGTGGAAACCAGTTCCAAGACTTCTTATAGAACAGGGTGCAACCCATATTTATAAGGCAAAGGTAGTCAATATTGTCGATGGAGATACTGTTGATTGTGATATTGACCTAGGTTTCTGCGTTCACATGACGGAGCGAGTGCGTTTGTTTGGGATAGATACTCCTGAAAGTCGTACTCGCAACCTCAAAGAAAAGGAATTGGGGCTTAAATCAAAAGCCAGACTTACAGAGTTGTGTTCATTAAATGGCGGTGTGATTCATTTGCAAACTGCTATAGACGGAGATGAGAAAGGTAAGTTTGGAAGAATTCTTGGTGATATTTGGATCAAGTATTTAGGTGAGCTTACCAACGTTAATGAGCTTTTGTGTCTGGAGGGGCATGCCCGAAAGTATATGGGAGGCAAAAAGGAACCTTGGGTTATAGAGGAGCCTGAACCAGCACCAGAACCAAAGCCTAAACGAAAACCAAGAGCAAAGAAGGTGGTTAAAGAAGTTAAAGAGGAAGCACCTAAAAAGAAACGGACATATCGTAGGAAGAAGAAAACTGAGGCCGATTTAGTAGAACTAAGAGGTGGGCAATAATGTTTGATGTACTAGCAATCATTTCAATTGTGTTTCTTATATGGGGTTGGGCTTGGGTTATTATGTAACGGAATTTGGGGAGTAAGACTATGAGTGGAAACAGTTTACGAAAAGAAGGAGAAGGCTCACGAAGTCTTAATTCAATACTATGCCTACTATGACCTGAGAAGAGTAATCAAGGAACTATGGGAAGAAGAAGACGAGAGTTACAAGAAGCAATGCGATCACCTCTATGAGAAGTTTGAAAGATTATCTAAAGAAGAAAAGAAAAGAGAGCAAAATTCAAAGTCTGCAAGGATCGAAAGGAAACTTGAGCAAATGAAATTAACAGACGAATTGGTTTCTAAAATTAAGAGAAGAAATGGCACCTAAAACTTATTCTGACGGAAGGGGTGGAGTTTACACAATCCACGTTGACCAAGATGACTCAGGGAATATTCATTCCAGAACAAAACCATTAGCTTTCAAGAAGGCAAAAATGGAAACAGTTGAATTGAATATTGATGAGGTTGTGTTTACCAACCTTTCATTGAGGGCTCATGATTTACAGCTAACGCTAAATGATTACTGCAATACTCTTTTAAGGGATCTTATGAAGGAGGAGATTGAACATGAAGAGAAAGAAAAAATGCTATTTGATTTGGAGTAACAGAATTGAATGTTAATAAGGAATTTTATGATTCACTCATTTTCCGAAGTATTGATCTGCAAAAGTTTAGTGGCTCATTTACTAAAAAGATTCAACAAGAGTTTAAAGCATTAGAACACTCTGTTCTTTCTTCACTACTAAAACTCTCCCTAGATTTAAATACTCCCAAAACACTCAGAACCATTGCAGAGAACAGATTAAAACAGGAGTTGAATGAAACCATTTACTCCCATTTTAATTTGCTTGAGAGGGTTTTTACGAAGGATATGAGCCTAATTGGGATACAAGAGAATGAATTTCTACACAAGAAGCTAAAGAACATATCGGATGATGCGAAATCAACCCTTCTTCCTAGCACAATTCTTAAAGGAGTCAGAGGGACACCTATTGCCAGGAAAAGTTTTCACTACTGGATGGACAGTATTAGGTCAAATTTTAGACGTAACTTACTCAATAGAATCAACGGAGGATTATCTAGTGGAGAACGAATTGAAGATGTTATCAAAACAATAAGGGGTGATCGGAAAAATGGATTCAGAAATGGGGTCTTCACCCCTACAGCAAGAAAAACAGAAACTTTATTCAGGTCTGGAGTCAATTCGGTCACAAATGAGATCCGTCACTCAGTATTTATCAACAATGCCCATCTTATTAAGAGCCTTCATTGGAATAGCACTCTTGATGGCAACTCCTCTAGTATTTGCTCTCATTCTCACAATAGTAGTTGGGATGTACCTTCTCTCGCTCCTCAAGGAGAGTCTCAAACATATCAGTATGGTAGCCCTCATTTCAATTGTCGGAGTACCATCATACCTATATTTCACGATCACGTTACCACTCAGGAAGCATTCCCCAAACCCATCATGGATTGGATCGGAGAGAGAACCGAAGACGAACACAAGAGTATCTTCGGTCAAAAAAAGTACTCGCTCTACCAAAACAAAAAGATCTCCTACCCTCAACTAACTAATTTTAAGTCAACCCCGATTTCATTAGAAGGTATGCAGAGGCGATATGAATATAAATGGAATAGTGTATGATTTAATAAATGATGTAAAAAATAATAATGGGTCTGCTCTTATTGATTGTGGTGATGCAGAAACAGCAGAAGAAGTTAGAGCAAAAGTTAAAGAAGCAATTAAATTTTATTCAAATTTAGACGTAACTATTATCCGTGAAAAAGAAGTAAATATTTATTCATGGGCATTAGATGGATTAATCAAGGAGATTGATCCAAAATTAAACGACATCCACGAAAGGAAAAACAATGTCGGAGGAAAGTCAAGAACAGGCGGAACAAGTGGTAGATGGTCAAGAAGAAACATTGGAGAAGCTAAGTCTCAGTCAGGACGAGATAAAGGCTTTGGTTTCTGAAGCAGTTGAGAAGGAAGTTTCTGGCCTTAAAAGTAATAACAAAGCCCTTAAAGAAGAGAAGAAGAAATTCCAAGCGAAAGCGACAGAAGCCTCTTCTGTAATAGAGCAGTTAGGAGGTCAGGAAGAGTTGGATAAGCTCCTCAGAATTAAGACCCAAATAGAACAGGATGAAGAGGTAAGACTCTTTACTGATGGGGATCGAGAAGCATACAACAATAGAATAACCCAACGTGTTAAAGCTGAAGCAGATGCAAAAATAACTGCACTTCAGACAGAGCTAAGTGGGTTGCAACTCACCACTAAAGAAGCTGTTTCTCGCTACCAAGATAGGGAAGTAGAGAATGAAATGAACAATGCTTGTTCAAAGTCCTCTGTTAAACCCCATTTGTTTGATGCTATTAAGGGTCAAATTCGTGGAATGATTCAATATGATAATGAAACGGATGGACTAGTTTGTTTAGATCCTGAAGGTGTACGTTATGGGGCTGATGGTAATCCCATGAAAGTACAAGAATTGGTTGAGACTTTAAGAGAGGTTCAGCCAGAGATGTTTGTGGAAAGTACTGGATCAGGTGCAATAGGTGGACTAAATCCAAGAAACATACGAATATCAAATGATGCTATTAAGAACATGAGCATGGACGAATATAAGAAACTAAGAGAAAGTGGTGGGTTATGATTTTGAAAAACTACTTTACAAAGGTCTTATATTCTGTTATATTAATTTTTACGAGTTTTAATTATATTTAAATAGGACAGAGTTCTATTTAATCGGTACATACCTCAATCTCATTGAGGTTTAGTCCAAGTAACGCAGGAGCGTTTACGAAGTAATTCGGGACGTTCCTGTAAGTATAGGAATAAGTCCCTGCCTTTTACTTATTTCTATATTTCAATGCGAAAGGACGTATTAAGATGGCCACAAGCAATACCTTCCTAACTCCCAGTATTATTGCTAGGGAAGCTTTAGTTATTTTGGAGAACAACTTAATTTCTCCACAAGTCATGTCAACTTCTGCAACTTCAGAATTTACTGGAGCAAAAGTAGGAGACACAATCAGTATCCGTAAGCCAGCATTCTTTGTTGCACAGGAATTCGGTACCAATCTAGGTAACTCAGGTGATTCCGTGTCAATGCAGGATGTCGTAGAGCATAGTGTTTCACTCAAAATTGAGAAGTATTTTGATGTCTCCTTTGAAGTGACCACAAAAGAACTCGCTCTTGAGATCGATCAATTTGCACAAAGGTTGTTAACTCCAGCAATGGCTGCTTTAACACAACAAATTGATACTTATGCATTCTCAAAAATTGGTGGGTTAGGTGGATTACCACAATACAATCTTGCTGATGAATCAAACTGGGCATCCACAAACCCAGGCAATGCTCCTGCTGATTTACCAACATTCGCCCAGATTTCTGAGGTGATGAATAAGCAGAACATTCCTGTTGTCGGACGTAAGATGGTTTGTTCCCCTGCTATGCAGACACAGATGTATTCAATTGATTCTTTTATTCGTGCTGACATTCGTGGAGGAGGATTCTCCTCACCAGTTGCAGAAGCATCCTTAGGACGTTTCATGGGATTGGATATGATGATGTCACAAAACCTCCCAGAGCATACCATTGGAGCAGCCAAATCTGATGGAGGAACCCTTGCTGTTTCAGCAGACCTTTATGAGGGAACTTCAGCAGTAACGCTCACTGGTAACAACGCATCAGACCAGATTAAGGCTGGCGATACGATTTCCATTTACTACAAAGATGGTAAGTATCGTGACCATGTTATTGTTGCTGATGTAAACATGGGATCTGCAATGGAAGTAAGTCCTCCTATTTATGGACATGACCAAGCAGAAGTTGTTCAAGGAACTGGGCATAAGTGTGTAGATGCAAATGCCTCAGTTAAATGGAAGTCAAAAGCTGATGACACTTCTTGGACAGTTGGTGGAGCCTTCATTCCAGAGGCTTTCCAGTTGGTATTCGTGCCACAACCCGAACCAATGGGTCCAGGCACTTCTTCGGCAACTGTTTCCTATAACGGAATGTCGATAAGAGTCCTTCAAACTTACGACCACTTGAAGAAGAAGGATATGGTTTCAATCGATTGTATGGTCGGTGCAAAAGCAGTCGATGCACGTTTGGGTGTGAAGGTAGTTTCAGCCCAAGGTTAATCCTTTTAGGGGAGGGCTAAGTCAGTCCTCCCTTTCCTTTGCCATTTTAATAGGGATTCATTATGCCAATTTTATATTTAGGCGACAGAGAGATTAATTGTCACCCGAACGATGTTGAGGGTTTAAAGAAAAAAGGATGGTCGGATTCAAAAAGTTCTCCAAAACCAAAAGCAGTTCCTAAAGAGGAGCCAGTTGTAGAAAAGGTTGCAGAGAAGGTTGCCAAAGAACCAGTTAAGGAACAGCCAAAGCCAAGTGGGACAAGGAATAAATTCAAAACTAGGTAAAGGCAACTATGGCATTCGATGCAACAGTTGGAGGAGCCAGTTCTAACTCATATGCGGAAATATCAAGTGCAGATGATTTCTTTGTAACAAGGCTTAACAGTACTGTTTGGAGTGGATCTGATGATGCAACAAAACAGTCAGCTTTGGTTACTGCAACATCTCAACTTGATCGTTTGCTATACATAGGTGAGCCAGCTACGAAAACTCAGGCTCTTTCATGGCCTAGAGAATTTGTTCCAGTACCAGATCCTTCAGGAATTTACTGGGGTCAAGAACTTAGATTAAGGGAACACTATGAAAAGCCCACTATAATTCCCAAGAGAGTATTGGAGGCCTTGTATGAAGTTTGTTTCCTTTTGCTTAGTGACAACACATTAACTGAAGATCCTTCTTTAAGGCAGTTTGAAAACTTGGAAGTGCCAGGGGTTGTCAAGTTGACTATAAACTCAAATGCGTTACCTAGATTATTTAATAAAAATGTAAGGACTCTAATTGATCCTTATATGAAAGCGAGAAACTTTGCAGTACCAGTATTGAGAGCAAACTAATGTCTGGACTCAACTCTGTAGTTGACAAAATTGTGAGTGATGTCTTCTCAGGGAAACTAATATCGGGTCTAGATCTAACTGTTACTGGAGTCTACAAGAACATTACTACTGGATCCTATACTGCTAGTAGCAGATCCATTGCAAAGACAAGTTCAGATGTTCCAATTGAGGTAATTAAGAAAAGTGAAGGTGCAGGAGGCGCAGGGTTAGGGCAAGAAGAAATGGTTTTTATGGTTCGTCCTATATCGGGTGTTCTTCCAAAACAAGGTATCGATGATGAAGTAATAATTGAGGGGCATACATATAAGGTCCGTAACGTAACTCAGAAATCTATGGGAGATACTAAGTTGCTTTACGAGATGACTGTATATGGCTAAGAAAGGGCCAACAACAGTAAAGGTTAGCACCACTCCAGTTCTGAATGCTGATTTCTTTGGACTTCAGCTAGACAAGTTCACTCAGAAAGTTGAGATGCACTTGCGACAGAAGATTATGCATGGGTTCTATTTATGTTTTGAGGAGATCGTATATCGGACTCCTGAAGACACAACTAGAGCAGGAACTTCATGGAAGTTGACCGTTGGGGGAGAAGCAGATACGGACAATCAACCTTCAGGTAAAGTTTACTTGATGGGAGATGAGACAACTGCAAAGGGCGCACAATGGGAGTATGACTATGATGTGATTGATCAGTACCCATCAAAAAATGAGGTAATAGAAAAGGGAGCAAAGAACCTACTCAAGTTTAAGAGGCGAGACTACAAAAAGGTTGCCACAAAACAATCAAAAGGTGGTTACAGAAAACAATTCACGAAATTTAAAACACGTGGACCAATATACATAACAAACTCTGTTAGCTACATACAACGTCTAGAAGGTGGATTCTCAAAACAAGATAAGTGGTTTGTAAAGGAATCACACATAAAACTGAAAAGGTTTTTAGAGTCAGAATGGGAGGGTAAAAACTTTGGTAAGGATAAGCAAAAGAGGTTAGACAACACTCAATACATCAAAGTTAAAAAAGAGAAGACACCACTTGTCGGATCCTCAACCCTAGGACTGATCGGAACGAACTTACCTTTTAAGGGATCAGATGGGGAAAAGAAAATTGCTTATGAGGATCTAACCCCACCAATTGAGCTAGAAGATATTCCAGAAAATTTCTGGAAAGAGATCGCAAAATTCTACGGAAAAGATAGCGATGGTGTTCCTCTTAAAGAAAAAGAGAGGGCTAAGAGAGAAGAAAGTGGAGGTCAAGAAGGCGACTTAACACTAAAAGGACAGCAATCTAAGAAACATACTTGGAGACCAGATGAAGTATTGGCAGGGCGAAAACAAGACTTGTTGCCAGGAGGGGGTCAAACACAAGGACAAGCAAGAAGAAGTGGTCAAACCTCTTCAGGTGATTTAGGCGGTTTTTGGAAACCTCAACAATCTGGATTCGGTGACGATGGTTCAAGAAAACGAAGCTCACAAAGTGGGCGAACTGAAAAGATTAGAAACGTTTTTCAGGCTTGGAAACTAAAACAAGAAGCAAAGAGAAAAACCAATGATGTAACAAGTGGGGCAACTGGAAGATTGAGAAGAAAGGGGAAACCTAAGAATCCAACATCTGGGGTGAAACAAGGTGATGGTGCAAGTGGTTCTACGGGCAGAAAAAGAGGAAGTTCCAGTAAGAAACTAGCCTCTGATTTGATGGAACATAAACATGCTGAATTCCACTCAACTCAAAAGAAGAAGGGTGGGAAATTAGCAATGAAATTCGACAAAGTTACTGATGTTCATAAGAAATATTAATGTCTGTAGAAGCGGAAGTATTTCAGCACTTTGCTGATAATTGGACGGATTGTGAAATCGGATGGGTTCAAGAGAATGTTTCTTTTGATCCAAACGCTGAAACGGAATACGCAATTCCTGCGATTCGTCATGTCTCTGCGATGGTCGCAGAAGTTCCCATTGAGAGTGGGCTAGTTAGAAATGATTACGTTTTTGGAGTCAATTTTCTGATAAAAGAAAATACTGGTATGGCAACCCTTGAAGGGTATGTGGCTAAATTGACAGAGTTGTACCACAAAAAGTCTATCAAAACCCAAAACTATAATGTCTTTTATGGCCCGATTGTAACACTTAATGGCTTTTATGGAGATACCCATTTTGAGGTGCCTTCAGTATTCGACATAACTGTGTATTCGCAGTGATTTTAAAACGATTCGTTTTCTCATATATATGAAAGGGTAAGTCATGGCTCTTCCTACTACTTTAGCACGTTATAGAAGTGCGGTTATTTACATTAAGAATGAGGCTCAAGCAGGAACAATGACCTCAATCGCAGGGTTAAGTGGTACAACAGATTCTTTTTTGTTAACCAACCCTCCTGCTATCACACAAGCAGGGAACTATACAGATACCAATGAAATTGGATCTGACCTTATTTCTGGAGATCGTATTCTCAATTATTTTGAGTATGCGACTTTTGATATGGAGTTTTATGCAAAGCCTAGTGCAACAGGTGGGCAGGCTCCTGACGAACATACACTCCTATCTAATTTCTTTGGTGCATCTGCAACGGCATCTGACAGCATCACATATTCGTGGGCTAACAAGATGCAGACAATGACACTTGCAAACCTTCAAGCGACAGAAGATTCTCGTCAATTGTTTATCGTAACTGGATGTGTACCAACCTCCCTTAGTGTAGCTCTCGCAAAAGATGGTCCTGTTACATGGACAATGGGTGTTACTGGAAACAGAGTCTATTATGGAGGTGTTGGAGAAATTGATTCCAAGACTGCTGGTTCAGGAGCAAATGAGTACATTGTCACACTCCTTGGACCCAAACGTTCCGAAGCTGATACTGCTCCTTGGGCATCTGATATTATCTTTGATGGTGAAACTGTAGAACTCATTAAAGCAGATGGTTCCTCACTAGTCGCAGACCTTCCAGTAAGTGCAGTCGGAACTGGCGGAAATGGGAATTTCACAGTTACAGATGTGAGTGATGAAGCGGCCAATTTAGTTGGTGGAGGAGGAGAATATGTCATTCCTTCATTACCTGCCCCAACCAGATCCACAACTGCACAAGTCGGACAGCAGAATGTTCAGGTGTATTTAGCACCACAAAATGCTCCTAATGCAAGTGCCTCTGCAAGTGACCTTTTTCACTCTTCAAATGCCTTGAATGTAAATTCAATTAGCGTGGATTTTGATCGTGGAGTAACACAACCAGCACTCACAGAAATGTCGGGTTCTGCGTATCCTCCTGCAACATATGTAATCAATCAGCCAGGAACTTCAGGTTCATTCTCGGCTCTATTACTTCCAAAGCATTTCCGTATGCCAAAAGCAATTGCGGATCAACCCAAGTGGGCTTTAGGAATTAAGATTACTGCACCAGATGCATCTTCAGAAATTACAATGTACATGCCAGCAGTTCATTTGGAAGTACCTACAATTGCTGAAGCAGATGGTGTTTCACAACTAGACGTTTCATTTGCTTTGGTTGCAGGGGATAAGGCAACAGATGCAGATAAATTCAAACTCATTTACACATAAACTCTGCCATGTTTCATTACAAACTTTCTTTTGGTGACGGAGTAAACGTCAAAGTAGTTTCTAAAGCTGACCAAGAGGCTGGAAAGGTTATTGTTCAGGGCCAATTGGGAGATGCAGAAGAAGTGAAAAAGTACATGAGTGCGAATGGAGTAGATTGTAGTAACGATTCTCCAATGAATGTCGCAACTTGTTTAAAGGGTTGGGATTGGAATTTTGAAGTCGTTACTGAATGGAAATCCCCCTCTTCTGGGGGAGGATGGAATCCTCTTGCAGGAGCCAAGTCAGGCAATAGCGAAGAGGAATAGTTTGTAGGCTAGGGCTAGTCCAAAGGGTTGCCCCAATCCCTTTGCCTACATTTATTTTGGGGCTTTTTTGTGGTTGGGGGTGAATGGTGCCGACTTCGTGGCGGTTACGTCATCCCCTTCCATTTTTTTATAATTTAATTGGGGTCATATTATGCCATTAGAACTATCTAGTTTAGAGTCTGAATTTAGGATTCCTCATCCTGATGCAAAGGTAAATCCAGATGATTATGGTGACGTTATGTTCATCATGACTCCTCTGACTCAGCACCAAATAACTGCTCTCTATGATAAGCGAATTAACCCTAAAAATAATAAGGGTGTTGCTAACTTCATGGAAGATCAATGGGTCAAATCTCTCAAGTCTTGGGAGGGCATCCAAGAACAGGGTGTTGACCTTGAATGTACTGAGGTAGAGAAGCGTAAGTGGTTTGGAAACCCTGCCTTAAAACCTTTGATCGACCATCTAATTGCTGAGTTAGAAACTCTCTCAAGAGATCAACACGGCATTGAAGAAAAAAACTAGCTGAGTTCCTTGCTTTTGAAACTGGGGAAACAGTATACCCAGAATCAAGTGAGGAACACGGAATAGTAGAGGGCAATAAGTTTAATAAGGATTGGTGTTGCAGATCATCCGAAGTTTGGGATGAAACTGATGAAGAGCCACCTTGTTCAATTTGCCCTATGGAAGGGTTCGATCTATCCCCATACAATTCGTTTTGTTTCCAGAGATGGTTGCAACTCAACCGAACAGGAAGAGAAGCAACTTTTGGTGGCATGGGAGGATTAAGGGAAGAGGCTATTCAGGCAATATTGCATCGCTATGATGCAAATAGGGTTGATATTTACGAAACGATAATTTCGATAGAAACCACTATGTTTGATTACCTGAAGAAGGAAGAAGCTAAATCCAAGGCTCAGAAACAGGCTGAATCGCAACGGATGAATGCTATGAATTCTAGGAGCCAACCTAATAGAGGAAAAGCACAAACCTATCGTGCAGTTCCAGATCGCCCAACCATGAAAATCCCTAAAAGTTAATTATGGCTGAAGTCGCTGCTCTAGGGATAAGTGTAAGTACTGATTCTGCAATACAAGCACTCAATCGCCTCCAACAAAATTTCAAAAGAGTTACACAACCATTAGCCAAAGTAGCTAACGAAATTAAGAAGGCAGAAGTAAAGATTGATAAGTTTGCAGGAAAGTTAGATCAACTTGGATCTAAACAATTCCACCAAATGTTGGATGGAATGAAGCGTATATCAGTATTGGCAAAGGGAGCATTTTCACAGGCTTTTGAAACCTTGAGAACCAAGGCCAAATCCCTTGCAGTCGAACTTCAGACATTAGGGAGTGTTACCCTAGCAAAACTTACTACTGACTTTAAAGGTTTGAGTAGTGAGATAGGAAAGAGAGTTTTAACTTCATTAAAAAAACTTTCCCCTGCCATAAAGGAGGTTTCCAAGACCTTCAAGAATATAGGTAAAGAAGCAAGGTGGTGGGCCAAAGAGGTCGCAAAAGGAGCCACTTATGCCTATAATTCAGTTAAAAATTTCGCCTCACAAGTTAAGAAGTCTGTTGCTGGAACAACTGGCAAAGCATTCCAGACTCTCTCCAAACATATTAAAAACGTCGACATAGACTTCAACCGATTCTATCGGAAGTTGAGGGTTACGTTTAAGCGTGATCTCCCTCAAGTTTTAAAGAAATTCGGAGGACAGTTTAAGAGGGTTTTTGACCAAGCTGGTAAAACTATGTCTTGGTTTAAGAACAGGGTTTCTTCTGTCCATTTTTGGGTTAGTGCATTGGTTGGAAGTGTAATGATCCGATCAATGATTCAATATGCCGATCAATGGAAAGTCATTGGAAACCAAATTAAGGTTTTTGGAGATGGTGCTGAGAAATCCATTATTATTCAAAATAAATTATATGACATTGCCCAACGTTCTTTGCAGGCAATGGATGCAACAGCAGTAACGTATTCCAGACTTCGTAGGGGTGCTGATGAATTAGGGCTTACCATGAAGGAAATGCTCTATATTACAGAAGCAGTTGGTAAGTCATTCGTTATTGCTGGTTCTACTGCTAAAGAAGCTAGAAACGCAACCTACCAGTTATCACAAGCCTTTGGTCAAGGCGCACTCCGTGGTGACGAACTCCGTTCCATTCTTGAAATGAACCAAGTCCTTGCAAAGGCAATTGCAAGGGAATTTAAGGTTCTTGAGCCTAACATGGAAGCAACCATTGGTAAGTTGGTTGAGTTAGGTAGAAAGGGACTCCTCACTCCAGAAGTAATTGCAATCGCCATTTTCAGGTCAGGGAAAATGTGGGATAAGCAGTTCGGAGAGATCGAACAAACTGTCGATCATGCAACCACAAAAATGAAGAACTCTTGGATGCGGTTCCTTGGAGTTTTTGATCGTGCAAATGGAGCAACAGCCTTAATTGTACAAGGTTTAAATAAAGTGCAAGGAGTGCTTGAGGATTTAGGGGATCCACAGAGCTTTGAGAGTAAATATATTTTTACTGCATTACTCCAAACCTTTAAAGACCTCTTCATTGCAATTAGGGATGTAGGAGCAACTATAGCTGAACCTTTTTATGGCGGACAAAAGGCTGCTCATGGTTTTGCAGAATCACTTTTGGATTTATCGGTTCTCATTCAAAAAACAGGAGCATGGGTAGCGTACCTGATTGGTTCTGTAATGGATCTGGTCTTCATATTTAAAGATGGCATTGATTTAGTGTTTATGGGCATAGGTTCTCTAATGGCCTTGGGTAAAGCGACAATTGATTCTTTTAAGAATGGGAATTTGGATGCCTTCCGTGAGATTGATGCAGTTATGGCAAAGCAACGAGACAACTTCATGGAGTCTTGGGAAACTTCCAGTAAACGTACCGAAAAATTTGATAAGCAGTTAAAAAAGATTGATGAAGATGCTGAGAAAAGGAGAGCAGAACTGAATAAAGGCATAATTGATCAGTCTGCCAGAGAAATGACGAAACTCGTAAAGCAGAAAAAACTAGAGAAAGAGATACAGAAAATTAAAAAGGAAGGGACTCTCGCAGAAAAAAGAGCATACATAGATAAGATGAAAGGCGCTGTTACTCCTAGTCAGATAATGAACGAACAGGAGATCAATGAAGCAGCCGATATGATGGTCATTGAGATGGATCTCAAACAAACAAAAGCAGTTCAAAAAGAGATCCTTCAACTTCAGAAATTAATGCACCATGAAATTGAGTCTCAGACCGAACAAATAAATGATCAACTAAGAATAAATAAGAACCTCAAGATAGATGATATTGAGAGAACGAGGCAACTTAAACAGGCATCAGAATTAAGGGCAAGTGATGAAAGAAGGGAGAAGCTATTTAGAGAATATAAGATTGGTAACGAATCCCAAATATCTACTCTAGGTAAGAGGGAAAGAAAAGAAATAAAGGCAAAACTCGGACTCCTTGACGAAGAGCATGAACTGCGTAAGGAGATGATTCAAACGGAGTTGAAAGGTCAAAGAGAAATAGCAGTATTAAGAAGAGAGCAACAAACGGAATTGCAATCATCACAAATTGGAAGACAGGGTTCTATTGCTAAAAGCCAAATACAAGACCTTGCAAAAATTAACGCATTGGAGTTGTCGAGATTTGAGTCAAGTAAGAGAACAGCAGAAATCCAATTCATTGCAAATGTTGAGCAACGAATGTCTCAATTCCTTCTCACTCATAAGATTTCCAGCCTGTCAGAAATTCATAGTTTAGAGGGTGAAAATAGACTCATTGCACTTGATGCACTTCGTTTGGAAAAAGAAAGAACCCAACAATTAGCAGAACAATTAAACCTCAGAAGCAAACTATCGGAGCAACAAAAAGTAGATGATATATTCCTTAATTTAGATCGAAGGCTCTCTGCAATAAGAGGAAATTACGAGATCGAACAGAAGATGCGTGAGTTGCAAAGGGAATCTGCATATTGGTATAGATCAGAAGCCGACACTACATTCATTTTAGGAATGAATAGAGCGACTTTAAACCATGAGCTTCAGACTCAACTTGCGTTGCAAAATGCTGGCATTAGTTCAATGGAAGAAATGAATTCCTTAGACAATGTAAGGCAAGCACAACTCAAGGCTCAGTTGGCAATTGTTAATGAAATGTACAAGAACCAAGCACAGGGTCTTGTTGATGATAAAGCAGATACAATTGCTAAAGAAGGATCAATGGGTGAGCAGATTTTTGGATCTATGCTTTCCCAACTTCCTGGCTTCTCTGAAGATGCAATAGAACGTTTCAGAGCATTGTCTTACACAATATACAATTTCTTTAAGGAGCCTCTCTTTACGTTTGACGATATTGGCGATTGGTTTAGCGGTATTGGTGACTTTTTTGATGACATTACTAGGGACACAATTTGGGATACAAATGATCTTGGGAAAAGGTTTGGAGAAAGTATTTCAGGAACTATTTTTGATGGAGATTACTGGGCTAAAGGTTGGGATAACGTTTCAAAGGATTGGGATTCCAATTTACGAAAGATGGGTGAAAGTTGGGATGGCTTAGTAAAAGGAACCATATTTAGTGGTGCATATTGGTCACAAGGTTTTGCCTCAGTTGCAGAAGATTGGAATACCAATATGAGGAAAATGGGTGAAGCGTGGGATTCCTTTATGCAAACAGGCCCAATGCAAACCTTCATGACTTGGATGGATAAGGCAGGAGAGTGGATGACTCAATCTGCCGAAGGGAAAAATGCAGAAGCAGGAGATAGTGTCGGTTGGGTTGGAAGGGCATCAGATGAAATAGTTAAGGGATTTAAAATTGCTGGCAATTTCTTGATGAAAAACATCTTTGTTCCAGCTTGGAAAATTATGGAAGCAGTTATTGTTACCCCACTAATTGATGGGTTTACATGGCTTGCTGAAGGTTTTATGTCGATGCTTGATGGTTTGGATAAAATGCTTTTCGGTCCAGATGGTTTTGCAGGGTTAGTGGAAACAATGTTTGCAGGAGAAGATGCCTCTAAAGAAGCAGGAAATCAAGCGGTAGAGGCTGGATCAAACATTGCTGTTGAGACTGCAAAGACTTCTGCAAAAGGAGTTGACCCTGTTACTGCATTCCTTATTGAAGTTATTAAAGCAATTGTTGAGAAGTTGGCTATTTTCAATCGCCTCATGGAAGTGTTTGAAGATATTATCAGCAACATCGCCCACCTTTTAGATGTATTATTTGAATTTTTAGAGCCTCTCCTTGAAGCATTCTATACCCTCATAGATGACTTATTTAGATTCCTTCAGCCTATCTTTAGGATAATTTCCTCTATCCTCAAACAGTTGGCTCCCATACTAAAATTGTTTACTGATTTCATGGCATGGCTAGGTGATCTCCTTGGAATGATTCTTGGGATATTTGGCTTAGAAATGGATTCAAAAACGGCTGCTCAACAAGAAAAGGATATAGAGGCATCTCAAAAGATTTTAGAGGATCTTCTTTCCACAATGGAAGAACTCAATAAGGTCGTTAAGGAGGTTGAGGAAACGATTAGAAGTATTCGTTATTCGGAACTTAATCTTATCGGGTCTTACGAGAAGTTAGCTATGGCTGAAAAGGACTACCAGAGATTATTGGTAGAAGCCCAAACTGGTGGAGCCGATGAGATTTCAGCACTTGCAGGGTTTGCTCAAGAGTATTTGGGAATTGCCCAAGGTGTAGAAAAAAGTAGTAAAGCCTATGAGGTTCGTTACAAACAAGTCCTTGATGATTTAGATATGTTGGGTGGAGTTGCAATGGAGAATGCAAAGACTCCATTTCAGGAAGCAAAAAATCAATTAGATGAGTTAGGAGAAGTCTCAATTTCCTTTGGGAATAATATTGGAGAAGCCATTCAGAGCATTAAGGATGGAATCAATTCCTTAGATGAAGTTTTGGATTCAGGTCAATCAAGTGGCCCTTATCAAGGTAAGAACATTGCCGAAATAATTCTTGATGTATTTGTGAATGTGTTCGGTTCAATCGTAGAATCGGCTGCTCAATTCTTAGAAGCATTATTGGGATGGATTCCAACACTTGTTTCAAAGGCTGGTGAATTCTTACAAGCATTATTCGCATTCATAGGTAATTTCGGAAATGTCGCAGTAGAGTTTTTTAAAGGTTTATGGGATGCCATTACTTCTGTAATCGGAGGTGGAGTTGACTTCTTAGGTGGATTGTTTGGGGTGCTTGGTTTAGGAGGAGGTGGAGGAACCAACTTCTTAACAGAGTTAACAGATAGATTATTTGATGCATTAGGGTTTGGTTCAGGAGGTAAAAAAATCATTCCAATTATTCCAGGCTGGTTACTTGGTCAGGACAAGAACTTGGTTGAATTGGAGTTTACATGGGGCCAAGGAGGTCTACTACCAGAGCATGCTAATGGAGGGAATATAGCATCCGATGGAGGCCTTGCAGTTGGCCCCTCTCACCAATCGGGTATGTTGGGATTAACAAAGTCTAACAGCCCATTTTTGTTTGAAGGTGGAGAGTACATAGTAAATAAGAAAGCAGTTGATAACTATGGTGTCGAGAACCTTGACGAAATTAATTCTTATGCTTCTGGTGGGACTGTCAGGAGTGGAAGAGAAGAGGCAATAGTTAGTGCATATAGTTCATTAGGAAACGGAATATCTCAGATGAGTGACTCCAATAAAATTAGTTACGCTTTAAAGGATCCTCATTTTGGTGAATTAGTTAAAACACTTAAAGATCCCAATTTAAAGTTTTTGTATGACTTCCTTATATCGGAAAGAAAGGGATTATTTCGGGAGTTTGGAGTTGGAGGATCAACATCAGTAAAAATGGGTGCAGGAAAATTTACTGTTAATGATGCAAGAAGTGAAACTCCTGATTGGTTATATCCAGATGTTCCTGAATGGGCTGAAAAGGCTTTTGGGCTTCCAGATAGAATAGGAATGCAAGCTCATGTCGGAACAAACTTTAGCGGACTTATTGATGGAATTACCCAAGGAGATAGTGAGCTAGGTGCATATGATCCTGCAAACCCTCCCGATTTCAGCCAGATCAAGAACAAAATATTCAATTTTGACCAGAAAACACTCAAGGACATTATGCACGTTTTTGGTGCAGGATTTGAGGGAGCAATTCCTGGGATAGGATCATGGGACTGGACTTATGGTGATGGAGGGATGATCCCAGAATTTGGAAGTGGAGGACAGGCTAAAAGAAGTATTGGTGGGAAGATAAATGTAAACAATATGGAAAAAGGAATTAATACCGTCTTTGGCCCTGTCCCAGATCCTTCTGCACCTTTTACTGGTGGACAACTTTTGAAGCAGTTAAGGGCTCAAGCTAATATCGTTTTCCCAGAATGGAATAAATCAAGTGCGAAGGTGAGTGCAGAAGATTGGGAACTTCCTAATAACATAAATATCTTTGCAGAGATAATGAAAAGGTGGAAGTCTCCTGAAACTTTGGACAGTAAGGGAATACTGCCAGATAAAAGAAAGGCAACTTTAGCTGATGCAGTTGGGGGAGTTATGGATGTTGCTTGGAGTTTAATGGGTGCTGTTCAAGCCATTGCTAATATTTTGTTACAGCCATTTACGAGTGCAGAAAGGACTTTGGATTTTGTGCCAAAGCAATCCAACGATGGGATGATGCAATCAGATCGACTTGATAGGCTTTCTGATAGGATGCCAACTGCTGTTGGTCCTTATAGTGCTGATGATATGGGGCCAATTGGTTTAGATCCAGAAACATTTGATATGAAGATGGGAGGTAAGCGTTATGTTGCTTACCAATTAAAAAATGCAGATCCCCCAGATGGAGGCATAGTAGACAGTTATGAAAAGGGCAAATTTGATGCAGAGTGGGCAATGGATGGTGCTAGATATTTCTTGAATGAGGATCCAAATCAAGGAATTGGTAAGTCTATGTTTGGAATGGACTCCCTTCCTAATGGAGGTAAAGGAAGGCATCACGCTGCCAATGTTGATGCCTATTCTACTGACCGTGGTTTCTCGTATGAGGCTGGTGGTCCTGGCATTGGAGGAGGTGCATTTGAAAACATTATCAATGGGGTGTTTAGGTTTCTCTGGCCTTTTAGAGCAGATAACGATGATACATGGGGTGATTGGGGTGAAATTATCGGGCTAACAAAGTGGGGTTCTGGTGGACTGATGGAATTTGCGAGAGGAGGGCAATTAAGGTTGGCAAAAGCCCTTGGAAACGCAACTAGAGGTGGGCAAAGAAGTAGGTTAGGGAGTGGTAGAGGTGGTCCTCCAAATACCAATTGGCCTTGGATGAAGTATGACATGGATTTCATGGATGCTTACTCTAAGATTGGTTTAGAGGGTCCAAAGAACCATAGATTGTTATCTGGTCGCCCAATGGTTGATGAGTTTGGAGGAGGAGGTTTAGCTCATGGTCCTTCCCATGATTCAGGAAATATGGAGAGGAGTCCTTTTGATTTCCTTGGAGGTGAATACATCATCAACAAAGATGCAGTAGATAGCATTGGAGTAAATAACTTAGACAAAATAAATAGGTATGGTCAGGGTGGCTTACTTGCTAACTCTCCTGCTGGTCCTCTTCTTTATGAAGGAGGCGAGTATGTAATGAACAAAGAGACAGTTAACAAGATGGGTGTTGGTGCAATGGACTCTTTAAACTCAATGGGTAAAGGCGGAAAAATCCCAGAGTTCAGAGAAGGTGGATGGTGGGAAGGACTCAAGAGTGATATATCAAATTTTTTCACAAGAAATACAGAAAGTTTGTTTGGTTCAGGTTCTCTTTTTGGAGGTTTAGCAGAACACGCTTCAGCAGGAAGAACATCTACAATTAGGCAAATGAGAAGCGATGACCAATACAATTCAAAGACTCATGAGAATTCTGTATTAGGGAGACTTTATAGTGGAATGAAAGGTTTTAGCATCGCACCTATTTCTGGAGGGCTAGAAACAACAGTTAATAATATCGGAATCAACACAGGTGGCGAATCTGAAATGAGTTTAAATCGAGGTGCAGGAGCTACTTGGGCAAATATGCAGACATGGCAAGAACCTTGGAGAGGACATCAAGGAAGTAGGGCAATAAAAGGAACAGGAGATCATTGGGGAAAGACCACTGGGAACTTAGGAATGAATAAGCCAGATGGTACTGGAGATAGATGGGATTTCAACAGGGGAGCGCAAGGGACATTAGATGGATTAGGATCTGGTATGGGCTTTGGTGCATCTGCTTCGCCAGGAAGTGGATCTGGTGGAGGTGGTGTTAATTTTTTACATACTTTAGGGGAAGCAATAATTGACCTACCAACTTACCTTGGTGGATTGGGTACTGGTTTGATGCATAACTTAGGAGAGGAATGGGAAACAGCAAAAAGGATTGGCATAGGTCAATACTTAGCTGATGCAGTTGTAAATACTGGTGAATATTTATCTGGGAAAAGGAAATTATTTGATGACTCATGGGGAAGAGGAGCATTGTACAAAAAGTGGTACAACAAACATATTGGTGGCGCAAGGCACTTACCACAACTTCACCAAGATGCACTAGCACTTAACAGTAACATTCCTAGAGGAGTCATCAGTAGTGCAAAGTATACGACAATAGACTCTAGTGATGTACAAGGAGGAGGTTTAGGCAGATTGTTTGGTGGTGATTACTCAAACTTTTCCGCAGTAGCATTAGATAATTTAATCGCCATTGTAAGACCAGCTGACAGAGGAGGACAATCATCATTGCAATATTATGGAGGTCTTTCTGGCAACCCTGAAGGTCTTATGTTTGGTGATCTTCTTCATGAAATGGTTCATGTACACCAACATTCAAAAGTTAAAGGAAGTAGCCAAGTTGAGCGATTCAGTAAAATTGTAGAACTTCTTGGTGATGGTGAAGAGCGAGAGGCAGAGCGTGTAAGAATGGGGAGTTATACTTCAGATAGGCCAGGATTGTTATGGAGTGAGACAGGAACGGCAACTAAGGGTGGCAAAACTCTTAGTTATGGAGATCCTACTTATGAGTCTTTTACTGGAAATTGGAGGAACAGAGTTGGTGGAGGTTTATGGGCAACAACACAAGAAGGCGCATTAGGAAGATTTAACAGAAATGCTCCCTACAAAAGTTTCAATCCGACGATGTGGCACTTCCTACCTTTCCTCAAGACAGGAGGTGGAGGAATGATGAGAACTCATAGGGGTCACAATGGACAACAACATCAATTTGGCTCAGTAAGTATAGACCATGCAGTTGCAGGAATGGGAACTGGTGCAGATGCAATTCAGGGATTATTTCCAAGTACAGATGGAAGATCACATTCCACATGGGGGCAATACCCAAGTTGGAGTCCTCATAATGTCGGGTGGGCAGGAGAGGCATACCCAAGGAGCATGGCTGGTTGGGGAGAAGGAGGACTTATTGAAGGAAGAGAGTTTGGAGGAGCAGTAAATAGAAACCAGACCTATTTAGTTGGAGAGAACGGTCCTGAGTTATTCCGAAGTAAAACTGGTGGAGAAATTACACCTCATATCGGATCTGATAATGACCTCAAGAATCTCGTTAGAGAACTGATTGGTGTTGTTAAGGAAAAGGATATGGATGTTCATGTATACACGGATCTTGATGGATCAATGGAAGAAAAGGTTGAGGACTTTAGAGTTGAAATGCGTGAAAGAATTAACAGAGAGCAGAGGAACATTGCAGGATAATGTCTACCAATCAAGATTTCTCAAACAAGATACTTCTTGCAGAATTCGATTTTGATGGAAGGACTTATTACTTAGGAACTGAAGGTTTCACTTCAGAAAACTATTACCAACCCATTATGACTAGTGCCTCCAAGATCCAGATCGGGTCTTCTAATGGAGGGTTTATGAGCGTTAATTTTGGGAACCTCACTATTTCCAATGACCCTAAAGAAAAAGACTCACCCTTTAATCTTCATACTGGATCATTTGCGAAACTTCTAAATAACCCCAATCAGTTAATCAATGTAAGGGTTTACTGGGGTAAACAGAAAACAGCATTGTTTGAGGGAACAATGTACTTCTCTCAGATGAAAGAAGATTCTATGACTTTCATTTTGGAGTCACAGGATTTTTCCCAGAATGCATTAGTTGAAAGAGCAACAGACAACGCAGAAGAAACAACTGATCTAGGATCTCCATTAGGAAGCGGAGGAAAGTTCGCGCCATCGTTTACTAGTTTCGCAACAGATTTTTCTGTTGAACTCCATAACTGGTCAACAACCACAACTGGAGATAATGCTATTAAAGCTACATTTAATGAGGCTCATGGTTTATCTGTTGGTCAAGTACTTTATATGGATTTTGTTCCTACTGATGGTACTGATAATGTTGATGCAAACATTTATGCAAACAGCTTAGTACGTTGGGTTATCGGAGATTCATACATAGTCCCTCTTGGGAGTATTGCAGTCGATTCAGTAACAGAATTAGAAGTCACATTTAAACCGAATTATCCATTAGGTTCCAATGTCGGAACTCCAAATATCTATGGTTACTGGACTCTATATAATTTCCCCTCAGAGGTTGCTCCTTGGATGTTTGGAAAGGTTGAAAAGGAAGCAGGAATATTACAGCACCCAGATGTTGATGACAGAAAATATTGGAACCCTCTAAAGCATAACGATCCCAGTAACCCGATACTACTTTACGATGATGGTGTTTTAGTAGGTACTAGTGACCCAGCAGATATAGACACCACAATCCCAGACTCTACTGCTTATTGGAAACTAACCTTTAATAAAGCTGAATTAGAAACTTTTAAGGTGGCTTATCCAGTAACAGCAATGTTCGGTAATGGTACAACTCCAAGTGACACAACTTACTTTCCTGCCTTGTATGTCGGAGATCAAGTAACAGTTACTGGTTCCATCTTTGACTCACTAAATGGGACATTTCAGGTGAGTAGTGTCCAAGGGAACAACCAATTCACTTATTCGATTTACAACGTAGGTGATGACGTTACAAATGCAGGATCAGACATATTATCGGATAACGCTCCAAGGGCAGGTAAAGGGATCACTCGTTTTGGAAATTATTTTGGAGGAACTAGATCGCCAACAGAAGAATTCATTTACACAAGAGCAATCACGATTGCTAATGAACAAGGAGTGACAAATATTTCTGGTGAAGCTCTTGTCACGGGTGTAGGAAGGGATGGAGAAACATTACTTGAATTTTTCACATGGGCGCAAGGGCAATTGGAAGTTACAAATTTAGACACTTCACTCGCACCAGATTTAGCAACTAAGAAAGTAGGTGTATCTGTAACATCTCAAATTAAAGTTACGGATCTAATGGGAAAAATTGCAGAGTCAACAAACCATTTGTGCTATGTGCGTGATGACACTTTACACGTTATTGACCTTGGGTATGAGAACCCAAATTTTATTACAGTACCAAGCTATGAAATTGTTCAAGGTCAAGTTAGCAATGATTACCCAATATCGTATGTAGAAACCTCTTTCTCTAAAAAAGTAGTTCAAGACGAGGAATGGCCCATAACAGTTACAGACGATAATGTTGCAGTTCGTGTAGATAATGTTGCAGTTGGATCAAGCCAGAGTGTTGAAGCAGTTTCTAAAGTTTCAATTGATTGCAGAGCATACCTTCAGGCGATTCTTTCTCATAAGAAAAAAGCCAAAATGACTATAACTCTTAATGATGTGAATTTAGATATTTTGATCGGATCAAGAATTAAGTTCAGTCGAGAAGAAGAGCAAATTAGTTATGACATGGTTGTGGAACAGATCAATTATGACTTTAAAGGTATGAGTACTCAGTTTTCAGGGCAAGGATCTATTTCAGTAATTGAGAGAGAAGGGATTTACTAATGAAAGCACTAGTTAGAGATAGAATATTAGGGCTAGATTCTTCTGGTTCTCAGTTGGGTACATATTCTCCTGGCAATATGCTAGACGACAGTACCAGAAACGTTTGGATCTCCTCCCAGTACAAAGATTCCATAACTATGGAATGCAATACTCAGGTTAATTCGTTTTTCATTGGTAACGTGCGATCTGATGACATTCGTTACACCTTTTTCAAGAAAGCACTTACTGCAACAAGTGGTCAAATAGAACATGAAGGGCCACAAGGAGGAGGGAACTATGTCCACTTCCTTTTAGAGTTAGATGGGAATCGAACAGGGAATAATAGACCTTTCAGTAATGGAGATAATTTAAGAATTAGAATTGCCTCAAACCCTGCATCTCATGTTGAGTCAGCAAGTGTTGAGTTAATGTTTGAAGACTACGATAGCGTTGCTGATACGACTAAAATATTTTGTCGTTACCAGTACGGAAATCCGTACAGTTACACAACCCAGCAATCAATTAAAAACCATATTCATAATGTAAATGTCACTAAGGGTGTGACTCTTAATAATGTTATTTATACGACATTCAATTTCCCCACACAGCAAGACAAGGCTCGTTTCTTAGTTGCAACAAATTCCAATTCTGTAACAGAGCAATATGTTCATACAATTTATTGGGATGGATCTACTGGGAATGTTACACCACAAGCACTAGCTGATATTCCTGCTAATGTTTATGGGACGAATATGAACTTCTCGTACTCGACCAATGTTTCTACCTTATCGTTGAATAGCAACACAGGGTTGGAGAATGACACAAGCTATACTGCTTCTGACTATGGAACAAATAGATGGGAATTGCAGGAAGTTACGAATGCCCTTTTAGCAGGAACCCTGAATTACAGTCCTTATAGTCCTTCTGCACATTATATTAGATTTACAAATAACTCTGGATTTAATGGAGTTTATGGAAGGTTCAGGAGTCATGATACAGAAGATTTCAATGATTCATGGAGTGGTTCTGCTTGGGGTTGGCAGTTAGATTCACAGGGGTTCAATTGGACTGATTACCAAATGAATGCATCCGACACAGGTTCGGGGAATGTAACTAACTTGGCTTCATGGAACACCACTAGTCAAAACAGATTATTCCATATAAGTGGTGACACTATTGTAAGTGGAGAACTGTATTCCTTCCAATTAGGACGTTCTGAAATGGCACTTACTCTGACTTCTGGAGTTCTAGGTGACGGAGATACAATGAGTGTCTCTTGGTTGAAATCGGGTGAGTATAGTGCAGGGACAGGAAGCTATGTAGTTAAGGATTCTCCTTCTTCTTTTATGACTCCAGAGCAATTAGCAATAGAACCAAATACCATTTGGACAACTTACAGTACTGGTGACGAAGCAGTAACAACAAGCATTCTAGTTCCTAGTGGGATTACTTTAGAAAAAACTGCAACAAGAATTCCTGTCTCAGGAGACCAGGTTGTTTTGTCAAATCCTCCAGTTGTAGATTTCTATCAGCAAGACACCACTAATAACGACATTAAAGATGTTAAAACGGCTACTCGTTTTTATCGTAGTTTAGGCGATTTTGTTCAGGGAATATTTGTTGATGCATTAAGTGTATTTGTTGATTTACCTTATGATGATGAACCTTCAAAAATTGAAGTTTCTCTAAAGAATGAAAATGACAGAAGGTTGAATAAAGCTATGTACTGGCTTAAAGATTCAAATGAGGGAACTGTCGTATCTAGTGATGTAACCACATCTCTAAGTGGTGTTGATGGTAAGGTCACTTTAAGTGAAGCTGCCGATCACAATTTGAGTGTTGGTGATGTTTTCTATATGTCAAAAGTTAATCATAGTGATAGCACAGTACTTAATACATGGTCGGGTACAACTATGCCATTATGGTATAATAGTTATGACTTTAATGGTGAGCATATTGTTACAGAAATAGTTGATGGAACTGAATACAAATCAGAACAATTAATAAGCAGTTTTACTACTCAAAGTGAAGCATGGAACCAAGAGCTTCAAAGGTTTAGAAATTCTAATGATGATGGTTGGATTTCCATAACATCTTCAAGAGGTGGTTATACAAGAGGAAGATTCACAGAAAGTCCAGTAACAGTATCTTCTATTACTTATGGGAATGGTATTGCTCAAGTATCTTACTCTTCACCACATGGTTTGGTTGATGGTGATACTATTATTATAAGTGGATCAACTCCTGCCCTATTTAATAATACATTTCAGGTGGCATATGTTTCTTCTTATACAGTAGCAATAAATTACTCTATTACTGATTTAGGTAGTGCAGGAGATGCTACTGGAACGATTAATAGTTTTAAGCCTATTGACTTAACAGACTTTGGTGTAATAAAAGTGGGTTCACACTTGCTTTATGACAACATAGATACTACAATAGAGTCCACCCAGATTGTGTCCATTCGTGGCACAGGAACTTCCACAGGAGATGTAAAAGTTAAAGGTGAATTACCATCTGGTAATTTAAGTAAAATCTTTACTCCAGTTTTCGGTGGGATTGTAAAAGCAGGGTATTCTCTTAACTTCCCTAATTCTCAAGTAGGCTTAACCCATAGCACAAAAGACTTCTCTATAAAGAAGGAATTAAATACTGGGGCATATCATTTCCTGAATAGGATTACTGCGAAGGATTTTTCTGGTCAATTTCTAGGGACAAGTGACCAAGCAGATAAGTTTTTAGAGTTTGCAAAACAACAAATGGGGAGTCCTTTTGCAGTAAATGTATTATCGGATATGAATCTAAATGTAAGTACTTCCTTCTATGCCTATTTTGCCACTCCTCCGTCAATTACATATAACAACAGAATGGATAATATAAGAGATGTATCCTTTCAATTAAAAGAGGTTTTATAATGACTGAAACACGAAATTATCCTAACGCAATCATTCCTACCGATCCTGCTGATGCCAACTTTGAAAGTGATTTCAGATCAAATACGCAATCCTTAATGACTGCAACTAAGTCAGTGGATAGTGAACTTTCTTTGGCAAGAGTATCTAATAATAGTGGGGCTCAATTTCAGAGTTTAGCTTCTCGTTTGGATAACATAGAAGCTGATGCACAAGCTGGAGCTATAGCAACGTTTTGGAAACAAGCTGACTCTACTAATTTTCCTCAAAATGCCACATGGGTTGTAGGGGAAAACTACTTTGATATTTATGGTGACCAAACATCTGTTTTTGTTACTGACTTAGCATTAAAAATGGTACAGCTAACTTCAGAACCAGATGTTGTTGTATATGGTTATGTGCAATCTTCCAATTATGTTTCATACAATCCTTATACAAGAGTTTTTGTCGTAAGTGATAATATTGGAACTCAATTAGTTATTTCTGATACTAATACGGAAATCTATTATTCTGCACAACAAGGCGAAAACATTCCTTTGATTAAGTTGAACAATCTTTCTGATGAAGTTCAGACTGAATTAAAAGGTCAAAATGTGGCTCTAACAATGGCATTCTCTTGAGGTAAATATGGCAACACGAAATACTTTTAACAGGGCAACTAAGTCCTCAATCAGCACAAACGATGCTTCTCCAAGTACAATTTATACAGTAGGGACAAATGAAACCTCATTACTTACTGGTTGCCTTATTGCGAATAAAGGAACCAACCCAGCTTTAGTGTCTGTTTATATTGATACAGATATAAGTAATGAAGATGATGCGTTCCTTTGTTATGGGCTTCAAGTTCCTGCCAATGGAGCAGTTGAATTAAGTTTAGGTAAGGTCTGTGTAAAACATGATGGTTCTGGAGGTGATGTTATTAAAGCATATACGGATGCTCTGAGTAGTGTGGACATTATTATAAGCATTCTGGAAAACGTGAACCAAAGCACTTAAAAAAATTTGAACACACAATACACGGAACGTTTATGTCTGCAACAGGATCAGTTCGATATTTGGGTAAGAAGCCCAGTTCGGCAGAAGTAAAAGAAAGATATTATAATGTCGGAGTAGATGTTCCTGCGACCTCTTCTCCAATCACCAATCTAGTTTTATCTGACAATTATGGCTTGTCATACGTTGAAGTAACACTCAATGGAGTTAAATTAGATGCACAAGATTATACTGCGACAACTGGGAACTCACTCGATTTTGCAGTAGGTGTAGATTTAGTAGCAGGAGATATTCTGGGTGTTAAGTCTTATGACTTTGCAACTACACCAAGAGTGAATCCTATTATTCAACAACGTCAAGAAGTTGGAGTAACAACAACATCTCAGCAACAACTTTATGACATGGCATTTACCTCAACTCTTGATGAGGTTTTAATTTATAAAAATGGTGTTCTGTTAGATCCTTCCGAATACACGGCTGATACTTCTGCCAACTCCATATCTTTAACAAATCCTCCCACTAATGGAGACAAACTTACCTTCTTGGTTTATGGAGCTACTAAGGTTGTGGGAAGTGCAGAAGCAGTTACGCAAACCTATATTGATAATGCTATTGCAGGGCAAACAACAACTATTCAATCGGATATTGCACTTAAAGCTGACAGCACATATGTAACAAGTGAGGTCACAAGGGTTGATGGAGACATAACTGTATTACAAGGGAATAAAGCAGATGTCACCTATGTTGATTCTGCTGTAGCTGGGAAAGCGACCACATCCTATGTTGATAATGCAATAGCAACTGTTTCAATTACTTCGACTGAAGCAACTCACGATATTCTCTCTCCACAGACAACAACAACCTCTATAAGTTCAACTCATTTTGATAATGACAATGTGGTTTGGTTTGCAAACGATGGAAGCCTTGTTAGTAAAACAAGCGAAAAGAATGGAAGTGCTTCTGCAAGAAATGATGGTGAATCAAATAATTATTTAAATGCCACAAAAACTGCTGGTCAATTATACATTGATTGCAAATTTGCACTCATGGATCTCAATGAGGTCAAGGATGGTTCAGGGTTTAATACTACTGACATTGAGACTGCAAGAGCCTCTTTAGATGCATCAGAAAGATGGTCAAGTACCATAGCCCCATCAGCAACAACAAATGGTTTAAATTGCACAATAAATGAGTCCCATGAGTTGATGCCATTCCATGTTTCAACTGCTTCAGGTGGAACAGGAGATGGAACTTTAGGTATTGTCCCTCACCTCCCTTATGTTAACGACCAAGACATTATTTATATAACTGGGATCCCTTTTGGTAAAGCATTACCTCCTACTCTTGATTCTAATAATTGGACAACAAACCAGTACTTAGATATTTACGATTGGAGAACTGATCCCATGAAAGTGAAGTTGCATTATCATAGTGATGATGTTTCAAGCACTCATGGAGGTAAGAAGTTTAAGCTAGAATATATTTCAGGGATCAATGGGTTGGACTTATCGGAGTTAACTTCAAGCCCTGATTCCTTATATCTATTTCGTTACTACAAAGATGGTTGGAGTGATCCTTCTGGGTACTTTGTTTCAGCTTCAGATAATGGTTCTGGTCCCGCCTCAGTTTCACTAGCGACACAATCCTCAAAAAGGAATGCCCCAGTTCGATTGGTAGATTACAAAATATGTAACTTGGATGTAGCACTTAGACCTTCTCAGGATATTGAAGTAGTCATTGATTCTATTGTAAGGAAATCAGATTACCAAACAGGCATGACTGAAACCTTAACCACATTGGAGGGTTTAGGGAACGAATGGAGAATCAATAAAGGCGATGGAACATTATACACCCCACATACTTTAGGGTCTTCCCTAGATGATTCAATAACTAATGGCACTTGGTTTGGTTCTTGGGATGCTAAAAAAACTGACACCAAACTATTGAGTGATCTTTGTTATGGGTACAACGATCCTTTCAGCACTTCCCCATACAGAAAAGGAAGAGTCAACCAAGACCTTTCTGGAGTTGGTTCTCATGATGTCGGGGAAGGAGGTAACTGGGAATACAAGACTTCAGCAATGGGTTCTTTAGCTGGGACTGCATACCAGAGTGGTCGCTTCTATGAAGGTGCAGACACTTATAAGTATTTCAACCCAAACTCTTTTTTAAGCAACACTCCTTATGGGTTCGATGCCAAATGGTATGCGTTCACTCCAAGCTCTGTAGATCAAGTAGTTGCAACCACTTTAAAGATTAAAGCAAATGGTGATGTGTTAATTAGTGGTGTAGTTCAAGAAGGAGATTTCCATTTAGGCTATGGCCCTCATTTCTACAAGTCTAAGAGAACATCATTTTTTGGTGCTTCATTTAAAACAACATTAACGCTTCCTGCATAATGGCTTTAATATCAGAGAAGATTCGACATTTAGGGAAGGCTCCACAAGAACCCCAACTAACGTCTGCATATCACTATGTAGATTGGGATGAAACTGGTGCAGGGCAAACCATTACGTTTGATAATGGTTATGGAACCAATAACCCAGATGTCATGCTGAATGGTATTCGTTTGGATACAAGTGACTATACCATAGTGGATGGCACCGATATTGTTTTTGCAGGAGATGTTCTCCTTGCTCAAGGCGATATGATTGAGGTTGTTTCATATGAGTTTGATACAATCCCGATTCAAAGAAATGTACTTAACCTAGTTTATTTCGGGACATACTTACAAGGGCTTCAGCCTCAAAACCAAAATGGTTCATATCCAACGCAGATAACATTTACTGACCTTCCTATTAATGCAACAGATCACGTTAATGTCTATTTCAATGGTGTTTGGAAAGATGATCCCTTAGACCAAACAGTAGATACTATTAACAGGACTGTTACCTTAAATAATCTATCCCAACTTCAATCAACTGACACAGTTAGGATCAATCTTCATAAAACTGATCTTTCAGATTTAGAAGGCGGTAATGCTCAGTCAACGATCTACTATTTCAATACAGCTTTATCTACTTGGTACTCCATATATTTAGACCCTACTAGTGGTGCAAACTATATCGGAGGAAAACAAGACCTTGGTACGTTTGAGACTTCAATTCTCCAGTTTGACAACCTAGTAACTTCTATTACTGCTAATAAGGCATCTACTAGTTACGTCAATACGACTTATGCGAATTATGTAGATACATCATGGTTGAATGCGAACCTATCTACTCTAGTTGGTAATAATTTGCAGGCAGGGATCCCACTAAAACAAGGGATTGATGCAACTATTCTATCAACTCCAAGGATAAACAATCTCTGGGGTGGAAATGATTATTGGTTGGCAGAGTCTACTGGCTCTTGGTGGGGTGACGTTGTAACTGGAGAAACCACTCCCAAGACAGGAAACATCACTTCTCAATTTACCATCCCTCAAGGTAATACTGTTAGTGCCTCTGGAAGGAATATGGGTACTCAGTTTGAGACATTTTATTTAAATAATCTTTTGGTTCGTGGGAGCAACTTTGTTACTGAACCTAGAGGTGCCGTAGACATAATTTCTAAAATAGATTATTACCCTTATAATCCTCCTTCCTTTTCTCATGTTACTTACTTCACCCCACAAAACATTGAAAACATCCCAGCCTACAACGACTTCAATTGGTTCTTGCCACAATCACCTACTTGGACAAATGCAGTTGTTGAAGTTAAAGCAAACTACCCTCTTATATGGCTTTATACTGGCCCTTGGGATGGACTAAATGGATTTATTGTTAATGGTAATACTGTCTCATTAGATGAAACTTTTCTTCAGGCAAATATTCAGGAAACAATTACTCTCCAAGAGAACTTTAACGAGTCCTCCATAACGACCACAACTAATGGGACTGCAATTAATAATAATGTCCCAGGCTGGAAAGGTTCAGACTCTTCTGGAACCCAAGCCAATCCTTACTTTATTGCTCAAGGACAATTAAATGGTGTAGAGACAGGAATTCTCTGGGGAAAGAAATTTACTGATTTATATAACTCTGGAAAGTTAACAGTTGGACAAGTATTCAGGTTAACTGCTGATTCTAATTTTAGTGGTACTGCTACTATAAGTGGAGTTGTGTCAAGTGTAACTAGTGATGTTCAGTTCATGGCAAACCTTAAAGGACTTTACTCACATACTTTCATAGCAGGATATGATACTGGGTTTGTAAGTAATGCAGATATGGTAATTGAGAACATTGCTTATTTAACAGATGAAGCATGGTCAGAGCCAGCCATTCTTTTTACTCCATATGAGGAATCATTAAACGTACCTTCCATATCATTATTCTTTGACGATCAAGGGAACCCCAAACCATCTAGGATAAGTGGTAATGATGGAGTTTATGCGGAAAGTGATTGGGAAATGACGGAACTTCCCAAGTGGAAGAGTAGCAGTATTTATGCAGACCCAAGAATTTATAGTAGAGATACATATGCAGATTATGTATCCCAAGGTTCTCCTCAAATAACTTCTGCAAATGTCTTAACTTGGCTTAACTACGATCCATCTTTTACTGTTGAACAAAGCTCTGGTTTCACCTTCACAATACCATATCTAGATTCCTCTTTAAGCTATTCTATGGGTTATGGGAAATTCAAACCCATTACTGACATTTTCTTTAATTACCATGACTACACAAATAATGGTGTAAGTAGAATCACCTTAACGAGGTATGCAGGAGAATATGCCCAAAGTGGAGTTGGGTCAGGAACTTATTGGGGGAAGGGTTTTACTGGTAACGAGTCGATAGATAACAATTGGGTTCCATTCATTACGGCTACATCTGCAACTGATACTTATTCTGGTTTGGCAATACCTATGCACAATTCCAGAATATCCACGTTATCACAGGCAAGTTTCTGCGTAGTATCTTCTTTAACAAAAACCTCAGACACAACCATTACTGCATCATTTGGTTCAGAACCGACATGGTTGCGTATTGGGATGAAGGTGGATCTAGAAGAACAGCGAAGGAATGATTTATCATCGATTTATTCAGATAACTCTTCATTTTATAACCAAAATAATAATTCCACATATTGGACAGTAGAAAATATATCGGGTAATAGTGCTTTACTAACTCCATTTGAATCGGGTGTGACACTAGGAACCATAACAGATTGGACTCCTACGCACCCATTAGGAACATTAAGCGGAAATTATGATGGAGATGATTATTCCGATTATGTATGTGTAGTTCCTGCCTATAGCACTCCTTACACAAACTATAACGATACTTTTGGTGGAGCTAATTCGGCTTGGGATAACCATATATTTCAAGCATATGGTGGAACAGAAACCACTCCTGCTACATGGTCTGGAAATAATGTAACTAATCCTCAACAAATAACTCCTCAAATATGGATTCCAGACAAGTTATATAACACAAGTATTTTGGGGTCTTCAGTAGGTGGTATCACTATTGAGCCTTTAGCAGAAAGTTATTACAAGTCACTTTCAGTTTGGACAAATTCATTTTTGAATTTTGCAGAACATGGCTCTCCTAGTGATCTTAAAAGTGCAGATTTAAAATATTCACTTCAAAGGATAACTGTTGACAGTACAAGCACCACAAACCTTTCAACTCAAACAGTTTTTGATGGTGGATCAGTAGAATTAAGACAGAGTGTTTTCAAAAAATATCCGAAGCCCAAAAGCCAAACAGTTACAGTCACAGGAGGTGGTGGTGGACTTGTTTGGAATACTTATTATGGAGCAATGGATGGAGTAAATGGGCCTCTTCCTGGCACGTTTGGCAGTGCGACCAGTATGTCAATAGGGTCTTATGGTTCCTCAGAACATTCTAATAGCTATGGAGTTAAGATGGCTAATGGGACAGTTCTGGATTGGATGACTTTGGATTCTTTCTGGGAGCATCAATCTTGGGAGGGTTCAGGGCAATACTTTTATAATAGTACTCAAGCTGATTGGTCACTAGATTTCGGGTATGCCACTAGAACAATTTCTAAAGCGAAATTTGGTATTTATGGAGGCGCACCTTCGGCCTCATCCTTTTATGTGACAAATGTAAACGCAGGAACTAATTTTTCATGGAATGTTAACAATCATCCCAAAGGGGATATTTCATATTACTTAGATCCAGAAATACAAACACAGATAGCTAATGAAACTGGAACTGGATGGGGAGGCAATGCTCCTCTAGGTATTTATGATTTCAATAGTTACAGACAAATTGGCGACTTGTTTGCGATCCCTGTTTCCAATGATCCACAAGATGCAATCAACCAAGTTCTTACTGAAGTAGGTGATCGTGGAACAATCTATATTGAATTTGAATGCACCCATACTGGAGCAATAGGGACATCTTTTATAGGGGAATACGAAATACTTGGAACAAGTAAAAGGACTGATCCTGATCTAAATATAGTTCATGCATATTCATCAAGTCATAATTACAATTCTGCCCATTCATCTCATAATTTTTCACAGCAGAATGATTTTCAGTCAGGTGTAACATATGAGTCTACTTCAGGGCCAACAAGGTTTCTTATTGCTAGACATAAATCGGGTTTTAGATATGGCCCTAAACATTTGGGGAGGACTGAAGGAAGAGATGATAATGGTGGCCCTAATTCATCATTGAATTATTACTATTTGAATAATTTTGATGGTGATGACACTTGGGGTTATGACGGATTAATAGAATGGAATAATGCTGACACTTGGGATTATGGTCAAATTCACAAGAGTTGGATGGGTGGTTCTCATCAATATTTGGGATGGTATGGAATTGGAAACTGGGGGAGAACTTATGAGTCAGTTCACCAAGGCTTAAATACGTCTCCTGGCTATGGGAATAGCTTCAATTTGTTGGATGTAGAGGCAACCCATTCTGATATAAGTTTAGTCATTACAAATAGGATTAGAATTGGAACACAACTAATTACTGATGCTGTAGGACTCCATGACTTTGAAATGGATTATAATAGTGGAACATATCCATATCCTCAACCAGTTGAAGCAATTGAAATTACCACAAACTCCTCGACTAATGATGATGAAATAAAAGTATGGGGAATTGCAGACACTAATATTCAAAATGGATCAAGTACTGAATCCCTAGACATTACTCCTGCAACAACTCCTGCTATCTATAAGAAGGAAACAGGATACTACAATCCTTCATTGGTCCATTTAACTCACATATCGGGAGAAGATTATTTAAATACAACACATAATTGGTCAGGTGACGAAGCCGATGTATTAGTTACATACACCAACCCCCCGATTGGAGATGCCTACTCCACCTCTGCATTCACAAAAGAAAGAGTGCTAGATGGTTCAATGTTCAACTACAACATTATGGAGGCATTATTAACTAATCAATTAGAGTTCCCATACCCATTCCTATCTTCTGGATCGGGTGGAAGTTACTACCTAGTTGATTCTGGGACTGTTGAATTAACAGTCAATAGTGATGGTTCCATTACAGTAGCCTCTGGTCTTGATTATTTACCAAGCAATAGTGGTGAGGTAATCCTTCAGCCTTCAGAAGAATATGTAAGTAGTGTTTGGGAAAGTGCTTATTCCTATGGGATGGTCACTAATAATGGTGGGACAATGCATCGTGGTACTTCAGACACTTGGAATAGTATGTTGAGTAGCGGAACTATTCACCAAACATATGATGGTGTTCATGGATTGCAAGCAGGAGTTTATTTTTATAATTCAGATTTAGGAACACTTACTTTTTCAAGTCAGTATACCTCAATTTTCTATGACTCAACTTCTTACAACTCATTGCAGGATGGAACTACAAATGAGGAAAAGACGAAACCACAATGGCACTCAAATAATGATTGGTTGTTTGGAGACAACATTACTGCATTTAGTGGTCAAGAAACTTATACAAACTTAAATAAAGTTGTTCAGGGAGTCCCAAGGACTTTCAGAGTAGAGGTTCTTAAAGAACAGGCTGGTTGGATTAGTGGAGATGGAACTGCCCCTCCAGAAGTTTCAGGATCAGGTCTTATCCACGCATATAATCATTGGGGTCATGATGGTTATCAAGTAGAAATAATTCCAGACACAACTTCTGACAGTTCTTTCTGGACTCAATTGGGCAACGTCACAAATTTACTGAAATTTGGAAACACATTTAAGAGATCGGATCGGTATTCAGTTGGTTCACGAAGGCTTTATTTTATTGATGAAAATTACAAAGCATTAACAACTTCCCTGTCTACAGAAGAACAAAAGGATGTTGCATTTATAAATGTCAACAGAATGGTTGATAGATTGGAAATGGAATGGAGACTCGTTGCATTTGATGCAGAATCAATTGACGTTAACCCTGAAGGAGAAGTTGAGGACGTTGTTGATCGAAGAGGAGAGCATAGTTTAGCAACTCCTTACAAAGTAAATTCCAGTACTCAAGTTGACTTCCAACTTTACGGATTCCCTCTTTACTACGGCAAGACCTTCAGTAGTGGAATAGGAGGAAACGTAACCCATGCCACAGTTGAGGTAGACCAAAATGTTACAAACCTTTTAGGTTCAAGTGAGGTCGTTGATCGAATTCAACTTCCCATATCGGATGACAATACAGTTGCAGGATCAGCTTGGGTGGATCAAGGGATCTCAACATTTCATGGGACTTATAGTGGTCCTGCATTTGACCTTAATACTCCAGATGCAATTGTACATCCTCCAACAAATACTGACTCCATTTATGTGATTGAAAATGGTGTTTCAGGCCCAAATTACTCTCAGGTCGGAAGGTATAAGCCCCTTTGGTTTAATGATGCAGTTACCAATTCGACTAATTCAGTTGGTGCAGGATCAACCTCAACACAACAAGTCACAGAGCAGTTAAATTTCCCTAATAGTGGCGGAACAATAACAGTAGATTTCACAGTTCCAGCCAACACAATAAAAGTTGAGGTTATTAGCTGGGAAATGCTTGGTGACTTTAGTGGGAACGATTTTGAATATGCGGAATGGGGTATCAATGTGGGTGGAACAGTAGAAGAAAAATTATGGTATTTAGATTCTACCCAGCCAAGTAATTCCGCTATGAGAAATGGAATTTATTCTGATGACTTTACGGAACCTTTAATTGAAACAATAACAGGAAGCCCAGTATGGCAACAACAAACAAACTGGGGAAGTGGCCCTTGGGTATATAATTCCGATGGTTATGTTGATATTCATTCTGATTGGTGGACTGCAGGGCAGACATTGCAGTTCTCACTATCGCATCCAGTTGGAGTAAACTGGGCTGGTGGTAGTGGTTCTTCTGCTGATTTTGTTGCAAAGCATAGAATTACATTAAGGTATACGGCATCTTCCAGTAGTAGCCCATCTGGTTTGAGTGGCCCATATATGGCCTTAGAACATCTTGATGGCAAAAGGTTTGGTGGGGGATCTCATGATGTTATTTTCGCAAGAGCAACAGAACAAATTGACCGCACATACCCTCTTGTTGATTTGGGTTCGGATCAAGGAGCTTCTTTAACTGCATTAGTTGATACTCTTAATTTTACTGGTGATGTTCATTTCCTTGAACAAGTTGTTTCAGGGAACACTATCGGTACTGATATAGAAGTTATTGGGACAGGAAAGAGACACGCTCAATTAAGGTTTGTTAAAGATACTAATGTCGCTACTGGAACAGTTTATGAGATGTCTACTGACCAAACCTACAATCCTGGCTCTGTATTTGGGACTGTAGCAAACAACCCAGATGTAGTAGATAATAATTGGAATTCTTCATCCATAAAACTTATAGATGGTTGGAAGACACTAAGCTCAACTTCTCCTACTGTAATTGCCACCAATACTTCAAGAATATTATGGAATAACGACACAACCACTAAGAACTTTTCTGCAACGATCCCAAGCCCCACAAGTCCTTGGACACAAAACTTATCGGATAACGACAGTCTATTAGACACCTATGGCTATGGTGCTGTTGTTAATAATGGGTTTTCTGGTGGTGTCCTTACTGATTTATGCATTACTAAAGATCCCCTTCCTGCTGAGTACAGACCCACTCAAGATGTTGAGGTCGAGTTGGACATCTCATTTGATAGATCATTAATTAGCAATGCATTGAAAGAAATAATGGTCGATGTTCACAATAAGTCTCAGTCAGTAAGTTCTAGTCAAACATACAATTGGAAATTGTCGGGTGCCACTCAGAGTATTTACGATCTGGGGTCACAAGCCCTTTCTGGTCAAAGTGGAACTTACAAAATTTTGGATTCTTATGGGCAGGAAATTAACGTTCTAAGTTATGGGCCTTTTGGTTCTTCAGATTTCTTTCCAGTAGAAGGTGAGTTTATTAAGACTACTAAGTTGAAATTAACAACAGATGGTCATGTTTACTTAACCTTATCAACTAACTCAGGCAAACACGGATCAATAATCACTCAAGGAAAAGTTACAATCTTAATGTAACAAAGGATTTATTATGGCAAGTAAAGCATATGAATTAGCGACACTAGCAAGGGATGCAACTACCCTTACTGGAAATGCCCAAACAATGGGTGATGCAAATACCCTTGACGGTCATGATTCTAGTTATTTTGCAGTAGCTACACACAACCATGACTCTTGGTATTTAAGATTAGATGGAGGTACTTTAACTGATTATGTTCAAGTCCATGCAACTCCAGTTGCAGATATGCAACTTGCCAACAAGAAATATGTTGATGATGAATTGTTAAGTGTCTCTACGACTCTTACCACAAGTAAGGCTGATGCAAGCCATAATCATGATGTTCACTATTCCCCAATAGCTCATAACCACGATACACATTACTCTGCGATCTCTCATCACCATGATGTTGAATATTTGAAAATATCAGGTGGAGTTATAACAGGATCGGTGACTGCTCCAACCCCAGTTATTGATGACCAAATTGCGACCAAATCTTATGTAGATCAAAACACCAGTAGCAACCATTCGCATGGTGCTTATTCCTTAACATCCCACAATCATGATTCGGTTTATGCGAAAATAACAGATCTTGCAGGTTATTCAACTGATTCGGAACTTACAACTGGGTTATCGGGTAAGGTTGACTCCACTACCTACCAAGATATGTTGGATGAAAATGCCGATAAAACTTATGTGGATACCGCAAATTCACTTAAAGCCGACAAGACTTATGTTGACACCAATTTCAGTTTAAAAGCCGACAAGACCTATGTAGATACACAAATTACTGCACTTGCTTCTGATACTGAATTAACAACATTACAAGCTCAAGTAACAGGGTTAGAGGACTCAAAGGCTTCAGTCGCTTTAGTTAACTCTTTATTGCTGAATAAGGTTGATGCCTCTCAGCACACTAGCGACCTTTCCTTAAAAGCGGATCTTACAGATGTTGCTAATGCACTTTCAGTAAAAGCAGAAATTAGTTATGTAGATAACAAGGTTGCTGATTTAGTTGAATCAGCCCCACAAGCATTAAATACATTGAATGAGTTAGCACAAGCACTTGGTGATGACGAAGCATTTTCAACAACTATTGCAACTCAAATGGGTACTAAGGCAGACACAACCTATGTTGATTCTCAAATAGCATCTGTAACAGCAGGACACTTCTCAGGTAGTTGGGTTGACTTAACTAATAAACCCTCAATTCCATCACTTACTTCAGAATTAACTAATGATTCAGGTTTCAGCACCACAAGTAGTTCCAGCTATGGTCCTTATAATGCGACAGGATTAGCTAGTGCAAATGGTGATGGAACCAATAACCATATCGGGTTTATTAATACTGTTGATACATCTACAAGTATTCAGGTCTTTAAAAATGGTATCAAATTACAAGGCCCAATAATTGACAACAATTCCTCTGATGTTCCAGATGTTTGGAACCCAGTAGGTTATGACTATATTGCATATAGGGACACCAACGATATTGTATTTGAATCCCACATGACACTCTCCTCAATTGATACACTAGAAGTAGTAGTTATTTATCAAGTGTAAATTTTTTGTAGACAATATAAACTTAACGTGTATTATTATACACTAAAGGGAGCTATGAAAATTCTATTAGTGTTGTTGCTGACAATACCTCTGTTGTCTTGTACAGCTACGAAAGTTGAGAAATCACCTCTTAACTTCAATGGTTATTCAGCAATAAAAGTAAGAGCATTGTGGCAATTATGTTACCAAGCCCACGCTCAAAACGTTAAGCCTCACAACCCTGTCTACTTTTCTCTGCAATGTGATTGCGTTGTGGATAAAACGATGAGGGATCATCACGCTGATGATATAGACAAAACTGCCGACCTCCAAAAATATTTTACTGATACTAACTTAGAGTGTTCTAAGAAGGTCAAATTAAAATATTTTAACCATCATACACAGCCACAACTTAACGTAGGGGATGTCTTATAGTCGATGGGTATCTAGTGAGTTTTACACTTATTGGATGAACCAAGAAGAACTACTTTCTAAAGAAGATGAAATCTTCTGTTGCCATTTTAGTTTAACTAATACACAGCAATTTAATTATTCAGAAGTAGTAAATATTATAGCTGATCCTGAAACACTCTGGGAGTTTGAGGAGATTCAGCAATTAGACCAAATACATGAGCTTTTAAAACATTTTAGGACATTCATTAAAGATGTTAATAATAAATGGGACTCTTGACAAATGACAGGGAGGAGTTGGGTATTCATATTAGTGAATTGCTAGAAGAACTTGAAACCCTTTCTGAACATTGGCGATCAGATCAAAGTGACGAAAAAATTTGGTTCAGAGCAGTTCAAATAATGGGAGAAGTGGCACCTCTTGTTGAAGAATATAAACAGCAAGTGTGGCTTGAAACGGGGCAAACATTTTTAAATTAAAAAATGATAATACAAAAAAGGGATGTTAACGGACGCTTTACTAGTGAAACATATGAGGAAAACAATCCAATTGAGGCATTAACTGACGATAGAGAACAAATCTACAAAGATGAAATATCAAATTTAAGAAGGCTACTTAAACAATCATATAGAGAGCAAAATATAAATGAGGAGTTGAGGAAGTTTGCTTTCGAGTTAGGGAAAACAAAATTAAAGACACCTCAATGGTTATCTCCCAAGAAAATTAAGGGTCATGAAGGTATACCTCATTTATTTTTAAGTGATTGGCATTGGGGTGAGGTTGTAGTTGATAAAGAAATATCAGGTTTAAATTCATATAACTTAGAAATCGCCCAGAAACGATGTGAAAAGATTTTCGATAATTTCATTGATACATACACTAATAGAATTGCCCCTTTTAATTATGATGGTTGTGTGGTTGCTCTTGGCGGAGATATGGTTAGTGGGACAATTCATGATGAGCTTTTAGAAACCAATGATGTAGACATCATGGCCCAAGTGGTTTCAATGACGGAACACTTAATAGCAGGGTTAGAAAAAATAGTTGAAACCTTTAACAAGGTCGCAGTTTTTTGTGTTGTTGGTAATCACGGAAGGAACACTAAGGACAAACGATTTAAGCGTAAAACACACCAGAGTTTTGATTGGTTAAGTTATCAAATGCTCGATAAGTATTTCGCTAAAAACAATGACATCCATTTCGTAATTCCAGAGGGTTCTGATGTTTTATACAAAATTTATAACACGACATACCTCCTTACTCATGGGGATTCACTTGGCAGGGGAGGGGGTGGTGCTGTTGGGATGCTTGGCCCTGTTTCAACTGGCGATCAAAAGCGTAGAAATCGTCAAATGGGTTTGGGTTCACCATATGATGTTTTGATCTGTGGTCATTTCCATCAGTTATCAATGTTGCCTAGTAAGATTGTTAATGGCTCGTTAAAAGGTTTTGACGAGTATGCGTATGGTTTGGGACTACCTCCAGAGCCACCAGCACAGGCGAGTTGGTTAACGCATCCTACAAAAGGGGTCACTATACAAGTGCCTGTTTTCTGTTCAGAAGAAGAGGATGCAGTTGACAATTACTCACAATGGATTTCATGGCAAAAGGAGGATTTGGAATATGGAGGAAGTGGAAGCAAGTCAACATCATCAATTAAGGCATCCCTCTGAAAGAGGTGATTTCGATCCAAGAGATAATAGCTGGCATTATCAAAATACAGTAATACCACAAGAGTCAGTAAGAGTTTACTCAGAGCAACCAATATCACCTAAAAGTATAGACGATATTCCAGACCTTTTACTCCAAGAAGGTATAACAGGAGTAGGATTATTGGTTATGGGAATAGCAGTTTGGTTTCTTTTCAAGAGATTGGAAGGAATTCAACAAGAAGCCAGAAGTGACTTAGTTAATTTAATTAAGGAAGGGAACTCAACCACTTTGGCATTTATAAATAAGATTGGAGAATTTGAATTAACTGTCAGCACTTCTATTGCTGACTTAAAGGCCCGAATGGAAAACCTTGAAAGAGAGGTTGAAATGATTCGGGAAAAACAAAAGTAATTGGAGGCACCATGATAGCAATGTTAGCACCAGTAATAGCAGGAACAGCAAAGACTTTAGCAATGTCTTTTATATCGGAGAAGTTGTTAATGCAAGTAGTTTTAATCTTATTAGAAAGGTTGGCTAAATCTACAAAGAATTCAGTAGATGATCAGATTCTAGATGCATATAAAAAGCATATGGAGAGTCAGTGAAACTCAGCGAAAATTTCTCATTGCAAGAGTTTGAACAATCACAAACTGCAATTGAGCATAATGTTGATAATAGAGCAAATACTGAACAAATAATTGCATTAACGGCATTAACAAATTGTTGTTTGCAACCAGTAAGGGATCACTTTGGTCCTGTTCGTATTACGTCTGGATTTCGCAACCCAGATATTGCTCATTTGGTAAATAGTACACGTTCCAGCCAACATTGTTTAGGTGAGGCAAGCGATTGGGAAGTGAGAGGTATAGATAACAAGGATGTTGCTATTTGGTGTATTGAAAATTTGGATTTTGACCAAATTATCTTAGAGTTTTATGAGGAAGGTAATGTTGATTCAGGGTGGATCCATCTTTCTTATAAAAGGAAAGGTGGTAATCGTTACAAAGTAAACCACGCAGTTAAAGCCCCAGATGGTTCAACTATTTATTATGACGATTTGGAGCAAGACTGAAATGCACATAAAAGATAGAATAGTAATATCGGTTTTAATTAACGCAATTGCTGATGCTGTAGATAGCGATTTGAATGACCTTAATTCAAATGACATGAGTGCTATTTTACAAGATCAATTAGATCATGAAAACGATTATGAAGTAGATGATTTATTTGAAGAACACGTTGCAACGACAGGGAGGACAATATGAAGAAAGCATCTTCAAAACTTAACAAGAAATCTTACAAAAAAGTTCCTAGTAGACGTAATAAGTTAGCAGGAAAAGGTAAGGGGAAGTCATCTGCAAAGAAGAAAGCATATGACACGGCATATCATGGTTCACCTGAAAGACGAAAGTATCGTGCGAAGTTAAACAAAGCTAATCGTGAAAACCCAAATAAAAAGGGTTATGACAAGTCACATACTAAAAGTGGTAAGTTGGTAAACGAGAAGCAAAGTAAAAACAGAGCAAGAAACAAGCCTGGAAGGTCTAAGAAGTGAAGTGTTGGATTCTGTTTATAATGGGTCAAAGGATTTTGAAACCAAACGACTCTACATTAAATTCACTTTAGCTGTTCTAGTTTTAACTGTATTTGGTGCTTTACTAATCTTAATTTTCTATGTTGAAGTTCCATCTAGTATGGAGACACTTTGTGCAACAATGTTAGGTGGATTAATAAGCACAGTTCATGCAGTAATCTCTCATTTTTTTGATTCTACTGATCACGCAGAACGAGAACGAGATAAGAAAAGTTCTACTGATAAAAGAACAAAGTAATGGAAAAAGTATGTAGCCATTCTTTACTTAGTCAGATAATATCGGGTGATCCAGTACGTCCTCATATTAATGCAGAAGAAAGGTTAGCTCCTTCAAGAGATGTTTATCACTTAGATCACAAGGCATACATATGTTTAGTATATTTAAATTACGTTCCCTATGATGAAAAATCTTTGCTTTCTATGCAATGTGGTCCAATTGTAGTTGCTTATACTATTTGGTCAAATGAGAAAGGTAAGGGGAGAGAGCTAATACTTAAAACAAGAGAATTAATTAAGACTCAAGATCGTTTTGAGAGGTTAGTAACGTTAAGTCCGCAAACAGAAATGGCAATGAAATTTCACCTAAGTAATGGGGCAGAATTGATACAAGAGAATAGCAACTCTAATAATTTTGAGTATGAATTATAGACCTATATTAAAGTGGTGGTTGATATTATGTTCAGTAGTATTATCAGCTATTGCAGGAGCATATTTTTTTAACCTCCATTTACATCTCTATAATGCTGATGTAACTAAGATAAGTTTTATTATAATCTCAATTTTTATAGCCACCTCATTATGGATTGGTAATGCAACTAAAGGGTTGCTTTATAAGGAATTACTTGCAACAAAAGATTTAAGTGTAGGATGGTTCATATCTGAATCACTTATGGCTCTGGGGATGATCGGTACTGTTGTTGGTTTTCTGCTTATGTTGGGTTCCTCCTTTGGTAACATAGATGTGAACAATACTGAGTCTCTTCAACTTGCCCTTTCCCAAATGGCTACTGGTATGAGTACAGCCCTATACACAACTCTTACTGGTCTAGTATGTTCATTGTTAATCAAAGTGCAACTCGTCAACTATGAATCCAACCAATGAGAAATACAAATCTACCATAGGGTTTATTGACATACTATTCAATGTACTCTTGGGGTTTGCCTTCCTTTTTATAATCGCATTTATACTTATATCTCCAGCCCAGAAAGAAAAAGATTTTGAACGCAAAGCAGAATTTATTGCGGTCTTAGAATGGGATGCAGAAATTAAGGATGATATAGATTTATATGTGCGAGATCCCAATAATAATACTTGTAGTTTTAGACACCCAGTATCAGGTTTCATGCACCTAGATAAAGATGATCTAGGTCAACGCAATGACATGACAATGGTTAATGGTGAAGTGAGACAAGTATTAATCAATAGAGAGGTAGTTGCCATTAGAGGTATTATCGGAGGTTGGCATACTGTTAATGCACATTATTATAGTGATTATGCAAACAAAGGTAAGGATGTTAGTTCTAAATTATCATTATATAAAGTGAATCCATATTCCAAAGTATATGAAAGTGAAAAGATTCTCAAAAAAAGAGGCTCAGAAGTAACTTTCTTGAGATTTAAATTAGATCCTCAAGGTAATGTCGTAGAGAAAGATTTAAAATACTCTGTTGAGATGGTTAAGTATCAAAGTATTCATTCAACACCAGAACATCTAAGTCAATGATCCAATTATTGATTGTCACACTTTTTATAGTTTCATTTGTATGTTTATGGGTTTTAATAGACCAACGAAAGAATCATAAAATATTATTCATTGGTATCCCAGTAGTATTTGGATTAGTTATTTACTCCTATGAGAGTTACAAATCATTACTAGGTAAGCCACAACCTCTTAGTATATTGTTATCAGAGAAGGAATCCTTTCAATATATATCTCACTACATACATGAGCCAAGTAAAATTTATTTGTGGGTACTTAAAAAAGGCAATATACCTCACTCTTATGTTGCAGACTTTACAGATGAACTAAAAGAAGCACTACATGAAGTTAATCAAAGAACTAGAGATGGTAAAACTGTTCTAATGGAACCAACTTCTTCACTTGAAGGAGATGGAAGTGAATTAGAAATAGGTGAAGGAGGAGCAGTAGGAGATTTACAAGTAAACCAGCAGGGATTCTCTAAAGGAGGAGGACTTGAATTTTATACTTGGGATTATGAGCAAGATTCAAGGTTTAGGAAAAATTAATTCTGTTGCTTCAAATGTTGCTTCAGAGTCAACTGTTGCTTGATGTTGCTTCACGAAAAGTATATCCCATTTTATGATATGTGAGCATTTGCAAGGCTTTACAAGGGATTATATGTTTATTTAGTGTATAACGTACTGATTAGAAGTCAGTTGCTCTATCCAGTTGAGCTACGGGCGCAGTCCGTTTAATTGCAATGGATTGCAGATGATTTTTAACGATAAAAAAGCATACACGATTCGTGGAATGTTGCTTCGCTGTTGCTTCAGGCTTTGGAAGCAAGTGTTATGCCAATACGTCAGGTAATTTATCAAGTTCTCTCCTTGTTTCCTCGACATAAAATGGATCCTGGTATCCTTCCAATGTTTTGACATCCCGATGCCTCATTACTTTTTGTTGCATTTGAATATCTATCTTGTTCCCTTTCATCGAAGTTGCCAAGGTGAATCTAAACCCATGAGTAGGTTTCTTGCTAATGCCCAACCTTTTAAAGACCCTTCCAAACTGCTGAGAAATATTTTTGGCATCCTTGTAAAATGGGCCACCTTTCCCATTGCCAACTAGGTATATATCTTCTCCTTTGCTTCTATTCTTGTCTATCAACCAATCCCATAAGACTGTTCGCAATGCAACTGCATCATCTCTTTGGGCCTTTGTCTCAATTCCTGTTGAAATAAATCCATGCTCAAGATTGATGTCTTCCCATTTGAGTGACCAAACCTCCGAACACCGCATTCCAGTATAGACCATGACAATCATATAGGTTTGCATTGC